>Ga0208789_1000220_pt1 | contig 69313 bp, 58 predicted proteins | sample Methanotroph_Enr_FD_187368 | JGI IMG/M metagenome (GOLD analysis project Ga0208789, IMG submission 187368) | Enriched soil microbial communities from Old Woman Creek wetland in Ohio, USA - Methanotroph_Enrichment_5 (SPAdes) (version 2) | ecosystem: Environmental > Terrestrial > Soil > Wetlands... | reverse complement strand
CATCCGCCACCTCCAGGAGGCGCTTGCCCCCGTCCTCCCAGGCCACTTCGAGGCGCGTGGCCCCGGCGTCCAGGGCGTTCTCCACCAGCTCCTTCAGGACGGAAGCGGGCCGCTCCACCACCTCGCCCGCCGCGATCTGGTTCGCGACCTGGTCGGAGAGGATGCGGATGCGGGACATGGCTCCAGTGTAGTGCGACCGCTATCGGCCGAGGCCGACCGCCGCCTGGGGCAGTCCGCGGGGGGCCACGAGCGTGCGCAGCACATGCCCCGCATAGGCCAGGAGGAAGAGGCCCGCGCTGATCCCGTGGGACCAGGAGAGGGCCGTCCGCCAGGCGGGGTCCACCGCCACCTGCACCGCGTAGCCCGAGAACACCATGGGCGCGAGGAGGAAGGCGATGCCGAGGCCCGTGCGCCGCCCGCCCACGCCGCCCCGCAGGCGGGTCCACAGGTGGCCCCGCACCAGGACGCCGAGCGTGAACACCAGGAGGGGCGCCACCAGCACGTGGAGATGCTGGGCCAGCCCCAGCCAGGGACTCGGCTCCGGTCCGAATTCTCCCATCCGCTGCCCGAACCAGCGCAGGCCCCCATCCAGCAGACCCGTGCCGGCGGTCAGCAACGCCGCGACGTGGAGGCTCCAGCGTTCCAGGGCACTCATTTCGCCCCCCCGTAGAGCACCTGGTCGAGGGCCAGACAGCGGCGGGCGGCATCGGTCATGGCGTTGGCCGTGAGCGTGGCTCCAGAAAGGGGGTGGATCTCGCCCTTCAGGCCCAACCGGTCGTCCAACGCCCGGCCTTCGAACTGCCTCACCCAGGCCTGCTTGGCCCGGTAGTCCTGCGGCTCGTGGAAGACCACGGTCTCGACCCGCAGGATCCGCCCCTCCGCGGACACCGCCACCAGCAGCGTCTCGTTCAGCGTGCGCACCCGGTGCGTGTCGAAGAATCCCACGCCCACCAGTCGCCCGTCCCGGCGCGCCTCATAGGTCACGATCCACCGGCCGGGGAGCTCCGTCCGGGCCAGGGCCTGGACCTGGCCAGCCTGGGCATCGCTGAGGACATGCTCCCTGCGGGTGAGCTGGGCGCCGGGGAAGGCCAGGGCCAGGGCCTCCTGGGGGGTGGGCAGGGCCGCGAAGAGCGGCAGGGAGAGGGCGAGGGGAGCGAGGACGCGGATCATGGGTGGGTGGTTCCATCGGAAAGGGTGTTCAGGAAGGCCACGAGCGCATCCTCCTCGGCGTCGGAAAGGCCCAGGTGGCCCAGTTCCTCCCGGTTGACGTTCTGGCTCACCTCGGGCGGGCCGAAGCGGGCGGGATCCAGGTCGCGGCGGTTGTAGAAGGCCACCACCTCCTTCAGGGACGCGAACACGCCGTTGTGCATGTAGGGCGCCGTCCGGGCCACGTTCCGGAGGGTGGGCACCTTGAACTTCCCAACGCTCCCTGCGCCGCGGCGCTCCTGGGCGGTGAGGGTCGCGGTCCCGTGCAGGTAGGCGTCGTACTTCGAGGTGAATGGCGACACCTCCGCGCTCCGCTCGAAGGCCGCCACGGCTTCGGTGATGGCTGCGAAGGCACGGTCCACGTCCGCGAAGAGCGCCTCGCCGTAGATCGCCTTCAGATCGGCGGCGTAGGGCCGGACCGCCACCTTCGCCACGTACGCGGCCCGGTCGGGGTTGTGCATCTCGAAGGGGTTGAGCGGCGGCCCCTGGGCGTGCTCCTCCAGGCTGTCCACCCGGCCGTCCAGGAAGAGGCCCCCCGCGTAGCTCCCAACGTTGCGGTCATAGCGGAGTCTCGGCGCGAAGATCGCGTAGGCCGCGGTGGGCGCGTTGCGGGCGCCGAAGCGGCCGGCGATCGCGCCTTCGGAGGTGGGTCCCGGGCGCGGATCGCTGAACCCGCGCTCCGGAGCATGACAGGACGCGCAGGACTGGCCGGCCGGTTCGGACAGGCCCGCATCGAAGAAGATGGCCCGGCCCACCGCCGCGATCGCGAGGGTCAGGGCGAACAGGGCGGTGCGTCCCATGGCGTCCTCAGAAGTAGAAGCCCAGGCCCAGGTTCCACTGGTTCCGTCCGGTGCGGGCCCCGTTGGTCAGGCGCTGGTAGTCGGCCTTCAGGGCGATGTTCGGGATGGGCTTGTAGTTCAGGCCGGCGGTGAGGACGGTCCGGTCGGTGCCGGGGTCCTCCACGACCGTGGGGATGACCTGCCCCTGGGTGTCGAGGCGCTCCCAGCGCAGGAAGGGGATGAGGGCCTGGCGCCCACCCCCGAGCACGTCGTACCCGGCCTCCAGGTAGCCGCCCCACTGGCGGGTGCCCGTCTCCCGCGCGGGATCGGACAGCCCAAGGGTCTCCAGGTAGGCCGCCGAGTTCGTCGTGCGGGCGTAGAGGCCGCGGAGCTGGAGCCCCCCAGCCCGGTACTCCGCGTGGAGATCGAAGATCGTGGTCCGGAGCGCCTCACCGCTGCCGGTCTGGTTGCTGTTGCCCGTGTAGAAGCTTCCGCCGAGCAGGGCCCCCGGCAGGGGCGCCCAGTCCAGGCGCCCGGTCCAGGCCAGGCTCTGGGCGTTGGCCTCCTTGCCGGCCTGGCGCCCATCGCGGATGCCCGACGCATTGAACTTCGTTCCGTCGAGGCCATTCATCACGTACAGGCGGTAGGTCAGGTGGCCCGGCAGGTCGCCGTGGAGGCCCACGCCGTTCTCGTGCCAGGTGGTGGGGATCAGGCCCTGCTCCACCAGGGGCCGCCGGGCGCCCAGGAAGGTGGGCGGCTCGTGGATCTCGTTGATGAAGCCCATGGGCACCAGCATCATGCCCGCCCGCACGTTCAGGGCCCTCGTGACGAGGAAGTCCAGGTAGGCGAACTCCACCACCGCCTCGCCCTCGGGATGCTCGTCGCTGTAGCCCCCGTGCTCGTACTCGATCTCCGAATTGAACAGGATCCGGTCGCTGAACTTGTAGCCCGTGTAGAGCACCATCCGCAGGGCGTCCACCGACTTGTCGCTGCCGACGCGGGTGCCGTCCTGCAGGGTGGAGGCCTTGCCCTGGTAGAGGAACTCGCCATAGCCCCCGATGCTCAGGCCCGCCGGCGCATCGTAGACCTTGCTGGCGCTGGGGGCCAGGCCGAAGCGGCCCTCCGTGGGCGCGGCGGGCATGGCCGTGCCGGCCCTCTGGGATTCCAGTTCGCGCGACATGGCGTCGAGCCGACGCTCAAGTTCCGCCACGCGCTTGTCCGTATCCGTCTTCTCCTGGGCGAAGGCGGGAAGGGCCAGCAGGGCGAGGACCAGGGGGGTGAGCAGGGACTTCATCAGAGCTCCTTGGGATGCAGGGCGCGGAACGCCGCACTCTGGCGGATCGTTCCGTCGTTCAACAGGAAGGCCGCCGCCGTGCCGTGGCGTTCGGCCCAGGCCAGGCCCCGCTCGGGGCCCAGCACGTAGAGGGCGGTGGAGAGGATGTCGGCCGTGAGGCCCTCGGAGGCCACCACGGCCACGCTGCCCCAGGCGGGGCAGGGCTCCCCGGTGCGGGGATCCAGGATGTGGCGGCCCCGCTCGGAGGTGCCGCTGGAGGAGAGGGATGCGTCCTTCAGCGGGATCGCCAGCCGCGGCCGCTGGCGATCCCGGGGATCGGCGACCGCGGCCTCCACCGGGCGGCCCCAGGCCAGCAGCTGTCCCCCGAAGTCCAGGAGTCCCGAGGGCGTGGCAGCCACCACCCGCATGCGGTCCAGGGCGTAGCCCTTGAGGAAGCCGCCCTCCTCCAGGGCCGCCTCGGGGTCGAGGAGACGGGCCGTCCCGGCTTTCCGGTCGAGCACCAGCAGTCCCGACCCCGTGGCCCGCCGGGCCCGCTCCAGCTCGACCTCCGTGGGATGGCGGTGGCCCCCCTGGCGAACGGCCCAGGCCCGCATGAGCGCGCCCACCATCGGGTCGAAAGCTCCTTCCGTGCAGACCTGCCAGGCCTGCGCCTCCGCCAGGAGGTCCAGCCATTCCGCCTCCAGGGGCACCGGCCGGCCGGCCGCCGCATTCACCCGGCTCCAGGGGGAGGCGGGATCCCAGGTGGAGCAGGCGGTCTCGATGCGGGCGGCCTCCCGCAGGGCGACCTCGGACCCCTGTTCGAGGTTGCCGGCGCCCTCCAGGTGGATCCGGAGCTGGGTGCCCATGGCCAGCACGGTGCGATCCACGCCCAGGGCCACGCTCAGGACGGGGAGAAGGGGGAGGAGGGGCAGATGATCAAACATGAGATAGAGTCTCAGTAAAGATATTCCCCGGATCAAGTCTTTTCTGCGACATGGTCTCAACAAGTGCCTTCGGTCACGGCCTTGGCACACTGGGGGGATGCGTCCCCGTGCCCTCCTGCCCTGTCTGCTGGCCCTGCCGGTCCTGGCCGCCCCGCGGGAGCAGGCGCCGGACGCCCCCTGGCTGACCTTCACCACGGCCCACTACCGCATCCACTGCCCGGTGGCCTTCGAGGCCTTCGGGCGCGAGGTGGCCTCCCGGGTGGAGGCGATCCACGACCGCTACCTGGGCCTGGTGGGCTACGTGTACCCCAAGCCCATCGACATCCTCATCCTCGATCCCATGATGGACGCCAACGGCATGGCCTTCCCCCTGCTCCGGCGCCCCTTCGTGGTGCTCTGGAAGACGCCCCCCGGGCCCGATTCGGCCATCGGCCACCTGCGGAGCTGGCCCGAGCTGCTGCTTACCCACGAACTGGGCCACATGAACCACCTGCTCTGGCCCGCCCGGAAACCCGGACCGTGGCGGCGCTGGACCGAGGTGCTGGGCCCGGTGGCCGAGCAGTGCCCCCGTTGGGTGACGGAGGGCTACGCCACCCTCATCGAGGGGAAGCTCACGGGCAGCGGGCGGCCCCACGGAGCCTTCCGCGCGGCGGTGCTGCGGCAGTGGGCGCGGGAGGGCAAGCTCACGCCCTACGAGGTCCTGAACGGGACCCAGGGCTTCCTGGGCGGCGCCATGGCCTACCTGGAAGGCAGCGCCTACCTGGAATGGCTGGAGCGCCGCGCCAGGGATCCCAAGGTCTTCCAGGGGCTCTGGAAGAGGCTGGCCAGTCCCAGGAGGCGCTCCTTCGACGAGGCCTTCACCGCCACCTTCGGGTTCGGCCCGAGGGACGGCTACCAGCGCTTCTGCGCGGAGGTCACCCATGATGCCCTGGAGCTCGAGCGGCGCGCCGAGGCCGGGGGCGCCCTGCGCGAAGGCGAGGTGTTCACGGGACTGGACGGCTGGACCAGCGACCTGTCCGTGAGCCCCGACGGGGGCCGCCTCATGGCCCTGGTGCGGGATCCGAAGAAGCCCGGCATCTACATCTGGGACCTGCGGGCCAAGGCCCCGGCGCCGGAGGCCCCGAAGGATCCCGAGGAGCTGCCCGACCACCCGCCCCTCGTGCCCCGCGTCCCGCCCACCTGGCGCATCCCGCCCCTGGATGGTTCGCTACCCTGGAATCCGGTCTGGGCGGGCCCGGCGGCGGTCTCGTTCCAGCTCCGCCTGCCCGATGCCGAAGGCGTGCTGCGGCCCCAGGCGCGGCGCTGGACCCTGCACGGCGGGACTCCCCCGGCCGCCGTCTCCGCCGCGAAGCCCCCGGCCCTCAGCTGGGGAGAAGTGGATGGCGTCTGGAACCTGAAGGACGCCGCCGGCCACCCGCTGACCCGCACCCTCTCCGCGGCCTGGGATCCGGCCCCCACGCCCGATGGCAAGACGATCTACTTCTCCCAGCTCACGGCCACCGGGGTGGAACTCCGCAGGCTGGACGCCAGCCTGCCTGCCCTGCCGCCAGGCCCCCTGCCCGTCGATCCCGCCCCCATGGCCCCGAACTCGGTGCTGCCGAGGCCCGACGAGCCGGATCCGCTGCCCCCGCCGGGGCCCGCGCCGGAACCCCATCCCTACCGGGTGGGCGAGAGCCTCAAGACCTTCTCCCTCGCCGGCTACAGCGTGACCCCCTCGGGCCTCAGCGCCCAGGTGGGCGCCGGCGGCAACGACATCCTGGGCCGCCTCAACTGGCAGGTGCTGGCGGGCTTCGGCGACGGCGCCGGGCCCCGGGGCGGCCATGCGGGTCTCTCCTGGCACGGCTGGCGCTGGGCGCCCTCCTTCCAGGTCTTCTCGGAGCTGGCGCGCCCCTCCAGCCAGCGCTTCGCGCCTGCCTCGGGCTACGACCAGGAGCGCCGCGGCGCGGAGCTGGCCCTCACCCGCGAGGATCTGGGAAGACCGCGGATGCTCGTTGTCCCCTCCTTCGCCTTCGAGCGGGTGGTCCTGGCCGGCCGGCCCGGGGTGGACCGCACCGTGTCGGGCCTCCGCGGCGGGTGGGGCAGCTGGTGGATCGTGGACCGCCAGGGCGCCAGCCTCGCCGGGAGGGCCGCCTGGCAGTCCGGCCGCACCGATGGCCGGGACTGGACGCTGGCCCGGGCCTCGCTGGCCGCGGGCTGGATCAACCCCTGGGCGCCTCTCACGGTGCGCTGGGAGGAGGGTCGCCTCTCCGGCGACCCCACGGCCCTGGACCGCTTCCACCTGGGCGGCGTGGCCACCTCCCTCCTGCCGGAAAGCCTCGACCTCAACCGTCTGGCCCAGGCCGCCCTTCCCGCCTACGCTGCCACGGGCGACCGCCTGCGCCGGCTGCGGGGGGAGCTGGGCCTCGGCCCCCTCGTGGCCTACGTGGAGCACAGCAGCGTCTGGGATGCAGCCACGCCCCGGCCGGCCGCCCAACGCGTGGTGGGCCTGGAGCTGGATAGCGGGCGCCTTGACCTGCCCCTGGACGTGCTCCGGCGGGTGGCCGGGAACCTGCGATTCTCCCTCGGCCTGCACCGCCCCCTGGATGGGATCATGAAGGACCGCACGGTGGCCACCCTCAGCGTCATCCTTCGGCCCTGACCCCACGGAACCCGTGCACGTCCTCCCCAGCCCTGCCATCCTGAGCCGCTCATGGGCTTCCTGATTGTCGTCCTCGTCGTTGGCCTGCTGCAGCTCCTGCACCTGCAGCTCCTGCGCCTGGAACTGCCCGACCGGGTCCAGCGGTGGATCCCCTGGTTCCTCGTCCTCCTCCATCTGCCCCTGGCCGTCCACGCGGCCATGCGCTTCGCCATCCCCGGCGCCCCGCCGCTGCCGGGCGTGGTCTGGGCCCTGTCCCGCATGGGCTTCTATTTCCAGGCCCTCACGGTCGTCCACCTGCTGCTCGCCATGGTGGCCGAGGGACTCTGGCGCATCTGGCAGCGCGCCGAATCCCGCCCGGAGGTCGCCGAGGGGGAGGGCGTGGACCCCAGCCGCCGGGCCTTCCTCCGCACCGCGGCCGTGGCCGGTGCCGGCGTCGCCACGGTCCTGGGCGTCGGCGGCGCCCAGGAGGCCTACGGCGACCCTGAGATCACGCGCCAGCAGCTCTTCTTCCCGGACCTGCCCGAGGGCCTGGACGGCCTGCGCCTGGTGCAGCTCAGCGATCTCCACGCCGGCCCCCTGGTCGGCGCCTCCCTCCTGCGCCGGTGGCGGGAGCTGGCCGAGCGGGAGCGGCCTGAGCTGCTGCTCTTCACGGGCGACCTGGTGGACAGCCGGTCGGACGAGCTGGCGCCGCTGCTGGAGGCCTTCCAGGGCTTCCGCCCGCCCCTGGGCACCTTCTCGGTGCTGGGCAACCACGACTACTTCGACGATCCCCGCCCCCTCTGGCGCGACCTCGAGGCCGCGGGCATCCGCTCCCTGGAGAACCGGGCCGCCCTGGTCCAGCGCCGCGGCGGCACCCTCGCCCTCCTCGGCCTGCAGGACCCCATGGCCCGCAACGGGAGGTTCCTGCGAAAGGTCTATGGGCCGGGCCCCCGCCCGGCCGAGGCCACCGTCGGCCTGCCCGAGAACGCCTTCCGCCTCTGCCTGAACCACCGGCCCAGCGAGTGGAACGCGGCCCTGGCGGCCGGCGCGCGCCTCACCCTCTCCGGCCACACCCATGGGGGCCAGATCAACCTGATCCCCGGGGTCTCCAGCGCCCTCGTCATCGGTCCCTACACGGACGGCCTCTACCGGAGGGGCACCGACCTGCTCTACGTGAGCCGGGGCCTCGGGGTGGTGGGGCTGCCCATGCGCATCCAGGCCCCGCCGGAGCTCGTGGTGATCGAGCTGCGGCGGGATCCCGATCAGGGGTCGAAGCGGGCGCGCTGATCCCCGGGAAGGCGGGGGCACGCCGAGTCGGGGGCACGGAACCAGCCTCCCCGGCGACGGGCCACGGCGTCGTAGAGGCCATCCACCCAGCGCGGTGGAAGGACCGCCGCGACGCGGCCCACCAGACCCCAGCCACCGCCCAGGCCGCGCAGCAGATGCAGCACCGCCCTGGATCGGGTGATCAGATGCCCCTCTGGCGTCGCCACCACCAGGCTGTCAGGAAGCCCGGCACGATCCTCCGGCCCCACCGTCCGCAGGAAGGTCTCCCCGCCCAGGGGCGCGAAGCGGAAGGCGCCCCGGCGATCCCTCGCGACAAGGAAGCGCACCGCCCGGTGGCAGAGGCCGCAGCCCCCGTCGTAGAACAGGAGGTCCGGCGCACTCAGCTCTTGAGGAGCACCCACAGGCCCACCCCGATGAAGGCCAGCCCCGCCACCCACTTGATGGCGGTCTCGGGGATGACGCGGAACAGCACGCCCCCCAGGGCCACGCCGATGGCCGTGGCGCAGACCAGGGCGGCGCTGGCGGCGAGGAACACGGTCCAGATCGACCCGCTGCGCGCGGTGGCGGTCATGGCGGCCAGCTGGGTCTTGTCGCCCACCTCGGCGAGAAACACCGTGAAGAAGGTCGTCCAGAACAGCGTGCGGTTCATCTGTGCAATCTCCTGCAATCCCCAGCGTATCCGGGCCACCGGATGAGGCACACTGGGGGGATGGTTTCGGACCGCTTCGACCTGCCCACGACCTACGTGGATTCGCCCGAGGGGCTGCGCGAGGCGCTGCCCCACTGGTTCGAGGCGGGCCTGCTGGCCGTGGACATCGAGTGCAGCCTCACGGGCGTGCACCACTGTGTGCTGGCGCTGCTGCAGGTGGCCACCCACGACCAAGCCTGGCTGGTGGACCCCATCCCCCTCCAGGAGCTCATGAAGCCCACCCTGGAGGCCATGGCCCAGGTGCCCTGGATCGTCCACGACTTCTCCGGCGACGGCATCGTCTTCAAGCGGCTCTACGACGTGGTGCCCACCAGCATCTTCGACACCATGCTGCTGAGCCGGGCCCTGGGCTATCCCCAGCCGGGCCTGAAGACCATGGCCCGCCTCAAGCTGGGGCTCGACATCCCCAAGGAGGAGCAGGACTCCAACTGGATGCTGCGGCCCCTGCGCGACTCCCAGATCAGCTACGCGAGCCGCGACGCGGCCCTGCTCCTGCCCCTGCTCCGCACCCTGGCCGACGAGGCAGAGGCGCTTCGCGACGATCCGGAGGTCGGCCCCCGCCTGGCGGCGCTGCCCGGGGAGATGCGGCACCTGCTGAAGCGCGTCCGCGCCTACAGGCTGCCCGACCACGACCCGGTGGTGGACAAGGTCCGGCACCTGGGCGACCTGGCCGTGGAGCGCGCCCGCAAGCTCACGGCCTACCGCTGGGCCTGGGGCAACGAGGGCGACGTGGCCGCCGTGATGGAGCTGGGCAACCGCTGGCTCATGGCCCGGCTGGCCCACCCCCCTGCCAGCCAGGAGGCCCTTGAGCGCACCATCCCCAACCCGCGGTTCCGCCGGAAGCGGATCGAGGCCCTCTGGGAGGTGTTCCGCGAGGGTGCGCACCAAACTAACGGGGAGCCGGAGCGTTCCGATGAGCTGATCTGGAACAACTCCGGACGGCCATGACCACCCCTGCTTCCGACGACGGCATCCTCCTCACGCTCCCCAACGGGCTGCTGGGCTTCCCCCAGCTGACGGCCTTCCGGCTCTTCGAACCCTCGGACGGGTACCCGCTGAAGTTCCTCCAGGCGGTGGAGCAGCCCGAGATCTCCTTCGTCTGCATGGACCCCGTGGGCCTCAAGCCCGACTACGCAGTGCCCCTGAGCGACACCGAGGCCGAGGAGCTGGCCCTGGAGGCCCCCGCGGACGCCCTGATCCTGACCCTGGTGGTGATCCCGGAGGATCCCCGGCGCATGACCACCAACCTGGCCGGCCCCCTGGTGGTGAACACCCGCACCCGCATCGGCATGCAGGTGGCCCTCCCCTCCGACCGCTTCCCCCTGAAGTTCCCGGTCTTTCCCCAGGCCTGATCGGGCCCCTGCTACCCTCGGGCCATGCTCGTCATCACGCGGAAGCCGGAACAGTCCCTCATCATCGGCGGCGAGGTCGAGGTGATCGTCCTCGGCATCACCAAGGATGGCGTCCGCCTGGGCATCAAGGCCCCCCGGGAGGTCCAGGTCCACCGCCGGGAGGTCTTCGAGGCCATCGCCGCCGAGAACCGGGCCGCCGCCGCCGCCAAGGTGCCCGTCCAGGATGCCGCGGCCCTCCTGCGGGCCCGCCTGGCGCCCGGGACGGAACCGCCCCCTCAAGCCAAGGCCCCCAAGGGCCGATAGGAACCCATCGAGGGTCCCATGCAGATCTCCCCCGCCGCCACCGCCGCCCAGGGCCTGAACCAGGCCCCCAACGCCGCCTCCGTGGCCGTCCTGCGCAAGGCCCTGGACCTCACGGCCCAGCAGGGCGCCGGACTGGTGGCCATGATCGACCAGACCTCCGCCCCCTCCGCGCCGGGCCTGGGGCAGAACCTCAACCTGCAGGCCTAGCCTCTACTTCAGGTACGGCGCCAGGTAGCGTCCCGTCACGCTGGTCTTCCGCGCCGCCACCTGCTCGGGGGTGCCGGTGGCGAGGCCGCAGCAGGAGCGGAGGCCCACCGTCGCGCGAAGCGCGATGGCCCGAAGGGCGCGGCCCAGGACGGGCCGCGTGACGATCCGGCCGTGCGTTTGGCCTGGCTCGGCCAGGATGACTTCAATGGGAAGGGGTGGCGTGCCGAAGGTAGTTGGCGTTCAACTCCGGCCCCAGGGCCAGCAGGACGGCGATGCGGCGCACCATGTGGGTGAAGTGCGCGGCCTCGTCGTGTCGCAGGGCTCGGCCCAGCAAGGCCCGCTCGCGGTAGCTCAGCCATTTCTTGAGCACCTGGTAGCCGCCCAGGCTGTACTGCCACACGGTTTCGGGCACGCCCTCCCAGCAGGTGCGCTCGTTGAGGAACACCCGGTCGCCCTCGCGGCGTCCCTCGGAAGGCATGGCGATACCACCCTGGCCCCGGATGCCCCAACCGGCCGTGATCGCCAGATCCACCGCTGGATCGAAGGTTTCCCCATCCACCCGCCGCAGCACGCCCAAGTGGCGCAGGTCGTCGCGCACCACGCCCGCCGTCACCAGAGGCACGGCCTGATCCACGTCCAGCAGGGCCGCCACCTGGCGCCCCAGGGCCGCCGAAGCGGCCAGATCTTCCTTCGCGTGGGGCCAGGGCAGGCGCGGCCAATCCATGCGCAGCGCCCCGGCGTTCTCCGCCCGGTAGGCGGGGGCATGGAGCACCGCCAGGGCGTGGAAGAACAGGTCCGTGGGCGCCGTGGCTCCCAGTTCCGCCAGTTTCGCCTGCGCCAGGTCGCTCAAGTTGGGCCGCTCGTCCGCTTCGTATAGCGCCCCGTCCTCGTGGTGGGCGCGGAGGAATGCGGGGATAAAGGATGCGCTTCGGTCCATTAGATCAATGCACCCCATGGCCATGACCATTTGCGGTGGATCCCAATCGCGTCGTGGAATTTTTTGGGCGACCAAACAAAGGTTCCCCTCGAACACCTGCTCCCGATACTCCGGTCGTTTTTCATCGAGGAGCTTGGTTTCGCCCTCCCAGTAGAGCCAGCGCACATCCAGGGGGCGGTAGGCGTAACGCATCAGGCCCTCGGGCTGGAGACCCCGCTTGCGCAGCACCTCCCGGATGGCCTCGGGATCGAAGCGGGCCCCCCTGGTCATGATCTCGGGGTGGCGGGCCCGGAGGTCGCCATGGCTGATCGCCGGATCGAAGTACTGGGTCAGCCGGGCCTCCAACCGATCCCGGTCAATGTCCACCAGGAAGGCATCCCGGCTGGTCTTCACGCCGGGGAAGGAGACGGGGAACACCTCTTCCAGCGTGGGCCAGGACAGGTAGGCCTCGGAGACGGCGACGGGCCGGAAGGGGAAGCCCAGCTTGGGGTGGGGCGTGACCGCTTCCGCGTAGGGCGGGTTGGCCTCGGCGGCTTCCGCATCGAGCTGAGCCAACTTGGCCTTGCCCCAGAGGTCGCGGTAGGCGACCGTTCCGACTGCCTGGTGGGCGGTCTTCCGCACCATCAGCGCGATGGCGGTGCCCACCTGGATACCCTCGCGGTTCTGGGGCGTGCTGAAGATGGAGGGGTCGGGCTCGCCTTCGGGCGTGAGCTTGCCGGTGCGGTACTTGTCGCCGTTGAGGCTGTCGATCCAGATGCGGTCGAACTGCTGGAGGTAGGCCTGGCGCATGAGGGGATGGCTGAGGCCGTCCAGCCAGCTGTAGTTGCTGATGAAACAAACCAGGCCCTCAGGACTCCACTCGGCGATCTTGCGCTCGGCCATGCGGAAGAACCGGATGTAGAGGTCGTTCAGGCCCTGGCCCTCGGGCAGGCGCACCGCCTCCTGACCTGGCAGGGGCTTGCGGTAGCCTTCGGTGAGGCTGCGTTCCTCGGCCATCTTCGAGATGCCCGCATAGCCGGAGTAGGGCGGGTTGCCGAGAATCACGAGGATGGGCGTGTGGTGCTTCACCTGATCCGCCTTCACGCGCTCGTCGGCCAACTGCTGGAGCACGGCCTCCTTCTTGGGCTCAGCCGGATGCTCCCAGCCCGTGAGGGCGTTGGTGAGGTACACGGGCAGCCGTTCGCCCTTGCGCAAGGGCGCGCCCAGGCGCGCGAGCATGAGGCCCATCTGGAGGTGGGCCACCACGAAGGGCGCGGGCAGCAGCTCGAAGCCGAAGACCCGTTTCTGGAGCGACTGCTTGAGCTGTGCCCCGGCCAGGTCGCCCAGGCCCTGACCCTCCAGGCGGGCATGGATGGTCCGGGCCACTTCCACGAGGAAGGCTCCGGTGCCGCAGCAGGGATCGAGCACATGCACGGAATCGTCCGCCAGCCCCAGGGGGCGGCCCAGCTCCTCCCGCAGCACGCGATCCACCCGCGCCACCATGTAACGCACCACTTCGCGGGGGGTGTACCACACGCCCAGATCCTTCCGCAGCTCGGGATCGAAGGCCTGGAGGAACGGTTCGTAGAAGTACTGGATGGCGTGGTCCGCCGCGAACCGCTTGAAGAAAGCTGCCCGGTCCACACGGTCGAGGGCGTCCTCGGCCCAGGCCATGACATCGCGCAAACCCAAGGCATCCATGCGGCTGGCCCCGGCCAAGTGCTCGAAAAGATCCTGCACCACAGGTACGGCCAGGGTCTCGTCGGCGCTCTTCCAGGTGAACCGCTCCTCAGCCCCGGCCTTCTCGCACCACGCCACCCAGGCCGAGAACACACCATAGAAGAGCGTTTGCACCAGGGTCGAGCGGAAGAAGTGCTCGCCGTCCTTCCCCTCGAAGGTGAGGCCCAGGCTCTCTTCCATGGCCTTCCGCAGCCCTTCCAGCGCGGGAAGCTTGGCCTGTTTCTCCACCCGCTCGCGGGCTTCCCGCGCATAGCCAGCCAGCAGGGCAGCCAGATCCTCGGGCTCCCGCAGGGGGGCAGCCTGGAGCAGGGCACGCCGCAGGAAATCCAGGAGGGCTTGGCCCTGGAGTTCAGCCGTCGTCTCGGCATGGTGAGCCGCAGCCCAGAAGGCAGGTTCATCCGTCGCGATGGAATAGTGGCCCAGTTGGAGCGGCTTCCCCTCCGCATCCTGGCCGAGGATGAGGAAATCGCGGTAGTTCGTCACCAGCACGAGCCGGTACTTGTCCCAGTACTTCGTGGCCTGGGCGCCTTTGGCCGTGAGCCACGTGTTGTCGGAGGCGGCCTTGACCTCCACGACGCCGCGGGCCGGAAGGATGGCAAGCTCCAAGGCCTTTTCAGGTCCCTTCTTCAGCTGATCCTTGGTATAGAGCCCGAAATCGGGCATGCCCGCACCCTGGTTCTTCAGCTGGGACAGGGGCACCACCGAGGGCTTCAGGCCCTTGCCGACCTCCAGCAGCAGATCATGCAAGGCATGGTAGCTGCTGGTTTCAGCCGTGCCCTGACCTGAGCCGTGAATCAGGGAAAGCTCTTTGAGATAAAGGGCCACGGGGTGCATAAAGCCAGCCTACCCGGATCTCCCTTTTCAGGCCCTATTTCAGGTACGCCGCCAGGTAGCGTCCCGTCACGCTGGTCTTCCGCGCCGCCACCTGCTCGGGGGTGCCGGTGGCGATGATCCGGCCGCCCTCGCCGCCGCCCTCGGGGCCCAGGTCCAGGATCCAGTCGGCGGTCTTGATGACGTCGAGGTTGTGCTCGATGACGATCAGGGTGTTGCCCGTCTCCACGAGCCGGTTGACGACCTCCAGCAGCTTCTGGATGTCCTTCAGGTGCAGGCCGGTGGTGGGCTCGTCCAGGATGTAGACGGTGCGGCCGGTGGCGCGCTTGCTCAGTTCCTTGGCCAGCTTCACGCGCTGGGCCTCGCCGCCGGAGAGCGTGGTGGCGCTCTGGCCCAGGCGGACGTAGCCGAGGCCCACGTCCACGAGGGTCTGCAGCTTGTTGGCCAGCACGGGGATGGGCGCGAAGAGCGTCAGCGCCTCCTCCACGGTCATGCTCAGCACATCGGAGATGCTCTTCCCCTTGTAGTGGATCTCCAGGGTCTCGCGGTTGTAGCGCTTGCCCTTGCACTGCTCGCAGGTGACGTAGACATCCGGGAGGAAGTGCATCTCGATCTTGAGGACGCCATCGCCCTCGCACTTCTCGCAGCGCCCGCCCTTCACGTTGAAGCTGTAGCGGCCGGGGGCATAGCCGCGGGCCTTGCTCTCCGGCAGCTGGGCGAAGAGCTCCCGCAGGGGGGTGAAGAGGCCGGTGTAGGTGGCGGGGTTGCTCCGGGGCGTGCGGCCGATGGGGGCCTGGTCGATGTCAATGACCTTGTCCACGTGCTCCAGCCCCTTGATGGCCTTGTGCTTGCCCACGATGTGGACGCCCTGGTGCAGCTGGTTGGCCAGGGCCTTGTAGAGGATCTCGTTCACCAGGGTGCTCTTGCCCGAGCCGGAGACGCCCGTGACGCAGGTGAACAGGCCGATGGGGAACTCGGCGTCCACCTTCTTCAGGTTGTTCTCCTCGGCGCCGCGCACCTCCAGGTGGCCCCGCTTGGCCTTGCGCCGGGTGCGGGGCACGGGGATGGCGTCCCGGCCCGACAGGAAGTCGCCCGTGACGGACCCCGGCGTGCGGCCGATCTCCTCCGGCGTGCCCTGGGCCACCACGTAGCCGCCGTGCTCGCCGGCCCCGGGGCCCATGTCCACCACGTGGTCCGCGGCGAGGATGGTCTCCAGGTCGTGCTCCACCACGAGCACCGTGTTGCCCAGGTCCCGCATCTCCTTCAGCGTGCGGATGAGCTGCAGGTTGTCCCGCTGGTGGAGGCCGATGCTGGGCTCATCCAGCACGTAGAGCACGCCCTGGAGCTTGCTCCCGATCTGGGTGGCCAGGCGGATGCGCTGGCCCTCGCCGCCCGAGAGCGTGGCCGCGCTGCGATCCAGGGTGAGGTAGCCCAGGCCCACGTCGTCCAGGAATCCCAGGCGCTCGCGGATCTCCTTGAGCACCTTCTCGGCGATGACGGCGTCCTTGCCCTCGAGCGCCAGGTCCCCGAACCACTTCCGGGCGTCCCGCACGCTCTGGGCCGTGATCTGGGCGATGTGCAGGCCGCCGACGTAGACCGCCAGCACCTCGGGCTTGAGCCGCTGGCCGTCGCAGGCCTCGCAGGGGATCACCCGCATGGATTCCTCCAGCTCGGCCTGGATCTCCTCGCTGGTGGTCTCGTGGTAGCGCCGCTCGAGGTTGCCGATGATGCCCTCGAAGTGGTGCGTGAAATCGTAGCGGCTGCGCTTGCTCTCGTAGGTGAAGCGCATCTCCTTCTCGGTGCCGTGCAGGAGCAGGCGCCGGATGTCGGAGGGGAGCTTCTTCCAGGGCATCTCCAGGCTGAACTTCAGCTTGCGGGACAGCTGCTCCATCATCTGGGACCGCCAGCCGTCCTCGCTGACGCTCTTCCAGCCGCTGGCCTGGATGGCGCCCTCGTTGATGCTCAGCTCCGGATTCGGAATGATCAGCTCCTCCGCGAACTGCCGCTTGAAACCCAGGCCGTCGCAGGTGGGGCAGGCGCCGTAGGGGCTGTTGAAGGAGAAGGAGCGCGGCTCCAGCTCCGGCAGGCCCTGGCCGAAGCGGCCGCACTTGGGGTTGTTGCAGGCCAGCTTGCTGGAGAAGAGCTGCTCCTGCCCGTCGAAATCCACCAGGGCGCTCCCCTCGGCCAGATTGCAGGCGATCTCCAGGCTGTCCGCCAGGCGGGACTGGATGGCCGGGCTCACCTTCAGGCGGTCGATGACCACCTCGAGGGTGTGCTTCTTCTGCTTGTCCAGGTCGGGGATGCCCTCGGTGAGGTCCAGCATCTGGCCGTTCACGCGGGCCCGGATGTAGCCCCGCTTCATGAGGTCCTGGAGCAGCTTCTTGTATTCGCCCTTGCGGCCCCGGACGACCGGCGCCAGGATCTGCAGCTTCGCCCCCTCGGGCTGGGCCAGGATCTGGTCGGCCATCTCCTGGATGGTCTGGCTGGCGATGGGGAGGCCGCAGGCCACGCAGGTGGGCTTGCCCGTGCGGGCGAAGAGCAGGCGCAGGTAGTCGTAGATCTCCGTGACCGTGGCGACGGTGGAGCGGGGGTTCTTGCTGGTGGTCTTCTGCTCGATGGAGATGGCGGGGGACAGTCCTTCGATGCTGTCCACGTCCGGCTTTTCCATCTGGTCCAGGAACTGGCGGGCGTAGGCGCTGAGGCTCTCCACGTAGCGCCGCTGGCCCTCGGCGTAGAGGGTGTCGAAGGCCAGGCTGGACTTGCCCGAGCCGGAGAGCCCCGTGATCACCACCAGCTGGTTCCGCGGCAGGCTGAGGTCCAGGTTCTTCAGGTTGTGCTCGCGGGCACCTTTGATGTGGATGTGTTCCATGGGCCCATCAGCATACGCCAATTTTTCGCCTCCTGGAAAAGTGTCTAGAATGCAGACATGCATCCAGCCGAACTGGCGATCCTGCTGCACCGGGCCCTGGAGGTCCGCTTGGCGCGCCTGCAGGAGCTGCTGGCCGGCCCGGACTGGGCGGAGCAGGACGAGCCCCTGCACCAGGTGCGGGTGGCCGCCCGCCGCCTGGGGGCCGTCCTGGACCTGGTGGATCCCGAAGCCTACCCCGCCCACAAGGGCCATCGCCGGGCGCTGAAGGACCTGGTGGACGTCCTGGGCCTCACCCGTGAGCTGGATGTGCATGCCCTCCACCTGCGGGAGGGGCACACCGGGGCCCGGACGCCCTGCCAGACCGCCGTGGTCGAGCACCTGCAGGAGCGGGTGGACCGCGAGCGGGCCAAGGCCCGGAAGGCCATGCGCCGGGAGATCGACCGCCTCCGCCTGCCGGACCTGAGGAAGCTCCTGGATGTACCCAGCCTGCCCTCGCCCTTCCAGCCCACCAGCCTGCAGGAGGCCGCCTGGACGGCCCTGGAGGCCCGGGCCGCGGCGGCCCTCGATCCCATTCCCGCCCTGGTGGAGCGCGAGGACCCCGCCGCCCTCCACAAGGGCCGGGTGCGCCTGAAGAAGCTCCGCTACGCGCTGGAAGCCCTGGAGGGGGCCTTCCCGGTTCCCCCGGAGGCCCTGCTGGACCGGCTGAAGGGCCTCCAGTCCGCCCTGGGGGAGCATCATGATCTGGCGGCCCTCGAGGCCCTGCTCTGGACCGAAGAGGCCCGCCTGCGCAGCCACGATCGGGTGGTGCTCTGCGGCGGCATCCTGGAGGTGCTGGGTGATGTGGCCGAGGCCCGCCGCGCCGCCTTCGTGGCCTTCACGGACCGGGTGCGGGGCCTGGACGCGGCGTCCTTCGCGCAGGCGGTCCGCCCCGCCCTGGGCCTGCCCGCCGGCGAGGCCCCGGCCTGGCATCCGCAGGGCGCCCCGCGATGAGGATCCACCCCCTGGAGTGGCTGCTCAGCCTGCACGCCAAGCTCTTCATCCTGCTGGGCCTCGTCACCAGCATCCTCACCGTGGCCGTGGCCTATTCCATCATCCGGAACAGCCGGCGGGAGATCGAGTTCTACTCCCGGAACCTCACCATCGATACGGCCAGGACAGTGGAGACCGACATCCTGGAGCGGGATCCCACCTTCAAGGATCCGGACAAGCTGAACCAGCTCCTGGCCAGCATCGCGGGGGGGACCGACCGGACCATCTTCCAGATCGACGTGTTCCGCCGGGTGGGCAGGAACGAGGTCCAGCTCCTCCGATCCTCCCGCAACGAGGATGACGTGGATGTCGGGCCCGAGATCGCCAGCTACCTTTCGCTCACCGGCCCCCAGGCCGAGCTGGTGGACCTGACCACGGGCAGCAAGGCCTGGAAGGTGTACCTCCCCATCCGCAACCCCCGGCCCGGCCACCCGCCCCTGGGGCTCATCCGGGCCTATTGCGACCTGGAGCGCTGGGAGGTGGTCTGGAACCAGAACTTCAAGACGACCCTCCACACCCTGCCCGGCGTGCTGCTTGGGGAGTTCATCCTCCTCTGGCTCATCCTGCGCCTGCTCATCAGCGACCCCGTGGCCGCCACCGTGCGCGCCATGCAGCGGCTGGAGCAGGGCGATCCCGCCGCCCGCATCCCACTCCGGCGCAGCGACGAGCTGGGCCTCATCGCCACCCGCTTCAACGACATGGCCGCCCGGCTGCAGCATGGGGGCGAGGAGCGGGAGGCCCTCATCCACGAGATCCAGGGGCTGAACGCCAACCTGCAGGACCGCATCGATGCCGCCCTGGGCGAACTGCAGGCCAAGAACGCCGAGCTGGCGCAGATGGCGGAGCGCAACGCCCTCCTGCGCGAGGAGCTGGGCGCCCAGGAACGCCTCGCCGTGGCCGGCCAGCTCACCGCCACCTTCGCCCACGAGGTGGGCACGCCCCTCAACCTGGTGAACGGCCACCTCCAACTCCTCGCCGGCCAGAAGGAACTCCCGGAGCGCACGCGCGAACGGCTGGGCGTCATCCATGCCCAGATCCAGCGCGTGGGCGACATCGTGCGCCGCATGCTGGACCTCACGCGGCGGCCCCAGCTCCACCGCCAGCCGCTGTCCATGCCGGACCTCCTGGTCGATCTCCGCCAGCTCTGGGCGCCCATGATGACGGCCCACGGGGTGCGCGTGGAAACCGACCTCCCCGCGGACTGCCGACTGGACGTGGACCGCAAGCAGATGGAGCAGCTCTTCCTCAACCTCATGAACAACGCGGTGGACGCCATGCCCGAGGGCGGCACCGTGCACCTGGAGGCCGCTCCCGCCGAGGGCTCCACACCTGAGGCCCCCTGGTGGCGGCTCGCCTTCCGCGACTCCGGCCAGGGCATCCCGGCCGACCTGCTGCCCCAGGTGTTCCGCCCCATGTTCACCACCAAGCCCGAAGGCAAGGGCACGGGCCTGGGCCTGAGCATCTGCCGGGAGATCGTCCGCGGCCACGGCGGCGACATCCGCATCGAGAGCACCGAGGGTCAGGGGACCAGCGTCATCTTCACCCTGCCGGGCGCGGCGGCGGCCTGAAGCCCTGTTGCCTCCAGGGCCGAAGAAAGGTCAGGAACACAGGGCCCCACAGAAGGCACAGAGGAAATACGGAGTCGGAAACGAGAATCCGCCCCGGGTCGACCCTGTGTCCTCCGCGGCTCTCTGTGCCCTCTGCGTTCCGCCTTGCTTGCTTGAATTGCCCGCTAGATGTCCACGACTTCGACGTCGCCAAGCTCCTCTTCCAGGAAGCGGCTGCCCACTTCCTTCAGCCGGCTGCTGGCGTCGGTGAGCTGGACCCGGAGGGAGCCCCGGGCCCCGGCGGTGCGATATCCCAGCGCGCCCTGCAGCAACCGGTCCACGGCCTGGGCGGTGACGCGGCCGCTGTCGATCCAGCGGGTGCCGGGGCGGCTGCGCTCGAGGCTCTCCAGCAGCGTGGGGTAGTGGGTGCAGCCCAGCACCACGGTCTTCACCTCGAAGGGCAGCTGGTTCAGGTAGCGGCGGCAGATGCTGTCGGTGACGGGATCGTCGAACCAGCCCTCCTCCGCCAGGGGCACCAGCAGGGGGCAGGCCACGCTGTGGATGACCTTGGCGGGGTCCCGCCGGCGGATGGCCAGGTCGTAGGCCGCGCTGCCCACGGTGGCCAGGGTCCCGATGATGCCCACGGGTCCGGGCACCGCCGCGGCGGCCTCGGCACCGGGCTCGATGACCCCGATCACCGGACAGGGGCTCACGGCCTGGAGCGCCGGCAGGCCGTGGGCGCTGGCGGTGTTGCAGGCGATGACGATGAGCTTGGGATCGTGGCGCTGGAGCAGCTCGCCCATCTGGAGGGTGTACCGCTCGATGGTGTGATGGCTCTTGCTGCCGTAGGGCAGGCGCGCGGTGTCGCCCAGGTAGATCAGCTCCTCCTGGGGCACCAGCTGACGCAGGGCGTGGATGACCGTGAGCCCGCCGATGCCCGAGTCGAACACCCCGATGGGACGGTCCGCCCGGCTCATGACGCCACCCGCTCCGCCAGCACGGCGATCCACTCGCCCTCCTTCAGCACCTTCACGGGCTTGAAGCCCTGGGCCACCAGGCTCACCAGGGCCTCGTCCGTGCGCTCCGCCAGGATGCCGCTGGCCACCAGCCAGGCGCCCGGAGCGGCGACTTCCGCCATGCGGGGCAGCAGCTCCTGGATGGTCTCCAGGAGGATGTTGGCCAGCAGGCCCGCGTAGGGGCCCTGCACCCGGGGATGGTCCAGGGTGCCGACGAAGGATTCGTAGGGCTTGGCGCCCTTCAGCAGGTGGGCGTTCAGCTCGATGAGCTCGTCCATGGCGGGCCCGCAGTCGGGGTCGATGTCGAAGGCCGTAAGCTTCCGGCCGCCCAGCAGGTGGGCGGCCAGGGAGAGGATGCCGGTGCCCGCCCCGATGTCCAGGACGGGGCCCCCCAGGCGACCCGCCGCGGCCAGTTCCTCCAGCAGCGCCATGCAGAGCCGGGTGGTCTCATGGCCGCCGGTGCCGAAGGCCAGGCCCGGATTCACCACCAGGTCCAGGCGGTCGGCCGGACCCGGCGTTCCGTCCCAGAGGGGCCGGACGTGGAAGCGCGTGCCCACCTCGAAGGCCCCGAAGCCCTCCCGGCTCTTGGCCAGCCAGTCCTCGTCGGCGAAGACCTCCGCTTCCAACAGATCCACGCCGGGGAAGACGTCGAGGCCCGCGGGGTCCGGGGGGGCCTGGTCCGGGGGGAAGTAGGCGTAGCAGGCCCGGGGGGGGTCGGCCTCCCGGTAGAAGGCCGAGGAACCCCGGGCCTCCAGCCAGGCGCAGAGGCCCTCCTCCTGGGAGTCCGGAACCGCCAGCCGCCACCTCAGATGCGTCGCATTCGCCATGGGCCCAGGGTAGCAGGGGGACCCCGGGAACCTCCCGGCCCGGGGGGGCATTGGAGAGGTGCGGCAGGCTCCAGCTGACCGCGGTTCGCGGGAAACGTTCCGGGGGGAACGGCGGGGGGGACGGAAGTCCCCCCCGCTCTTGTCGGGTCGGCCCGGGGCCCTACCGGCTGAGGGACAGGGTGTAGGGCGTCTTGGAGCTGTAGCTCGCGTAGCGGTTGACCCGGAGGTAGAGCACCTTGGCCGCGGACACGTTGGTGTTCTTGAAGGAAAGGCTCTCGGTGGTCCCGCTCTGGGTGGAGGAGGCCAGCTTGGTGCCCGAACTGCTGTAGAGGTAGAGATCGTAGTCCTGGTTCGAGGCCGTCGGACCGGTCATTCCGACCTGGAGGGTGTGCCCTGCCAGCAGATTGATCCGGTAGTAGTCGTCATTGTCCGAGGCCGATGGGAAATAGCCGGTGATGGTCGTTACGACATCTCCCACGGCGTCCGCGGCCGAGAGGCTGTTGTTCGGCTCGACCTCCTGGTAGGTCGTGCTGGTGGAGCCGGCGGGCGACACCGCGATGGTCCGGGTGGCGGAGCCGGAAGCCCCGGTCTGGTCCGTGACCGTGAAGGTGGCGAGGTAGGAGACGGGGCTGGTGCCGGGATTGAGGTAGGTGTGGCTTGCGGTGGGTCCGGCCGTGGAACTGGTGCCATCGCCAAAGGCCCAGAGGTACGCGAAGGTCGGGTTGGCGGCGCTGTCCGTGGCCGAACCCGCGAACGACTGGACGGTTCCCGAGGCGATCGTCACATCCCCGCCCGGCGTGGAGATGGTCGCCGTCACGGTGTTCGCGGCCGCGGGGGACACGGTCACCACCCGGGAGGCCGAGCCCACGGCGCCGGTGTCGTCGGTGGCGGTGAAGGTGACGGTACGGCTGACGGGCGAGCTGCCCGGGTTGGTGAACAGGTGGTTCACCTGGGCCCCCTGCGCCGTGGTGCCGTCCCCGAAGGTCCAGCCATAGGTCAATGTGGCCGTGGCGCTGCTGTCCGTGGCGCTCCCGGCAAAGGACTGGGTCGTGCCCGAGGGCACGGTCGTGTCGGCGGAAGGCGTGGTGATGGCGGCGGCCACCGTGTTTCCGGCAGTTCCGCCGTGGACCGTGAACATGCGCTCAGTTCCGAGGGGGATGCCGGCATTGGCCCGCTCGGTGGCCAGATCATCCACGGCGATGTAGGGGACCACCCCGTTGTCGTCGTTGCAGCTCACCCAGAAATGGCTGCCGTCCGTGCGGATCTTGATGTTCCCCACGGCGCACCCGGAGGTGCTCCGCTTCCCCTGGTAGTCCTGGTCCCCATCCTCGGTCTGGAGCACCAGGGGGGCGGCCACCCCGGCGCAGCCGTTGATCCCGCCCAGGAGCACGTGGTCGACGGTGGCGGCGTAGGGCAGCGCCCAGGTGCCGCTCTGGCCATGGCCCGTGTTGATGAGGGCCACGGTGGGATCGGCCAGGTTGACGTAGACGGGGTGGGTGCTGCTCATGCTCCCGTGGTGCCCCACATGGATGACATCCACGCTCTGGCTGGGGATCAGGGGGTGCGAGCCGCCGGGCAGGATGGCCCGGATCATGGGCACCTCCACGTCCGCCTGGCTCGTGGTGCGGCCGCTGCAGGTGTCCTCGGCATCCGCGGCGCCGCCGAGATCCCCTTCCCAGATGTACTTGAAGCCGCCGAACTGGATGAGGAGTGCCACGGAGTTGTCGTTCTCGTCGCCTCCGGAATAGTTGGCGGTCTGGCCGAGGACCCGCCCGTTGGCCGCGATGCAGGTGGCCGTGGCGCCGCCGCCCAGATCGATGACCGTCCCGGGCGCGATCGCCGTGGCATGGACCGAGGATTCCCAGTTCAAGGCCGTGCTGGATCCGCCCGCGGACCCGTTGAAGTAGTTCACGGGGGCCGTGAATCCCTGGCTGGCGATCTCGGACAGCCCGCCGGAATGGTCCTGGTGGTTGTGGCTGAGCACGATCACATCCAGGCTGGCCACCCCTTCCGCCTTCAGGTAGGGGGCGACGGCCGCCGTGCCCTCGCCGACATTCCCCGCATCGAGCAGCATGTGCTTCCCGGTGGGTCCTTCGACCAGCACGCTGGAACCCCACCCCACGTTGATGGCGTGGATCGTGAGTTGGCCGGGGTTCCCGGCGAGGGCGAACCCCGCGGCGGCGGGAACGGCCAGGCACAAGGCCAGGCACCGTACGATGCGACGCGTCTGCATCTGACATCTCCTGTGGAAAGGGACCGGAGGCGGCCGAGAGCGATGGGACGAATGAAGGATTTTGATTCTCATTAGCTTTGCACTCCCCATGTGATGACAGGGTTAATTGATGTTAAAAGTTGTCATTTATCTGATGACATTCCAAATATGGAAGGATTTGCTTTGCCTGATGCCGGCGGCCGGTGGCCCACCGCGGAGCCTGGATCGGTTCGATCTCCCAGGTCCCGGTCCGGGCGGGCAGGGCTGCACCCGGTGCCCCTCGGCCCCTTGGCCCGGGGTGCGCCGGCTCCCGCGGGAGGCCGGCTGCTGGACGGACCCGGGCCCGCTCGGCGGCCTCCGCCGCTTCGGGATCGTCCGGTTCCAGGCGCTTCCTCCGCTTCGTCCTTCGGGCCCTGGCCTCCGGTCCAATCCCTTGGGCTAATCCTCGTCGGCCGTGGCGGATTCGCTCTCTTCGAGATCCAGGCGCTTCATCTTTTCGAGGAAGGTCGTGCGCTTCAGGCCCAGCAGGTCGGCGGCCCGCTTCTTGTTGCCGCGGGTGATGGCCAGGCTCTGCAGCATCAGCGTCTTCTCCATGTCGGAGACGACCTGGTTCAGGTCCAGGCCCTCGGGGGGCAGGTCCAGGCCGAAGGCCGGCGCGGGCGTCGGCGCCATCTGGCCGAAGGGGTTCGGGGCGGGTGCCGGGGGCTCCGGCATCCCGGGGGCCGGACGGGGGGACGCCTCCGGCTGCGGAGGAGCCTCGCCCATGCGTTCGGCCAGGAAGGCGAAATCCTCCCGGGTGAGCACGGGCCGGGTGCCGGAGAGCACGATGGCCCGCTCGATGGCGTTCTCCAGCTGGCGCACGTTGCCGGGCCAGGGCAGGGCCATGAGGAGGGGGTCCACGCTGGGGTGCAGGGCCTTGGGATAGAGGCCATGCTCCCGGGCCTTGCGGTTGAGGAAGTGCTGGGCGAGGAAGGGAATCTCCTCGCGCCGGGCCCGCAAGGGCGGCAGCGTGATGGGCACCACCTCCAGGCGGTAGAACAGGTCCTCCCGGAAGGCCCCCTCCTGCACCTTCCGCCACAGGTCTGAATTGGTGGCGGTGATGACGCGGACGTCCACCTTCACCGGCGCGCCGCCGCCCAGGGGCTGCACCTCGCGCTCCTGCAGGACGCGGAGGAGTCGCACCTGGGCGCCCAGGGGCATGGTGCCCACCTCGTCGAGGAAGATGGTGCCGCCGTGGGCCTCGCGGAACTTGCCCGGCGTGTCCTTGCGGGCGTCCGTGAAGGCGCCCTTGTTGTAGCCGAAGAGTTCCGACTCCAGCAGGTTCTCGGGGATGGCGCCGCAGTGCACGGCCACGAAGGGCTGGCCCGCGTCTCCGCTCATGCGGTGGACGGCCCGGGCGATGACCTCCTTGCCCGTGCCGCTCTCGCCCAGCAGGAGCACCGTGGCCTTGGTGGCGGCGGCGGCCCGGGCCCGGGCCAGCACGTCCTGCATGGCCACGCTGGCCCCCACCAGACCGAAGGCCAGGGCCTGGGAGGCGCTGAGCTGGGTGGTGGTGCCCGAGCGCGGGCGCAGGCCCGGCATGGGCGGCTCGGGGCCGAGGATCCCCCACCGCACGGAGCCCAGGGAGCCCCACTCCGCCAGGGCCTTGGCGTCCATGGACGCGGCGTCGGGCTTCAGCCCCAGCAGGATGGGCAGGGCCGCCACCTCCGCCATCATGCGGTTCAGTTCCGGTGGCGGCCAGGCGCCCTTGGCGCTGATGACCCACAGATCCACATCCCGCGGTGCCAGGGCCGGCGAGACCCCCCGGTCCACGGTCACGTCCCACAACGACGCCCACCGATGCTCCAGCCCCCCGGTGTCGTCCCCGAGGGTGGACCAGTGAAGGCGGGGCAGCGGGGTCATGGGCTCCTAGGTTGGAATCAGCCTAGAGGCAGGGGACTTGGGGTCAAGTCAAAAAAATGACTGAGAAAAAAATCAGCCTTGCTCCCGGGCGTACGATGGAGGGGCACCCCGGAGGCCCCATGACCCTGACGGAATCCACCATGGTTCCCATCGGGACGGCTTGTCCGGACTTCACCCTGCCGGGCGTGGATGGGCGGCTGTGGTCCCGGGATGACTTCCACACGTCGGCCCTGCTGGTGGTGGTCATGTGCAACCACTGCCCCTATGTGCAGTCCGTGGACGACCGCATCAACGCCCTGGCGCGGGACTTCGCCGGGCGTTGCGATGTGGTGGCCATCAACCCCAACGACGGCGCCGCCTACCCCGAGGACAGCTTCGAGGCCATGCGCGCCCGGGCCAAGGCCAAGGGCTACGCCTTCCCCTACCTCTGGGACGAGGACCAGTCCGTGGCCCGGGCCCTGGGGGCCGTCTGCACGCCGGACTTCTTCCTGTTCGGGTCGCACCGTCACTTGGCCTACCGGGGCCGGTTGGACGACAACTGGAAGGAGCCCGGGCGCGTCACGCGGCAGGAGCTGCGGGCCGCCATCGAGGCCATGCTGCACGGCCAGGCCCCCGAGAAGGTCCAGCACCCGAGCATGGGCTGCAGCATCAAGTGGAAGGTGAAACCGTGACCCCACGCCAGGATGAGCCATGCCGACCCTCGCCGAGTTCGTGAAGACGCCCCTCGCCATGCCCCCGGATTTCCAGGAGCGGCTCGGGGTCTCCAGCCGCTGGAAGGCCGGCCTCGTCTTCATCATGGGCCAGTGGATCGGGCTGTTCATCCCCGCCGCCTTCCTCCTCCCGGCCCTGGCCCACAAACTGAACCTCCTCCTGGTCCTCGTGATCGTCCTCCCCCTGATGGTGCTGGGCGTCCAGGCCCGGGGGCTCTTCTATCTCTGGATCGCCCGACGCAGCGCCGCCGGGGCCTGAGGCCGCTCCAGCCGGAGCCCGATGTGCGCCTCTTCTTCGCGCTCCCCCTTCCCTCCGATCTGGGTGCGGCCCTGGGCCGCTGGCAGCGGAGCCACGCCGGGATCGAAGGTTGGAGCCGGTCCGAGGGCCTGCACCTCACCCTGGCCTTCCTGGGGGACCGCGCGCCGGCGGAGCTGGCTCCCCTCGAAGCCGCGGGCGCGTCGGTGGCGATGCGGCACCGCCCCTTCCCCCTGCGCACGGCGGGCCTGGGCGGCTTCCCCGAGGGGAACCGGGCCCGCGTGCTCTGGCTGGGCGTGGCGCCCGACGCGGCGCTGGAGGCCCTGGCCGCGGACCTGCGGGGCACGTTGGCGGCGGCCGGCGAGGCCTTCGACGCCAAGCCCTTCCGCGCCCACCTCACCCTGGCCCGCTTCCGCCGTGCCCGGCCCGTGGCGGCCTTCGCGGATCCGCCGCCCGCGGCCTTCGCGGCGGACCGTCTCGTCCTCTTCGAGAGCGCGCCTCAGGGATGTTACACCCCGCTGCGGACGTGGCACTTCCGGGGGGTATGATCGGAGCTTTCCGCCGGAGTCCCGATGCGCCTCGCCGTCCTCCCCCTCTGCCTCGCGGCCCTGCCCGCGTTCGCACAATGGGACCTGCGCCTGGAAGTGCCGCGCCCCTCGGGCCAGAGCCTGCCCCAGACCCTCATCACCGGCACGGGCCAGCTGGCCTCGGGCGGGCTGGACACCGGCCGCGGCTTCATCGCCTCCGCGAACCGCCGCCTCTTCCAGGTCGGCCCCCTCTTCCGGCTGGAGGCGGGCCTGGAGTATTCCCAGTGGAAGGCCGACGGCACCCTCGTGCAGGGCAGCACGGTCCAGGGCACGGCCCTCAAGCAGCAGGGGGCCGGCGTGGGCCTCAACGCCCAGGTGTGGGTGCCCTTCACGGGCCTGGCCGGGGAGATCGGCGTGATCCAGCGCTTCCAGCGCTACACCTTCGAGGCCAACGGCCTCTCCAACACGAATGACCTCAGCCGCACCTGGCTGCGGGTGGGCGCCCGCTGGCGCCTGCCCCTGCCCGTGGTGCATCCCTACCTTGCCGCCAGCTACCAGCAGCCCATCACCAAGGACAAGCCGGTGCGGCTGAACACGGCCGCGGACCTGGCCAGCTACTTCACCGCCCAGGGCAATGGCCAGGAGTTCGAACGCATGTGGACCTTCGGCGTGGGCGTGGCGTTCTGATGGCCCTCCGCCGCGCCCTTCCCCTCGTCGTCCCCGCCCTCCTCGCCGCCGCGGCCCCGGCCCGGCCGAAGCTGGTGGTCGTCATCTCCATCGACCAGTGCTCCGCGGAGCTCATCCAGACCTACGGACCCGAGCTGACGGGGGGCCTCCACCGCCTCCTGACAGGCGGTGTCCAGTTCACCGAGGCCTACCAGGACCACGGCATCACGGAGACGGGCCCGGGCCACTCGGTGCTGCTGAGCGGGCGCTTCCCCGCCCACACCGGCATCGTGGAGAACCAGTGGCTGGACCGCGCCACCGGGAAACTGACCTACTGCGTGGCGGACGAAGCCGCGAAGCCCCTCGACGGGGACCGGGTCCACGCCGCCTCCAACGCCCGCTTCATGGGGGATGCGCTGGGCGACTGGCTGCAGGCCCAGGTGCCCGGCAGCCGCGCCTTCTCCATCTCAGGCAAGGACCGGGCGGCCATCCTCATGGCGGGGCGCCATCCGAGCGGCGTCTTCTGGTTCACGGGCCCGGCGGGCTTCGGCAGTTCCACCGCCTACATGGCCCAGCTGCCGGACTGGCTGGCGCGCTTCGATCAGGACCTGAACACCCGCTTCGCCACCCGGAGCTGGCTGTGGACGAAGGCGCCCGGCACCCCCGAGGGCCGCGTATCCCAGTGGACCTTCGGCCAGACCATCGTCCGCAACGGCGCCCTGCCCCGCCTCATCCAGGGCGCGGGCATGCCGCTGGACAGGACCTTCACCTCCCGGTTCGCCAAGTCCCCCTTCCTGGACGAGGTCACGGAGGAGGGCGCCGAGGCCCTGGTCGAGGGCGAGCGCCTGGGCCGCGGCCCCGCCACGGACCTGCTCACCGTCAGCTTCTCCGCCACGGACTACGTGGGCCACAACTACGGCAACCTGGGCACGGAGATGCGGGATCAGATCCACCGGCTGGACGCCACCCTGGGCCGCTTCCTCGATTTCCTGACGCGCCGCGATCCCGGCGTGTGGGTGGTGCTCAGCGCCGACCACGGCGGCATGGACGCGGTGGAGGCCCTGAAGGACGAAGGCTTCCCGGCCCGCCGCGTGGAGCAGGCGCCCTTCGTGGCCGGGCTGAACGCGGCCATGAAGGCCCGCTTCAAGGTGGCCGCGGACCTCTTCACCGCGCCTCCGGAGCCCACCGAGTTCTACCTGGAAGAGGGCGCCGCGAAGGCCGCGAACCTGGACCGCGATGCGGTCCTCCGCGAGGCCCAGGCCTGGCTGCAGGCGCGCCCCGAAGTGGCCGCCGCCTACACCGCGAAGCAGCTCGAGGCCGTCGATCCCGCCGCCACAGGCAGCCCCCGCGACAGCCGCGTGGACGTGCTCATGCGGCGCAGCTTCCTGGCCGGCCGCAGCGGCGACCTGATGGTGGCCTTCAAGCCCTTCACCCTCTTCGGCGAGCCGCCGAGGGAGTACGCCGCCGGCCACGGCTCGCCCTGGGCCTATGACCGCCGGGTGCCCCTGGTCTTCTGGGGCCCCTGGAAGGGCGGCGAGCGCCCCGAGCCCGTCCGCACCGTGGACCTGGCCCCCACCCTCGCCCGCGAACTGGGGATCAAGCCCGGAACCGTGGACGGGAAGGCCCTGGACCTGGGAACGCCGCGTTGACCCCTTGAACCCGGGAGGAACGGAAAGGTGCTGAACACGGAAGCCAGGGGAAAGGGCCGGAGGACGGGGGCAGAGGATGGAGAGGGCTGTCCGAAAGATCCCGTCCCAGCGCCTTCGGGGCCTTCCGCGGTTTTCCTGTCTTCCGTGACCAGCCTTCCCAGGGAGCACCGCCCATGAAGATCCCCCGCAGCGCCGGCATCGTGGTCCTCACGGGGGCGGGGATCTCGGCGGAGAGCGGGCTGCGCACCTTCCGCGACGCGGACGGGCTCTGGGAGAACCACCGGGTGGAGGATGTGGCCACGCCCGAGGCCTTCGCCCGGAAGCCCGCCCTGGTGTACCGCTTCTACAACGAGCGGCGGCGTTCCCTTCCGGCCGTGGCGCCCAATGCCGCCCACGAAGCCCTGGCGCGCCTGGAGGCGGCCTGGCCCGGCGACTTCCTCCTGGTCACGCAGAACGTGGACGACCTCCACGACCGGGCCGGGTCGCGGCAGCTGCTGCACATGCATGGCGAGCTGCTGAAGGCCCGCTGCCTGGCCTGCCGGCAGGTGCTGCCCTGGCCGGGCGACCTGGACGCCGATGACCGCTGCCCGACCTGCCGCCACGGCCGCCTGCGGCCCCACATCGTGTGGTTCGGCGAGCGCCCCCTGGAGATGGAGCGCATCTACGCCGCACTGGAGCGCTGCGGCCTCTTCGTGGCCATCGGCACCAGCGGCCACGTGTACCCCGCCGCCGGCTTCGTGGAGGCGGTCCAGCCCTGGGCCCACACCCTCGAGCTCAACCTCGAACCCAGCCGTGTGGCCGATGCCTTCCTGGAGCACCGCACGGGGAAGGCCACCGAGCTGGTGCCGGCCTTCGTGGCGGACCTGCTGCGGGCGTAGTCCCCTACTTCACCACCGGCAACGCCACGAAGCTGGCCCTGCCGGGCGCGTGCCAGACGCGCTGGATGGCGGGGCGGTAGGCGCCGGGCTTCGCGAAGAAGATGTTGGGCACGAAGGTCTGGGGGTTGCGGTCGTAGAGGGGGAACCAGCTGGATTGCACCTGCACCATCACCCGGTGGCCCGGCAGGAACACATGGTTCGCCGTGGGCAGGGCGAAGCGGTAGGTCAGCGGCTCGTTGGGCGTGAGCGCCTTCGCCTGCGCCAGGCTCTCCCGGTAGCGGCCGCGGAAGATGTCCGCCGACACCATGAGCTGGTAGCCCCCCATGGCGGGCTGGGCCGCCACCTCGTCCGGATAGACATCGATCACCTTCACCACCCAGTCGGAATCGGTGCCGCTGGTGGAGGCCACCAGGTTCACCTCAGGCTCCCCCGCGATGCGCAGGGGCGCCTCGAGGGGCTCGGAGACGTAGGCCAGCACGTCCGTGCGGCCGGAGGCCTCCCGCTGGTCGTCCGTGAGCCACTGGGGCCAGGTGTGGGCGGCGTCGTAGCCCACGGGCTGGATGGGACGGGCGCGGAAGGGCACGGGCTTGGCGGGGTCCGACACGTACTCGTCGGCGGGGGCATCACCGGCCCGGGGCGGAACCGTCGCCACCTTCAATCCCGCCTCCAGGTAGAAGGGGGTGGCGGCCGTGGCCGCGCCTGGACCCGCCAGGGGCCAGCCCGGCAGGCGGGTCCAGGTGTTCGTGCCGGTCTGGAAGGCCGTCACCGGGGCGAGATCCGCCTTGGGCGCCCCGGGCCGCAGGTACTGGTCCAGGAAGGGTTTCAGGATCGCGTGGCGGAAATACCGGGCCGTGTCCTGCCCGAAGCGCAGGGCGCCCAGGCCGCTGCCCTCGCCGATGGCGCCGCCGTGGTTCCAGGGGCCCATCACCAGATGCAGGTCGCCGGCGGTGTCCTTCGGATGCAGGGCCTTCCACACGGCCACGGCCCCGTAGATGTCCTCGGCATCGTAGAGGCTGTGGACCAGCATCACGGGCACCTGCAGGGGCCGCTGGGCCAGGGCGCGGTCCATGGCCTGCTCCTGCCAGAAGGCGTCGTAGGCCGGGTGGACCGAGAGCTTCCGCCAGAAGCCCAGCTGCTCCATGCCGTGCCGCCGGGCCAGCTCCCCGGCCGAGCCGGCCCGCAGGAACAGGTCATAGTCGTCGTAGGTGCGCGTCCACCACTTCACCTCGCCGCCGCGGCTGGCCTCCTGATCGTAGATGTAGGCCAGGTTCTGGGCGCGGAAGGCGCCGTTGTGGAACCAGTCGTCCCCCCGCCAGCCATCCACCATGGGGTTCATGGGCACAGCCACCTTCAGGGCCGGGTGGGGGTCCGCCAGGGCCGCGAGGGCGAGGAAGCCGTCGTATGAGATGCCCAGGATGCCCACGCGGCCGTTGCTCTCCGGCAGGTGCTTCACCAGCCAGTCGATGGTGTCCCAGGTGTCCGTGGCGTGGTCCACGGCCGTGGGATTCAGGGGCCCCCGGAAGGGCCGGTTCATGACGTAGTCGCCCTCGGAGCCGTGCTTGCCGCGCACGTCCTGCACCACGCGGATGTAGCCGCCCTCCTCGATCAGGTCCGTCGCGTTGTCGAAACCCTGCAGCATCGGCCCCAGGTGGGCGCTCGACGCGTGGGAGGTCAGCTCGGTGGCGTCGTAGGGCGTGCGGGTGAGCAGGATGGGCGCGTCCTTGGCCCCCTTCGGGACGAGGATCACCGTGTGGAGCTTCACGCCATCCCGCATGGGGATCATCACCTCGCGGCGCGCGTAGTCCCAGCCCTCGCTGGCCACCTGGAAGGCGGCCGGCGTCTCGCTGGGCAGCCCCGAATCCGGGGTCGGGGCCTGGGCCCCCAGGAACCCGCCCGCCACCAGCAGCGCCGCCACCACGCCCAAGGTCCGCCGGAATGCCATGACCGCCTCCTCTTCAACTGGATGGATGGCAGCCAGTCTAGCGCGGGAAGGCTACGCTTCCCCGACCGCGCTCACGATGACGCCGTCGCGGGGATCGCCCTGGCGCCAGATGGCGGCCACGTGGCCGCCCGTGGCGAAGACGGCCCCGGGGGTCTGGATCTCCCGGCGGCCCGGGGCCCCCAGCAGCAGGGGACGCGGGCTCCAGGCCGCGCCGTCGAAACGCCGCACGCAGACCGACGTCTGGTCGCCCTGGTGCTGGGACCAGATGGCCAGGGCCTGCCCACCGAGATTCACCGAGAGGCCGTGGGACTGGTTCGGGCCCAGGTCCTCCGCCAGCAGGGTGCGGGTCTCCTCCCAGCGTCCGCGGGCATGGCGCCGGGCGAAGAGCTTCACGGAGCCCGCCACCTCCTGCCGCCAGACCGCATGGGCCTGGCCCTGGCCGTCCATGCCCACCTGGGGCCAATGGATGGCGCGCCCGCTGGCGATGAGGGGTGCCGGCGTCCATTCCAGGCTGCGGGGATCCAGGTGGCTGGCGTGGAGATTCTGCACGCCGCCCTCGCCCCCCTCCACCCAGAGCACCACCGCGGCGCCCCGGGGGTCCAGGTCCATGCGCAGGTAGGTCGCGCGGCCCCGGGCCACCTGGGTGGGCCGGTCGCTCCAGGCCCGCCCGGCGGGCTCGTAGTGGCAGGCCACCAGGCGGTTGCCCTCGCCCTCGCCTTCCTCGCTCCAGACGATGAGGCCCTGGCCCGTCCGGTTCACGGCCAGCTGGGGGTACACGGGCCGGGCCGAGGCCTCGCCCAGGGCGGTGGGCTGCGGGTCCCAGGCGCCCTCCTCCGCCGCGTAGCCGCTGGTGTACACGCGGTACGCCCCGCGGGTGCCCTGGCACCACACCACGTGGAGGTTGCCCGCGGGATCCATGGCCGTGTGCAGGCTCACCACCTCGCCGGGCGCCACCTGCAGTGTCATCGGATAGGGCACCCAGGTCTCCGCCGAGCCCAGCATGTGACGGGCGCAGACCCGGGTCTGGTCGCCCTCGCGCTCCTGCCACACCACCGCCATCTCGCCCCGGACGTTCATGGCGATCTCCGGCGCCTGGGCCTGGGTGCGGGCGCTGTCCAGGCGGCGGGGCACGATGTCCCAGGACCGCTGGGCGGCGTGGAAGCGGCAGATGTAGACCCCCTCGTGATCCTGGCCGCGGTGGTGCCAGGCGGCGATGGCATTGCCGTGGTCATCCATGGCGATCTGGGGCCGGCCCACCTGACCCCGGTCCAGCGGACGCGGCGCCCCCCAGGCGCCCGCCGCCGGGGCCGGCTTCGCGGGCAGCAGCCGATTCAGGAGCGTGCGCAGCGACATGGGTTCCTCACAGGGGCCGGGGCGGACAGGGGGCGTGTCCCCATCCTACCCCCCTCGCCTTCCGGTCCGCGGCCCCACCTGGCCGGGCGGGAAGAGGCTACCGGGTGAACCTCGACCTCAGGGACCGCAGGGCCCAGGCCAGGTAGGGCCCGAGGCCCCTCCGGCGCCGCTCCTGCCGCCGCTGGTCCGGGGATGGCGTCTGCGACCCCCGCCGCCGATCGCCCCGCCGCCGCTCCTCCCGCCGGATGGCCACCCCCGCGAGACCGAAAAACAGGACCACCGCGGGCACGAGGACCATCAGGATGTTCATGGGATGTCCAGAGGAGGGCCGGAGGAGGCTCCGGCGGTTGGGCGGCGGCCCTACCCCTTCAGCAGCCGGTCCTCGGCCAGGCGCAGGAGCTGTTCGCAGGCGAGGACGCCGTCCTGGTGGTTCATGCGCTGGAAGTGGCCGCGCAGGTGGCGCAGGGTGCGGGGGATGGCGGGGGCGAACTGGGCCTTGTGCCGGTGCACCAGCTGGTGGCCGAAGGTGCCCAGGGCCTTGAGGTTGCGCTGGATGCCGCTGAGGTTCAGCTCCTCGCCCAGGGCCTCGGCGCTCCAGCCCAGCTCATCCTGGAGGGGGGCCACCAGCTGGCGCCCGGCCTCCTTGGACCAGTCCCAGTAGCCGTCGAAGCGGATGCTGGCCAGGTCGTAGGTGGCGGCGCCGCGCCGGGCGTCCTGGAAATCCAGCGCCACCAGCCGCCCGCCGTGCACCATGAGGTTGCGCACGTGGAAGTCGCGGTGGGTGAAGAAGCGGGCCCGGGTCTCCAGGCTGGCGTGGACCTCCTCCATGAGGCGGTCCAGCCAGCGGGGGGGATCCTTCTCCAGGAAGTCGCGGAAGAAGTTCACCCGGCAGTACTCCCACTCGAAGGTGAACTTGGCCTCGTCGAAGGACCGCTGCATGAAGAAGGTGTGGCCCGGCGCCCCCAGGGTGAGCGGTCCCGCCAGGGTGGCCAGCATCCAGCCCGCCTGCTCGGCCCAGTGCACCTCCTCTTCGGGGTGCTCCACCAGGCGCTCCTCCAGGGTGGTGTCGCCCAGATCCTCCACCAGCAGGCAGCGATCAGCATCATGGAACTGCAGGATGGTGGGCACATGGATGACGGGATCCAGGAAGGCCTGCAGGGCCCGGAACTCGAAGTAGCTGTCGTCGGCCTTCTCCGGCGTGTCCAGGGGGTGCAGCACCACCAGTGCCGTGCCCACCTGGGGGTGGTCCACCCGCACGTACTGCCGGGCGCCCACGTCCCCCGCCAGGGGCCGGGGGGCCTTCAGGTCCCAGCGTTCCAGGGCGCGGGCGAGACGGGGGTCCATCCGACCAGAGTACTCCCATCGTGCGCGGGGGAAAGAATCTCCACGAAGGACGCGAAGACGGGACGAAGTCCACGAAGGGCACACCCCGGGGGCGGCGCCAATCCCCCTTGGTGTCCTCGCCTTCCCTTCCCGCCCTTCGTGGAGATCCGTTCAGAGCCCCAGCCTCACCTGGCGCCCGCCCTCCTCGAACCAGAGGGCGTCGGCGTCGGTGATCGAGGGCGGGGGTGCGGCGCCGGGGCCCAGGACGCAGCGGGTGAGGCGGCCGGCGGGGGCGGCGCCGGGGTGGACGTAGCAGCCGGGGAGGCGGCCCTCCTGCTCCGGGGCCAGCCCGGCGGCGGCCTCGATGAGCGCATCCGGCGTGCCCACCTCCCGCCACGGGAAGGGCTCGGCCACCACGCCCAGGTGCAGGGCCAGCCGGGGTCGCAGGTCGTCCATCTCGCTGGGTCCCTCGGGCAGGAGGGTCAGGGCCTCCGGCGACCAGGCGGCGGCGCCGGTGAAGTGGAAGGGGCCCTTCGGACCCGCCACGCCCTTGGGGAGGACGCGGTCCCCGGCGTCCAGCCAGACCGGGTTCCAGGGGCCGCCGGGATGGGGCACCAGCAGCCAGCTCAGCTCCGCCCGGGCCTCCCGGTGCCGTTCCCGCAGCCGGTCGAAGGGCACGGCGTCGGCCCAGATGTCCGCGTTCCACACCAGCAGTTCGCCCGCCACCCGCCCCAGGGCGTGGCGCAGGCCGCCGGCACTGCCCAGCAGCCGGGACTCCTCGCAGACCTCGATCCCGTCGGCCACGGCCCGCAGGCGGTCCGGATGCAGGTGGGCGTTGCAGGCCAGATGGCGCACCCCGGCGGCGCGGAGGGCCCCCGCGCCCCACTGGAGGAGGGGCCGGTCGCGGAGGGTCCAGGCGGGCTTGGGCAGGCAGGCGCTCAGGGCGCCCATGCGCGTGCCCAGGCCCGCGGCCAGGAGGAAGCCCTCAAGGGGTGGCGTCATCGTCCGTGTCCGGGGGCAGGGGCCGCAGCAGGAACTGGCCTGGGGCCAGTCCGCGCATGGAGAGCACGCGGATGTGCCAGCCCTGGATGCGCAGGTCGTCGCCGGGGCGGAGGACCCGGCCGAGCTGCTCCTGGAGGTAGCCGCCCAGGCTCACGGAGCCCTCCTCGGCCTGGAGGTCGAGGTGCAGGTGGTCCTCCAGCTGCTCCAGGAGGACATTGCCCTGGGCCAGCCAGCCGCCCCCTCGGGTGCGTTTGAGCTGGATGGCCTCGCGGTCGAACTCGTCCTGGATCTCGCCCACCAGCTCCTCCAGCACGTCCTCCAGGGTGACGAGGCCGTCCACGCCCCCATGTTCGTTCACCATGAGGGCCAGGTGCTGCTTGCGCTGCTGGAACTCCAGGAGGAGGCCCTGGATGGGCTTCATCTCGGGCACGAAGAAGGCGGGCCGGGCGAAGGCCCGCAGGTCCGGCTCGTGGTCCCGCTCCTGCAGGGCCCAGAGCAGTTCCTTGAGGTGCACCACGCCCACGACGCGGTCGAGGTCCCCGTCCACCAGGGGAATCCGCGTGTGGGGCGTGCGGCGGGCCAGGGCCAGGTTGTCCGCCAGGCTGTGCTGCAGGTCGAAGCAGACCACCCGGGCGCGGGGCAGGGCGATCTCCTTCACCGTGCGCCGGGTGAAGTCGAAGAGGTTCTCGATGAGCTCCTTGCGGCGCAGTTCCAGCCGGCCCTGGGCCTGGCTGTGCTCGAGCATGCGCTTGAACTCCTCCTCGGAGGGCAGGGCGTCCTCCGTGGCGCCGGGCTGGATGCCGAAGACCCGCAGCACGAGGTGGCTGAGGTGGGTGAGGGCCCAGGTGAGGGGCCGCACCAGGCGCGACCAGGCCAGCAGCGGACGCGCGGTCCGCAGGGCCCAGGGGGTGGCGGCCTGGATGGCCACGCTGCGGGGCACCAGCTCGGCCAGCACCACATCGAGGGTGGTCATGATGAGCAGGGCCAGCCCGCTGCTGAGGGGAAGACGCAGCCCCGGCCAGGGGATGCGGCCGAAGAGCCGCTGGAACAGCTGGGCGAAGAGGTCCTCGCCCACGGCGCCCAGGGAGATCGCGCAGAGGACGATGCCCACCTGCACGGAGGAGAGGTGGTGGCCCAGCCCGCGGTGGACCTCCAGGGCCTGGACGGCCCGGGGATCCCCGTCCGTCAACGCCTCGAGCTGGGTGGCGCGCACGCGCACGGCGGCGAATTCCGCCATGACGAAGAAGGCGCTGGCCAGGAGGAGGGCGATGCAGAGCAGGGCCGCGCCGAGGACCACCGGCGGCCCCCGCTAGCCGCGGGCGAGGTCCGAACCCCGCCGAAGCCGCTCCGCCACCTCCTGCAGGAGATCGTCCACCTGGCCGAGCCGCTCGCGGTGCTCCACCAGCCGGGCCTCCACGGCCCGCTTCTCGCTCTCGAGGGCCGCGTGGGCCTCCTGCTGGGCCTGGAGCACCTGGGCCATGCGGCCCAGTTCGGCCTCCTTCTGGTCCAGCCCGTTCATCAGCTCCAGCCGCTCGCCCTCGTGCTGGATGGAGGCCTCGTCGAGGTGCTGGCGGGATTCGGCGAGCTGCTCGGCCATGTCGCGCAGCTCGGCCTCCAGGCGCCGGACATCCTGCTCCTGCGCGTCCAGCCGCCGGTCCCGCTCGGCCAGGCCCTCCCGCAGCCCCACGTTCTCCGCCTCGGCCTGCTGCAGGCGCTCGCCGATCTCCGCCAGGTCGCGGCCCTGGCCGCGCATGGTGGCCTCCAGGCCCGCCAGCTCCAGCTGCAGGGTGTGGGCCCGTTCCTTCTGGGCGGCCACCTCGAGCAGGGCGGATTGGTGGACCTCCTCCAGGCTGGTCTGCTTCTCCACCATCCCTTCGAGGGTGGTGTTCAGCTGGGCCTCGGCCTCCCGGGCCGCGGCGAGGTCCGCCTCCCGGTCCTGGACGGCCCCCTCCAGCTCCAGGGCCCGGTGCTGCAGGCGGTCCCGCTCCTTGAGCAGCTCGATGGTGCGCTGGGTCTTCTCGCTGAGCTGGAGGTTGAGCTCCTCCACCTGGTGGAGCAGGTCCGTGCGCTCGGTGAGGGCCTCCTTGAGCTGGGTCTTGAGGGCCTCGCCGTCCCGGCTCCCGCTCTCCTCCACCCGTCGCAGCGCAGCCTCGGACTCGGCCAGCTTCTGCTTCAGGGCCTCGGCCTCGCGCTGGCGCCGCTCCATCTCGTCCAGATTCTGGGTCACGGAGCTGAGCTGGCGCTGGAGCTGCTGCAGCTCGGCGGCGGTGGTCTGGAGTTTCTGGTCCTTGGCCCGCAGTTCCTCGTGGAGGGCGGAGACCTGCTCCTCCAGCAGGCGGGCCCGCGTGGTGTCGGGCGGGGCGGTGGCCTTCATGTCCAGGTTGCGGGTGACAGCGGAGGGGGACACCTGCTCCGGGACGATCGCGAAGGCCCCCGTGATGGCGGAGGACGCCGGGACCGCGGCCGGGATCGGGGCCGGCGCGCCCTCCTCCAGGGCGCTCTTCAGGCCATCCAGCCAGTCGTCGCCCAGCTCCGTGTCCACCAGCTCGCCGAGCGGGTTGTCGGGATCCAGGGTCCGACCCGGCACCAGGGGGGTCAGGGCCGCCACGAAGGCGCTGGGGGCGATGGGCTTGTGCAGGTAGAGATCGGCGCGGCCCTTCAGGCTCTGGTGGCGCCGGTACTCCTCCTCGCTGGCCTTGGCGCTGATGAGCACCACCTTGAGGGCGGCCAGCTTGGGGTTCTTGCGGATGGTGGAGCAGAGGGCGTAGCCCTTGTTCTCGGCCACCTCGACGCAGATGACCACCGCGGCATAGCCCCCGTGTTCCAGGCGGGGGATGACGCCGTCGGGGGAGGCGGAGACCTCCAGATCGAAGGCGGCCTCGAGGCTGACCTGGTGCTCCTTGAGGAAGCTCCGGTCGCTGTCCACGAGGAGGAGACGCTGGCCCATGGGTAGGTCCTTCGGCGGAGGTAAGCTCCCCAGTCTAACCCGAATGAGCGGAGCCCCGCCAAGGGCGGGGCTCCGGGACAGGGGTGGGACCGGTGGTCAGCGGGGCGGGATGGCCAGGGTCACCCGCTGGCTGCCCTGGGGGGCCTGGATGTAGAGCAGGAGGGGCTTGCCCGAGACCTTCTTCACGGCGGCGGTGAATTCCGCCACGCTGCCCACGGGCTGGCCCGCGGCCTCGGTGATGATCATGCCCACCTGGAGGCTGCGGTCGGCCGCGGGGGAACGCGGATCCACGGAGATGACCACCACGCCCCTGCGATCCTCGGCGATGCCGAACTGGTGCCGGGTCACCGGATCCAGGGCGCCCACCTGGAAGCCGTAGGCCTTCTGGAGGCTGAAGGTGCTGGAGCCCTCGGCGGATCCGCGGGAATCATCACCCCGGCCCTCCTCCGACCCGCCGCGCAGAGCCTCGATGGCCTTGCGGTCGCCCAGGGTGACGGAGAAGGTCATGGCCTTGCCCTTGCGGACCACGCCGACCTTGACCGTATCCCCGGCGCGGCGGCTGGAGATGGCGGACACCAGGTCATCCGGCGACTTCACGGCCTGGCCGTCCACGCTGGTGATGACGTCCTGGTGCTGGATCCCGGCCTTGTCCGCGGGCTGGCCCCGCTCCACGGAGCCCACCAGCACGCCCTGCTTCACGCCCAGGGCCTCCTGGAAGACGGCATCCAGCTCCTGCGGCGTGACGCCCAGGTAGCCCCGGCTCACGGGCTTCCCGGTGCGCAGGTCCTTGAGGATGCGGTTCACCATGCTGATGGGCACGGCGAAGCCGATGTTCTGGCCGGCGGGGTTGATCGCGGTGTTGATGCCCACCACCTCGCCCCTCAGGTTCAGCAGGGGGCCGCCGGAGTTGCCGCGGTTGATGGCGGCGTCGGTCTGGAGGAAGGTGCTCACGCCGCCGTCCAGGTTGCGGCCCTTGGCGCTGATGATGCCCTGGGTGACGGTGTGCTCGAGGCCCAGGGGATTGCCGATGGCCACGACCCACTCGCCGATCTTCAGGGAATCGGAGTCCCCGAGCTTGGCGAAGGGCAGGTGGGTGGCGTCGATCTTCACCAGGGCCACGTCCAGCTCCTTGTCCTTGCCCAGGACCGTGCCCTTGAAGGTGCGGCCGTCCACCGTCTTCACCTCCAGCGAGTTGCCGGGCTCGCCCATGCTGGCCACCACGTGGTAGTTCGTGAGGATCTCGCCATCAGGGGAGATGATCACGCCCGAGCCGCCGGACACGGCCCGCTGCTCCGCGTCGCCGCCCCCCCGGGGCACCCGGGGATGGCCCGGCCCGCCGGGGCCGAAGAAGAAGTCGAAGAAGTCATCCCCGCCGCCGAAGGGGTTCCCCGGCTGCCGCTGGCGGACGAAGCTGGTGTTGGTGATGGCCACCACCGTGGGATTGAGCTTCTCGGCCACCTCCGCGATGGGAGGCATCCGATCCAGCCCCTTGGGATCCACCGTCACCGGCTTCTCCTCCTGGGCCCGGGCCACCCAGCCGTAGCTCAGCCCCATCCCCAGGACCATGCAGACTGCCGCGAAGGCCGAAAGGCCGAGGACCTGTTTGACATGACGCTTCATGGACAACCTCACGCGCCGGACCGGCCGGCATGTTCTAGCGTGGCCGGAGCCCCCCGAAGGTTCCCGCTGGCCAGCAAGGGGCGACCAGGATAATCTGGATGATCCAACGGCGGCTGTAGCTCAGTTGGTTAGAGTACTGGATTGTGATTCCAGGTGTCGTGGGTTCGAGTCCCATCAGCCGCCCCAGGTCAGCGCCCCGCAGATGCGGGGCGCGCGTGTTTGGCGGGCGCCTGAGGGGAGTCGAAACCACGACAGAAACAACGGCGGCCCGGTAGGCCCCAGCGAGAAGGCTCCAGTGGAGCCTTCTCAGCGCCCGGGGGCCGGGGCCAGCCGTTGGCTGGGTTCGAGTCCCATCAGCCGCCCCGGTCACGCGGGCGTGGCCGGGATCCAGCGTTGAGCGGGACCGGTAGACCGCGCCCGGACCACCCCAACCCGTTCAGAAGATCCGGACGAGGTTGAAACCCAGGGCCCACTGCCCCGGGGGCCTGGGCCCGCCGGCAGCGTCTCCGCCCAGCACCTGGTGGGCCGTCGTCCCCTGGACATTCGTGATGAGCAGGGTGAAGCGGTGGCCCTTGGTCCAGATCCGGTACCCGAGCGCGAACCCCGGTTCGTAGGTGGCGGCAGCCAGCCGAGCCGGGCGGGGGTAATACTCCCCCAGCAGGGCCTGGCCCTCGCGGAAGCGCCACCGAAGGGCCACGCCGACCGTGACGAGCGCCCGGTCCCAGGTGGTGGTGCGGGAGAGCCAGGTGGGCACGAGGCCGAGGGTCACCGGCCCGGCGATCAGGTCCACGGGCAGCTGGAGGGCGGCCCCGGTGATGCCCACGGTGCCGAAGGCGTAGGTGGCCTGCTGGACGGTTTCGTCGAACCGCTCGACCCGGGCGGCCAGGCGAACGTGGGGTCGGTTCACGAGTTGTTCCTGCAGGGCCAGCACCACCGTCTTGTCGTCCGCGGTGCGGTACACCTGGGCGTTCAGGCCTGGCACCGCGCCGATGCCGAGGTCGAGGCCAAGCCCCGGGAAGTTGCCGCCATCCAGGCCGTACCAGTCCTTGGCGTGCCCCTTCGCCGCCTCCGTGAACCGGTGCGTGAAGCGGATGGCGGGTTGCCAGCCCTCCAGGCCCTCCGCCGTCGGCAGGTTGAGCCCAAGGGGCACTTCCGATTCCTGGGCCGCCAGGGGGACGGCAACCAGGAGGCAGAGGAGCGTCATCCGGAGGCGCATGGGGGCGGCCGCGGCGGAGGCTAGGTGAGCCGGGTGGTGGCGGAGACGGGGGTGCCCGGATGGATCATGAGCGCGCCGCCCGGGGTGGCCTCGGTCACCTGGTAGTGCTGGAGGATCGCCCCGACCGCGGCCGGCCCCACGGTCACCGTCCCGTTGAGATCGTACTGGCTGCCGTGGCAGGGACAACCGAAGCCGGTCTGCGTGGGATTGATGTGGCCGCCCAGGTGCAGGCAGCTGGCGCTGATGGCGTAGATCCCCCCGCTGTCCCGGAGGAGGTAGTAGCCCTGTTCCGCGCCGGCGACCAGGGGGCAGCTGCCGGAGGCGGTGGTGGTGTAGTCCCGCACCGTGCCGGAAGGCTGGGCCAGCATGCTGGCCTTCGTCTCCGAGGTGGTCACCGGGCTGGGGGGCGCCGGTGGCGGAGGCGGCGGGGCGGAGGTCCCCCCGCCGCCCCCGCTGCAGCCGATGGCGGCTGCCGCTGCGAGCGCGAGGGCGCAGGCGCAGAAGGCTCGGCGGTCGAGCCCGCTGGTTGCTTCGATCGACGTGGACGGTTCGGGTCGAGGCATGGGACCTCCTTGGCAGGGCCCCTGGGGCAGGGTCTCCGGAGTCGTTCCCGGAAACCGGTGCCGCGGGGCGGGATGATGGGGCGGAACCGAGGATGGGCGATCCGCCGCCGTCGCCCCAGATCCGGTTCCGAGAAAGGGGACCCACCGGTCCAGCCCCTCGGCCGCGACGGCCTCTTCAGACCCGCGAGGTTCCCCCATCACCGGTCGCGAGGATCTTCAGAATTTCCGTCACCTCGGCCGCGGATTGCGGGCGGTGTTCCGGCCGCTTCTCGAGCAGCCGCCCCACCAGGGCGCCGACCTCCGCGGGAAGATCCGGCACCAGGTCCACCAGGGAGGGCGGGCGGGCCTCGAGGTGCAGGGCCAGGAGATCATCGATGCGGGGGCTGTCGAAGGGCGGGATGCCGGAACACAGCTCGAAGAGCATGACGCCCAGGGCGTAGAGGTCGGTCCGCGCATCCACGCGCTCGCCCCGGATCTGCTCGGGGGACATGTACCGCGGAGAGCCGATGAGGGTGCCGGCCTCACCCACCGTGGCCGCCGCCACCGGGGCGGCCAGGCCGAAGTCCATGATCTTGGCGTCGCCACGCACGTCGAACAGGACATTCGCGGGCTTGATGTCCCGGTGGACGACCCCCACCGCATGGGCGGCCTCCAGCCCCTCGGCCACCTGGCGGGCGATGCGCAGCACGAGCGAGAGGGGCAGGCGCCCCCGCGCATCCAGGAGGCTCCGGAGGGTGGTCCCCTTCAGGTACTCCATGGTCACGTAGGGGATGCCATCGCATTCCCCGAAATCGTGGGTCCGAAGGACGTAACGGTGGGTGATCCTCCGGGCCAGGCGGATCTCCTGCTTGAGCAGGGCCAGGAAGGAGGGGTTCGAGGCCAGGCCCGCGCGGACGACCTTCAGGGCCACCTCCTCGTCGAGCTGGAGGTCCCGGACCTTCAGGACGACACCCATCCCGCCGCGCCCCAGCAGTCCATCCACCCGGTAGCGGGTGGCGAAGACCCCGCCCTCGCGGAGGGCGGCCGGCAGGGGATCGTCCTCGTGCCGGGAGACCGCCGGACCGAGACGACGGGTGGCCTCATCCACAGACGGAGGCCCCCCGGGAAGGGGGCTTCCCGGAGCCGGATCGATCGACGCCCCTCTTCCAGCCGGTGCCCGCCGGGCCGTTTCGAGCAGGGCCAGCAGATCGTCCTTGGCCCGCAGCTCGGCCAGCATGGACTTGAAGGCGCGGGTCAGCACGCCCACCTCGTCCTGGGAGGGAACGATGGTCAGGGTCTCTGGCCGCTGGCCCTGGGCCAGGGCCTCCGCGGCGTTCGCCAGCGTCTTGAGCGGGGCCGTCACCTTCCGGGCGGACCGGAGGCTCAGGCCCAGGGCCACGAGCAGTCCTGCCAGTCCGACGGCGAGGATGGCCCGCTGAAGGTTGCGGAAGGGCGCCAGCAGCGGATCCACGGGCATGAGCAGGACGTTGGCCATCTCCAGATCCAGGGCGTTCACGCCCCGGAGCGGGGAGATCATCCCCAGGTAGGTCCGCCCGTCCACGTGGAAGGGCAGGACGACGGAGTGCTGGCCGTCGAGGACCCGGTACCGGACCGCCAGGATGGCCGGATCCCGGGCGAGAAGGCGATCGAGGGCCTCGGCTTCCGGAAGGGTGGTCCCCAGCGTCCGGAACTGGCTCAGGAGGGCGAGGTGGGGGGACGGATCGCCGCGCTGGGGTCCGGCGATGGCCAGCCGCCGGAGGTCGGTGGCCGCCCGGTCGTCCACGCGCGCCCCCACGAGCATCGCGCCCAGGGGCCGGCCCCCGGGCGCGCGCAGGGGCCGGGCCACCGCGTGGTAGACACCGGGCCGGTCCCCCCAATCCACCCGGAGGAAGCCCCGGTACGAGGGACCTGGCTGGCCCGCGGCGCTGGCCTCCTCGGGTGCCAGGGCCATCTGCAGAATCCCCACGTCCGGGAAGGCCGGTCGCGCGCCCTTGGCGCTGCAGGCCAGGAGCGAACCGTCCGGTTTCACCACGAGCGCGATCTCCGCGTTGAGCCGGGGCAGGTTGTCGACGAGGGTGTCCGTGAGGCTGGCGGAGGCGCCCCCTTCGAGGGCCTGCTCCACCAGTGCGACGTTGCCGGAGTACTGGGTGAAGACATCGAGGCCCGCATCCAGCGAGTGGCCCTGCTGCTCGAAGGCCCGCTCGAGGACGTAGCCCCCCGCGGAGAGACTCGCGCTCGCCGTGGCCCGGGCGCCCCGTTCGGCCTCACTGTAGGCCACCCACAGGATGACCGCGAGAAGCATGAGGACGGCAGTGGCCTGGCGGAGGAACAGGGTCCATGCCAGGGTCTGGTACCACCTCATGGTTGGCTGCATGGGCCTTCCTCGGTCCGTCGGTATACTGGCCTCGAATCTACCCCGGAAGCCAAGCATGATTCGAGCGATTGCACGCGGCCTGCCGGTCTTCGCCCTGGTCCTGGCCCTGCCCGTGCTGGCGGGGAGCGTCCGGGGGACCGTGCGCCTCCGCGAGAAGGATGGGCGGTTCCGCACCTCCCTGAAGGACTGCGTGGCCATCCTGGAACCCCTGGACGCCCCCGTTCCGGCTGCGGGCCCCTCGCGGCCCGTCTCCATCCGCACGGTCGGGAAGCAGTTCCTCCCGCGCGTATCCCTCGCCACGCCGGGGACGGAGGTGGCCTTCCCCAACCTCGACCACCTCGTCCACAACGTGTTCAGCGTGACCCAGGGGAACCGGTTCGACACCGGCCAGTACCGGCCGGGCGACGCCCCCCGGGTGAAGGTGACCAACCCAGGGCTCGTCAAGCTCTACTGCAACATCCATCACCAGATGAACGCCTTCCTGTGGGTGGTGACCACGCCCTTCGCCCAGCTCCTCGACGGCAGGACGGGCGTGGCGTTCGACCGGGTACCCCCCGGCACCTACCGCCTGCTCCTCTGGCATCCGGAGACGGGCGAGAAGACCTGGGTCCTGCGGGTCGGAACCGGGGTGACCGAGGGGGACTGGGAGCTGGAAGTGTCCCTGCCGCCTCTCGAACCCCACAAGAACAAGTTCGGGAAGGACTACCCGCCCCTGGCGGACGAGCGGGACTACTGACGCGGGCGGGGGGACCCCCGTCCCCGTTCGCCGGAGGCCTCAGAACCGCTTCATCAGGACCAGCATGGTCCGGGTGATGCGGTAGTCCTCGCCATCCGCGGTCTGCCGCAGGTGGACGAGGGTGGCGATCCAGTGGCCCGGCAGGGGCAGGGACAGGTCGAGGCGGGGCCCGCGGGCCCGGCGGTAGAACCACCACTCGTCCCCGTTCACGGGGTACAGGGTCCCGGTGGAGGAGAGGCGCTGCCAGGTGAAGGTCACCTGGGGCCAGTAGACCCGCTCGCGGCTGCCGGCCACGGCCTGGATCTCCTCGCTGGTCTCCCCGGTGTCCCGGTTCCGGGCGCCGAACCACCGGGCCTCCAGGGGGAAAACCGTGTTCCACCGCCCGGCGGCACCCGCCGCATCCAGCGTCAGGCGCTGCCGGGCGAAGGGATCGTGCCCAGGCAGGCGCCGGAGCCGCTCGTCCGCGGGATCCCAGGCGAGGGTCCAGCGGCCGACGTGGGCGGACCAGGACCAGGGGCCCGTATCCAGCTTCAGGACGGCCTGCCCGGCGGCCAGATCCACCCGGCCCCCCAGGATGGTCCGCACCCGGCCAGCCACGGCGCGGACTCCTGCTTCCTGGACCCGTCCCGCGGAATCCCGGACCCCGAACCTCCCCTCCGCCCCGAGGAACCGCAGGTCCCGGTCCCAGATCGCCTGGGAGGCCAGGAGGCCGTTCTCCTGGAGCCCTAGGCTGAGGCTGCCGAAGGCCCGCTCCGAGACCCAGGAGACGGCGCCCCGGGCGAGGTCCAGCTGGGTCCCGTTGGAGGGCTGCTGGTCCCATCGGGGTGCGTTGAACCGGTTCCCGTCCGATCCCGTGGCCGACCGCGTCCCCGCCTCGAGGTGCAGGGCGTCCAGGTCCCAGGCCCAGCGGAGTCGGAGCTGGACGCTGGCGCGGCGGAAGGCTTCGGCGGCGTCGGCGGGATCGGAGAGCCGGTCCCCCCGGACCGTCAGTTCCCACACCGGACGCCAGGGATCCACGGGCTCAGGCGTGAAGGGCACCGCCTCCTGGCCGAAGGCGGCCAGGGCGGCCAGGAAGAGGGACCATCGGGGGATCGGCATCGTCCTCCAGGAGCCGGCGGATCCCGTGGATGGTACTCCACTCCTGGGGCCGACCATGTTGTCCGGGCACCGGAGGGTCCCCGATCTCCGAACCGGATCTGGTGCCAGGGCCACCCGGCCCGAAGCTGGACAGACCGGCCTTCGCCCCGCATCCCAACCGCCCGGCGCCCCATCCACCCGGACTGCGCTCGCTCCCGCGAGCTGGAGGTACCCATGCATCGATCCCTTCCTGAATCCACCTGGCCCGCCCTCGCACGGAAAGGACTCCGGCCCCTCGCCGGTGCGGGCACCGCGGCCCTGCTCGCCTCGCTCGCCGCCTGCGGCGGAGGTGGCGCCTCGAGCGGTTCATCCACACCGCCCCCTCCGCCCAGCTACCAGCTGACCATCCTGGTGGCGGACCAGGCCACGGCGGGAGCCACCACCCTTGATCCGAACCTGGTGAACCCCTGGGGCCTGGCCTACGGGCCGACCACCGATTTCTGGGTGGCCGACCAGGGGTCCGCCACGACCACCGTGTATGACGGGCTGGGCCACATGCCGACCGTGCCCGTGGTGGTGGCGGATCCCGCCGTGGCCGGCGCCACGATGGGGGGCCCCACGGGCGTGGTCTTCAACGCCACCACGGGCTTCTCCGGCGACGAGTTCATCCTGGCCTCGCTGGATGGGTGCCTCAGCGGCTGGAGCGCCACCGCGGGGACCACCGCCGTCCGCCGGGTGAACCACTCGGGCTCCGCGGCCGTGTACACGGGCCTCGCCACGGGCACGAGCGGGACCGCCACCTACCTGTTCGCCGCGAATTTCAACGGGGGCTCCATCGAGGTCTTCGACTCGGCCTATGCCCCCGTCAACCTCGGCGCCACGGCGTGGGTGGATCCCGCCCTCCCCGCCGGCTATGCCCCCTTCAACGTCCAGGTGCTGGCCGGCAAGCTCTACGTGACCTACGCCAAGCATGACCCCCCCGCGATGCGCGAGACGACCGGGGCGGGACTCGGGGTCGTGGACATCTTCAACCTGGACGGCAGCTTCGTGCGCCGCGTGGCCGCGGGGGGAGCGCTCAACGCGCCCTGGGGCCTGGCCCTCGCGCCGGCCACGTTCGGCACTTACCACGGGGCCCTGCTCGTGGGCAACTTCGGCGACGGGCGCATCACGGCCTTCGACGCCACCACCGGCACCCAGCTGGGCCAGCTTCCCGGCGCCAGCGGCGCGCCCCTGGTCATCAGCGGGCTCTGGGGAATGGCCTTCGGCAACGATGCCTCGGCGGGCAAATCCACGCAGCTCTACGTCGCCGCGGGGCCGCAGGCCCAGACCCACGGGCTGCTCGGCACCATCAGCTACGGCTCGGTGGGCACGGGCGGCGGCGGCACCGGGGGCGGGGGCTACGGCTATTGATCCCCTGCGCCTTGACGCGATCCTCCCCTCCCACGATGCTGGTCCGAAAGCTGGAGCTCCACCTTGGGTAGCTGGGATCTCGCCATCGCGCTGGATCGATCCAACCCGGAACCCCTGTACCTCCAGCTGGTGAAGGCGCTCGAGGAGGGCATCCGTCACGGGCGGTTCAAGCCCGGGGATGCCCTCCCGGGGACCCGGGCCCTGGCCGATCTGCTGGGCGTCAACCGCAACACCGCCCTGGCCGCCTACAAGGAGCTGGAGGCCGAGGGCTGGATCGAGGTGGCACCCGATCGCGGCACCTTCGTCGCCCAGCGGCTCCCCATCGTGATGGAGGTGTCCCCGGGGATCTCGGCCCAGGACTCCGCCTCCTGGAAGCGCGCGTCGCCCCCCAATGAGGTCTTCTTCCAGCCCGGGGCCCCGGCGCTCGAATCGTTCCAGCTCATCCCCGATACGCCGGACCTTCGCCTCGCGCCCACCGACGCCATCCACCGGGCCTACGGCCGGGTCCTGCGGCTGCATCCGGAGCGGCTCCTCCAGCCGGGCTGGGATCCCCGGGGCCTCCTGGATCTCCGGAACTCCCTCTGCAGGATGCTCCGGGACATGCGGGGCCTGTCCGTCGAGGCGGGGAACCTCCTGCTCACCCGCGGCCTGATGAGCACCCTGAACCTCGTCTCCCGCATCCTGTTCGCGCCGGGGGACGCCGTGGCGATGGAGAACCCGGGGCAGTTCCGGGTCGCCGAGGCCTTCCGCTCGGCCGGCGCCCGGCTGTTCCCCGTGCCCGTCGACGCCCACGGACTGGATGTGGAGGCGCTGGAGGCCCTGCTGGTCCAGGAGCCCATCCGGCTCCTCTACGTCACCGCCAGTCCCCAGCTCCCCACCCAGGTGACGCTCGATCCCGCCCGTCGCAAGCGCCTGCTGGAGCTGTCTGTGGCCCACGGGTTCCGGATCCTGGAGGGCGACCCCAGCCTGGGCTTCCACCGGGAGAAGAACCCGCGCCTTCCCCTGGCCAGCGAGGATCGCCACGGCCGGGTGCTCTACTTCAGCAGCTTCGAGCAGATCCTCGCGCCGGGGCTCCAGGTGGGCTTCCTCGCCGGGGAGGCCGGCCTCATCAAGGCCCTGGCCCAGCAGCGGCAGCTGGTGGACTGGCCCGGCAACCTGGTCCAGGAGGCCACCATCGAGGAGACCCTCCGCGACGGCGAGATCGTCCGCCACCTGCGGCGGGTCCGGAAGCTCACTGACGAACGGAGGGAGACCATGGTGGACCGCCTCCTGCTCCATCTCCACCCCGCCGTCTCGGTGAAGAACCCCCGGGAAGGCCTCTCCCTCTGGGTCCGCGTGGCCGAGGACGTGCCCCTGGAGGCCTGGACGGAGCGATGCCTCGCCCACGGGGTGGTCTTCTATCCGGGGAGCCTCTACGACCTCCACCGCCGCAGGCTTCCGAACATCTGCCTGGGCTTCGCGGCCCACACTCTGGACGAGCAGAACGAGGCCTGTTCGCGCATGGCCCTCGCGCTCACGGAGGCCCGCGGCCGGCGCCCATGACACCGGGCGGCCCGGCGGTGGCCCGAAGCGACCCCTCGATCCCTCCGGTTAGTCACGTCGAAGGCCCCTTCATCCGATAGTGAGAGCACACCCCCGGTCGCCCGTGCCCGTCCTCCGCCACAGGTCCATCGCCAGCCAGATCCGTCTGGCCCTTGGCCTGCTGGCGGTCCTCATGACCCTGGGATCCGTGGGGATGCTCCTCCTCGCCCGACGCGCGGCCGAGAATGCCAGCCGCCTGTACGTGGAACACCTCCGCCCCCTCCAGCAGCTCAACACCGTGGCCGAGGCCTACTCCGTGGCCCTGACGGGCAGCCTCCGGGCCGTCCGCTCGGGGGCCATGCCGCCTGCGGAGGGCCTTCGCGCCCTGCACCGGGATACGCTCCGGGCCGACGCGGCCTGGAGGGACTACCGGGCGGACCACGGCCCCTCGCCGGGCGTGCTCCATGTGGAGGCCCACCTCCAGAACCTCCGGACGCTCTCCGGCCGACTGGAGGCCCTCCTCCCCCAGGGCATGTCCGCGGAACTGGGCACCTTCGGAGACCGGGACTGGCTGCCGGAGGTCATCGCCCTGTCCCAGGGGCTCGACGAACTCCGGGAAGAACAAGACTTCACCGCCCGGACCCTGATCGTGAACCTCCAGGACCAGTCCCGGCGGACCACCTGGATCGGCGTTTCCCTGATGGCCACGGCCCTGCTCCTGGCCCTGGCCCTCAGCCAGGCCTTCTCCCGCCATCTCCAGCGGGGTGTCGGGGACCTGGTGGGCCGCCTCCGCCAGGTGGCCGACGGAAACCTGGAACAAGTCCCCGTGCGCCAAGGCGAGGACGAGCTGGCCGTGGCCAACCGGGAGCTGAACCGTACGGTCGCTCGGCTCGGGCAGCTGATGGAGACCCTCCGCGAGCAGCAGGCCCTGGAACGGGCGATCCTGGACGGGGCCCAGGCCGCGATCATCGGCCTCGACCTGCAGGGGAAGGTGAACCGCTTCAACCACGCCGCGGAGATCATGCTGGGCTACCGGGCCGAGGAGATGCTGGGCCAAGCTTCGCCCCTGCTCTGGCGGCTGCCGGAGGAGCTCCAGGCGCTGGCTGCCGACCTCAGCCTCCGACTGGGTCGCCCCATCCAGCCCGGGGTGGAGGCCCTGCAGGCCGCGGCCCACATCCCGGGCTTCTCCACGGAATGCCACTACCGCCACCGGGACGGCCACCTGGTGCCGGTGCTGCTGGTCATCTCCCGGATCCTGAATCCCGAGGGGCGATTGCTGGGAACCATGGGGGTGGCCATGGACCTGACGGAGATCAAGCGCCTCCAGGCCGAGCTCCAGGACAGCGAGGCCCGGGCCCAGGCCGCCTCCCGGGCCAAGAGCGCCTTCCTGGCCAGCATGAGCCACGAGCTGCGTACCCCCCTCACGGCCATCCTGGGCTACACCCGCCTCATGGCCCGGGAACCCGCCCGGAACGAGGACGACAGGGTCCGGCTCGCCCATGTGGTGCAGGCGGGGGAGCACCTCCTCTCCCTCATCAACGATGTGCTCTCCCTGTCGAAGATCGAGGCCGGCCGCATGGAGCTGAAGCCTGTCCGCTTCGAGCCCGCGGCCTTGTTCCGCGGCCTGGAGGCGCTCCTCCGGGCCACCGCCCAGGGAAAGGGACTGCACCTGGAGGTACACGCCGAGGGCTTCCCGGACCGGGTGGAAGGCGATCTTCCCAAGCTTCGGCAGGTGCTCCTCAACCTCATGGGCAACGCCCTCAAGTTCACCGAGGCCGGTCAGGTGCGCCTGCTTGCGCGCTGGCACGGGGACCAGGCCACTTTCGCGGTGGAGGACACGGGTCCCGGCATCGCCCCCGAGGACCAGGCCCGGATCTTCCAGGCCTTCAGCCAGACGGAACAGGGCGTCACGGCCGGGGGCACGGGCCTGGGGCTCCACATCAGCCACCAGCTCGTGGGCCTCCTGGGCGGGGGTCTGGAGCTCGACAGCGCCCCGGGCCGAGGTTCCCGGTTCACCTTCGTCCTCCCCCTCCCGGAAGTCGAGGGAGCGGTCCTGCTCCACCCCGAACGGACCGTGGGCCACCTGGCGGTCGGTCAGGGTGAGCCCCGCCTGCTGGTGGTCGATGACCGGCTGGAAAACCGGGATACGCTCTGCGGCCTCCTGCGTCTGGTCGGCTTCCGGTGCAGCGAGGCGGTGGATGGGGCCGATGGCCTGGCCCGATGGGAGCAGGAACGGCCCGACCTGGTCCTGCTGGACCTCCGCATGCCGGTCATGGACGGCTTCGCCGCCATCGAATCCCTCCGGCGCCTGGAACGGGAGCGGGGTCTGCCCCGGACACCCGTCGTGGCCATCAGCGCCAGCGTCTATGACGTGGACCCCAGGGACCTGATCACCCGCGGCTTCGACGCCTTCCTGACCAAGCCCATCGACGAGGCCAGCCTCTTCCAGACCCTGGCGGCCCTCCTCCATCTGGCCTTCACCGAGGCTCCCGCGACCGAAGCACCCGCCCCATCCACCGGGCTCGCCGGGGCCGCCTCGCTGGACCCCGCCTGGCGCGCCCGCTTCCGGAGCCAGGTCTCCGTGGGCGATCTCGAGGCCGCGGAACGCCTGCTGGACGAACTGCCGGACCTCCCGCTGAAGTCGGAGTTGCGGCAACACCTGCGGGCCTATCATCTGAAGGAACTCCTCCAACACCTTTCCTGACGCGACCGAGGCCCCCATGCTGGTCCCCCCCGCCGATCTCCTGCTGGTGGACGACAATCCCACCAACCTCGATCTGCTCACCCGCGTGCTGAAGGGCAGCCACCACCGGGTCCGGACGGTCACCAGCGGGGCCATGGCCCTGGAGGCCGCCCGGCGCCAGCCGCCCGAGCTCCTGCTCCTGGACGTGAGCATGCCCGAGATGGACGGCTACCAGGTGTGCCAGGCCCTGGCGCAGCAGCCGGTCCTGGCCCCCATCCCCGTGATCTTCATCAGTGCCCTGGACGACCCCCTGGACAAGGTGAAGGCCTTCCAGGTGGGAGGGCGCGACTACATCACCAAGCCCTTTTCGGCCGAGGAGGTGCTGGCCCGGGTGGAGCACCACGTCAGTCTCGGGCGCCTCCAGAAGGACCTGGAGCGGCAGAACCAGGCCCTCCTGGATGCCAACCTCAAGCTCAAGGAGGTGCATACCCTCAAGGCGAACTTCACCGCCATGCTCGTGCACGACATCCGCTCCCCCCTCGCGGGCGTGGGCCTGATGCTGGATTCGCTCAAGGCGGGCATCCCCCTGCGACCCGCCCTGCTCTCGCAGGCGGAGCAGAGCTTCGGCCAGGTCCGCCACCTCCTGGACGAGATGCTGGAGCTGCACCGCAGCGAGCATGGCCAGGTACCCATGGAGACCCAGCCGGTCGATCCGGGCCACTGGCTGAAGGGCCTCGCCGCGGCCTTCGAGCTGCGGGCTTCCGAGGCCGGCCTCCACTTCCAGGCCAACATCCCCGAGGGCCTTCCGGAGATCCGCGGAGACCGGGCCAAGCTCGACCGGGTCATGCACAACCTCCTGGACAATGCCCTCAAGTTCACCCCCCGGGGCGGCGCCGTCCGGCTGGAAGCCACCCAGGACTTCGGCTCCGGCGTGGAATCCGGTCTCCGCTTCCTCCGCATCGGCGTCATCGACACCGGCCGCGGAATCCCACCCGACAAGCTCCCCTTCGTCTTCGACCCCTTCCGCCAGACCGAACGCGGAGACGCCGACCGGGGTTTTGGGCTGGGGCTGGCCATCGTCCAGCGCCTCGTCGCCGCCCACCAGGGCCAGATCCGCGCCCAGAGCCAGCTGGGCTTCGGCACCAGCTTCACCCTCCACCTGCCCTGCTGAGGCCGGGATCGCTGGTCCGAGTCCACCGGCGTCCCGGTGACTGGTGCGCCCAGCTGGACTCGAACCAGCGACCTGCAGCTTAGAAGGCTGCTGCTCTATCCACCTGAGCTATGGGCGCGGGGGGTGGTCCCATTCTAGCGGAGGCGGGATCGGCTAGGCCGGCACGAACGCCACCAGGCGCAGACCGACCTTGGGATGCTCGAAGGGGTGGGTCTCGGGGAACCGGGCGAAGAGCCATCCCTTGAAGACTTCCTTGCCTCCCTCGGTGATCCGGACCTGGGCCGCGGGATTGGTGTCCGCCTCGCTCTTGCTGGTGATGACGCCGCCGTCCATGGTGAAGTCGGGCACGAGGGCCACCGGACGGATGGTGAGGTCCGTGCCGGGGATGCTGAAATCGGCGCCGGCCTTCACGACGTAGGTGGTCTCCTGCTTCGTCGCCAGGTCGAGGACGCCGATCTTCATGACCTTCCACTTGGCCTTCACGGCATCCGTGAGCTGCACCGCGGCCTCCCTCCGGGCCAGGCCGGCGTGAGGGTCCGAGGCGGCACCGGCGGTGGGTGCGGCGGTGACCGCACCCTTGCCACCCCGCCGATCGCAGCCCGGAAGAATCAGCGTGGCCAGGGCCAGCGAGACGAGTCCGATCACGGCGTTCATGGACGGCTCCTTGGGATCGGGGCGGAAGACCGGAATCGGGGGCCCAGGTAGAAGTGTCGCACGGGTGCCATCGGGGGGTCCGGCCGCGGCGGGCTATGCGCCGCGCGGGCCCAGGATCCGCGTCAGCGGGCCAGCGGCCAGCAGCGTGATGGGCACGAGAAGGGCGCCCGCCATCACGTCCACCACATAGTGCACGGAGACGTAGACCGTCGCGAAGACGATCGCGAGGGCCCAGGCCCAGAACAGCGGGGCCAGCCGGGGGAAGGGCCGGGTGGCCAGCAGGGCCGACAGGAGGGACAGGGCCGTGTGGCCGCTGGGGAAGGCGTCGAGGGTGGTGCGTTCGGAGACCCGCAGGAAGGCCCGCACCCCCTCGGAGAAGCCACCACCTCCGAGCACGGCCGCCTCCAGCGCCGGGGGCACCCTCGGCCCCTCCGCCGGCCACAGGAAGTAGCCCAGGAAGGAGAGGTAGAAGCCCAGGAGCAGCGTGAAGACGATGCGCTCGAAGCGCGCCGGGCCGAGACGCCGGGCCAGGATGGCCACGCTCAGGGGCAGGAAGTAGAAGCTCGCGTAGGCCGCGTACACGAAGTCCGTGAGGGGGACCGGCCGGCCGAAGGCCCCCCGCCAATGGACGGCCAGGGCCGCGAACCACCGGGCATCCACGCCGGCCAGGGCCGCGTCCCAGCGACGACCGTTGGCTCCGGCCACCAGGGGCTGGAGCAGGAGGAAGGTCCCCAGCACGACGGCCACCGGGGCGAAATCCCGGATTCGTGCCCACGCGCGGCCTCCGGGCAGTCGGGGCAGCAGTCCCAGGACCAGGAGCATCGCCGCGAAGGCAAAGGCGACGGGCGGCCACCCCTGAGGACGGACGAGAAATGCGACCCCCAGAAGCGTGGCCAGGGCGAGGGCCGTGAGGCGCTCGGAGGGCCGGAGACGAGGGGCCATCACGTGGCCGGACCGCCCGTCCAGACCGGCATCCCCTCGGGGGGGCCCAGCCAGCGGTCCGGGTCCTCGAGGATCTTCTGGACCAGGGCCAGGGACCGCGCGCAGGAGAAGGCGTCGTCGATGCGTTCGTCGAAGGTCCAGCGCACCGAGAGCCCCGGCTCCACCGAGGCGCCATCCCGGCCCGGGAAGACCATGGCCCGGGCGACGGAGACCGCCCCGAAGATCGACGTGGTGCCGTATTCGTAGAGGTGGTGGTGCACGTCCGAGACGTTCACCGAGCCCAGGTTCGCGAGGAAGAGGCTCGAGTACATGGGGTCGTTCCGGATCATGAAGGCCGGGAAGAGGTTCCAGTGGTCCAGCCCCTTCGCGAGGCCCACCAGGCCCCGCACGAGGAAGCCGGGCAGCTTCATGATCAGGGCGACCTCCCGGTCCACGGGCCGGACCGTATCCCGGGCCTCATCCACCTGCGCGGAGATCCGGGCAGACCAGGCCGGGAACGACTCGCCCGGCTGGGCCTGGAGCTTGACCGTGGCCCCGGGCCCATCGTCCGTGAAGGCGACCTTCACGACGAAGGCGATGAACACCCCTCGCCGCTGATAGGTCCGCCCCCCGGACACGAAGCGGTTCAGGCGGGGACGTTCCTGGAGGACCACCGAGCAGGCGTAGGCCACGAGGTGGAAGAGCGTCGCACGGGGCCGGTGGGCCCGGTTGTAGGCCTTGAGCCAGGTGCGGGCGGCGGACACGCGGTAGACGCTCTCCTGGTAGACGCAGCTCTCGTTCCGGCCCCGCATGAGGTAGGGCATGATCCGCCGCACCGGGGCCTCGCCCAGGACGAGGTCGCCGTCGGATCTGCGGAAGAGGGGCATGGCCCAGGGTCCGGCACGGGGTCCGACGGTGTCAAGGACAGGACAGGCTGCCAGGGGCCTTGGCCCCGAAAAAAACCGATCAAAGGGTCGGGTATCGATTGACAGGTCGACTGCGCGGATTTATCCATGGGGCCTCCACCCCGGTGACCCATGAAGCGCGACGTCCTCCGTCCCCTCACCCTGGCCTGCGTGCTGGCCGGCCTTCCCGCCCAGGGTCAGGAGGCGCCCGGACCGTGGTCCGCCACGGTGTACCTCCAGCAGAGCTGGCCCAAGCAGACCGAGACGAACCGCCAGATCACCCAGGACATCAACGGCGCCTTCGGCTCCCACTTCCAGACCTGGGACGACATCGCCAACCTGAGCCTGGGCGGCCACATCTTCCGGGAACTCACGCCCCGGTGGAAGGTGGGCCTCGAGTTCGACTACTCCTCGGGGCGGATCCGCGGCACCGAGACGGTGGACACCCTCGCGGGACCAGCCGCCCTGTCCTTCGAGCAGAAATACAGCAGCTATGCCGACCTGCTGGCCGTGGCCCAGTACCGCCCCCTGGGCGGCGAGGGGCGCTGGGTGCCCTTCATCCTCGCGGGGGCCGGCCTGGCCTACGAGAAGGACCGCACCACCCTCACGCTCCGGAACGCCTACTTGGATGAAGGGCTGCAGGTGGACAACGACGGGTGGTTCCCCATGTTCACCGTGGGCGTGGGCCTCGATGGGTACCTGTCGGAGCGCCGCACCTGGTACGCCGAGCTGGGCGCCAGCTACGCCTGGGCCCGCCTCAAGCACACCGTCCCCGCCAGCGGCACCCTCGCCCCGTCTCCCACCGTCACCGCCGACACCGATTCCACGGGCCCCTGCGTGTGGATCGGGATCGGGCGAAGGTTCTGAGGGGACGCCTCCACGATCCCACTCGACGCTGGATCCCGGCCACGCCTGCGTGGCCGGGGCGAGTCCGAATCTCGCCGACGGCTCCGACAGTCGGGTAGACCCACCTCTCCCGATTCGAACTGCCCGGCTTCGCCGGGCCGGTCTCGTTCCGGCGCGACAGAGGCTCCACCTCCGCCAGGCACGCGCGGGAGCGCCCTCCGGGGGAGGGCGCATCAGGTGGAGGGTCGCGCCTCCACGATCCCACTCGACGCTGGATCCCGGCCACGCCTGCGTGGCCGGGGCGAGTCCGAATCTCGCCGACGGGCGCCTGGCGGAACCCATTGGTCGGAGCGGCGAGATTCGAACTCGCGACCCTCTGCTCCCAAAGCAGATGCGCTACCAGGCTGCGCCACGCTCCGACGTGGGTTCAGGATACCTCAAAGGGCGCCGGGGATTGGGTGGCAGGCGGGTTCTGCCGATGAGGGGGATGGCCGGCCGGGACGGGGAGGTCTCGCATGGCGCCCTTCGATGATCTGCCCATTCCGCACGTGGACCCGGTGGGCCGGGTGGGGTCGGTGCAGCGGGGGCAGCGGACGCAGGCCATCCGGCTCCCGCCGGGGGTGCTGCCGCCGGCCGGGCAGGGGCTGCTGGCCGCCTGGCAGCGGCGCAGGCACCGTCCGGGGACGGAGCTGCCTCCTGCAGAAGAGCCGGAGCCTCCAGACGCGGAGGGGGTGGGCGTGGATCCGCCGGAGACCTACGGCGAGCACGGGGAACTGATCAACCCCCACGCCGCCGAGGAGGCCGAGCGGCCCCGGCTGGATCTGAAAGCCTGACTACTTGGCGCCGACGGCGACGCTGCGGAGGTTCAGGCCGTGGCGCTGGAGGTCGAAGATCTGGCCCGCGAGGCCGATCGCCAGCTGGGTCTCCAGCTCCTCCCGGCCCCGCTTGGTGGCGCCGGCGGGGGGCATGGCCGCGATGGCGGCGGGGGTGAGGCTGCGGGACCAGGCCAGGTCCAGGGCGAAGGACACGCGCTTGTCCTGGCTGCTGAGTTCGCCGGCCACATGGCTCATCTGGCCGTTGGGGGCGTAGCCGATGCGCAACCAGCCGGGGCCCTCGAAGCCGCGGCTGCTGTTGCTGAGGTTCACGGCCTCCAGGTGGTTCCCGGCGGTGTAGGAGAAGTCCATGCGGGTCTGGACGCCCTGCTCGTCGTTGCGGAAATCCATGCGGTAGGGGAGGTGGGTGACCTTGTCCACCAGCACCACCAGGTGCCCGCGCCGCCAGAAGCCCAGGCTCTGCGCCAGGCTCTGTTCCCGCTTCTTCGAATCCCAGGGCTGGGTCGGCGCGTTGAAGACGATGCGCTGGAGGGTGCGGCCGCCGGCGGCCTCCTCCCCGCCCAGGCTGGGCTTGAAGACATTCCCATCCAGGTAGACGGCCTTGATGTCGTTGAGGGTCTGCCGGAACCAGGCCATGTAGGTGAGGGGCGCGTCGGAGGGGGGCAGGTCCACGCGGGTGGTGTAGGCGTTCTGCTCCTTGCTGTAGAGGAAGCCGCGATCGCCGCGCCGGGCGTAGAGCAGGTGGCCGAAATCGCCGGCCATGTCGGTGCGGAAGTCGCCGTTGGCGAAGTAGGTGCCCTTGATGCGGAGGTTGGCCTGCCCGCCCTTGCTGTCGGCCTTCACCGCGCCCTGGCTCAGCTGGTCCACCTTCCGGTTCACCGCGGCACCGCTGAGGGCGATGCTGAGGGTCCCCTGGACCTCGACGGCGGTCACGCCCTGGTAGGGCTGCCCGAACCAGCCGGCGTCCACCGCGTCCAGGGTCTGCATGAACGCCTGCCGGGCCGCATCGGCGCTCTTGGCGGCGCCCTGGGCCATCAGCAGGCCAGACGCGAGAAGGAGGGGGAGGGACTTCAGACGCATGGAGACTCCGGTTCAGCGACGAGGATGCTTGGAAGGGCGCTTCGGTTCCGGCCGTTCGGCGGCGAAACAGGCTCGGCACAGCGCCTTGGCGGGATCCTCGGGCACGAAGGGCAGGTACTCCTGCGTTCCGCATCGGACGCAGGTGATGTGGGTGAGGATGCGGGCCCCGTCCTTCCCCCCCCGCTGCCGGGCGAAGGAGCGGCGGTAGCAGTCGGGGCAGAGGAAGAACTTCTTGCCGCTCTCCAGGTGGAACTTGATCCCGCACTCGGCGCAGATCTTATCCCGGGGCGCGGAGGGCTCCGGGGGCGCCACGGGGACGCGCTTGGTGAGCAGGACGGGCGGGCCGGCGGGGGCGGCCCCCTGGGCCCGGGTCGCGGCCTCGTCGGAGGCCGGGTCCCCGGGGACCGGATCGGGCAACGGAGAAGGCCTTCTGATCATCTGCTTGGGTTCCAGTCGGCCCCGCGGCCGAAGGTCCAGGGTAGCCCATCGGGCCCCCCCGGGCGAGGCTGGATGCCAGGAAATCCGGGCCTTTGTCACAGGGACAGCCACGCTTCTGTCACGGGGATGCCACCGCTCCCCCGGGAAGGGCCCCCCTGCCATGCTGGAGACATGGACACCGCCGACCAGCTGCTGGAGCCCCTGCGCCGCGGGCATCCGCGGGCCCTGGCCCGGGCCATCTCCTGGATGGAGAACGGGCACCCGGAGGCCCGGGCCCTCATGGCCTCCCTCTGGCCCCAGCTGGGCCGGGCCACGGTCGTGGGGCTGACGGGCTCGCCCGGGGCCGGCAAGAGCACCCTCACGGACCAGCTCGCTCGCGCGCTCCGCGCGGAGGGCCGGAAGGTGGGCATCCTCGCCGTGGACCCCACCTCGCCCTTCAGCGGCGGCGCCATCCTGGGCGACCGCATCCGCATGCAGAAGATCGCCGCCGATCCGGGCATCTTCATCCGCAGCATGGCCACCCGCGGCGCCCTGGGCGGCCTGGCCCGCGCCACCCAGGACGCCATCGACCTCCTGGATGCCGCCGGCTTCGACACGGTGATCGTGGAGACCGTGGGTGTGGGCCAGGACGAGGTGGACGTAGTGAGCTGCGTCCATTCCTGCTGCGTGGTGCTGGTGCCCGGCATGGGGGATGAGATCCAGGCCATCAAGGCCGGCATCATGGAAGTGGCCGATCTCTTCGTGATCAACAAGGCCGACCGCGAGGGCGCCGATCAGGTGGAGCGCGAGATCGAGGCCATGAAATCCCTCTCCCCGGCCCGGGACTGGGATCCGCCGGTGCTCCGCACGGTGGCTGCGCAGGGCGAGGGAGTGGCCGCCCTCCTGGAGGCCATCCGGGCCCACGGCGTCTGGCTCCGGGCCCACGGCGGCCTGGCCCGCAAGGCCCGGGAGCGGGCGCGGCTGCGCTTCGAGTCCCTGCTGGCGGAGAGGGCCCTGCGCCAGGCCAAGGCCCAGGCCGGCCCGGCCCGCGTGGAGGCCGCCATCCGGGCCATCGCCGAGGGCCACGCCGATCCCTACGCGGCCGTGGCCGACATCCTGGGCGAAGGCTGACCAGGCCGGGGGCCGGCTCCGCCACCCTTGAGGCCGGGTGCTATCCTGTTTTTGACAACTGGGCGCGTTGAACGTGGCACAGGAATCGAGGGGAACCTCCCGATGGACTCCACGCTGCCGGATCGCATTGCCTTCCTGGGCGGATACCTGCCGCGGCTCTGCGGCATCGCCACCTTCACCCACGATCTCTGCGAGGCCGTGGCCGAGGCGGCCCCGGCCTCGCACTGCTACGCCGGCGCGGTGAACGACCGCATCGAGGACTACGACTACCCTCCCCGCGTCCGCTTCGAACTCAACGAGAAGGACCTGGACTCCTACCGGCGCGCAGCCGACTTCCTGAACTTCGACAATGCGGACGTGCTGTGCGTCCAGCACGAATTCGGCATCTACGGCGGGCCCGCCGGGAGCCATCTGCTGGCCCTCCTCAAGGAAGTCCGCATGCCGGTCGTGACCACGCTGCACACGGTGCTGCGCGAGCCGAACCTGGACCAGCGGAGGGTGATGGAGGAGCTGGTCCGCCGGAGCGCCCGGTTGGTGGTCATGGCCCGCAAGGGCGCGGAGATCCTGCAGACGGTCTATGGGGTCCCCGACGGCAAGGTGGACATCATCCCCCATGGCATCCCGGACATGCCCTTCATCGATTCGAGCTTCTACAAAGCGCAGTTCGGGGTGGAAGGCCGGAGGGTCCTGCTCACCTTCGGGCTCCTCGGGCCGGGCAAGGGCATCGAGCATGCCATCGAGGCGCTGCCCGAGATCGTGAAGCGGCATCCGAACGTGGTCTATCTCGTGCTGGGGGCCACCCATCCCCATCTCGTGGCCCGCGAGGGCGAAAGCTACCGCCTCGGCCTGGAGCGTCTGGCCGAGGAACGCGGGGTGAAGGATCACGTCATCTTCTACAACCGCTTCGTCTCCCTGGACGACCTGAAGGAGTTCATCGGCGCCTCGGACATCTACCTCACGCCCTACCTCAACGAAGCCCAGATCACCTCAGGCACGCTGGCCTATGTCTTCGGCGCGGGCAAGGCCGTGGTCTCCACGCCCTACTGGCACGCGCAGGAGCTGCTCGCCGACGGGCGGGGCATCCTGGTCCCCTTCCGCGACCCCCGGGCCATCGCCGAGGGCGTGTGCGCCTTCCTCGACGATCCGGCCCTCCTGCAGGGAACCCGCGAGGAGGCCCACCGGCTCGGGCGCGGAATGATCTGGCCGGCGGTGGCGCAGCGCTTCCTCCAATCGTTCCAGCGGGCCCGCATCGAGCGGAGGGCGGCCCCCCGGGCGGCCTTCGCGGGGTGGACCTTGGCCAGCCGGCCCTACGACCTGCCCCCGCTCCGTCTCGACCATGTCCTCCGCATGAGCGACGGCACCGGCATCCTTCAGCACGCCACGTTCACCGTGCCCAACTTCCACGAGGGGTACTGCACCGACGACAACGCCCGGGCCTTCATCCTCTGCAACCTGCTGGACGAACTCGGCGGACGCCCCCCATTGGAAGGCCTGGACCGGCTTGCCACGAGCTACCTCGCCTTCCTCGCCGCCGCATTGAACCCGGGGACGGGCCGCTTCCGCAACTTCATGAGCCACGGCCGGCAATGGCTGGAGGACTCAGGCAGCGAGGACAGCCACGCCCGGGCGCTGTGGGCGGTGGGTTCCGGCGCAAGCCGCTCCCGCAACGAGGGCCACCGGAAGTTGTCGGCCCTGCTCTTCGAACGGGGCCTGCCCGTGACGGAGTCCTTCTCCTCCCCGCGGGCCTGGGCCTTCACCCTGCTGGGGATCCACGAGTACCTGCGCCGTTTCCCGGGGCATGTCCAGGCGGAGGCCGTGCGGGAGCGGCTGACGACCCGGCTCGTCCGGCTGTGGGAGGACTGTGCCACCGAAAGCTGGCCGTGGTTCGAGCGGACCGCCACCTACGACAACGCGCGCCTCAGCCAGGCCCTGCTCCTGAGCGGCCAGCGCATGCCCCATTCCCGGGCCCTCGAGATCGGCCTCAAGTCCCTGGGCTGGCTCGCTTCCGTGCAGAAAACCCAGGCTGGCCATTTCCGGCCCATCGGCAGTGACGGCTTCTACGAGCGGGACGGGGGCCACGCCTACTTCGACCAGCAGCCCGTGGAGGCGCAGGCGATGGTCTCGGCCTGTCTCGAGGCCTTCCGGGCCACCCAGGACGCCGGCTGGTCCCGAGAGGCCAAGCGGGCCTTCGAGTGGTTCCTGGGTCGCAACGACCTCGGCCTGCCGCTGTACGACTCCAGCACCGGAGGTTGCGGCGACGGCCTCCACCACGACCGGGTCAACGAGAACCAGGGCGCCGAATCGACCCTGGCCTTCCACCTCTCGCTGGCCGAGATGAATTTCGCCGACAACGCCCTCACCTCTTCAACCGACAGGGTCCCATGACTCCCATCACGATCCGCCGCCAGGACATCACCCTCGTCCCCGAGAGCGCCCGTGTCCTCATCCGGCCGTTCATCCCGGCCCATGCCCAGCGCATCACCACGATCATCGGCCGAGCCCTGGCCCTGAGCGAGGAGGACACCGCCCTCAGCCTGGAGGCCATGTTCAAGGAATTCGACGCCAGGCACCTCGACATCGAAGCCTCCCTGCTCGCGAATTTCGATCGGGTGACGCCCCACGTCTTCACCCAACGCCCCCTTACGCGCTCACGCAAGCTCCTCATCGGGGCCCTCTTCTCCGGCGAGTACGCGCTGGAATCCGCGGCGCTCTTCAACCCGTCCATGGTTCCTCATCCGAACCAGGAGGGCGTACCCGAGGGCGCCCTGCGGTTCATCCTGAGCCTTCGCGCCACCGGTGAAGGGCACATCTCCTCCATCGAGTTCCGGACCGGCCTCATCGCCCCCGACGGCGGCATCCGGCTCGACCCGGTCTCCCGCTACGTCACCGTGCCCGAGCTTGACCCGAACCCCACCTACAAGAAGCTGCCGTTTCTCGTCAAGCTCCATGAGATGGGCTTCGACAACAGCCACACGACTTCCGTGATGGAACCCCTCGGGGACACTTTCTCCCGCAGCGACCTCAACCAGAGCCTGCATCGCATCCGGCGCGAGGCGCCACCCGTCACCCAGGAGCTCAAGAGCACCCTTCATGGCATCAAGTGGCTCGCTGATTCCAACTACGAGATGAATTTCCCGCCGAGCCTCGCCATGAGCGAGCGCGCCATCTTCCCGGTGTCGGCGAACGAGAGCAATGGCATCGAGGACGCCCGCTTCGTGCGCTTCACGGAAGACGATGGAACGACGATGTACTACGCCACCTACACGGCCTATGACGGCCACGTCATCCTGCCCCAGCTCATCGAGACGCAGGACTTCCTCCACTTCCGCGTGCTCACCCTCAACGGCTCGGCGGTCCAGAACAAGGGCATGGCCCTCTTCCCCCGGCGGATCGACGGGTGCTACGCGATGCTCTCAAGGCAGGACGACGAGAACCTCTTCATCATGTTCTCTGACAATCCCCACTACTGGGGCGATCTGAAGGTGCTCCTCCGCCCCGCGGAGATGTGGGAATCCGTGAAGATCGGGAACTGCGGGTCCCCCATCGAGACGGAAGCCGGCTGGCTGGTGGTCACCCATGGTGTCGGCCCCATGCGCAAATACTGCATTGGTGCGGCGCTGCTGGACCTGCGGGATCCGACGAAGGTCATCGGCCGCCTGCGCGAACCCCTGCTGGTCCCGGAGGGCACGGGGAGGGAGGGCTACGTGCCCAACGTCGTCTACAGCTGCGGATCCCTCATCCACCGGGGGGAACTCATCCTTCCCTACGCCATGAGCGACCGCGCCTCCGCCATCGCCTGCGTCCCCCTGGATGAACTGCTCGCCGCCATGCGCGATCAGGCCTGATTCCCGTCAGGGTCTGATCCGCAGAAGAACAGGGCCTTCCCCGCCTCCACACAGGCGGCCGCGTAGAGGTACATGGATGCGGACCACGTCTGCCAATCCTCGCCGGCGGGAAGGCCATCCTGCGCCCGGAACCATTCGTTGAAGCCGAAGGCCCCGTGCGGGGTCGGAGGCGACGTGCGCGCAGGTCGCACGAGCGCCGTGAGGGCGCGCAGCTTCGCCTCCGCCAGGGGCACCTCGCCGGCAGCGACGAGGGCCGCGACGTAGAAGCCGCAGACGAAGGGCCACACCCCGCCGTTGTGGTAGTGTCCCGGACGGTTGTAGCGTTCGTAGCGAGGGTGCCAATCGCGATCGGTGGGCTGCACGAAGGGGAACAGGCAGGGCGGCAGGTCCAGGGCGAGTTCCCCGCGGGCGCGCAACTCCGCGCAGTTCGCTTCGATCCAGGCCACCATGGCGCGGGCACGCCGGGGATCGGCCAGTCCCGTCAGGATGGCGAGGCTGTTCCCCAGCACATCGCATCGGGTGTCCCGCAGCACCTTGTAGAACCACAGGGCATAGACGGGGCGTCCCTCGCTGACGAACCCCCGGCCCTCCTCCCGGTTTGCCGCCCTCCGCAGGGCCTCCGCCCGGTCCTGCAGGCCCAGGGCCTCCAGGTAGCCGTGCACGAGGGCGTTGACGTAGAGCCCATGGCCCAGGACCCACTGCTCGTCCCGCCAATCGCTGGTGGGCTGCTGGCCGATCAGCTCGCGGTCATCGATGGTCTGGTAGTCCATCCACTGGAGGGCCCTGGCTCCGGCCTCCTCCAGGAAGGCCGCCTCTCCCGCGAAGCGCCTGAACAGGCCCAGGACCAGAAGGAACAGCGGCGTCGTATCGCTGGCTCCCCGATCCTCCCGGTCATGCACCAGGGACGGGATCTGGCCGTGCGGGCTCTGGTTCAGGGCCAGGGTCTCCAGCACCCGGCGCAAGGAGCGGAGGAGGGTGTCGTGGCCGGAGGCGAAGATGCCCAGGGACGAGATGAGGAGATCCCGGGTGTAGGGTTCCGGATAGCCCCAGCCCGCCGTGCGGGGGAGGCCCGCGCAGGGACCGGCGGCGTTGTGCAGGAGCACGTCCAGGGCGGCGCGTTTGGCATCCTGAAGTGAAGCGTCCATGTCCCCACCGCCTCAACCTGTTGCGGTTCTGTCCCTACCCGAGGATCTCCACCAGGCGCCGCGCCACGAGGCGGTAGTCGAAGTGTTCCACCGCCCTGCGCCGCCCGGCCTCGCCCATCCGCCTCCGGAGCTCCGCATCGTTGAGCAGGCGCTTCAGGTGGACGGCGATATCCTGCGGGCTGGCACGGTAGTCCGAGATGCGAGGCGGGTCGAAGACCAGGTGATGGCCGGGCTCGAACCCCGATTCCGGTCCCAGGACCGCCCCGGAGATGCGGATCACCTGGCCGACCTCGGCGAGAAGCGCCGTTTCGCCGTGGACCAGCGTATCCAGCATGGCCATGGCCCGGATGCCGATGACGGGCTTGCCGCAGGCGCCCGCCTCCACCTGCGGCATTCCGAAACCCTCCAGCCTGGAAGGACCCGCATAGACATCGCAGGCCGCCAGGAGGAACGGCATGAGTTCCCGGGAGACGTAGTGGGTCTGGAAGCTCACCCGATCCTGGATCCCGAGGGAGCGGGCCAGGTCGACATCCAGGCCGTTCTGGATATTTGTCCGTTCCTGGGGCCAAACCTTGCAGACGTATCGCCAGGGCGGCACCTCGTCCCCCAGGGTGGCCAGGGCTTGCATCACCTCCCGTCCCCCCTTGGAGGCCGCGTCGCCGCCCACCGTGAGGATCAGGAGCTCTCCCGGAAGGACGCCCAGGCTGTCGCGCGCCGCGCGTACCCGGGGATCATCCGGGGCCCGCGGGATGAAGCTCTCCGTATCGCAACCGACGGGCAGGGTCACCGTGTGGTCCCCCCGGATGCCATCGCGCACGAGGGTTTCGCGGACCCAGTTCGAGGTCACCAGCATGAGCGGCAGGCCATCCAGCACGTCCCGGTAGTTCGCGACGTACCCGTCCGCCAGCAGCCACGGCACGGCCCGCACCCCGAAGCGCCGGGGATGGAGGACGATATCGGGCACGTCGCCCCAGAAGCCCACCCCCACCACGACGTCCGGCTTGAACCAGCGGTAGTACCACTCCTTCTCGAGATCCGACCTGAGGTGGGTCGCGTGGGCATCCACACCGATGTCGAGAAGCCCCTTGTAGAGAAGATCCCCCTGGGTGGATAGCCCCCCAGGCGCTGGAGGGTAGTTGTAAAGAACCAGGATCTTCATGGGCTCAGTATCCGCCCTTCTCCCTCCAATCCACGGAATGATTCCCGCCCCCGGAAACAGCTGAAGGCCTCCATGCGCGTCACCGCGCGGGCTTCCCAGGTAGCCTCCCCGAACCCGTAGATGTCGGTGATGAGGCTGTACTTCTGCGCCCACAGGGCGTCAGGCAAGGGCAGCCGGAGGTCGGCATCCTCCCTGGGCCGGGGGGCGTAGGCGCGGCCACCATCCTCATAGGCGAACTGCCACAGGTTCCGGGCGCGGAGGACACCCCTCCGCCAGAGAGCCCGGACCGCCCGGGAGACCTCCTCGTGCCGCCGGTGCCGGGTGTATTCCCCGTTCGGGTCATGCGTCAGCAGGAGGTCGTACCGCCGCTCCGGAAGCAGCGCCAGGATGGCCTCCTGAACGCGGGTGGCGTCGAGGGGCCTCTGGTCGGGACCATCGTCCAGGACCCCCATGGCGCCCTCGGCCCTGAGTCGCTCCAGGGCCTTGCGGAACCTGGAAGCCCTGTCCGGATCCTCCCCGCGGCAAAGCGTCACGATGAAGGTCGACCACTCGGGATGGCTGAGGAGCAGGCCTCCCGCCCACAGGGTTTCATCGTCGGGGTGGGCCACCACGACAGCCACATGCCGGAACCCGCCCGTTCCCGGGCTCGTTTCCCGAAGGGGGTTCACCTCGACTCCCGGTGCCCCGGGAGGAGGCCGGGATCAGGTGGAACCCCCCGAGGGATCGGCACGCCGGCTCACGACCGCTGGAGCGCGGCTCCGGTGGCGCTGGCCCGGAAATCCGGGTCCGGGTCGACCAGCAGCGTTTTCACGCCCAAGGCACCCTCCTTCCCGGGGCAGTTCGCCTGAATGTAGGTCCGGCCCCGGGACCGGGCCACGGAACCCGCCAAGGTTTGAGCCCTGCGCCCGCATCCCGATAAGCCGGGCATGAGTTCCCCCAGCCTGAACAAGGAAGACCCCGAAACCATCCGGATGGTCTTCCAGCGGCTCTGCCTGTCCGGCGGCTCCGTGAGGCTGGCCTACGGCGCCTTCCACGGCGAGTTCCGCCTCCTGGCCGAGGCGCCGGACCGCCTCGTCGTGGGCCTGGACGACGTGACGCGGGGCCAGTGGCAGGTCAAGCCCGGAGCCCGCCTCACCCTGGGCCTCTCGGACCGGGGCCTGCCCTTCGAGGCCGTGGTGGAGTTCCTGGGTCACGGGCGCTTCCAGGGCCTGGAGGCCTGCCGCCTCGCCCCGCCGCGCCTGCTGCGGGCCACGGAGGCCCACCGCCTGGCGGACTACATGCCCGACCGGCCCGTGGCCTGCTCCTTCGCGGACCAGCAGAGCAACGTGAAGGACGGCGCCGCCCTGGCCTTCGGGATGGACGGCCTGGAACTGTCGCCCCCCGAGCACGTGGCGAGCCTGCCCCAGGTCCTGCGCCTGAACGCCACCTCCACCGTGGAGTTCCGCATCGCGGGCAACGCCAGCCTGGTGATGCCCGTGCGGGTGGCCTACTTCGGGGACCGGTTCTGGGGGATGCGCTTCGCCGACACCCTGGACCCCCAGCTCCTGGGACGCTACCGGCAGTGGCTGCAGGAGGCCCGCCGGGCCCAGGCCCAGCAGGACCTGAAGGGCTTCGATCCGGGGGGTTCGGAGGCCCGGCCCCAGACCCGGGAGGCCGGCCTTTCGGGGCCCCGCGTGCGCCTTTTCTCCGACCGGGATCCCCTCATCCTCGTGCTGGCGGAGGGGGAGGCCTTCCCCGCCCGCCTCACCGAGGCCGTGGGGCGGAAGTTCGGCGTGGCCGCCCTGGATCTGGCCCGGGGGGCCGTGCGGCCCCTGCTGGCGGAGCTGGGCGCCGAAGGCGGATCGGACTGGGGCCGCGTCCGCCTGATCCTGATCCACCACCGCGTCCGGAGCGGATCCCCCCTGGAGGCCTGCCGCCGCCTGATCCAGGAGGAGCAGTGCCCCCTGCCCGTCCTGGTCGCGGGCACGGAGGAGGAAGCCGACCTCAAGCGGAACCGGGCCATCTCGGCGGGGGCCGTGGACCACCTGGTGGTCGAACCCTTCAAGGTGCTGGGCGTGATCCGCGCCCTGGACGACACCTTGAAGCTGTTCAGTTGAAACTCAGATCACACCTCCTGCGGCCGATAGAAGACCTCGAGGGCGCCCTGCCCCACCCCCGAAGGAACCCGGCCATGTCGTCCCTGCTTGATCGCCTCACCATCCGAGGCAAATTGATCGCCCTGCTCCTCCTGCCGTTCCTCGGGTTCTCCTTCTTCAACGCCCGCTTCACCTGGTCCAGCTACCTCCGCATCCAGACCCTCGACCCCCTCCAGCAGGCCGCCGCTTGGCGCGTCTTCACCCTGGGGTTCGCCGCCTCCTTCCTGCTCTGGATGATCACCTTCTACGCCGTCTACCGCGTGGGCCGCAGCATCACCCGGCCCCTGCAGGCCCTGGCCCAGGGCCTGGCCCAGAGCGACCTCACCCTCCAGCTCGCCGTGGGCAGCCGGGACGAGATCGGCACGGCTGCCTCGGCCTTCAACACCTACAACGGCCGGCTGCGCCACGTCTTCCAGGGGCTGGCGGGCACCTCCACCCAGGTGGCCAGCGGCTCCACCCAACTCTCCGCCTCGGCGGAGCAGATCTCGGCCACCAGCACCGTCATCGCGGACAACTCCGAAGCCCAGCGGGCCGCCTTCGAGCGCATCGCCACCGCCGTGACCGAACTGTCGGCCTCCATCGAACAGGTCTCCGGCAGCATCCGGCGCTCGGAGCAGGAGTCCCGGGCCGCCGTGGAAGCCGTCCAGCAGGGGGCCGCCGCCGGCGGGAAGAGCGCCGAGGCCATGGAGGACATCCGGGCCGCCGCCAGCCGGATGGTCTCCGCCGTGCGCCTCATCCAGGACATCGCCCGCCAGACCAACCTGCTCTCCCTCAACGCCGCCATCGAGGCCGCCAAGGCCGGCGCCATGGGCAAGGGCTTCGCCGTGGTGGCCGAGGAGGTGCGGAAGCTGGCCGAGCGCAGCGGCGCCGCCGCCCGGGAGATCGGCGAGCTCATCGAGCGGAGCAACGCCTCCGTGGATGAAGGCGCCCGCACGGTGGCCGCCACCGTGGATGCCCTCGGCACCATCGACGCCAACATCCAGAGCCTCGCCGCCATGATCCTGGAGGTGGGGGCCGCCGCCGGCGAGCAGGCCCGCACCAGCGCCGAGGTGGCCCAGCAGGTGGATGACACC
>Ga0208789_1000219_pt1 | contig 69411 bp, 61 predicted proteins | sample Methanotroph_Enr_FD_187368 | JGI IMG/M metagenome (GOLD analysis project Ga0208789, IMG submission 187368) | Enriched soil microbial communities from Old Woman Creek wetland in Ohio, USA - Methanotroph_Enrichment_5 (SPAdes) (version 2) | ecosystem: Environmental > Terrestrial > Soil > Wetlands... | reverse complement strand
TAGCCTGATAGTAAGCTATCAATTAGGTCGGTAGGGATGGATTTTGGTGAGGTCATTTTGACTCCTTACTAAGGTAACGGCAGTTTCCTGCCTAATGACCGTTTACACAAAATTTTTTACACCCTCGCAACTCATTTGTTGCAAAGCGGTTACGATATCCGCACGGTACAGGAGTTGCTGGGGCATAGCGATGTGGCTACGACAATGATTTATACCCATGTATTGAATAAAGGCGGCAGGGGTGTGTTGAGTCCATTGGATCGGTTCTGACCTGAGCTATAGCGCTGTAAAATTGATATTATATGTGGGTTTTGATTCGATGGAGTTTGGGTGCTGAATGAAAAATAATCAGACGGGTGATCGGAATTATCTGGATGTTTGTATCGGCAGCCAACAACTGACGGTATATTCCGATGGAAAGCCGGTGCTGTGTTATCCCGTTTCCACAGCCAAAAAAGGTGCGGGCGAACGGATGGGCAGCGAATGCACACCGACCGGTTGGCATAAAATAAGGGCCAAGATTGGTGAGGGGCAGCCGTTAAACTCGGTTTTTGTCGGCAGACGCGCGACGGGGGAAATTTACAGTACCGATTTGGGCGAACAGCATCCGCAACGCGATTGGATATTGACCCGGATATTGTGGCTGGGCGGGCTGGAACCGGGCAAGAATCGCTACGGCAATGTCGATACCGCCTGGCGATATATTTATATTCACGGTTGCCCAGATCAACTAATGAACGGCAACCCCGAGTCGCACGGTTGTATTCGGATGAAGAATGCCGATGTGCTGGATTTGTTTAATAGGATTGAAGTTGGGGTTAAGGTTCATATTCATGAGTAATAGTTTTTTTGTAAGCATAAAGGGATTTAGATGGCACGTATTGTTTTAGGGGTTGAATACGACGGCAGCGGTTTTTCAGGATGGCAATGGCAAACTGAGCAACGTAATGTCCAGCAGGTGCTTGAGCAAGCCTTGTCGAAAGTCGCCAATCATCCGGTTACCGTCCAGTGCGCTGGAAGAACCGATACCGGTGTGCATGCGCTTGAGCAGGTGGTGCATTTTGACGCAAAAGTAGAACGCGAACTTCACACCTGGAAGTTGGGCGGTAACAGTAATCTGCCGGATGATGTCAGGATCACTTGGGTCAAACCGGCTGTGGATGATTTCCACGCCAGATACAGTGCGATTGCCCGTTTTTATCGCTACGTCATTCTTAACCGGCCTATCAAGTCGGCGTTATTGCGCAATCAGGTGACCTGGCGCCCAAGCCCATTGGATGCCGACAAGATGCATCAGGCTGCGCAGCATTTGATCGGCAAGCATGATTTTTCCACGTTCAGGGCACAAGGTTGCCAGTCCAAAAGCCCGTGCCGGGAGATGTATTTTATTGATGTGTACCGGGAGGGCGATAAGGTCATTATCGATATTTCCGCCAACGCTTTCTTGCATCACATGGTCAGGAATATTGCCGGGGTATTGATGGACATAGGCGCCGGTAAGCAGGAGGTAAACTGGACGCAGGAGTTGCTTGAGCTTAGAAGCCGAAAGTTGGGCGGCGTTACAGCGCCTCCTTATGGCCTGTATCTGGGGGCGGTTTATTATCCCGAGCATTACGGCATTGCTAAGCATCCTGTGTTCGATAAACTGCCGGTCGATGCCAAGCGGCATGATTAACGGCTGCAACATTTTTTACATATTTGCAATTGACCAAATATCAAGTAGATTGTCTTCTTTATAAATAAAAACGATGGTTGGTATGAATAACTTTTTGTCTTTTCAAATTCATGGCGGAGCCGACCACGGCGGCGGTATCGCTGATGGCATTGCAAGTTTGCTGGCTTTTTTTGAAGGGCTCACAGCTCACGATTCGCCGGGTATTTTCCCGGCATTAATGCCCGGTATTGCCAATATGGAGAACATTCATCCGTTATTGGTGCATTTCCCGATTGCATTTTTATCGGCTTTTTTTGTACTAGATTTGATTGGTGCGCTGGCAAAAAAACAACACTGGCGCAATGTCGCCAGCTGGCTGCTGTATTTTGGCACCGTGGCCGCCGTATTTACGGTAACTGCCGGTTTTATTGCCGCAGCTACCGTCGCGCATGGCGAAGAGGTTCATGCCATTATGGAGCGACATGAGCATTTCGGCGTATCCGTGCTGTCTTTGGCGACCGTGTTGTCGGTTTGGCGCTTAAAAAGTGGCGGAGTCATAGAGGGCGGCGCGAACAGCTTTTTTCTTATTTTGGCGGCGTTGCTTTGTGTGCTGATGATGCTGGGCGCTGACTTAGGCGGTCTGATGGTTTATAAATATGGCGTGGCCGTTAAGGCCGCACAAGTTCAGGATGTCGGTGTTCATGAACATGTCCACGGCCATGAACACGAGCATTAATAAATAGCATAAGGCAGTTTCCGCTTAAATTTAAAGGCATTCTGAAATTTCTGGGTATATTTCGCCCAGCATCGTGAGAACAAGGCCGGCTTTACGTCGGCCTTTTTTGTTGATGCAGCCGTTTTTTATGAGCTAAATTAATGACGATTACAGGCAAATCATGGCGCTGTTTTATGTTATTCTACGCGGCTAGCTTTTTTGGTTAAATTTCTCATATCACTTTATGCGAACTCGCGTTAAAATTTGCGGCTTTACCCGCGCCGAAGATGCTGTTTGTGCAGCTCGGTTGGGCGTGGATGCAATCGGCTTGGTGTTTTATCCGCCCAGCCCGAGGAATGTTGATATTGAGCAAGCAGTTAAGATTGTTGAGGCTTTGCCGGCGTTTGTTTCGGTGGTTGCTTTGTTTGTCGATGAGCAGGAGTCGAGGATACGCGAGGTTCTGCAACGGGTATCGATCGACTGTCTGCAATTTCATGGTGATGAATCCCCCGAGGCTTGCAGGATTTACGGCAAGCGTTATATGAAGGCGGTGAGGATGCGGGAGGGTATCGATATTTCAGACTTGGCTCTGCAATATCATGATGCGGCAGGGTTGCTGCTGGATGCCTATCATCCGGGAGCGAAAGGCGGGACGGGCAGCCGGTTTGACTGGGAGTTGATTCCTGAGCATTGTGCGCTGCCAATCATATTGGCGGGCGGCTTGGATGAGAATAACGCAAGGCAGGCGGTGCAGGCGGTAAGACCTTATGCGCTGGATGTCAGCAGCGGTGTCGAGATGGAAAAAGGTGTAAAGGATGCGCTGAAAATGGCGGCATTCATACGTGAAGTTAATGAGGGTGACAGAATAATAATATGACAGAAAAATATAATATGCCCGATGAGAGGGGACACTTTGGCCCATACGGCGGAATGTTCGTCGCGGAAACATTGATGCTGCCGATTCAGGAATTGAATGCCGCTTATCAGCAGTATTTAGACGATCCCGAGTTTATAGCGGAACTGGATGCCGATTTAAAGCATTACGTAGGCCGGCCTTCGCCTTTATATCATGCCGAACGTTGGAGTCGTGAATTGGGCGGCGCGCAGATTTATTTGAAACGCGAAGACTTGAACCATACCGGCGCGCATAAAATAAATAACACCATCGGGCAGGCTTTATTGGCCAAACGCATGGGCAAGACCCGCATTATTGCCGAAACCGGAGCCGGTCAGCATGGTGTGGCGACGGCAACAGTTGCGGCACGGCTGGGACTGGAGTGCGTTGTTTACATGGGCGCCGTCGATGTTGCCAGACAGTCTTTAAATGTGTATCGGATGAAGTTATTGGGCGCGAAAGTTGTCGCCGTTGAATCCGGCTCAAAAACGTTAAAAGATGCGTTGAACGAAGCGCTCAGAGACTGGGTGACCAATGTCGACAATACTTTTTATATTATCGGTACGGTCGCAGGTCCGCATCCTTATCCTGCGATGGTCAGGGATTTTCAGGCGATTATCGGCCGCGAAGCAAGGCAGCAATGTCTGGATCAGGCCGGGCGCTTGCCGGATGCGCTGGTTGCTTGCGTTGGCGGCGGATCCAATGCGATCGGTTTGTTTTATCCGTTTATCGACGACCGCTCAGTGAAAATGATCGGCGTTGAGGCGGCGGGCGACGGCATTGAAACAGGCCGCCATTCCGCGCCTTTATGCGCAGGCCGCCCCGGCGTATTGCATGGCAATCGGACTTATCTGATGGAAGATGACGACGGTGAGATCATCGAAACTCATTCCATTTCTGCCGGTTTGGATTATCCGGGCGTAGGCCCGGAACATGCGTGGTTGAAAGATACCGGCAGAGCTCAGTATGTCAATATTACCGACATCGAAGCGTTGGAAGGTTTCCATGCCTTGACCCGGATGGAAGGTATTATTCCTGCTTTGGAGTCAAGCCATGCGATGGCTTACACGATGAAGCTTGCGCCGACCATGAGCAAAGACGAAATTATCATAGTCTGTCTGTCCGGCCGCGGCGATAAAGACATGCAAACGATGGCGCAACGCGAGGGGATAGAACTGTGAGTCGATTAGCTGCTACATTTGAAGCGTTATCAAAATCAGGCCGCAAGGCGCTGGTTCCGTTTATCACCGCAGGCGATCCGAGACCCGATTTTACTTTGCCGATGATGCATGCGATGGTCGAGGCCGGTGTCGATGTGATCGAGCTGGGCGTGCCGTTTTCCGATCCTATGGCGGACGGGCCGGTTATCCAGAAAGCCAGCGAGCGCGCTTTAGAACATAAAATGAGTTTAAGACGCACCTTGGCTATCGCGACGGAATTTCGGAAAACCAATCAACATACGCCAGTGGTGTTGATGGGTTATGTGAATCCGATTGAAGCCATGGGCTATGAGGATTTTGCCAATGCCGCGCAACGCGCCGAGATTGACGGTGTTTTAACCGTTGATTTGCCGCCGGAAGAGGCGGAAGAATGCGCAGCCTTGTTAAAGGCGCGTGATATTGACCCGATTTTCCTGTTGGCGCCTAATAGCGGCGACGAGCGTATTAAAAAAATGGATGCAGTCGGTAGCGGTTACCTGTATTACGTTTCACTAAAGGGCGTAACCGGTGCAGGGCATTTGAATACAGCAGATGTCGAAACCAAGCTCAAGCAAATCAGGGCGAATACGCGTTTGCCTGTTGCTATCGGTTTCGGCGTCAAAGATGCCGAAACAGCTAAGACGGTTGCGAATTTGGGTGACGGTGTGGTTATCGGCAGCGCCCTGATCAGCAAAATCGAAGCGAATCTGGATGATCCGGAACGCGCCAAAGCAGAGATCGTCGAGTTATTGGCCGCCATGCGCCAGGCAATGGATAGCTAGAGAAGAGATGGGTGGGATGGGCTGACGCAAGGAAGCCCACCAAGTAGCAGCAACACGATGGGTATATGAATGAGTTGGTTTGAAAAGTTAATCCCTTCAACAATTAGAACGGAAGGGTCGAATAAAAAAGGCGCCGTGCCAGAAGGATTGTGGAATAAGTGCCCTAGCTGTAATGCAATTCTTTACAACACGGAGCTGGAAAGAAACTTCAGCGTTTGCCCAAAATGCGAGCACCACATGCGCATTTCGGCCAGAACGCGGTTGAATATGTTTTTGGATGAAGGCGGACATGAAGAGATTGGCAAAAACGTTAAGCCGATCGATCCGTTAAAATTCAAAGACAGTAAGAAATATAAAGACCGAATTACCCAGGCGCAAAAACAAACTAAAGAAAACGATGCGCTGGTAGTGATGAAAGGCCAGCTAAAAGGCCAGGATATTGTTGCAGCGGCCTTCGATTTCGGCTTTATGGGCGGGTCGATGGGTTCGGTGGTCGGCGAAAAGTTTGTTCGCGGCATCAACAAAAGTCTGGAGCTTGGCGTACCTTTCATTGTTTTTACGGCCAGTGGCGGCGCACGTATGCAAGAGTCGCTGTTTTCGTTGTTTCAAATGGCAAAAACCAGTGCCGCATTAACCAAGTTGTCCGATGCGGGTTTGCCGTATATTTCATTCATGACCGACCCGACCATGGGCGGCGTTTCAGCCAGTTTAGCCATGCTGGGCGACATTAATGTAGCTGAACCGAATGCCTTGATCGGTTTTGCCGGTCCCCGCGTAATCGAACAAACCGTCCGTGAAAAACTGCCGGAAGGCTTTCAACGTAGCGAGTTTTTACAAGAGCACGGCGCGATCGATATGATTATCGACCGGCGTGAAATGCGCGACAAGATAGCCGGTATTTTGGCTATGCTGATGGCGGGCAGAGGCGTTGCTGATCAGCATCTGAATGTCGAGCCGGAGGCGGTGAATGTTGAAGTTGAAGCGGATGATATGGAGCATCAGCCGGATCAGGAAGACTAATTTAATCGCGGTTAATGACACGTTTTGATTCGTTACAGGGGTGGTTGAAGTGGCAGGAAAGCTTACATCCATCAGTCATTGATTTGGGTTTGGAGCGGGCAGCTCAGGTTTTTTGCGCGCTTAACCCCGATTACATCAAGCCTCCGACTATCACCGTCGCCGGAACCAATGGCAAAGGCTCATCGGTTGCTTATCTTGAGTCGATATACACGGCGCAGGGCTATCGGGTGGGGTCTTATACGTCGCCGCATATCCTGAAATATAATGAAAGAATAAAAATAGACGGCAAACCGGTATCGGACGACAAAATTTGCGAGGCCTTTGCACGAATTGACTCGGTGCGGGGCAATACCTCATTAAGCTATTTTGAATTCGGTACGCTGGCGGCGCTGGATATATTCCGGCGGGCTGATGTCGACGTTCAAATACTTGAGGTCGGTCTGGGCGGGCGATTGGATGCCGTTAATATCGTCGATCCCGATGTGGCGTTGATCACCAGCATCAGCATCGATCATGTCGAGTGGCTGGGCGGCACAAGGGAAGCCATCGGACGGGAAAAAGCCGGTATTTTCCGGCCGGCAGTCCCAGCCGTCATAGGCGACCCGGAGCCCCCGGAATCATTGATACAGAGCGCTATTGAGCAGCAGGCCTTGCTGTATTGCATCGGTAAGGATTTTGGCTATAAGAAACAACCGACAGGATGGGATTGGTTCGGTTCAGGCCGACAAATGCTACAATTACCGGAACCGGCTTTAAAAGGGGAGCATCAGTATCGCAATGCATCGGCGGTTATTTTGGCGCTGACTAAGATGGACGGGATATTGCCGGTCACTGAAGCATCGATTAAACAGGGCCTGGAAAATGTCCGGTTAGCCGGCCGGTTTCAACTTATCGACGGCAAAATCCCCGTGCTGCTGGATGTGGGGCATAATCCCCAGGCAGTCAAAACGTTGGCTGATTATTTGACCGCTGTTTTTCCCGGTAAACGCGTCCATGCTGTTTTTTCAATGATGAAAGACAAGGATATTGCCGGTGTTCTTGAGATTATGAACCATGTGGTTTACGACTGGTTTTTTGCGCCTTTGGCGAATCCCAGAACGGCTACGGAATCGGCTATGCGTGAGATTTTTTCACAAAGTTCGGTGTCCAGGGTTTCTTTTGGTTTTGCTGGTTTTACTGAAGCATTTTCTGCTGCAAAAAACCAGTCGCGCGAAGGCGATCTGTTACTGGTTTTTGGATCTTTCTTTTTGGTATCTGAGTGCTTGGTTGAATTTGAGAATAAGTGAGTAGACGAAATGGATCATGAATTAAAACAACGTTTGATTGGTGCGGTCGTGGTTACTGCCCTATGTGCTATTTTTATCCCGATGCTGTTCGATGATCCTGTCGATAATAGTGGACAGTTAGTCAGCGAACTGAACATTCCTGCTCCAGGTGATTCAGGTGCAGATGCTGCCGGAAAAGTACCGAGCAGCGCCGAGCAGGTTTTGAAATCGACGGATCCTGAGCCTTTATCTACCGAAACTGCGGGGGATACGCTGGAGAGTACCGGCGCTGCTGAAGAAGTGGCCGAGCCTGATGCCGGTCAACCGAAACCGGGGCATTCCGGGGAGTCTTTGTATGCCGAGTCCGAAGGCTATGGCAAAGAGGATACCGGTGCTGAAGAGGCCGTTGAACCTGTAGATAAGCAGCCAAAACTGCATTCGAAACAGGCTCCCGCAGAGCAGTCTTTCGATTCAGCTCAGGGCAAGCCTTTATCGACAAATGCGGCAGATAGCGCCCGCGCCAAAGCACAAGCCAAGGACGAAAGCATAGCTAAAGAAGCTGCAAAGGTTAAAAAAGCCGCAGAGACGGTAAAACCCGCGACTGTCAAGGACGCCGGAAATGTCGCAATCGCTAAAGAGCCGATACGACCAATGGCTAAAAAGCCTGACAAATCCGCTGGGAGCGGATTTGCACATGAAGCGCCCGAAGGGGGGCGGGCAGGGATAGCCCAGCCTGACATTGAACCGCCAGTGGCCGCGAAAGTCGATGCTTCCAAAGCAGACGCTTTAGCAGCTTCAAAACAACCTAGTACTGCGAAAAGCTTGGCTGCTGCTATAGCAGAAGCCAAAAAACCGGAAGTTGCACCGAAAGCGAGTCCAAAGTTGGTGCGCTGGTATATTCAAATCGGCAGTTTTAGCAAAAGAGAAAATGCAATGTCGCTTTGGGACAGCTTGCGCGAACAAGGCTTGCCCGCCTCTCTGGATACCGTTCAGACAGACAAAGGGCCTTCATACCGTCTCCGGGTAGGGCCAGAGCTTGACGGAAAAAAAGCGGCGGCAATGAAGGCAAGATTGGATAAACAGAATATAAAGGCAATTTTGGTTTCTGAATAATGCAAGAGGGCGGATTAATCTAAAAGCATGATTTGGATAGATTTTACCCTGATCGGACTTGTTTTTATTTGCGTTGTGACCGGATTGCTGCGCGGATTTACCAAGGAAGTTTATTCATTGGCATTCTGGATACTGGCAAGTTGGGTGAGTTTGATGTTTACCCCTGAGTTTTGTCGCATCGGTTTCCTACCGGTTGCGACACTTCCGCCATCGTTGGCGACAGTCGCCGGTTTTTTGGAGTCGACTATAAGCCAGCCGTCAACCAGGATGCTCGCCTCTTTTGTGGCTTTGTTTATGATCACGCTGAGTTTTGGCGGTTTGATCGGCTTCCTATTGAACGTTTTGATTAAAAAAACCGGATTAACTTTCATGGATCGTTTTGGCGGCATGATTTTCGGTGCTGTCCGCGGTATGGTCGTTGTTGCTGTTGCCGTCATATTGGCAGGATTAACGCCCTTGCCCAAGGATTCCTGGTGGGCAGAATCAACTGTGATTCCACCTTTTCAATTGCTCGCTGTTTGGTTGCGAGATCATCTTTCGCCGAATTTGGCGGAATACATCAGTTATCGCTAGTTTCTTTCAAAAATACAGGTTAAAAAATAATGTGTGGTATTGCTGCTATCGTTTCACATCAGACTGTTAATCAAGAGTTATATGATGCTCTGACAGTGTTGCAACATAGAGGTCAGGATGCCGCGGGCATTGTGACTTGTGAGGCCGGCCGGTTGCATTTGCGGAAAGAAATCGGCTTGACCCGTGATGTTTTCACCAATGCCCAAATGTTGAAATTGAAAGGCAATATGGGTATTGCTCACGTGCGTTATCCAACGGCAGGCTGTACCAGTTCTGCTGAAGCCCAACCTTTCTATGTGAATTCCCCTTTCGGCTTGACGCTTGCGCATAACGGCAATTTGACCAATACCGAAGAGCTGAAAAAAGCCTTGTTCGTCGAAGATCAACGGCATATCAACACCGATTCCGACTCTGAGGTTTTGTTGAATGTTTTCGCTCATGAACTGCAAAGCCTGGGTAAATTGCATTTAAGCGTGGATGACGTTTTTCAGGCTGTTTCCGGCGTACATCGCCGCTGTCGCGGAGCTTATGCTGTCGTTATTATGATTGCAGGGGTCGGAATCTTAGGTTTCAGGGACCCTCATGGCATCCGGCCTATCGTGTTTGGCGAAAGAAAGAGCGATCAAGGTTCGGAGTTCATGATCGCATCCGAAAGCGTCGCACTGGATGTGCTGGGCTTTGAGCTGATCAGGGACATAGCGCCCGGCGAAGCGGTATTTATTGAAGAATCCGGCGTATTGCATACCAAGCAATGCGCTGACGAGATAGACCATTGCCCGTGCATTTTCGAGTATGTGTATTTTGCCCGGCCTGATTCCATTATCGATCGCATTTCAGTCTACAAGGCGCGGCTGCGTATGGGTGAAAAACTGGCCAAGAAAGTGCAAAGAGACTGGCCTGATCACGATATTGATGTGGTCATTCCGATACCCGACACCAGCAGGACGGCGGCTTTGCAGATGGCGAACATTCTTGGCGTAAAGTACCGCGAAGGTTTTATCAAAAACCGCTATATAGGCCGGACGTTTATCATGCCGGGCCAGAAAATGCGGGAAAAATCGGTCAGGCAAAAATTAAACGCGATCAGTCTCGAGTTTGAAGGCAAGAATGTGTTGCTGGTCGATGATTCTATCGTCAGGGGGACAACCTCGGCTCAGATTATCCAGATGGCCAGGGACGCAGGCGCTAAAAAAGTGTACTTTGCCTCCGCTGCGCCGCCGGTTCGGTATCCCAATGTCTACGGCATCGACATGCCGGCCGCCCATGAATTGATTGCCCATGATCGTACTGAAGACGAGGTTTGTACGGCAATAGGCGCAGACCGGGTGATTTATCAAGAACTGAATGACTTGATTGATGCGGTTCGTAAAGGCAATCAGGATATTGGCCACTTCGATACCTCCTGTTTCAGTAAAGAATACATTACCGGTGATATCGACGACGCCTATCTGGAGCGCACCGAAGCTTTGCGTAATGATGGCGCGCAAGCGGAAAGGAATTCGGAGAACTTCATTATCGGCATGCAGAATGGGGATTGAGAAGTAAGGCTGAATAAAGGCTAAAGGCGAAGGACGAAGGGCAAAGACCGGTCATTGAGGCCTGTTTTTTGCCTTTCGTCCTTCGCCTTTTGCCTGATCTTTTAACAAATAAATACGCTTAAAAACAAATGAAAGACATTAACTGGAACGACTACACTCTGGAAACTCAGGCGATTAGAGCCGGGCACAAGCGCACACATGAAGATGAGCACAGCATGCCGATTTTCGCCACTTCCAGTTATGTGTTCAAAAGCGCCGAAGAAGCCTCCTTGCGCTTTACCGGCAAGAAACCGGGCAATATCTACTCCCGCTTTACCAATCCCACAGTTAATGCTTTTCAGGAAAGACTGGCGTTGATGGAGAAAGGCGAGCGCTGTCTGGCGTTTTCGTCAGGCATGGCGGCTATTATGGCGGTCGGCATGGGGCTGCTTAAAGCCGGCGATCATGTGGTCTGTTCGCGCGGCGTGTTCGGCAATACCGTGTTGATGTTCCAGAATTATTTCGGCAAATTCGGAGTCGAGACCGATTTTGTCGATTTGATCGATGTCGCGGCCTGGGAAGCGGCGATCAAACCGAATACCCGGTTTTTGTTTCTGGAAACACCGTCCAATCCGTTGATTGAAATCGCTGATATTTCAGCGCTTGCAGATATTGCCCATAAACACGGCTGTTTGCTGATCGTCGACAATTGTTTTTGTACGCCGGTGCTGCAAAAACCTTTGGAACTCGGTGCGGATATCGTCATCCATTCGGCAACCAAATATATAGACGGGCAGGGGCGCTGTGTCGGCGGCGCGGTTGTTGCCAATGAAGAGATCATAGAAAAGCATATTTATCCCTATCTGCGCACCGGCGGCGCGACCATGAGCCCGTTTAATGCCTGGGTATTTTTGTCCGGCTTGGAAACGCTGGCGATCAGGATGAAAGCGCATTGCGACAGCGCCTTTGAACTGGCCAAATGGCTGGAACAACAGCCAGGCGTCGCCAAGGTGCATTATCCCGGATTGGCATCGCATGCCCAGCACGAGCTGGCCAAGCGTCAGCAAAGCCATTTCGGCGGTGTCGTCAGTTTTGAACTGACCGGCGGCAAGGAGCACGCCTGGAAGTTGATCGACGCCACCGAGATGCTGTCGATTACCGCCAACCTGGGCGACGTTAAAACCACGATCACCCATCCGGCAACCACCACGCATGGACGGTTAGCGCCGGAAGTCAGGGCAGCGGCCGGTATTAAAGACGGCTTGGTTAGGATTTCAGTCGGATTGGAAAATGTTGAGGATATTAAAAAGGATATTTTGAGAGGTTTGTAAGGACTGGTGGTACTGGCTGGAGCGACACTACACTTAAATGGGTGCTGTTGCGCACGCTGGGAATGAATGTCTCTGGCTAGGGGTTTAGCAAAAATCCATTAATTTAATGGTGGCGACCCAGGCGGAATGAAGCAGCTATCGAGTCTCAAATATTCATATTTGCTGTTGAATAAAAGCTCAATTAAACTAGCCGACATGGAGAATAATAATAGACAAATGGGCGTGGGCCGGTAAGTCCGGTACAAAGAAGACGCGACCATTGCTGGATTTTATAGCTCAATCCAGTGGATAAGGTTCGCGTATCTGACATTTTTCATAAGGTGTGCTTTTAAAGCATTATCCATAAGGAGAATTTCCATGGCACAAGAAAAAGATTATTTAAAAGACCCATTCGGCAATGCCGTTGCCGCTGTTATCAAGGGTATCGATCGCGATGTGGAGCGGGGCGAAGATGTTTTGATGCTGGGCTTAGGTATCGTTATGCTGTCTTCCACTTTCGCGCCGGTGGTTCCGCCGAGCATTCTGCTGCCGCTGGTCGCGCTTACCTTTGCATTTTCTGCGGGCTATGCGCGGATAAATTATCACAACATGGAGCGAAAGCTTATGCAATCCCTGGCGCAGCTTGAGGGGCATGACAAAGTCATCCTTAATCCGATTGCCGCTGTTTTTGCCGAGTATCCGATGCACTCGTTGGCGGAGTCGTTTAATCCGTTAAAAAACCTGAAACGGACATGGAAAAGTGCGCTGGGTGGAATTCTGATTAATCCGCTATGGATGCCCATTTTTTATGTGATGGGTATGCAAATCGTCGAGGAAAAAAATCTCGGTACTTTGAATCGGGCCATTATCGGCGTTGAGCAGAAGATTGCGTCTTTGTCTTCCTTGGTTTAGTTTTACAATCCAATCAACTGCTTGCTTCGGATTTAAAAAATTGTTAATGACCCAAACCGCATAATCTCGTAAAATTACCCCAGTTTTGTTTTTTTACAACGGGATGAGTCCTTAAGGGGTCATCCCGTTTTGCACATTTGAGGTGACGTGTTTGGCTAGGTCTGCTTTATTGGTTTTGGAAGATGGAACGGTATTTAACGGTGTAGCCATTGGTGCAGATGGCTGTTCTGTTGGCGAGGTGGTTTTTAATACGGCGATGACCGGGTATCAGGAGATTTTGAGCGACCCTTCATACGCCCGGCAAATTGTAACCTTAACCTATCCTCACATCGGCAATGTCGGAACCACTGACGAGGATGACGAGTCGGTCGGCGTTTTTGCCAGCGGTCTGGTGATCAGGGATTTGCCGTTGCTGGCCAGCAACTGGCGCAGCACCAAGACTTTGCAGCAATATTTGCTTGATAACAACGTTGTCGCCATTGCCGATATTGACACCCGTCAATTAACCCGGATTTTACGCGACAAGGGTGCACAACGCGGCTGTATTATGGCGGGCGAGTCGATTGATGTGGACGTTGCCAAAAAAGCGATTGAAGGTTTTCCTGGTTTGCAGGGCATGGATTTGGCTAAGGAAGTCACTGTTGCCCGGCCTTATGAGTGGACTGAAAACATCTGGGATTTGCGGAACGGACATACGCAGGCCGAAAATCTGACCAAGCATGTCGTGGCTTATGATTTCGGTGTTAAGCGCAATATCCTCAGGTTGCTGGCTAATCGCGGTTGCCGTGTCACCGTTGTTCCTGCAACAACGCCCGCGGAGAAAGTGCTGGCGATGAATCCTGACGGTGTTTTCCTGTCGAATGGCCCCGGCGATCCTGAGCCCTGTACTTATGCGATAGAGGCGATCAAAACGATACTGGAAAAGAAGATTCCGGTGTTCGGTATATGTTTGGGACATCAGTTATTGGCTTTGGCCAGCGGCGCAAAAACCGAGAAAATGAAATTCGGTCATCACGGCGCGAATCATCCGGTTCAGGAGATAGCCACGGGGCGGGTCATGATCAGTAGCCAGAACCACGGCTTTGCGGCTAATGAAGCCAGCCTGCCTGATAATGTAGTAGCGACTTACCGGTCATTGTTTGACGGTAGCTTGCAGGGCATCAAGCGCACGGATTGTCCTGCGATGAGTTTTCAGGGCCACCCTGAAGCAAGCCCTGGGCCTCATGATGTGGAGTCTTTATTCGATGATTTCATCGAGATGATGGAACAAGCAAACAAATAAGTTTCATAGGATGGGCTTACGACTGCATGGATGCAGGAGGTAGGGCAATGCAGGAGCAATTGCCGAGGTCGAAGCCCATCGTTCGCGATTGATGGGCTGCACGTTGTTTAGCCCATCCTACCCAAGTAACAGCAACATAAATGGTAACGCATACAAAATGCCAAAAAGAACCGACATAAAATCGATTTTATTACTGGGTGCCGGCCCCATTGTTATTGGTCAAGCCTGCGAGTTTGATTATTCAGGCACTCAAGCCTGTAAAGCGCTACGGGAAGAAGGTTATCGCGTTATTCTGGTTAATTCCAATCCGGCAACGATCATGACTGACCCGGATATGGCCGATGCGATCTATATCGAGCCTATCGACTGGCAAACTGTAGAAAAAATCATCGCCAAAGAACGCCCCGATGCGATATTGCCGACCATGGGCGGTCAAACTGCGTTGAATTGCGCGTTGGATCTTGACGCCAACGGTGTTTTGGAAAAATACGGTGTCGAGATGATCGGCGCTAGCAAAGAAGCCATTCACAAAGCCGAAGACCGGGAACTGTTTAATCAGGCGATGCGGAAAATCGGTTATGAAGTGGCAAAATCAAAAACTGCGCATACGATGGAAGAGGCTTTGGCGGCGCAGCAGGAAGTGGGCTATCCGACCGTTATCCGTCCTTCGTTTACCATGGGCGGCAGCGGCGGAGGCATCGCTTACAACAAGGAAGAGTTTGTTGAAATCTGCGAGCGCGGCCTGTATTTGTCGCCAACCAACGAGTTGTTGATTGAAGAGTCGGTGCTGGGTTGGAAAGAGTACGAAATGGAAGTGGTGCGCGATTCCAAAGACAACTGCATCATCGTCTGTTCGATTGAAAACTTCGATCCGATGGGCGTGCATACCGGTGATTCGATCACCGTAGCGCCGGCGCAAACGTTGACCGACAAGGAATACCAGATTCTGCGTAACGTCTCTTTGGCGATATTGCGTGAGATCGGTGTCGATACCGGCGGCTCCAACGTACAGGTCGCGATCAATCCGAAAGACGGGCGGATGATCATTATCGAGATGAACCCGCGGGTATCGCGTTCGTCTGCTTTGGCATCGAAAGCAACCGGTTTTCCGATCGCCAAAGTGGCGGCAAAATTGGCAGTAGGCTACACGCTGGACGAACTGAAAAACGAGATCACCGGCGGCGCGACACCTGCGTCGTTCGAGCCGACGATCGATTATGTTGTCACCAAGGTTCCGCGCTTTACCTTTGAGAAATTTCCGCAAGCGGATGACCGTTTGACCACGCAGATGAAGTCTGTGGGTGAAGTCATGGCGATAGGCCGGACGTTCCAGGAATCGCTGCAAAAAGCCCTGCGCGGCTTGGAAATCGGCATCAGCGGTCTCGATGAAATCATCGATTTAAACCGGGAGGATGCTCGGGAAAAAATGCAGCGCGAAATGCGCCATCCGGGACCGGACCGTTTGCTCTATGTAGCCGATGCATTCCGTAGCGGCATGAGTCTGGAAGACGTGCATGAGGCCAGTAAAATCGATCCGTGGTTTTTGGCGCAAGTTGAAGATCTGGTTATTACGGAAAAAACCTTATCGACTAAGACTTTGTCGACGCTGAAAGAAGGCGAGCTTTATCGATTGAAACGCAAAGGCTTTTCCGATCTGAGATTGGCAAAGTTGCTGGATACGTCCGAGTCCGAAGTGCGCAATGTGCGGCATAAACAGAACATCCGGCCGGTTTATAAGCGCATCGATTCCTGTGCGGCCGAGTTTTCGTCGGACACGGCTTATTTGTATTCGACGTATGAGCAAGAATGCGAGGCGCGGGTTTCCGATAAGGAAAAAATTATCATTTTGGGCGGCGGGCCTAACCGTATCGGCCAGGGTATCGAGTTCGATTATTGCTGCGTTCATGCGGCTTTGGCATTGCGCGAGGATGGTTACGAAACCATCATGATCAATTGCAATCCTGAAACGGTTTCTACCGATTTCGACACCTCGGATCGATTGTATTTCGAGTCGCTGACGCTGGAAGACGTACTGGAAATTGTGCATATTGAAAAACCCAAAGGCGTGATTGTGCAGTACGGCGGTCAGACCCCGTTAAAACTGGCGCGGGCATTGGAAGCGGCCGGCGTGCCTATTATCGGCACCTCGCCGGACTCGATCGACTTGGCCGAAGACCGTGAACGCTTTCAAAAGCTGCTGGAAAGACTGAATTTAAAACAGCCGCCCAATGCTACGGCCCGTTCTGTCGAGCAGGCGATTAACGCGGCAAAGGAACTCGGTTATCCTTTGGTTGTTCGTCCGTCCTATGTTTTGGGCGGCCGGGCTATGGAAATCGTCTTCAATGAAGAAGGTTTGCAGCGTTATATGAAAGAAGCGGTCAGTGTGTCCAACGATTCGCCGGTATTGCTGGATCGTTTCCTTGACGATGCGGTCGAGATGGATGTCGATGCCATTTATGACGGGGAGCAGATATTGATCGGCGGTTTGATGGAACATATCGAGCAGGCCGGGGTGCATTCAGGTGATTCGGCGTGTTCGCTGCCGCCGTATGAATTGGCGCAAGAAATTCAGGATAAATTGCGCGAGCAGGTGGCTAAAATGGCCGAGGCTCTGGGCGTGATCGGATTGATGAATACCCAGTTTGCTATTCAGGGCGACGATATTTATGTGCTTGAGGTCAATCCGAGAGCTTCGCGCACTGCACCTTTTGTGTCCAAGGCAACAGGTTACCCGCTGGCTAAAATTGCGGCGCGTTGCATGGTCGGGCAAACCTTGGCGCAGCAAGGCATTACCAAGGAGCGTATTCCCAGTTATTATTCGGTTAAAGAGGCGGTGTTTCCGTTTGTTAAATTCCCAGGCGTTGACCCTTTGTTAGGGCCCGAAATGAAGTCGACCGGGGAAGTAATGGGGGTCGGCAAAACCTTCGGTGAAGCTTTTGCCAAATCCCAGCGTGCCGCCGGCGTCAACTTGAATCACAGCGGCAAGGTGCTGATCAGTATTCGTGATGCTGATAAAGTCAAAGCGCCAGATATTGCCCGAATGCTGGTCGACAAAAAATATGAAATAGTCGCCACTGGCGGCACCGCAAGGTTTCTTAAAGAGGCGGGCATTCCTTGCGAAGTGGTTTATAAGGTTAACGAAGGGCGTCCGAACACGGTTGATATGATCAAAAACGATCAGGTTCAACTGATTATCAATACGACGGAAGGCACTAAAGCTATTTCGGATTCATTTACCATGCGACGGGAGGCTTTACAGCACCGCGTAACTTATTACACGACCATGGCTGGTGCAAGAGCCGCCTGTTACGCGCTGGGTGAATTGGATGCGGGCGATGTGAATTGCTTGCAGGATCTGCATAAGAGCCTGACTTAAGGTACAAGGCTAAAGGTTAAAAGAGCGGAGACTTTCGCCCTTTGCCTTTCGCCTAAAAAATAATTATTGGAGTTTTGAAAAATGAATAAAGTACCTCTCACCGTCAAAGGTGCAGAAAAATTACGCGCCGAACTGGAAGAGTTAAAATCAGTGGTGCGTCCTCGCATTATTGCCGCAATTGCCACTGCACGGGAACATGGCGATTTAAAAGAAAACGCCGAATATCACGCTGCGAAAGAGCAGCAAAGCTTTGCCGAAGGACGTATTTCCGAGATTGAAGGGAAGCTTTCCAATGCACAAATCATCGATGTTACCAAGGTGGATGCCAATGGCAAAGTGGTGTTTGGCGCTACAGTGGAAATAGAAGATATTGAATCCGAGAGAAAAGTGACCTATCAGATTGTTGGCGAAGATGAAGCCAATATTAAGGAAGGTCGTATTTCAATCGGCTCGCCGATTGCCAGAGCCTTGATCGGCAAAGAAGTAGAAGATGTTGTGACGGTTAAAACACCGGGCGGCAATGTCGACTATGAAATCATTTCGATTGAGTACATTTAGGGCTAAAGGCTATAAAGGCTAAAGGAGACGTGCTTATTTCCTTTAGCCTTGGTATTTTATTTATCCGGGTTTAAACGGTAAATGACTGCAATTTGTCCAATGCTCTGAATGAGCTCTGCGCCGGTATCCTCGCAGATTTTCTCGCTGATCAGCTTGCGATCTTCGCGTTCAGCGCGTATACGTACTTTAATCAGTTCGTGGGTGTTAAGCGCCAGTTCAATCTCTGCCAGCACGGCTGCTGTTAGCCCCGATTGGCCAATCATAATGACGGGTTTTAAGCTGTGTGCTTGGGCCTTGAGTTTTTTCTTATCTGCAGAGTTCACTCTTTATTCCTAAAATCAAAAGCCTGAATTTTACACTAAAATAGAGTTATGGGACGAAGTAAAAGTAGCAGTCGCTGGATGCAAGAACACTTTGACGATGAATATGTCAAAATGGCACAAGCTCAGGGTTATCGCTCGCGTGCGGTTTTTAAGTTGAAAGAAATTCAGGATAAAGACCATCTGATCAGGCCGGGGATGAATATTATCGATTTAGGCGCTGCCCCCGGTGGGTGGTCGCAGTTTGCGCGGCAGATAGTCGGTAAAAAAGATAAGATTATTGCGTTGGATATTCTGGCGATGGATCCTCTGGAGGGCGTCGATTTCATACAGGGCGATTTTCGCGAGCAAGCCGTTCTGGATCAATTGTACGGGGTTCTTGATGGTGCTCCGGTTAATCTGGTGATGTCGGATATGGCGCCTAATATGAGCGGCAATAAAGGCGTAGACCAGCCTCGCGCCATATATTTGGGAGAGTTGGCTTTAGAAACGGCCAGGACTGTACTGACAAAAGACGGGGTTTTTCTGGTTAAATTATTTCATGGCGCGGGCTTTGAAGATTTCTTTAAGGATGTTCAGCAATCCTTCACCAAAGTGGCAATCAGAAAGCCAAAAGCGTCAAGACCGCGTAGTAATGAAGTTTATATTTTAGCTAAAGGCTTTAAATAATTTTATCTAGCCCTACTATATGTATTAGAAAAAGGCGCGCCAAACATGTGAGCGCCAAATAAATAACGACAGTCAGGAAAGTTAACTCCTGATATAATTACTCTGTTTTTGAATCGAGAGCCGTTTAGGCCCAGGGTGTGTAAATTGAACGATATGATGAAAAATATAATCCTATGGGTCGTCATTGCTGTGGTATTGATGTCCGTATTTAATAATTTCGGTCCGCAAAATGACAGGGCTGACTCGTCAATGTCTTATTCGCAATTTATCGAGTCGGTAAAAGCAGGCCAAGTTCAGCAGGTGATGATTGAAGATAATATCGTCAAAGGCAAGATGCAGGGCGGGCAGATATTTAAAACTTATGCGCCAGCAGATCCTCATATGGTCGATGATTTGTTGGCAAATGGCGTTGAAATCAAGGCTGTTCCACCCGAACAACCCTCGATGCTGATGCAGTTGCTGGTTTCTTTTGGGCCGATGCTGTTGCTGATTGCGGTATGGGTTTTCTTCATGCGGCAAATGCAGGGCGGCGCAGGCGGCGGTCGCGGTGCGATGAATTTTGGCAAAAGCAAAGCACGCATGCTCGAAGAAGATCAGATCAAAGTGACGTTTGCCGATGTGGCGGGCTGCGATGAGGCGAAAGAAGAAGTCGTCGAAATGGTCGATTTTCTTAAAGATCCGGCAAAATACCAGAGGCTGGGCGGCAAAATTCCGCGCGGTGCGCTGATGATCGGTCCTCCTGGAACAGGAAAAACCTTGCTGGCCCGCGCTATCGCCGGTGAGGCCAAGGTGCCGTTCTTCACCATTTCCGGTTCTGATTTTGTTGAAATGTTTGTCGGTGTGGGAGCGTCCCGTGTTCGTGACATGTTTGAACAAGCCAAAAAGCATGCGCCCTGTATTATCTTTATCGATGAAATTGATGCCGTCGGCCGCCAGCGCGGTGCCGGATTGGGAGGCGGCAATGACGAGCGCGAACAGACACTAAACCAGTTACTGGTTGAAATGGATGGCTTTGAGGGCAATGAAGGCATTATCGTCATTGCGGCAACAAACCGTGCGGATGTGCTGGATAAGGCTTTGTTGCGTCCCGGCCGGTTTGATCGCCAGGTAACCGTAGGTCTGCCGGATGTCAGGGGGCGTGAACAGATTCTTAAAGTTCATCTTAAAAAAGTACCCGCAGATGATGATGTTGAAGTTAAGTATATCGCTCAAGGCACGCCGGGATTTTCCGGGGCCGATTTGGCTAATTTGATCAATGAGGCTGCGTTATTTGCCGCCAGAATGAACAAGCGCATGGTTAATATGGCTGATCTGGAAAAAGCCAAGGATAAGTTGATCATGGGGGTTGAAAGAACCTCAATGGTGATGAACGAGAAAGAAAAGAAAATGACCGCTTACCACGAAGCGGGACATGCGATAGTGGGCAGGCTGGTTCCTGAACACGATCCTGTTTATAAGGTCAGTATTATGCCTAGAGGTCGTGCGTTGGGTATTACTATGTTTTTGCCTGAACGCGATCAGTACAGTGCCAGCAAGCAAAAACTGGATAGCATGATTTCCAGTTTGTATGGCGGCCGTATCGCAGAGGAAGTGGTTTTTGGGGCGGAACAGGTCAGTACCGGTGCATCGAACGATATTGAGCGAGCTACTGAGCTGGCTCGAAATATGGTGACTAAATGGGGCTTTTCCCAACGCCTGGGGCCCTTGTCCTACAGCGAAGAAGAAGGCGAGGTGTTTTTGGGGCGTTCAGTGACGCAACATAAAACGGTCGCTGAAGAGACATCTCATACCATCGATGAAGAGATTCGTTCTTTTATTGATCGAAACTACGAGCGTGCTGAAACTATCCTGAAAGAAAATATAGATATTCTGCATGCCATGGCCGAGGCCCTGATGAAGTATGAGACTATCGATAAGCATCAAATTGATGATTTGATGGCGCGTAAGCCGGTAAGAGACCCTCAAGGCTGGGATGATAAGCCGCCTTCTCATGGTGAGGTTATAACCGATGATGTCAAGAGCAAGGACGATGTGAAAAATGAGAAATCCATTGGCGGTACTGCCGAGCAAAGCTGAGAATTTTCTGATCTGATTAAAAAGGAGAGGTGTGATGCCTCTCCTTTTTTTTGCGTGTAACTATAAAGAATTATAAGGCACAAATAGTCTGTTTTTGTGTTTGTTTTTTACCTGTTTTTAGTGATTAGAATCATGACAAAAAAATATTTTGGAACTGATGGCATCAGAGGAAAGGTTGGGGAGCATCCGATTACCGCAGACTTTTTTTTGAAGTTGGGTTGGGCTGCGGGGCGTGTGTTTGCAACCGAGGGGCATGGTTTTGTCCTGGTGGGTAAGGATACCCGCATTTCCGGGTATATGTTTGAGTCGGCATTGGAGGCGGGATTGACCGCTGCGGGAGTGGATACTCGATTGCTAGGACCCATGCCGACGCCGGGCATAGCTTATTTGACTCGTACTCTGAGGGCACGGGCAGGTATTGTCATTAGTGCTTCTCATAATCCTTATTATGATAACGGGGTTAAGTTTTTCTCAGTGCAGGGAACGAAATTGCCCGATGATATAGAGCAAAAAATAGAGCGCTATATTGATTCGCCAATGACTACAGTAGAGTCCTCAAGGCTGGGCAAGGCGAAACGGTTGGTTGATGCGGCTGGTCGCTATATTGAATTTTGTAAGGCCAGTGTGCCGACGCGACTCGATTTTAGCGGCATGAGGATTATTGTCGATTGCGCTCATGGCGCAACTTACCACATAGCCTCGCATGTATTTAGCGAGGTCGGAGCAGAAGTTGTTACGATAGGTGCTGAGCCGGATGGACTTAATATCAATGATGAATGCGGTGCAACCAAGCCGGAGAAGCTGGCGGCAACGGTTTTAGCATACCGCGCGGATTTTGGCATTGCTTTGGATGGCGATGGCGACCGACTGGTGATGGTTGATCATAAAGGCGAAATCGTTGACGGCGACGAGCTTATTTATATTATTGCCAGGGCACGGCTGAATGAAGGGCAGATGTCAGGGCCAGTCGTAGGTACGTTAATGACAAATCTGGGCATGGAGCATGGCTTGAAGAAGCTGGGCCTCAATCTGCTTAGGGCGAATGTGGGCGATCGATACGTCATGGAAATGTTGGCAGAGCACAAAGGAATTTTAGGTGGTGAGAATTCCGGCCATATTATTTGTCTGGATAGGACAACAACGGGTGATGGCATTATTGCTGCTTTGCAGATTATGGCGGAAATGCAGGGCAGTGGAAAAACTTTACATGAGTTGAAATCCGGCATGCAAAAATACCCGCAAGTTTTGGTCAACGTCAAAACCAACAAGAAAATTAATCCTGACAAGGATGAGGATATACAAAAAGCGGTAAAGGCTGTCGAGAAAAAGCTGGGAGATAGTGGCCGGGTATTGCTGAGGGCTTCAGGGACAGAACCTTTAATTCGTGTGATGGTGGAGGGGCAGCAGGAGGATTTGGTCAGAAATTACGCGCACCAAATAGCTGATGACGTTAAGAAAGCAATGGGAGCTTGAATTAGCCCCTATTAATATATATCATAGATGGTTTGATTCTATGTGAGGAGTAGTGATGCGTCGGTCTCTAGTTGTAGGAAATTGGAAGATGAATGGAACTCTTGCCAGTGCCGAGTTGCTTGTGAAAGGCATCATTGCCGGGTTAGGGGAAAATAGCGCGGATATCGCAGTATGTGTACCTTATGTGCACGTACCTAAAGTAAGTGAGTTAGTTAAAAATACCGCATTGGCATTAGGCGCGCAAAACGTTGCAGATAAGCCTTCAGGCGCGTTTACCGGAGAGATTTCGGCAGCGATGCTGAGCGAATTCAACTGCAAGTATGCTCTTGTCGGGCATTCTGAAAGACGTAGTTATTACGGCGATACTGATGAATCGGTAGCTGCGCGTTTTTGTCAGGCGCAAGAACAAAACATTATTCCGGTTTTGTGCGTCGGCGAAACGCTAGAGCAACGAGAACAAGATCAGACCTTTGCAGTGATTAATGAGCAGCTTGATGCCGTAATTAATTTAGCGGGTATAGCGGCTTTTGGTGCAGCAGTCATTGCCTATGAGCCGGTTTGGGCTATAGGTACAGGAAAAACCGCAACTGATGAACAGGCTCAGGAAGTTCATCACTACATAAGGCAGTACATTGCCGCTAAAGATCAGGTCATTGCCGATAAGATACAGATTTTATATGGCGGTAGTGCCAAGCCGGATAATGCAAAAGGATTGTTTGCCATGCCTGATATTGACGGCGGTTTAATTGGTGGGGCTTCGTTGGATGCGGAATCCTTTTTAAAGATTTATCATTCAATTTAGATTAAGTTAGACTTTATTATGTATCAGGTAATTATTGTTATTCATGTGCTGTTGGGCTTAGGGGTTGTTGGGTTAGTGCTAATGCAACAAGGCAAAGGAGCTGATGCTGGCGCGGCTTTTGGCACTGGTTCTTCAGGTTCTGTTTTCGGTGCGCAAGGTGCGGCATCGTTTCTGTCTCGGTCAACTGCAATTTTGGCAACCTTGTTTTTCATGACTAGCTTGGGACTTGCAGTGTTAAACGGCAAGCAGGGCGCGGCTTATGATTTGATGAGTGCTCCTAAAGTTGAGCAGGATACGCTGGGCATTCCAGATGTGGGTGGCGCAAAAGGCGTAGGTGATGCCTCTGCTGTACCTGACATTAAATCTGAAGAAGTTCCTGTTGCCGCTCCGGCTGATTCCAAGACCGAGAAGTCAGCTGAGAAAAAGTAACAAATGTTGTTTATGACACTTAAGTGCGCTGCAAAAAACAATTAAAAAACAGCGTGTATTGAAATAGTATCATTAACAATCATGTTTTAGCCGATGTGGTGAAATTGGTAGACACGCCATCTTGAGGGGGTGGTGACGAAAGTTGTGCCGGTTCAAATCCGGCCATCGGCACCAAATATACCCTGCTAGGGACTTTCTCTAGTGGGGTGTTTTTTTGTTTGCTACAATGAAAATGAAAAAATAATTCTTGGTTAGAAGTGCTATACAGCAAAATAATTAAACTATACTTAAGTAATTAAACGTAGGATGATGTAGTATCCACACAGATTTTTGCTTTAAAAAATTAGAGAATAATGGAGAAAACAATGGCAAGTATTCTTGCAGTTGACGATTCAGCTTCAATGAGAAAAATGGTTTCATTTACTTTAAGAGCTGCTGGATACGATGTCGAGGAAGCAGTGGATGGTGTCGATGCTTTAGAAAAAGCGCAAGCCAGGAAATTTGATTGTGTAGTAACCGATGTCAATATGCCAAATAAAGACGGGATCACTTTAATTAGAGATTTACGAGCACTTCCCGATTATAAATTTATTCCCATGCTGATGCTGACGACTGAGTCAGGAATCGAAAAAAAACAAGAAGGTAAAGCTGCCGGTGCAACAGGGTGGATGGTTAAGCCTTTCAATCCTGATCAATTATTAAAAACCTTATTAAAAGTTTTGGGTTAGCCGATGCTATCGTGCCTAAGTGTGTTAAACGCATGCGCGCAGGATAACTCTATGCCTATTGATATGCCCGACCCCCATGCGGCTTTATTCGGAATGTTTGGACGAATGGTTTAATTGTTTATCCAGGCAGAATTAAATAAAGAAATTTTTGGGTTACATTAATCTTGTTTAAATGAATTTAGGCGCATACAGGTAAGTCTATGTCTATTGATATGTCACAATTCCACCAGGTCTTTTTTGAAGAGTGTTTCGAAGGCCTGGAAGCAATGGAGTCAGGATTGTTAACTCTCGATATGGGAGATATTGATTCAGAAATAATCAATACCATTTTTAGAGGGGCGCACTCGATTAAAGGCGGCAGTGGAACTTTTGGTTTTACTGTTGTTGCCGAATACACCCATATTATGGAGACCCTTCTCGATGAAATGCGGGATGGGCGTAGGCAGGTGACCCAGCCTGCAGTCGATGTTTTGCTTGGATCGGTTGACTGTCTCAGAGAGATGTTGACAGCGATACAGAATGAGCAGGATGTTAATGATGCCAGCGTAGCAAAGCACAAAGCCGCTTTAGAAGTTGTACTCAATGGTGGATCGGTAGAGCAGGAGTCAACGCCCCCGGTCGAGCCGGAGTCGGTCAGTGAAGCAGCTATTGTCCATAATGTTCCTGATGTTCATGAAGAAGAATCTGTTGAATTACAAGAGCAGGGCTGGAAAATAGCTTTTTGCCCTTATTTGGATTTACTTAAAACCGGCAATGATCCGGTGAGACTATTTCGAGAATTGAATGAGCTAGGTGATTTAACGACTGTTGCTAATATTCAGGACGTACCTGGTTTTTATGAAATAGATCCTGAGGAATGCAATATTTCTTGGGATTTAAAAGTTGTCGGAGATATTTCCGGCGATGAAATCAAGGAGATATTTAATTGGGTTGAAGGCGACTGTGAAATGGAAATTCAGCCTCTTGCCAAAGCCGTAAAACCAGCCCCCGCTGTAAAAAATGTCGCTCCTGAACCCGCAATAATTATACCTACTAATTCTGCCCCAAAACCTGTTGAAGTTAAATCTAAGGTGACTGCTGAAACCAAAAAATCGGATACTCAAGATGCCGACAATGAGGCGGCAAAAACCACGGCAAAAGCCAGTTCGATTCGGGTGGATACGGATAAAATCGATACCTTGATCAATATGGTCGGTGAAGTTGTGATCACGCAGTCCATGCTGGGTTTAGTCGGTGAAAATTTTAGCATGGATAAGGTGGGGCAACTTAAAAGAGGACTTGCCCAACTAGAGCGCCATACTCGGGATCTGCAACAAAGCGTTATGAACATTCGAATGTTGCCGATTAGTTTTGTTTTTAGCCGTTTCCCACGATTAGTACATGATATCAGCAGTAAATTAGATAAAAAAATTGTACTGAAACTGGTCGGAGAAAATACTGAAGTCGATAAAGCCGTTGTTGAGCTAATCAATGATCCCTTGGTCCATTTGATTCGGAATAGTTTGGATCACGGTATAGAAATGCCTGCGGATAGGGTTGCAGCTGGCAAACCGGAAACGGGAACCATAGAGCTGAAGGCGTATCATCGAGGCGGACACATCGTTATAGAAATTATCGATGATGGTCGCGGGTTAAATAAAGATAAGCTGTTGGCAAAGGCCATAGAAAAAGGTTTGATTGAAGAAAATAACTTACTGACCGAAAAACAGATATTCGAATTGATCTTTATGCCCGGTTTTTCTACGGCTGAGCAGCTCACCGATATTTCCGGTCGCGGTGTTGGCATGGATGTGGTCAGGAGAAACATCCAGTCATTGGGCGGTAATATAGAGATTATTTCGGAGCTGGGCAAGGGTACAACGATCGCAATCCATTTGCCGCTAACGCTGGCTATACTTGACGGTCAATCTGTCGCTGTGGGAGATGAAACCTATATCGTACCGTTAGTTTCCATTATCGAATCGATTAACATTACGGAAAGAATGTTGAATAAAGTCGCAGGTAAAGGAGAAACCTTTCGCTTACGCAATGAATATTTGCCTGTCATTAGAATGCGCAATATCTTTAATGTCCATTCGGGTGACCCGACCAAGTCCAAAGAGGGTGTCCTTGTGGTCGTCGAGGGACAGGGTGAGATGTGTTGTTTGCTCGTAGATGAGTTATTAGGTCAACAACAAGTTGTTATTAAATCATTGGAAGCAAATTACCGACGGGTGGAAGGTGTTTCAGGGGCGACCATTTTGGGGGATGGTTCTGTTGCGCTGATTCTTGACGTTCCAGGTTTGGTGCGTTTTTCAATTCGATAAGACAATAGATAAAAGCAGATATGGCACAAGAAGCTGAAAATAAAGATATTGATCAATATCACTATAGTAAAAACTTGGATAATGCTGTGCAATATCTGAGTTTTGCCTTGGGCAAAGAAGAATATGGCGTTGATATTCTTCGCGTTCAGGAAATACGAAGCTGGGAGCCCGTTTCCAGAATACCTAATGTTCCATGCTACGAAAAAGGTGTTGTCAACTTACGCGGTTCCATTGTGCCGATTCTCGATTTGAGAGAACGATTTAATTTGAGTAAAGCCGAATACACGCCGTTGACGGTTGTTGTGGTGCTGCAAACCGGTGATAGCAACAAGACACGCATTATGGGGGTAGTTGTTGATTCGGTCTCTGATGTGATCAGTGTGGATAAAACTGAAATTCAAAGTGCCCCAGATTTTGGCGCTAAAGTAAGTAACGAATTCATTAACGGACTGGTCTCGGTTAATGAGCGCATGGTGATGCTGCTTGATGTAGATAAGTTACTGAAGTTAGAAGAATTGGATCAGGATGAAAATCAATGATGCTTAATGTATTTGTCATGATGTGTGGAATTTTAAGAGGTAATGTGGCATGAAGATAAATATGCCGTTAACTAATAATGAAGTCATTCTAAAAAAGGGCACCATTCTGGTTTCAAGAACCGATTTGATGGGGCGTATTACCTATGTCAATGACGCATTTGTCGAAACCAGTGGTTTTACACGTGATGAGCTGATGGGCGCGGAACATAATATCGTTCGCCATCCTGATATGCCTGCGGCAGCTTATGAAGAATTATGGACAACTTTAAAGCAACTTAGACCCTGGCAAGGGCTGGTGAAAAATAGATGTAAAAATGGCGACCATTACTGGGTTGAAGCCAATGCCATGCCATTATTTAAGGATGGAAAAGTCTATGAGTACCTTTCCGTTCGACATCCGCCAAAACGCGACCGGATTCCAGCAACTGAGCTGCTGTATAAGAAAATCAATGCCGGCGAAATAAAATTAAGACCAACTGGTTTAGCAGCAATATCTAAATCGATTAGCGAAATTGCAATAACGAAAAAGAATGCGTTTATAGTAGCCGCTTATTTGGTGCCTATCGTTTTTCTGATGTACCGATTGTTCCTGACTCAGGAATATGGCTTGATGGCTGGGGTTGCTTTGTTAGCCACGATGGCATCGGTGCTCAGCATCAATATGACCAAAGTGATAACCGACACTCTGGAAACTGCAATCACTATTTGTTACCGGCTAAGCAGCGGAAGTTTTGGAAATAAGGTTGACCTGAAGCGGGAAGATCAGCTGGGCGATTTCTTGCGAGGTTTGTATTGCATGGAGGTCAAGCTGGGCGTGGATTTGGCTGATTACAAGCAAGGTCTCGCAGAGTCCAAACGGATTACCCAAGCTTTGGATAATGTGCATAACGGTGTTATGGTCGCGAATAAGGGCTTTGAAATCATTTACATGAACGATAGTATCCAGAAGATATTCAAGGCGGCAGAAAGTGATATTCGCAAACAGTTACCTGATTTTTCCGCCGATAAATTGATGGGTTCAAATATTGATTTGTATCATAAAAATCCTGCTTACCAGCGCGGTATCTTAGAAAAATTACAAGAATCATTCAGGACGGATCTGGTCATCGCTGGCCGGTATATGACAGTTATCGCTAGTCCCGTTAATGGCGATGGCGGCGAACGTATTGGTTATGTTGCTGAATGGGAGGATAGAACCCATGAAGTGTTAATTGAGAAAGAAATTGATCAATTGGTGCAAGGAGTTAAAGCCGGCGACTTGAGTGCCCGCATAAAATTAAGTGACCAACAAGGATTTACTAAAACACTGTCCTCCGGCATCAATGAATTAACGGATGTCATTGAAAGTGTGTTTGGCGACGTTAACCGGGTGATGGAAAATATGGCTGAAGGAGATTTAACTGTCTCCATCACCAATGAATATCAAGGGGTCTATGCAGAGTGCAAGAATAATATTAATGACACCCTAGCAAAGCTTAGTGAATTTATCATTCAAATCAGGGATGCCGCTGACTTTATAGATAGTTCATCGCAAGAAATGGCAAGCGGTAATAACAATCTGTCGCATCGCGCGGAACAACAGGCGGCGAGCCTGGAAGAAACGGCTGCCAGTATGGAAGAGCTGGCTAGTACCGTAAAAAATAATGCTCAGAATACGGTTCAAGCGACTGAGGTTGTTGAATCAGCAAGCCAATTAGCTCAAAAAGGCGGCGGCGTAGTTAAGTCAGCTATCGCCGCAATGCAGGAAATTAATGAAAGCAGTAATAAGATTGCTGAAATTATTGGCGTAATTGATGAGATTGCCTTCCAAACGAATTTGTTGGCATTAAACGCATCTGTAGAGGCGGCCAGGGCAGGAGAGCAAGGGCGTGGATTCTCGGTTGTGGCAACAGAAGTTCGGAATCTGGCGCAACGAAGCGCAACAGCTGCACAGCAAAGTAATGAACTGATCCAGAATAGTGTGCAGAAAGTTCGTGCCGGAACTGCATTCGTTAATGAAACCGGCGTCGCGTTAACTGAAATTGTCGAAAGCGTTGCGAAAGTTGGTGACATTGTTGCGCACATCGCCAGTGCAAGTTCAGAGCAATCATCGGGTATTGAGCAAGTCAATCAAGCGGTTTCGCAAATGGACGATATAACTCAGCAAAACGCGGCTCTGGCAGAACAGGCTGCCGCCGGCAGTATTGCTATGAGTGAACAGTCTACCAATATGACCCAGCTGCTAAGTTTCTTTAGGGTCAGTTCGAAGGGAATGGCTGCAACTACTAGATCTGGCGCACGCAGTAAGGCTGCTGTAGCATCAGTAAAACCAACAATAACAGCGAAAAAACCAGTAGCTCCCGTTATATCATCAAGTAAGCCTAAAAGTGACAGCAATGACGAATGGGAAGAGTTTTAATGTTGTTAATGCAGCAAACTATATAACCGACAGGAAACTATAACGATGACAACAGATGTGCAGTCAAATAATAGTCGGGTAGAGCAATTCCTCACCTTTCAACTCGCAGGCGAAGCCTATGGAGTTGAGATTTTGAAAGTACAAGAGATTCGCGGTTGGGAAACTGTTCGCGTGATACCCAATACGCCGGCTTTTGTTAAAGGCGTACTGAATTTACGCGGATCCGTTGTGCCTATCATAGATTTACGGGAACGCTTTTCTCTGGAGCACTGCGAATACTCTCCAAAAACGGTAGTTATTGTGCTTTGTGTCGAACATGGCGCAAGCCAGTTTGTGATGGGTATCGTGGCTGATGCAGTTTCTGATGTGCTGGATATAAACCTGGAAGACATCAAAAAATCCCCAAACTTTGGTTCAAAAATTGATACGCGTTACATGCGCGGCATGCATGTATATAAGAAAAAGATGATCATGCTCTTAGACGTTGATAAATTGCTCAATCCCGATGAGGTTGAAGGTATTGAAAGTCTGGTATGACGGTGAAAATTGTTGCAATAATTAATCAGAAAGGCGGTGTTGGCAAGACAACTACGACGGCAAACTTATGTCATGCCATTGCAGAATCAGGTTCGAAAGTTACCGCGATCGATCTAGATCCGCAAGGTCATTTAGCCGTTTCTTTAGGTATTACAGCGCAGGGTCTTGGCGGTATTGATGAAGCTATGTTGAAAAAGAAAAGCGTTCAGCAACAGCTTATTCCCGTCAGGGATAATCTGCAATTAGTTACTTCGGGATCAAGACTTAAGGATATTGAGCAGTTAGCTGACAATACGTCACCCCGCGGCATTTTGTTAAAAAATGCCTTGCAGGGTAGCTTTAATGATCAGGATTTTGTTTTTATTGATTGTCCACCGTCCTCTGGATTGCTGGTTGCGAACGCATTGATTGTAGCTGACGAAATTTTAATTCCTATGACCAGTGATTTTCTTGCATTGCAAGGACTGTCTCATCTAATGGGTACGATTAAGCGATTTGAAAAGGCTTTGCAAAGGAAATATAAGACGTTACTGGTGATGTCGCGATACGCCCCTAATAGAAGAATATCTCGCCAGGTGTTAAATGTTTTGCTTACACATTTTCCTGAGCAAATATTAGCAACTGTTATTAGAGAAACTGCATTGCTTGCAGAATGCCCCAGCTTTGGTAAAACAATTTTAGAATATAGTCCGAAAAGTCGTTCGGCAAGGGATTTTCGTAGCCTTGCGCATGATTTTCTTGAAGACAAGGTGATGTATGGCAACAAGTAAAGAAAATGATTTAATCGGGTATGATCCGCTAGCATGGATGGAAGACAATACCGGTAAAGATGAAGAAACAATCGATAACGGAAATTGCGATAGCGGTAATGAACCGGACGGACAGCACTTGACTAATGAAGAGATTAGTATGACCGGTGCCGATGATTATTCAGACGATTTGGTGGCAAATTCTGAAGAAAATATAACTAAAGAAGATGAAATAGGCATGGATGAAATGCCGGTTGAAATCGATACTATTGTTGCTGAAACAGGTGATGTAGACGATAGCGTTGTCCAGGAAACAGTTGGCGAGGAATCGGCGGGGTCGCAAGTTGATTTGGATGCAACGTTGACTATTCAAAATGTCGTCAAGTTGTATGAAAAGCTAAAGGATTCTTTTGCTATACATGATCAAATCGAAATAAATGCATCGGATGTATCGTCAATAGATACTGCCACTTTGCAGTTGCTTGTTTCGTTGAAAAAAGAAGCAGTTAAGCAGCAAAAGCAAGTAACCATTATTTATCCGTCCCCGCGATTTGTTGAGTCTGCCCAGCTATTGGGATTGACGGAAGTGCTTGACGTTCAAGATGCATGATTTTTGACGAACGGGAAGTGGTTTAAAGATGGCAATTGTTGAGAAAGCTCGCGAATTTAAATTCACTGTTGATGATTTCAATTTTTTAAGAAAACTGTCCAATGAACATTCGGGTATCCAGGTTCCTGATGAAAGATTTGATATGTTTTATTCCAGGCTGTCCAAGCGGGTAAGAAAGCTTGGCTTGGCAGATTTTAATGAATATTGCCAGTATCTTAAAGATTATCCGGATCACGAGTTTACTGAGTTCATCAACGCGATAACAACCAATCTAACTGCTTTTTTTAGGGAAATGCATCATTTTGATTATGTCCGTGATGTTGTTATTCCAGAAGTCTTGATTAGGAATAAAACCTCTAAGCAAATCAGGGTGTGGTCCGCCGGCTGTTCTACGGGCGAAGAACCTTATTCTTTAGCGATTACCTTGTTGGAAAATGCGCCCCCTGACTGGGACATTAAGATTTTAGCGACTGATTTGGACACCAATGTTTTACAAACAGCATCGGAGGGTATCTATACGGAAGATCGCGTCAGTGACTTGCCGGAAGATGTACTTAAGCAGTGGTTTATGCGCGGTAAGTCATCACAGTCGGGCCAGGTAAAGGTAAGGCCTCAATTGCAACAAATCATTCAGTTTAAAAAGTTAAATTTAATGCAAGATTGGCCGATGAAATGCCATTTTGACTTTATTTTTTGTCGCAATGTTCTGATTTATTTTGATCGTGAAACCAAGACATCGCTGGCGAAAAGATATGCTCAAATGCTGTCTAGCAGATCATGGTTATTTATTGGGCATTCAGAATCATTGAACCAACTTTCAAATGAGTTTGAGTTGGTTGCATGTACCAGTTACAGGAAAAATACGTAAATTCTCATGAGCACTAGTATGGATATTGGTCTACCCTCCATCGACGGTTTTGAACACATTAACCGATATGTGGATAGAGAGCGTGGTGTGATTGCTGCAAAAATTTTGCCCGGCGAATATTATGTAACTCAGGAGGATGAACTGATTACAACCGTATTAGGCTCCTGCATATCGGCATGTGTTCGGGACAAGGTGTCAGGATTGGGCGGCATGAATCATTTTATGCTGCCTGAAACCACAGCCGATAAGCTGAAACATGGCAATGAAGCGGTTGTAGGCAATGCAACCCGTTACGGGAATTATGCCATGGAGCATTTAATCAATACTATTTTGATGAATGGCGGCAAAAGAAAGAACTTGGAAGTCAAAGTGTTTGGCGGCGGTAAAATTATCCCAACCTTAACGGATGTCGGCCAAAAAAATGTTGATTTTATTTTGGATTATATCGATACAGAAGGCTTGCCTTTATTGTCTCAGGACTTGGGCGATATTTATCCCAGGAAAATAATTTATTTCCCTAAAACAGGGAAAGTCGGAATGAAAAAGATCGAGCATTTACATAACGATACAATTGTAAGAAGAGAGCGGCAGTACTTTAACGATATTAAAAATGCGCCTGTTGAAGGTGATGTTGAGCTTTTTTAAGAGTATACAATGAGCAAAATACGTGTATTGATTATTGATGATTCATTGTTAATCCGGAAAGTTCTGACTGAGATATTAAGCTCGTCTGCGGATATTGAAGTCGTCGGCACCGCTGAAGATCCTCTTATTGCCAGAGAGATGATTAAAGAATTAAATCCAGATGTTTTGACCCTGGATATCGAAATGCCGCGTATGGATGGAATTACGTTTTTGCGTAATTTGATGCGACTGCGGCCAATGCCTGTTGTAATGATTTCAGCGTTAACAGAAAGCAATGCCGAAGTTACGTTAACTGCTTTGGAGCTGGGAGCGGTTGATTTTATCGCGAAGCCGACGGTTGATGTGGAAAATGCATTGAATGACTATGCCGAGGATATAATTGCCAAGGTAAAAGTAGCTTCAGAGGCTAATATTAGAAGACTTGAGTAATGCGTTCGTATGTCAGAATGAACAACTTCGGAAATGTAAAACGGTAGCAATTTAATATTAAAAATGCACCTATTGAGGGTGTGACGATGGACTTCTTTTAGAGTGGGTTTATGGGTAAAATACGCGTATTGGTTATTGATGATTCTGCATTAATCAGGAAAATACTGACTGAAGTTTTAAGTTCGTCACCCGACATTGAGGTAGTCGGTGCAGCAGCAGATCCTCTTATTGCCAGGGAAATGATTAAGCAATTAAATCCAGACGTATTGACGCTGGATATTGAAATGCCGCACATGGACGGGATCACTTTCTTGAGCAACCTGATGCGCTTAAGGCCGACTCCGGTTGTAATGATCTCCACGCTGACGGAACACGGTGCAGAAGCGACTTTAAATGCTTTAGCGCTAGGAGCTGTCGATTTCATTGCCAAGCCCAAAGTTGATGTTGTCAATACGCTGAATGAATACGCCGAGGAAATTATTTCCAAGGTTATCGTCGCGGCACAAGCAAAGGTAGACAATGTTTACAATAGAGCGGTAAAACCCAAAACGCCTGTGGCGGCCGTTCCCGAGATTTCAGAGAAACACTCAGTCGACGTGATTCTGAAAGCGGCGCCTGTAAAAACGCATATTAGTCCCACCAATAAGATAATTGCCCTAGGCGCATCAACGGGTGGAACGGAAGCCATTAAAGCAGTCGTTAAAGGATTTCCAGCCGATACCCCGCCTATTTTAATAACTCAGCATTTACCTGCTGCATTTAGCCAATCATTTGTTCGGCATATTGATTTGGCAACGGAAATGTCAGCGTGTATTCCTCAGCATGGTCAGACGGTTGAACCGGGTAATATTTATCTTTCACCAGGGGACAAGCACATGATGGTGATTAGAGAGGGAAGTAAATACATTATTCAATTGAGCGATGGGCTGCCGGTTAATCGCCATAAACCTGCGGTTGATGTCCTGTTTAGATCGGTTGCTCAATGTGCCGGCGCTAATGCCATTGGTGTGTTATTAACAGGCATGGGCGCTGACGGTGCAATGGGCATGAAAGAAATGCATGATGCGGGCGCTAAAACGGTTATCCAAGATGAAAAATCCAGCGTAGTTTGGGGTATGCCCGGGGCTGCGTTCAAGTTGGGTTGTACGGACTATGTGGTATCGTTAGAAGAAGTGTCAAATAAAGTTTTAAGCTTGGTTAAGCCCGGCAATGCTGGCAAGGTTTTATGATATTGCCTTGTTCACCTCTTTTTGGATGTAGTTGAAAACGTTTTCTTATGGGATACAGCCATTAGAACTTACTCTAAGGTAAAAACGTATTGTGCTATGTACGGAATTTTAAAAAATGTTACTTTTCACGCCGTGTAATTAAATATGACTAATCAGACTAAATCACAATTTATTGCAGTCGCTTCCATTACCTCGGAGTTAAGTGCGGTCATGGTGGTAGCTAAAGAAATATCGCTAGCAGCTGCCAATGCCAAGGCTATTGCATTCAGGGCCGGAGATAAAGCCAAGGGATTTCAACCGATTACCGACTTCATCAATGAATTGGCTAAAGAAACAATTGAGCTGGTTACTAATATCAATATTTATGCACTGGTGTTATATCGATTAACGGTCGATGAATTCCAAAAGACGGCTGCTTTCAATAAATTCGAGTTGGCGGCAAAAATGGCTGAAGATGCCGTTTATGCCAAGTCGATGGAAGGGCCTGTAGATCATGCAAGGCTTTCAATGCAAGATTGCCAACGGCAGTTTAAACGGGATGTCTCGCAACTGCTGGGCCAACTTGAGGCAGTGATGCATCATGCACGTGCCGCACGGGTTATTGCCGCAAATTCAAGAATTGAAGCATCGCAGGCGGGCGAATATTTGCAGAGCTTGCAAGCAGTTGCTGAAAGTGTAGATAAAGCTGCACATACCATTCATGATAATGTGCAGCGCTGCAGAATCGCATTATCCATTTATCGAAATAGCTAAATAGCTGCTAACTACAGAAGGCTTGTTTTTTTATGAAAATGACCAAGATATATGAAGGATCGCACCAATGGATCATGTTAGGAAGGGATGAAGGGAAGCCCGGCAACATAATCGATACCAACCAATATGTGGTACGCACGCCTAACCGTTGCCTGCTCTTGGATCCAGGCGGCGCCGAGTTGTTTGCACCGATGATGGCGGCTGTGTTACATCATGCTCCTGTGGATCAAATAACGGATCTGTTCGCTTCGCATCAGGATCCTGACGTGATTTCATCGCTGGGTCTATGGGATCAGGCTTTAACCAATGCCAAGCTCCATGCGCCGGCCATTTGGGAAGGTTTTTTACGGCATTACAGCTGTGAGTCAATAGAATATGAACCTATCCCTGATAATGGCGGAACAATTAAACTGGAAGCAGTGGAATTGCAGATTATTCCGGCTCACTATTTACATTCGCCCGGCAACTTCCATGTGTACGATCCGCAAGCAAAAATCCTGATGACAGGAGATGTCGGTGCGGCTTTTGAGGCGCCTGACGCCCCCGTGTTTGTTGATAATTTTGCTGCGCATGTTGAAAAAATGCGTCATTGGCACCAACGCATGATGCCGTCAAATCAGGCAAAAAGAGTCTGGATCGAGAGGGTAAGAAACATGGATATTGATATTTTAGCTCCGCAGCATGGGCGGATGTTTAAAGGCGATGATGTCAAACGCTTTTTAGACTGGTTTGATGCGTTACAGGTAGGTATTGCCGTTTAAACAAAACTGCATTTAAAGAAGAAACAAACCTAATCGAAGTCCAACAATTGGGCTTCGATTAGGTTTCGTGTTTGTATTGAAGGCTGGTTACAGTGTTACGGATCAGCCGTTCCAAAAAAATATCGTTCCCATGTTCTTTGGGAACGATACACTCTACCGGAAACGCCTGTTTTCGCTGTCGCTCAAACAGGCTTATTTCGGCCGACTATTGATGCACCCAATCCGCCCCTAAAGTTCCTTGCAGCTGTTGCAGATAAGCGGGATCGTTGATCTCGGCCAGTTTGCATTCAGCCGCTTCGAGTTTTTGATTCAACTCGGCGCGGACGATCGAGTCCTGCTGGTCCGTTGCAGTCAATTGTTGTTGGATATAAGACTTGTGTTGCAGCCAAAGGTCGCTCTCGCGTTGCTGTTTGATTTCAAGGCGCTGATGGTACCAGTCGCTTTGCAGCAGGTAGTTGCGGGTGAACATCGCGCGAATGGCAGGATCGCTGATGGTTTGACCCGCATAGTGGCCGTGGGCCATGATGTGCAGCAGTGCTTTTAACGGAGGGCAGGCATCATCAATGGAGCCGTCCTGGAAATACAGTTGCGCTACCCGCTGCTGCGCTTCGTAGACATTGTCGATGCCGTCAACATAGCTGGGCATATCTTGTGTTTCCGGTTTTAACATGGCATCGTCGAATACCGCAGTCGGGTAATCGAACATCTTGCCGAAATTGGTATGTACAAAGCGTTCGGTAATGCGATAACCCAGTCGGCTTTGGTATACGGTACGGCCTTCATATTCAAAATCTTCCAGTTTTTCCAGCTGTCCTTTTTCAATCAAATACTGCGGATCGCGTTGGCTTACCGGCAGGCGTGACCAGATTTCAGGAATCAACAGGCTGATGTCATGATCGATCCGGCGCTGGGAACCTATGTAACCCGCCGCCGTGGAATAGCCGTCGTATCCGCACAGGATAAAAGAAACCAGTGCGGTATTCAGGTCGGCGGTAGCGGATACCGCGTTGAATGGACCTTTGGTCAATGCGCCTTCGGAACCCGCGCCGGTTGTGGACGGCGATTTTCCGGTCAGGCTGCAAATGAAATCCATAAACAGCTCTGGCAGTTCCTGGTAATGGATCGGGTTATAGATAGCCAGAGGACGAATATTGGCCTCAAGGTCGGCCGGATTGTTGCGTCGTCCTGTTAACACTTCATTGACCGGAAAATAAACAGTTTGGTCGGCATTAAGCCCCCGTGCCAAGCGAGTGGACATTTCCGCAATATAGCGCATTTTCGGGTTGGCTATGTCAGGGCGAAGTTGCAGATAGCGGACGTTAAGGCTGGGCTTGCCATCGACCAGACGGGGATGCGCCGATGAGACAAAGTACTCGCCGTCCTTGCCGTTGACTGCCTGATGGATAACGTTTTGCATCGGCTCGCTGAATTCGTCGAAATGAATAACATCTTCGATGAACTCGCGGGCGTCTTCTGCTGTCAGCGGCTGGAAATTGGAGATAAAATTGTCGGTGCGCGAAAAATCCAGTTCGGTTTGCAAATCGGTACCCCGGTGCACCGCATCGTCAGGGCGCTGAAAGAAGCTTTGCTCGCAGTTGTCGACCAGTTTGACGCTGGGATTTTTATAGTCGGGATTAAGACCGGTCAGATAATGCACCGGCACGACGGTGGATGCAGAGATATCGTCTTCCAACTGAATTTTAGCCGAGGCGATAAAATCCTGACGCAGTTTGAAAACCCGCCACGCGCCTTTTTCGTCAAAGCCTACGCGCAGGTAACTGGCGATCAGTTTGCGGCCCTGAAATTTCAGTTCGTTACCCGGATGGCTGTTGACCATATCGACGGAGAAATGTTTCCGCCAGTCTTGCCCCCATTCTTCCTTGTAAAATCGTTTGATCATCAGCGCCACGGCCAATATATGCTGGGGTATTGTTGCCAGCCACTGGTTGTGGGCATCCGAGAATTCGGTTTCGGACGGCGTCAGCAGTTTGATGACCGAACCCAAGGTGCGTTCATTGCTGAGCAGGCGGCGTTGGTCGAGGCCATGCAAAGCCGGATCGCGAAACCGGGCGGAGTAATCGTGATTAAATATAGTGGTGACTATATCCATGTCTTTATCGAAATGATCGACAAAAACAGGGCCGGAAATGACGGCTCCCGCAATCGATTTGGAAATTTCCGATTTGCCGCCGCCGGATACGGTGCTAGGCTTATGGCAGAAAGTACCTTCCTGATGGGTGCCGATCAAGCGCCAGCTGGGCGCGGTAGGGTGGCGTTCCATGTGGATTTTAAAGCCGTTTGGATAGACATAGGTGTAGCCGAACAGCAATTTAAGTGTGTGCGTTTGCCGGTTATGCGTCCAGCTGACTTGCTGTTGCGGAATGTTGAATTTCGCCGAATTCGGGATATAAATAATGTCGGAATAGTTTTTGTCGACAGCATAGCCTTCGTCTTTAGGCTCGATGACCGGCGACAGTTGGCGGCAAACTTTATCGAAAGAATAATGCTCGCTGATATAGGAAGTATGCGGCAAAAAGATTTCGCCCAGAATGACTCTAGGGAAGGCCAGCGCGCCGCCCGAATGCTCTTCTTCAGCGCCGCCGTAAAGGTTGGCTGCATAGCTGATATGGGACTTGATTTCTTTCTTGCTGTAGCCGAAATAGTTATCGGCAATGATGGTGACAATCACGCCTTGCATGTTGCGGCATACCAGTTTAAAGGGCTGGCCGTTATTGTAGAGTTCGTCCTCGTTTTTCCAGCACATGCCGTCTTTACGCTGGCGCTCGGTGGCGTCGTTAAAATGCGGCAGGCCCAGATCCTTTTTCCGGCAATGAACCAGATGCGAAGCGAGAATAATGCAGCCGGTATGTCCGGTCCAGTGATCAATATCCAATGCGGCATCGTTCTCGGGCAGGAACGGGTCGCCCGCGTTGCCGAAAATGGATTCGACAAAATCCAGGTTGGCGACCAGTCCGCCTGGGGCAAAAAAACGGACTTCCATGGTCTTGACCGGTATGGTGGCGGACACTTCCGGGCACACGATAGGTCTCATCAGCGATGACACCCAGAGTTTTGCGCTGTTTGCTTGGGCGCTGGTAAAGGGCAGGGACAACAGGTCGTCGGGAGGCGTCAGGGCTGCACGCAGCAGCGCCGCATATGCCGGTACCGGCACTTCGCTTTTATCGGCCGGAACCGGAAGGCCTCCTGCGGCAATGTGAAACACGCCTTTAGTAGTGCGGCGGTCATTTTTCGGGTTGTGCAACACCCCTTGCTGTATCCGGTAGGAATCCACATAAGCCGAATGAAATTCGTTATGCTGGAAAGGCAGGGACAATTCCCTCGCCAGTCCTTTTTGTTCCAGAACAAAGGTTTCGCCAGGCAAGCTGACCGCGCCGTCTATACCGTTTTCAGCCAAGTAACTGTTAAGAAAATCCTGGATACGTTGGTCAGCCGGGCAACGGTATTTGGTTAATGCCAGCAGACGACGCTGTTGGGAGTAGTTTTTTAATAAACCGCCTGCAATCTTAAGATATTGCGGGTCGTTTTCCACTTCGCAAGTTGGCTGGCCAAGCGCTGCAAGTTGCAGGTTGATGTGTTGTAATTGTTCCAGGCGCTTCGGGTGGGATTGGTCGGTTAGTGAGTTCATGCGTGTTGGTTCCGGCGGTTTTGGTTGGTATTTATTATTTAGCAGTAAAAATAATTCGAATGAATAGAACACGGATGACACGGATTTTATTGATAAACACGGATAAAAAATCCGTTTCAATCTGTCTAAATCCGTGTCATCCGTGTTCTGTTATTAAAGCCTGCGACTATTGATTAGTTACGCATTTAATCTAGATACACAAGCCGTTTGCTTACATTGTACCAGCTACTCAAGAATAAAAATCCTCAAACTTTTCAATGAAAATATTTAGCTGATCGCCGGGTAAATGATTGATGCCTGCCGCAGCTTTGCGTCCGCCGCCGCTTGGGAAGGCGGAACATAATTCGTCGGCGCCGGTTTTATTGGTTAGCGGTGCCCTGACACCAACCTGGAAATCGTTGTCGCTGTTATGGGTGATTACTGCATGAGCCCTGGTTGGGTCAAGGTTAGCTAGATAATTCCCGAATACGCCGTTAACGCGTCTTGCCCAGGTGGTGTCGGGCAGGATGAAGACGGCGACTGCGTCGCTTTGGTATTCGGGGTTAATGCGCAGGGCATTTGCCATGTCTTGTTGATAGCCCTGTTTCAGTTGCGTAAAGATGTCTGGGCTGCCGCGAATAAAGTCAAAAGGAGACTTAAATTCCGCCATTTCCCGATACAGTGTATCAGGGGCGAAATGCAGGTCAGCAATGCAGCTACCGTAACCGTTATAGTTGATGTAGATGCCCAGGTCTTTCAGGGTTTCAAGTTCTGCTTGGCTCAGATTCAGGGTGGCGGCCAGTTGTTCGGCACTATGGTTTAAATTATCGCCGAAGGCTGCTGTTATTGCCCATAACGGGTATTTGCCATTCAGGTGCTGATTGACCAGCAGGCTGGTGCAGATCGTGCTGTCAGTGCTAATCAGCGTTTGTAGGTGGGGATGGTTGGGAATATCGCCTGGCTGGTGGTGGTCGACATAAAAGATATGGGCTCCCTGGCTTAAGAACTGATTAACCCGCGCGCTGTTTTTTTGCAGGGAAATATCCAGCACCGTGATGAAGTCGCCGGCGGTGACGGTAAATTTATCCAGTAACTGTATGTCGCGTTTGATGCCGGTAATGAGCTGCGATGCCCGCGGCTGATCAAGGCGCAGTTGGATTAGAGCGCAAATGCCGTCGGCATCGCCGTTGAAGACATCAAAATACATGTTTTACCCCAGGCCTGGCAAGATGTTTCTGGCACGTAACAGCGATATGACCTGTTGCACACTCTGTTCGAGCGTAAGTTGACTGGTGTCGATTTTTAAATCAGGATTTTCCGGCTCTTCGTAAGGCGAGGAGATACCGGTAAAGTCTTTAATTTCGCCTAGTCGCGCTTTTTTATACAGTCCTTTGACATCCCGTTGCTCGCATACGGTTAACGGGCAAAAGCAGTGAATTTCAATAAAATCGCCGTGCGGCATCAGGCTTCTTGCTATGGCGCGTTCCGCTTGGAATGGCGAGATAAACGCCGTGAGCGTTATGACTCCGGCTTCAAGCAGCAGTTTGGCAGTTTCACCGATTCGGCGGATGTTTTCCTTGCGGTCTATATCGCTAAATCCCAGATCGCTGCATAAGCCATGACGCACGTTATCTCCGTCCATAACGAATGTGTTTAAGCCGTTTTGATGCAACTGTTCTTCTACGGCATGGGCCAGCGTCGATTTGCCGGAACCGGACAGGCCGGTAAACCAGAGCACAGCCGATTTATGCCCATTCTTTTGTTCACGCCGTTGCCGGGTGACGGTGGCCCGGTGCCATACGGTATTGGGGCTTTTGTCCGATTGCTTATTCATCACTTAATCGAATAACAAGGCATTTATTCTGTTAGTGCAAAACCGATTTTAATGGTGACCTGCCAGTGTGCGACTTTGCCGTTTTCGATGTGACCGCGGGTTTCGATGACTTCAAACCAGCGCATGTTTTCGATGGTTGCGGAAGCCTTGCTGACAGCATTTTCGATAGCTTCCTGTATACCGACGGTTGATGATCCGGTCAGCTCTATTTTTTTATAAACATGTTCAGTCATGATCTTTCCTTTTGTTGGCTGTAATAAAAGTCCAGGTCTTGCAGGCGTTCCGGAGTGCCTATATCCATCCAAAAACTGTCCGTTTTTTGCCCGGAAACCCGGCCGCTTGCAATGGCTTGCCGCAATAAAGGCGCCAGTTTGCTGGGGCCTTTAGGTACGTTGTTGAACAGTTCAGGTCGATACAGTCCGATGCCGCTAAAAGTGAGTTGCTCGGTACTGTTTGACGAGACCAATCCAGACTCATCCAGGCCGAAGTCGCCTTTTGTATTATGCGCGGGATTATCGACCAGAACCAGATGGGCCAAATCAACCGTCAGGTTTTTGAGTTCAGCAAAAGCAAAGCCCGTGGCGATATCGCCATTGACTACCAAGAACACCCCGTCACCTAATAAATGCAGGGCATTAATGATGCCGCCCGCCGTTTCCAGTGCTTGGCTCCCTTCGGGCGAATAGCTTATGCTTGCGCCAAACTGTCGACCGTTACCCAGCCGCTCTTCTATTTGCACTCCCAGATGGGCATGATTGATGACTATATCATTAAAGCCGGCTGCGACCAGTTGTTTAATCGTATATTCGATCAGGGGTTTGCCGGCGGCTTGAAGCAAGGGCTTGGGAGTATGGTCAGTTAACGGGCGCATTCTCTCGCCGCGCCCGGCCGCTAAAATCATGGCTTTCATGCGTCGACCTTGCTCAGCACAGGTGCTTCGACTGCGCTCATCGCGGGGAGAACATGGTCTTGCAGGAAATCGTCGAATTCGGCAAGCTCAGGGTAAGCCGTGCAAACAGCGGTGACATAGTTCAGGGTGCGCGGTATGTCGTTAAGATAGCCGGACTTGCCGTCTCTCAAGTGCAATCGGGAAAAAATACCGATAGCTTTAAGGTGACGCTGTAGCCCCATCAGGTCAAACCAGCGCTTAAATTGGCTTGGGCTACAATTAATAAGGCCTGCTTGCTGGAGCCGCTCAAAATAGTTAAGTCGCCATTGTTCAACCTGTTGTTCAGGCCAGGCAATATAACAATCCCGCAATAATGACACCAAGTCGTAGGTAACCGGGCCGATAACGGCATCCTGAAAATCGATGACCCCCGGCGAATTGCTGTCTAACACCATCAGGTTGCGGGAGTGGTAATCCCGGTGTACGCAGGTTCTGGGCTGCTCCAGCGCCGATGTCGTGAGAAGGGCGCGAAGCTTGTCCCAAACAGGTGCGGAAATTTGAATGTCCAGTAACTGGCCTAAAAACCATTCGTCGAAAATAGCCAGTTCCCGGTATAGCAGCGGTTCGTCATAGTCCGGCAATCCGGAGTCTTGAACAGGTGTTTGGGTTTGCAGTTTGAACAAGCTGTCGAAAGCGCTTTGATATAAATCGGCAGCCGTGCTCGCGTCAAGCCGATCCAGAAAACACTGGCTGCCAAAATCCTCCAGCAGCAAAAATCCGTCAGCCAGGTTTTGCTGGAAAATGGTCGGGACGTTGACTTGGGACTGTGCCAGCAGTTTGGCAATTCTGATAAAGGGCTCAGTGTTTTCTTTGCCCGGCGGGGCGTCCATGACGACAAATTGCCCGCCTGGAGTCGTTACCCTAAAGTAACGCCGGAAGCTGGCATCGCTGGATGCGGGTTCGCAATGGGTGACGGTGAGTAGTAGGTCATTCTCAAGCCAATCAAGCATCGAGATTGTTCTTAAATCTTCATGCATCATGATGTTTAGGATAGATTAGTATAATGCTGTCGTAGTGGGGTAAAATAAGCGTCCGGCATTCTATTCGATTTATGATTCATTACGCTACTAAACTTATACCCTCTATGCGCCGCCGCTTATTCCTGTTTTTTTTACCCTCCATTTATGCACCTGTCAGTATTGCCAATGAGGCGCTTTGGAATTGTGCGCAAAACAAAGACACTAAAGAGTGGGTTTGCGTAGGCGAGAAGAAAACTGCGGATAAACCCATTGCAGCAAAGACTCCCGCTCGCGCTGAGCCTTCCAGCAATGCGCAGGAGAGCCCTGTTAAAGACACGCAGCCTGCGCCGGTCGAAGCGGCTGACCAATCCGCCGGGAGCGGATTGGCACGCAAAGCGCCTGAAGGGGCACGGGCAGGGACAGCCAGTGATGAAAATATTCAACCGACTGTGTCAAAGCCTGAGCGCGCGACGGCTCCACCTGCTCCTGCTGAAAATGCCGAAATGGAGCCCAGCACGACGGCCAAGCTCCCTGTTAGCCCTAAAACAGATAAAGACACACGGCAAGTTAATGTAGAGCCTAAGGCGGTCGCCTCATCGCCAGCTGATTCCGACTCAAAAAAACTGCTTCAAACTGATGCCAATCGTCCGGGTTGGACCTGCGATGCTAAGGCCGCCGATAAAAACTGGAATTGTAAATTGGCCGGGACCGATCCAAAGGGGCAGGCGCGGATTATTGAGTCGTATGAACCTGGTGCGAGTTTACTCACGCCGGCGTTTGACCATACTGAAGAGCAGACCTTCAGTAATCTTAAATCGCAACTGAAATATGATCCATGGCTAAACTGCGCAGCGCCCAAAGGAAGCAAGCCTAGTTTTGTGTCTGGAAAAGATTTGCGGGAGGAAACACCGCTGGACATTAATTCCGATTATGCGGAAATTTTCGAAAATGAAATTTACAGTTATAACGGTAATGTTGAAATGACCCGTGCGGACCAGCATTCAGTCTCTAGAAAAGCGACTTATGACAATGTTTCGGAGACAATGGACTTGCAGGGCAGTGTCTATTACAGCGAAGATGAATTGGCGTTGCATAGTGAGTCTGCATCCCTTAATTTGGCGACTGACCAGATTAAACTGAGGGATGCTTTGTTTATTTCTCCGGCTGCACCGCTCAGAGGTCGGGCGAAAACGATTTACCGGGAGAATAGTTTTCTGACGCGATATAAAACGGTCGCCTATACCAGTTGCCGTCCCGGTAATCAGGATTGGGTTGTGCATGCAAGCGAGTTGAAGATGAATAAAGCCACCGGACAAGGCTCTGCTAAAAATGCCTGGCTGGAGTTTAAAGGCAACCCTGTGCTTTATTCGCCGTATTTGTCTTTCCCAATCGATAACAGACGGCTTTCCGGTTTTCTGGCGCCTGCATTCGGTAGCACGAAACGGGGCGGGTTGACTTTTTCTGCCCCCTATTACTGGAACATTGCCCCAAACTACGATGCAACATTAAGCCCACGCTACTTATCAAACAGGGGGGTCGTATTGGGCGGTAATATGCGTTATTTGCTGGAGCAGTCATCGGGAAAAGTGACCTTGGACTATCTGCCTCATGACAGTCTGCTTAATACGTCCCGGTATTTTGCATCGATTAAGAATACCAGCCAGCTGTCGCCTCATATTAATGCAAACATGGATTTGAACCATATATCGGATAAAGACTATTTTTCTGATTTGGGTAATGCGTTAAGTATGGCGACTTACAGTAGTTATCTGTTAAGCCAGGCTAATTTGGGTTATGCAAACAATGGGGTTAATTTAAGCGGCCACATTGACAATTATGAGGCGATTGGCGTGCAGACTGGTCAGTTGTCGCCGAATTCGACGATTTCGACGACAACGTTACTGCCATTGCCGTATCGGAGGTTGCCTCAAGTTAATCTGGGTTTGAGCCGCGCATTCGATTTTATGCCGCTGAATACCTCAATGGGCGCTGAATATGTGTATTTTCAACATAGTGCATTAGTGAATGGGCAGCGAACCAATGTCAGGCCGTCGATCAGTTTTCCGCTGCAAACGGCTAGTGCTTTTTTAACGCCAAGGCTTTCCTTGCAGTCTACTCAGTATTCGCTAAATAATCCAAATGGGGGGGCCGTACAACTACCGTCAGGCCAGGTAGTTTCTTCAAGTCAGTCAAGAACTTTGCCGATTTTTTCGACGGATACCGGTCTGTATTTTGAAAAGGACGTGAATTTTTTCAATAAAGCTTATCAGCATACACTTGAACCCCGATTGTTTTATTTGTATATCCCCAGGAAAGACCAGAGCGATATTCCCTTATTCGATACCACGTTTTATGATTTCTCGTTTAACAGTATGTTTTTGGAAAACCGTTTTAGCGGTTCAGACAGAGTACAGGATGCTAACCAGTTAACAGCAGCCTTAACAACACGATTGGTTGATGCTAAATCCGGCCGGGAAAAGTTGAATCTCAGTGTGGGGCAGATTACCTATTTTCAGAATAGAGAAGTCACTTTGAATACGCTGGGCTATCTTCCAGAAACTAATAAATATTCGCCGATTGTGGCTGAGTTGAGTACTGCTCTGACGGATCATACGTCGGTCAGGTCGGGTGCCCAATGGGATCCTTATGTGAAAGATTTCATCAGGTTCTCATCTGGGCTACAGTACATTAATAAGCCTGACAGCAATAAGCCCGGTGAGATTTTTAATGTTGGCTATCGGTATAGAAGACATGCCCTTGTATTGGGGGATATTATTCAAAGCGACGTTAACTTTCACTGGCCGGTTGTTAACGATTGGTCTGCGGTTGGGCGATGGACGTACTCATTGCTGAATAATTCAACAAATGAAAGTTTTTTTGGTGTGGAAAAAGAAAATTGTTGTTGGACTTTTCGTGTTATTGGACGGCGCTGGATTAACAGTGTAAATATTGTGAACACTTTTACCGGTGCCGACTTAGCAGCTGTCGATGCTGTAGGAACAAGCCAAGTAGGCGTATTTTTTCAGGTAGAACTCAAAGGGCTGAGCGGTGTTGGCGAGAAACTGGATCAGTTTTTTGAAAAGCAAATTAACGGTTATCGGAAATCTGAAAAATGATCAAACTAATAAAATCTAAAAGAGCGATTTTAACGGTGCTGCTGTGTAATTTATTGTTCGGCAGCTTTTTAGTACACGCTGAAATACTTGATAGCATTATCGCGGTGGTTGAAGATGACGTTATCCTTGAGCGGGAATTGCAAAAAGAAGTCGCTGTCATCGAGCAAAGAATCCAGCAAAGTAACGCTTCGCTTCCGCCTTCGTATGTGCTGCGTAAACAGGTGCTTGAGAAAATGATTATTGATAAGCTCCAAAAACAGTTAGCAGAAAAAGCCGGAATTACTGTCAGCGAAGAACAGCTAAACAGTTCGGCCGCAGATATAGCCCGAAGAAATAATATGGATGTGGAGCAATTCAGGGCAGAGCTGGAAAGGCAGGGCATGAGTTATCAAAGCTTTTTGGATAATATGCGCAATGAAATCATTATTAATCAGCTGCGCGGCAAAGAGATTGGCGGGCGTATTAAGGTGACCGACCGGGAGGTTGAGCACTACATGGAAACCCAGGATAAAATCGGCGAAGAGTCCACGCAATATCATTTGGGCCACATTTTGATTGCCGTTAAAGAAGGCGCGTCATCGACAGAAATACAAAAAGCGATGACTAAAGCCGATGATCTGGTTGGAAAACTGCGGGCAGGACAAGATTTTTCCCAGACAGCGATCAGCGAGTCAGATGATGCCAATGCCCTAAAGGGCGGAGATTTGGGGTGGCGTACCGTAAGCGAAATACCAACCTTGTTTGTTAATGAAATCCGTCAAATGAAACAGGGGGAGGTGTCCGAGCCTGTACGCAGCCCTAGCGGTTTTCATATCATTAAAGTGCTGGAGCTGAAAGGCACAGACAATCATATGACTATAAAAACCAAAGTTCGGCATATTTTAGTCAAAACCAATGAGTTGGTTGATGATGCCGAGGCAAACAAACGCTTGCAGGCATTGAAAGCCCGTATAGCGGATGGTGATGATTTTGCGGCATTGGCGAGGGCGCATTCAGATGATAAAGGTTCTGCATTAAAAGGCGGTTCGCTCGACTGGGTAGGTCCTGGCGATTTGGTCAAGCCATTTGAAGAAGCTATGGCAAAACTCAGCATTAACGAAGTGAGCGAACCTGTACAGACCCAGTTCGGTTGGCACATCATTCAGGTTTTGGCTCGGGAAAACAAGGACGATAGCAGTGAGTTTAAGAAGAATCTGGTGCGTGACGCCATTCGTAAGCGAAAAATTGAAGAAGAAACAGAACTCTGGGTACGCAGATTACGCGACGAGGCTTTTGTGGAAATATACCAGGATAGGCTTTGAAACAGTGCAGCTTGCGACGAGCGCAGTCGAAATGCGCTGCTAACCTTTCAAAATCAGGATGAACAGTAATAATAAATCCGATGGCATGGCAGCAGCTCCCGGTAGTTTCGCCGAATTTCCTCCATCCGAGGTAGAGCAACGTGTGGAGCAGTTGCCAAGAGCAGCAAAAGGAGGTGCTTTAGGTGACGCAGTTGCACACAGCAATGTCACCTCAAAGCCGGAGGCCGCCCAACTAAGCATTAGAATGGTTCGTTATCGCTTGGCAGTGGGCGGTAAACATCAGCTTGTTGCTGAAGACCTTAAAAAAATTTTGATTGAAGAGTCTGGCGTCGATAAAAAGAACATTAACATTATTAATATTCAAGGTGATTACACGCTTGTTGAGTTGCCTGATGAAATGCCCCAGGATATATTTCTGCACTTAAAAACGGTAGAAATAAAGCAATATAAACTGGATATAAAACGGGTAAAAGCGCGCAATAAAAAGCGTAGCAACAACCGTAACCGACGAAGGCAGCGTATTCCTCAGTCTGCCTTAATTGAACCATCCGATAAAGATAAGGATTAGACACCGACGTAAGGATTACTGCGCATTTCCTCGCCAAAAGTGGACATCGGGCCGTGACCGGGAATAAAAGCAAATTGTTCGCCCAGCGGCCATAAATTATTTTTGATGGAATCAGTCAGGGTATTGAAATCGCCTTTTGGCAAATCGGTCCGACCGATTGAACCTTTAAATAGCACATCGCCGACTATGGCCAGTTTTGTGTTGCGGTGAATAAAAACCACATGTCCCGGCGTATGACCAGGACAGTGAAAAACCTCCAGCTCTGCTTCGCCAATCTTAATAATATCACCCTGATTTAACCAGCGTGACGGGATAAATGGGTCGCAAGCTGGGAAGCGAAAAGTCTGGCATTGTAAAGGAATCGCATCAATCCAGAATTGGTCGTCTTGATGAGGTCCTAGAACAGGGATGGAAAGCAGAGCCGCAAGTTCCGCAGTAGCGCCGATATGATCAAGATGCCCGTGGGTGATTAAGATGGATTCTGGCGACACCTTTTCCCGTTCGATGGTTTTTAAAATCAGGTCAATATCGCCGCCGGGATCGACAATGGCAGCTTTTTGGGACTGCTTGCAAATCAGCAGTGAACAATTTTGCTGATAAGCGGTAACCGGAATGATACAAAAGCGCATGAGTAAGTGAAAACAAAAAAACAAATTCTAACATTAAAATAGAAAACCACCTTAACCGTAAACCATGTGGGGTTTGCGGTGTGTTAACGACAGCTCATTCAACACTATGACAACCATCCAATATATAAATACCCCCGATCAACTGGCAAAGCTGTGCGAGCAGATAAAAAAAGAACCCTGGCTGGCGCTTGACACGGAATTTTTACGGGAAAAAACCTATTATCCCAAGTTTTGTCTACTGCAAATAGCTACGCCGGAATGGGTGGCTTGTGTTGACCCCATCGCATTGCCTTCATTGGACATCCTTTTTGAAGTTCTCTATAGCCCATCTATCGTAAAAGTGTTTCATTCCTGTAGGCAGGATTTGGAGATTTTTTATCAATTAACTGGGAAGATACCCGAGCCGCTGTTTGATACCCAAATTGCCGCGCCATTGCTGGGTTTTCAGGAGAATCCAGGGTATGCAATGCTGGTTTCCAGCCTGTTAAACGTGAATTTAAATAAGGCGCATACACGTGCGGATTGGAGCAAGCGGCCGTTGATTGATGCGGAAATTCAATATGCTGCAGATGATGTGATTTATCTATGCAAGATCTATCAAATAATGTTGCGGAAATTAGCGGAACTGGGGCGGATCGATTGGCTGGACCGTGACTTTGCCGAGCTGTCAAATCCGGATCTTTATATGGTAAAACCTGAAAAAGCCTGGTTGAAGATTAAAGGCAAAAACAAACTGACTGGCAGACAATTGGCCATTGTTCAAACCTTGGCAGAATGGCGGGAAAAAACCGCTCAGACTGAAGATCGCCCCAAGAGTTGGTTATTGCGCGATGAGATGCTGTTCGATTTGGCCAAGCTACAACCGGAAACAGTCAGTGAATTAGCCAATGTGCGCGGTATTAATGAACGCGCAGTTAATCGTTATGGTGCGGAATTGTGCCAATTAATCACGGCCGCTAAGGATCGTGCACCGATACCGTTGAATGAAAAAGGCCGACCCGCTAAGAAAACCCAGCAACAGGAAGCGATACTGGATATTTTAACGGCTCTGGTCAGAATACGCGCCGAAGAAAACTTATTAAATCCAGTTGTTCTTGCGACACGTAAAGACTTGGAAGTGCTGATGTTCAATGACGATGATTGTTCATTGTTGCACGGCTGGCGTTTTAAAATGGCCGGTAGGGAATTGGTGGGGCTATTAAAAGGGGAATTGTTACTCGGGATTGAGTCCGATAGGCTGGCTATCTGTGAAAATAAATCCCCGGATCAGGCTTGCTGATTTCTTCGCTTTCAAAGTAGATATGGTATGCAATGATCAGAAAATCTACATGTTAAGCGGTATATCCGGTAGATATTTGACAATATTTCAATGTTAAGTTAAGGTTGATTTAAGGGAATTTTAAGATTCAGATCCAAGATCCCCTTAACTAGGCATGTTAGGTCAACTTTATAATCGAATTGATCAAGATCATAAAAGACCGGCAGATTAAATATTTAATGAGGAATCAATAATGAATAAGAAAAACCTCTTTACTGCCTGTGTACTTTGCAGCGCATTATTGTCAACAGGACCAGCTTATGCAGAGAATGAGCATAGTTATTTATCCGGTGTCGGCTCTAAATTAGGACAAGGATTTGCTAATGTGGCGACCGGAGTTGTTGAGATACCGAAAAACATTGCCAACATCAGTCACGAACAAAATGTTTTTGTTGGGGCTACCTGGGGTCTATTGCGTGGAGTCATGGAAACTGTCGGTCGGACCACTGTGGGCGCGGCGGAATTAATTACGGCTCCGATTCCTACCAAAGATTTCATCACACCTCCTTATATATGGGATCGTTTTAGCGAGGATACCCGTTACTTTGGCCGGCATTTGCCAGGATTCTGGACGACCTACGGACCGTTCGATGACGGCGAATAAGCCTCTCTTGACCCATTAAATAATCGTTGTATTCATTCGCCATAAAATGGCGTCTGGTTAGGATTAAAAAAGGATAAACTTATGAACAAACAATGTATTCATGTGCCATTTGCCCTATTAGTTGCCACCCTTGCGGCCTGCAGTGCGACGCCACAGAAAGATATTCCCGGTTTAAGTGCGGGAATTGACGCTGCAAACGCCGGTCATTATCGCCAAGCTATTATGCATGAAGAGTTAGCCCAGAAAAAATTGGATGAAGCCGATAAAGCTTTAGCGAATTGGAAAAATGATCATTACTGGAACATTAACGACCAGCAAAAAGCCAAAGACGCCGCCCAGGCAGCTGCCGATCACCGGCTTGCATCGGAAAAAGAGATGTGTCAGTGGCTAACGCAGGTGCACAGTAAGAATCATCTGCAGGATGAAGGGGCTTCAGCTCACCATACTGCGGTATTTTTCGCGGATGGCAGCGCGACATCTTACAAATCCGAGGAGCATGAAATTGCCATCTTGGGTACATATCTGGCAACTCATCCCGATGTTAGCGTCGATGTAACTGCTTATACCGATACAGTCGGCAATGCGGCGAGCAATCAGAATCTGTCAGAAAGAAGAGCTTCCTTTGTCAGCAAAATGTTGGTTCAGCATGGCGCTAAGATGGAGCAATTGCATATAAAAGCTATGGGCGAAGCCGCCGGACCTGCGCATACTCGCAATCAGAATAGCCGAGTAGTATCCATGGTTACTGTGCATCCCACTTATGCCGATTGTCCCGATTTGAAATAACCTCATCAACGCTCCCCCTGTGGTCATATAATGGCTACAGGGGAGCTTCTGTATATTGAATAATTTCCTTCCGCTGTAGTTGTCACTAACAGCAAAAAGCACAATGCACATTAAAAAGATTTGTCGGACTTGTTGTTAAGCTGATGCTTGCGGCGCTCGGTTGTCATATAATGCGCGTTTTAGTTTTTTATGATCCCAAAGGGTAAGTTAATATGAAGAAAATCACTTTATTCGTTTCACTTTTGCTGTTCTTTTTTACCTCAATAGTTAGCGCTCACGGTCCTGTGCGTCAAAAAGCCGAAGAGAAAATCACCATCGACGCACCTGCGGCAAAAGTCTGGGCGATTATTAAGAATTATGGCGACATGTCTTGGCATCCCGGCATTATGAGTACCACAGTTAAAGGCGATAACACCAAAGGTGCAATCCGCGTTTTAACCTTAAAAGACGGCGGCACGATTACCGAAGAATTAAAAAAGTATGACGAAGCTAAAATGTCTTACGCTTATAAAATCACTGACATGAGCTCATCTAAAACCATTACTCATGCCGGTGCTGAAGAAAAAGTCCCTGCGTTACCGGTAAATGACTACGCAGCAAGCATCGAGTTGGCTGATAAAGGCGGTAAGACAGAAGTTATCTGGAAAGCCGGTTATTACCGTGCCTATATGAACAACAATCCACCTGAAGAAATGAACGAAGACGCAGCTAACACAGCTGTGAAAGCAGTTTTGGAAACAGGATTGATTAACCTGAAAAAATTGGCTGAAAAGTAAGGTTTAGCGAGTGTTCCCAGTGAACTACCGCCGCACCAGCTCCCGGCTGGTTTGCTGCCTACACACCATCCTTGTCGACAAGGCTGTGGCGATTTTCATCGCTACAGCTTTTTTATCTACACCGCTGGCCGCCCAGCCTTTTGCCTACAAGGACGTAGGCAAGGGGCGTGAGCTGGGAGCGGCAAGCTTTGCCTATATCAGCAACCAGTTGGGCGATAGCGTATCTGTTATCGATACCGCAACGGGCAGCGTAGTCGATACGATTGCTGTTGCCGGTAAACCAGCCGGAATTGCAGTTGCGCCTGACGGCAGCAAAATCTACGTCAGTACGCCGGAGGCCAAAGGCTTCGCTGTCGTCGACGCCAAAAAGCGCGAAGTCATCGCCAAGGTAGTTGTCAATGACGGCACGTTGGGTATAGCGGTTGCCCCGGATGGCAATCGGGTTTATGTAGCGGACTGGTACAAGAATACCGTCTCGGCGATTGATTCCGACAGCTTACAGATAATTAAAACGATAGCAGTCGGCGAATCGCCCTCAGGATTGGTTGTCAGTCCTGATAATCGCTGGTTGTATGTCGCCAACCGGATTAGTAATTCAGTTTCCCAGATCGACCTGAAGACACTGACCGTTAAGAAAACAGCGCAGGTCGGAACACACCCGTTTGGGCTCACCATTGATGCCAGAGGCGAACGCATTTATGTCGCCAATGTAAAAAGCGATGATGTCACCGTTGTGGAAACGGCCAGGATGAAACCCATTGCCACCGTCAAGGTCAATATGTTGCCGTATGCAACAGCGCTGGCGCTGAACGACAGTCGATTATTGGTAACCAATCAGGATGACGGCACGGTTTCCGTTATCGATACCGAAACATTAAAGGAAATAGCCCTGATTACCGTGGGTACTAAACCCGAAGGCATCAGTACTCATCCTGATGATCGGCATGTCTACGTGGCTAACTGGTTTGACGGCAATGTGTCGGTGCTCGACGCCAGAACCCTGAAAGTGATTGATACCATTAAAACCGGCGAGGGCAGCCGTGCGTTTGGGCAGTTCATGGGCAAATAGCAATAAATGATTTTTTATTGGAGGCGGATAAAAAATCCTCTCCAACAATCTGACTATTTTGAACAATCCGAATTTCCTTCGCCTTGTTAACACCAACCGCACCCAAGCCGCTCAAAGAATGCCGTCACCCAACCAACTTATCGCTTCTCTTCCTTATTTCGCCGACAGTGCGGAACTGTTTGCCGTCTGCGCAGATAAAGCTTGGGCCGTTTTTCTGGATAGCGGCTTTCCTCACAGTAATCAGGGCCGATACGATATTATTGCTGCTGAGCCGGTGTGCACACTGGTCACGCATGGCGAGATTACCGAGATTACCTGTAATGGTGCGACCACAAAATCGGTTGAAAATCCGTTTGCTTTAGTCAAGCAACAGTTAGCCCAGTTCCCGGATTTTAAGCTGGATGATGACTTGCCGTTCAACGGTGGTGCCATCGGCTACTTTTCCTATGACTTGGTTCGCCGATTGGAAGCGCTGCCCACAATTGCCGAAGATGCTGAACACATCGCCGAAATGGCGGTAGGGATATACCAGTGGGCAGTCATCGTCGATCATCACCAGCGAAAAAGCTATTTGGCAGGGTATTGCGACCGGCAAAAATGGCAAGACTTAATCGATCAGTTCAGCCATAAACCTACAAAGCAGGATGAACATCCGTTTAAGGTGACCGGAGTGGTTAAGTCCAATATGGACAAGGATGCCTATGTTCGTGCTTTTAACCGGATCAAACATTACCTAAAGGAAGGCGATTGTTATCAGGTGAATCTGGCGCAACGGTTTGTCGCAGCTTGCGAGGGCGATCCATGGACGGCCTACCAAACCTTGCGCAAACTAAATGCCGCCCCGTTCAGTTGCTATCTTAACCTGCCCGAAGTGCAGGTTTTAAGCTCGTCCCCGGAGCGCTTTTTAAAGCTGACCAATGGCGTGGTCGAGACCAAGCCCATTAAAGGCACGCGGCCAAGAAAACCCGATTACGCGGAAGACCAGCAGCAGATAAAAGACCTGGAAGCCAGCAACAAGGACCGGGCGGAAAACCTGATGATTGTCGATTTGCTCCGCAACGACATCAGTAAAACCTGTAAAAAGGGCTCGGTTAAAGTGCCGAAATTATTCGATGTGGAAAGCTATGCCACCGTGCATCATCTGGTCAGTACGGTAACCGGCCTACTGGCTGATAACCAGCATGCGCTGGATTTGTTAAAAAGCTGCTTTCCGGGCGGATCGATCACCGGCGCGCCTAAGATCAGGGCCATGGAAATCATCGAAGAGCTCGAACCCAACCGGCGCGGCGTTTATTGCGGCGCTATCGGTTATATCGGTTTCAGCGGCAATATGGATACCAATATTGCGATTAGAACCTTGGTGCACTCGGAAAACACTATTCGTTTCTGGGCGGGCGGCGGCATCGTTAATGATTCCGTAGCTGAAGATGAATACCAGGAGAGTTTTGATAAGGCGGCGGCCATGCTCGATTTATTGCAGAAATTTGCGGCAAGGTAATGTGCAACTTAACCGCCGCACGGAGATAAAGTGATTGTTATCAAGCTGGGCGGCAGCCTGTCCCGCACGGATGCCCTTGTCGACTGCCTGAATGCGGCGGAGAAAAACTATCAGGGCAGGGCGGTGGTCATTGTGCCCGGTGGCGGCGCGTTTGCCGATCAGGTTAGATTGGCGCAGCGGCGCTGGCGATTTGACGATACCACCGCGCACTACATGGCCCTCTTAGCCATGCAGCAGATGGGCTTGATGTTTAAAGGGCTTAAACCGGATTTCGTTATCGCTCATACTGTCGAGGCGATTCAAGACCAACTGGGCCGGCAGAAAACCGTCATCTGGTCGCCCGATATAATCGAGCTTGATAACGCAGGCATTGAGGCAAGCTGGGATATAACCTCGGACAGCCTCGCCGCATGGTTGGCCAAGGCGCTTTCGGCAACCGAACTTATCCTGATAAAGTCTGCCGCCATTGATGCCGCCCTGACCCAGCAACAACTCGCAGAACAAGACATACTCGATAAAGCCTTTTGCGATTTTACCGCGCAAGCCGCATTTAAAATACGTATTGTTGATGCGCAAAGTTGGGGTGGTGCATCCTAGCGGACTTAAGCACCCCCTTCGTTTTGCTCGGATTGAAGGCCTTGTCTATGGGCGTTTCAAGTTTCGCATGGTCTAGTCATACCTCCTCCCTATTACAAAATAAAAACGATAAAGGACCACCATGTTAAATATCTGGCAAAGAAACTGCGTAAAAATTGCCGAGTGGTTTCCGCTATGGATAGTAACAGGCTGTCTATGGGCATGGCGGCAACCGGAGGCGTGGATATGGTTCCAGCCTTACATTGCCATCGGACTGGGTGTGATCATGTTAGGCATGGGCTTGACTCTGCGGCTGGCCGATTTTTCGGAAGTATTGCGTATGCCGAAGATTATCGCTATTGGCATTTTGGTGCAATTTACCATCATGCCGCTGTCGGCCTATTTCTGGGCGAAAATATTGGACTTGGAGGCGAGCCTGGCGATAGGACTGATCCTGGTTGGCACCTGTCCCGGAGGCACCGCTTCCAATGTGATTACTTATCTGGCTCGCGGCAATGTGGCCTTGAGCGTATTGTTGACCATGTGCTCCACTTTCGCTGCCGTCGCATTGACGCCGCTGCTGACCCAATGGCTGGCTGGCACCTACTTGCCGGTAGACGGCTGGGGCTTGTTTCGTTCAATGATTCAGGTGGTATTGATCCCTTTGATAGCGGGATTGTTAATCAATACCGCACTGGACCGTATTCAGCAGCGCAAACGTCATGCCGTGCGGGCCGGTATCAATGCGCTCGGTCCTACCGTCAGTGTAGCAGTGATCGTGTTGGTGGTAGGCAGCATTGTGGCAGGTAACAAAGCGGCAATTGGATTGATGGGGGCAAAATTATTCTATTCTGTTTTTTTATTTCACTCCACCGGCTTTGCCTTAGCTTATATCGTTATGAAATGGTTGGGTTATAGCAAGGTGAAGAGTCGTACCGTATCAATACAAGTGGGCATGAAAAATAGCGGACTTGGCGCATCGCTGGCAAAAACGCATTTTGCCTCCATGGCGATGGCTCCCGTCCCCGCAGCGATTTCGGCGGTGTTTCATTGTCTGATCGGTAGCGTACTGGCAGGAATTTGGGCTAGAAAGCAGTAACGAGTAATACAAAAGTTACTCACATTTTCTGGGGATAACTTTGTGTATAAGCTGAAAATAAGCGTCCTAACCTATCACTTCTTAAGCTTTTTTGTTAGATCGGTCAGATTATAGTCAATGGTTGGCGGCGTGTTATCGTGGTTTTAACTATCAACGACTTAGAGTAGACAAGGATGATTTTAGTGGGGATCTTTAAGAGCGGGAGCGATCTCTTGCGGCTATGCTGCTGAAACAAAATTAGTTTGCAGCTGCCTGTGGAAAAGGTTGCGTAGTATATTTGGTGTCAAGCTTTATTTTTTACAATACGATCAGCCTGAATATTCAGCCAAGCACTGAAAATTGTCGCCTAGGCCGTTCGGGTGTAGTGAATAATAGAGAGGGCAAGATGAGGGTTGCTAGCCATTGGGGGCGACCGGTAAAGCGGGCCGCCCAGATAGCTCAGCTGTATTCCTGCATTGGTGCTGCTAATGCAGTTAAAGAGTGGGAGCTTGTGCTGTTAATCTTTCAGTGGCGTCTGCCATTTTTACCGGCAGTCGTATCTTCGAATTTAACTTTTAATGGTTTTCCGCAATATAGATTGCCGTCGAGTGCGGCTATTGCGGCTCTTGCTTCGTGGCCTTCCATGCCGATAAAGCCGAAGCCCCGGCATTTTCCGCTAAATATATCGGAAACAAGCTGAATGGAGCGGACTTTGCCGTATTCAGAAAATAAAGCCTGTACAGTTTCTTCAGTGGCTTCGCTAGGTAAGTTTCCTACAAAAATTCGTTTCAAAAGACATGTCCTAAATTAGGGGGTGAGTTGATAGGCCGGTTGAACCGGTTATGATGCCACAACCCCGCAGCTGTTGAATGCGGGGCTGGGTGTCAGAAAGTAAGGCTGTTTAAGCTGGGCTTACTTGTGATGCTTGTGGGCCTTTAGGGCCTGATTCTACGTCGTACTTAACCGCTTGGCCTTCAGCCAATGTGCGGTAGCCGCCGTCGCTGGCGATTGCAGAAAAGTGTACAAACACGTCTGCGCTGCCGTCGCTAGGCGAAATAAAACCGAAACCTTTAGATTCGTTGAACCACTTAACAGTACCTGTTGCCATAAAATTACCTATATAAATCAATGAAAAATGTTTGATTGCAAATCATGCCGGGCAATTTTAAGGAGAAAAGCGAATGGAATTTCTGAAAAGTGCTGAATAACATGCAAAACTTACAGTAGAAGTCTCACGTTTGTATGGAGTTCCGTCTACTGCGTCTTGCATTATAGAGGCTAATGCTTAGTATAGCCATTGAAAATTTAGCCGGGTGTTTTGTTTGGGGCAAGGAGTGACCGGTAAGTCGCTAATAATGGTTTCTACGGCCAAAGTTATTGTGGCGACCGTTTTCCTCGCTAAAGTGATGATCATGACGATAATGAGGCGAAAAATAGGCGTTACCTCGACCATAGCCGTTATCATAATAATATGGTCTTTCGCCGTAATGGTTTCTGTGCATAATGTATCCGCCGCCGTAACTACCGTAACCGGAATAATATGAATACTGTTGCGGATAATGGACGCAAGCGGAGAGTAGCAACGCAAAACTGACCAACAGCATTTTTTTGATGATCGAATTCATTTTTATAGCTCGTGACAGTTGACCTGTACTAAATAATATCGGTAGATCGCTGAATGTAGAATGAATCTGCTCAGCAAGCACATTGACATAACAAAGGAATAGCATGAAATACCCCGTAGTTGACGCACGTATCACCCCTGAAGGCCGATTGGATGTGCTGTCCAAGGCCGAAGTCACCAAGTTGCTCGATACCAGCCAGGGCGGCTTGTACCGTCTGTTTCGCAACTGCTCGCTTGCGGTATTGAATTGCGGCAGCACTTTGGATGACGGCAAGGAATTGCTGGAGCGTTATCCCGATTTTGAAATACGCGTCGTTCAGGAACAGCGCGGCATTAAACTGGAGGTTAAATCCGCTCCGGCCCATGCCTTTGTCGACGGTATCATGATCAAAGGTATCAACGAGCATTTGTTTGCGGTGCTGCGCGACATCATTTATGTCAGCGACGAGATCAATAATAATCGGATGTTTGAGCTAAATAGCTCGGACGGCATCAGCAGCGCCGTATTTCATATCTTGCGCAACGCCAAAATTTTGCGGCCGATGACCACGCCGAAAATGGTGGTATGCTGGGGCGGGCACTCAATCAGCCGTAAGGAATATGACTACACCAAGGTAGTCGGCCACGAGATGGGCTTACGCGGCCTGGATATTTGCACCGGCTGCGGGCCGGGTGCGATGAAAGGCCCGATGAAAGGGGCGACTATCGGCCACGCCAAGCAGCGGATAAAAAGCGGCCAATATTTAGGAATAACCGAACCCGGCATCATTGCCGCCGAATCGCCCAATCCGATCGTCAACGACCTGGTGATCCTACCGGACATTGAAAAACGCCTTGAGGCTTTTGTCCGCACCGGGCACGGTATCGTGGTGTTTCCCGGCGGCGCTGGCACGGCTGAGGAAATACTTTATATATTGGGCATTCTGCTGCATCCCGATAATGAAGACATGCCGTTTCCGCTGATATTTACCGGCCCGGATTGTTCGGGGGATTATTTCAGGGAAATCGACAGGTTTATTGCCGGAACCTTGGGAGAATCCGCGCAGCAGCGTTACAAAATCATTATTGATGATCCGGTGCTGGTCGCGCAAGAAATGCAGTCGGGCATTCAGCGGGTGCGGCAATTTCGTAAGGAAACAGGCGATGCCTACTATTTCAATTGGCTGCTTAAGATTGACCACGTGTTTCAGCAGCCGTTTATCCCCACCCATGACAACATGAGGAATCTGGCTTTGCATAAAGAACAGGAAAAGCACCAGCTCGCCGCGAACCTGCGCCGAGCATTTTCCGGCATCGTGGCGGGCAACGTCAAAGACGATGGCATACGCTCTATCGAGCAATACGGCCATTTCGAAATTTGCGGCGACGCAGACATCATGGCATTGATGGATTCCTTGCTGGCCTCATTCGTTGCGCAACACCGGATGAAATTGCCGGGGAAGACTTATTTGCCGTGTTACAAGATTATCAAATAATGAGGCTTAATTGATAATTTCTCTGTGGCCGCAGGCGATTATAAGCATTTTATTCACCACGAAGACACAAAGGACAGGAAGAAATAAAACTTCGTGTCTTCGTGGTGAGAACCTTTTAGCTGTATTGCCGCGCCAGTGCGTGGAAACGATGTTTTCATGAAAGTCATCCTGACCGAAAAGCCCTCAGTCGCCCGCGACATCGCCAGATGCCTGAGTATCAGCAACAAGCGCGACGGTTATTTTGAGGGCAACGGCTATCAAATCACCTGGGCGTTCGGTCATCTGGTCGAGTTGAAAGAACCGGACGAATATAACCCATCCTGGAAACGCTGGACTTTGGAATCCCTGCCGATCATTCCCGAACAATTCGGCTTAAAAGCCAGGGGCGATGCTTCGGCGCAAAAACAGCTCAACACGATCAAAAGTTTGTTCAAGGCCGCTGACGAAATCATCTGTGCGACCGATGCGGGAAGGGAAGGGGAGTTGATATTCAGGTACATTTTGTCCTGGACGGAATGTGTGCAAAAACCGTTTAAACGGCTGTGGATCAGCTCGTTAACCGACGATGCGATACGCCAAGGTTTTGCAAAGTTGCAGGACGGCCATGCCTACGACGGACTTTATCGCGCCGCCAAATGCCGCAGCGAATCGGACTGGATCGTCGGCTTAAACGCCACGCGGCTGTATACGCTGAAATTCGGCCAGCAAGGCGGCTTATGGACGATAGGCCGGGTGCAAACGCCGGTGCTGGCGCTGATCGTACAGAAGGATTCGGAGATCAGCAATTTTGTCGCCCAAGATTTTTGGGAATTACACAGCCTGTACCGGGACGCCGATTTCCAATATGTCGGCGGACGGTTCGATCACAAAGCCGATGCGGAAGCCCTGCTAAGCCAGATTGAGGGGAGGGATTTTCAGGTTACCGAGGTCAAAGGCAAGCGGGAAACGCTCAGTCCGCCGTTATTGTACGATTTGACCGATCTGCAAAAAGACATGAGCAACCGCCACGGCCTGACTGCCGACCAGACCTTAAGCGCTGCCCAGCAGTTATACGAGAAAAAACACGTTACCTATCCGCGTACCGACAGCCGTTATTTAACCAACGACATGAAGCCGGGCATGAAGCCCTTGCTGGCGAAATTACGTTTCAAATTTGAGCGGCAAATCGAGCCGCTCGACCTCGATAAACTTGTGCTGAACAACCGGATTTTCAATGACGCCAAAGTGACCGACCACCATGCGATCATTCCCACGACTGCATTGCCGCATTCGCTGTCGGGCAATGAAGCCAAAGTTTATGAGGCTATAGCCCTGCGTTTTATTGCGGCGTTCTATCCGCCCTGCATCAAGCAAATCACCACCGTTCTAGGCGAGATTCGTCCCCCTCTCCCTCAGGGACAACTTGCATGGATGCAGGAGGTAGAGCAACGCAGGAGCAGTTGCCGAGAGGGCCGGGGTGAGGGGATTTTAAAAAGCCAATCCTCCACCGTAAAATTCAAAACTACCGGCACGATGATCGAAGCGCCCGGCTGGCAGGTCTTGTTTAAAAACGATGCGCCGAGCCAATCCGACAAAACGCAAAAAATCCTGCCCAATTTCAAAAAAGGCGAAACCGGCCCACAGCAGCCGTCGATAAACCAGGGCAAAACCACGCCGCCCAAACCCTATAACGAAGCGAGCCTGCTCGGCATCATGGAGTCGGCCGGTAAAACCTGCGAGGATGAGCTGCTTAAAGAAGCGCTAAAAGAAAAGGGTCTCGGCACCCCTGCAACCCGGGCCTCGATTATCGAAGTGTTAATCAAGCGGAACTACATCCAGCGGCAAAAAAAGAATCTGCTTAGCACCGAATCGGGTCGGCATCTGATTTCCATTATCGCCGACGACCGGTTAAAGTCTGCGGCGATGACCGGCGAATGGGAGGCCAAGCTCAAAAAAATAGAACATAACGAGTACGACCCCGACCGGTTCATGGACGAAATCATCCAGTTTACCCAGAAAATAAAAAACGAATCGGACCTCCCGCTGTACGATCAAAGCCGCTTGGGCGACTGCCCATTGTGCGGACAACCGATTATCGAAGGCAGAAAAGGCTACGGTTGCAGCGGCTGGAAAGCCGGTTGCCAGTTTGTGTTATGGAAACAAATCTATGGCGTACCGGTTACCCGCGACATGGCCTGCCAGTTACTGCAAAACAGCCGAACCCTGCATAGTTACGCGATCATGATAAATGGCGAGGTGTTTAACGCCCAGCTGACTCTCAACAAACAAGGAGAGACGGGTTTTGTCAAAGCCGAGCCGAGTCGTCGGCCTGTCATAAATGAAGCGATTGCCGATTGCCCGCTGTGCAACGGAAAAATCGTTGAAACCGCAAAAGCCTACAGCTGTAGCGAATGGCGCAGCGGCTGCAAAATGACGATCTGGAAAACCGTCGCGCATAAAAAAATCACCGTAGCGATGGCCAAAAAATTACTCGACAGCGGTGAGACCGGGATGCTGAAAGGTTTTAAATCTAGTAAAGGCACGGGGTTTGAAGCCAACCTGAAACTGGTCGAGGGCAAAGTTGAAATGGAGTTTTCCGGGCGTTAGCCGATAGGTCTCGCTCCCATTCGCAGTGTAGGAATGCGGCACCGGCGTTTCAGGACGAGGACATAGTGCCTTGAATGCGTCCCACGTAGCAAGCAGCCAAAGAGATCAATTGGCTGCCGGAAGAAAAATAAGGTGTAACTTTCAGCACATAGATAAATGGAACACGGATGATACGGATTAGGCTGATATACACTGATTAAAAAGCACAAGAACAGATTTGGTTTCGGTTTTTTAAAATCCGTTTAAACCCGTCCAATCCGTGTCATCTGTGTTCTATTAAGTATCGCTGAATAGTGCAATGACTTGTTAAAACCACTCCAAGCGATACAAATCCGGGCGCCGGTTCGCGAGGTTGCGGGCCGCGCCGCGTGTGCGAACTTGTTTTAATAAATCCAGGTTAACATCGGCAATTAGCGTCATTTCGGTATTCGGCGTCGCTTCGGCCAATATCGCATCATGCGGAAATGAAAAATCACTGGGACTGAAAATGGCCGCCTGCGCATATTGGATGTCCATATTCTCTGCATGCGGCAAGTTCCCTACGCTGCCGGTAATCGCGACAAAGCATTCATTTTCAATGGCGCGGGCTTGGGAGCAATAGCGCACCCGTTGGTAGGCGTTTTTAGTGTCGGTCCAGAACGGCACAAAAATGATTTGCGCGCCCTGAATGGTCGCCAAGCGGGCCAGTTCGGGGAATTCGGAATCGTAGCAGACCAATACCGCAATCTTGCCGCAATCGGTATCGAACACCTTCAATGCATCGCCGCCTTGGACGCCCCAGCATTTGACTTCGTCAATCGTGACATGGATTTTGTACTGGGCTTCAAACGTGCCGTCGCGCCTGAGCAGCCACGACACGTTATAGAGTTCATGGGCGCTATATTCCGGCATGGAACCGGCAATAATGTTGATGTTGTAGGACATCGCCATGTCCAATAAACCGTTCCTGATTTCACTGCTAAAACCCGCCAGGGCACGGATGGCGTCTGGAGGGCTTTTATCGTTAAACAAGCCCATCAGCGGCGCGCTCATGTATTCGGGAAACAGCACGAAGTCGGCATGGTAACCGGCTACCGCATCGATAAAAAATTCGGCATGTTTGAGCAGTTCCTCGACACTGGTTAAGGTGCGCATCTGCCATTGAACGACGCCCAAACGGATGATGTTTTTGGCGCCGCCAATCGAGGGCGTTTTTTCGACATAATCCAGGTTGACCCATTCAAGCAGAGTAGCATAGCCCTTAGATTCTGCGTCTACAGGCAAATAGCCGGTTAACAGCTTGCGGACATGGAAACCGTTAAACAGCTGGAATGACAGCACCGGGTCGAATATCTCCCGGTTTTTGACCTCTTCGATATAACGCACCGGCGTTAAGGTGTCGGCGTATTTGGCATAGCCTGGAATCCGGCCGCCGGCAATAAACCGGCGCAGGTTCAGGTTTCGGCATAGCTCCTTGCGCGCATCGTACAGCCTTCGGCCCAAGCGCAGTCCACGATATTTCGGATGGACGAAAATATCGACACCGTACAAGGTATCGCCCAAGGGATCGTGATGGGTCAGATAACCGTTGCTGGTGATTTGGGCATAGGTATGGACATCGCCAAAGCGGGCATAATCGACGACCATGCTTAATGCGGCAGCGACCAACTGGCCGTTATCTTCAATGACAATCTGACCTTGTGGGAAACGGGTGATTTGAGACGTGTATTGGTCTTTCTTCCAGGCCCCGCCCAAATTGTCGTAGACATGTTCCATTAAAACAGCAATATTATCGTAATCGTCAAGAGTCAGGTGACGAAGCAGAAGCTTATGTTTTTGTATTTTGTCTTTTTTCATAGCCCAAAAGTATAACCTTGCTTTTTGACGGCTTTATTACAATCCGATTTATTCCGTTCAGCCGCTTGTTGAAGCCAAAAGCAGGGGATTCCAGTAAACGCTTTTTCTCAGTCGATTGTCATACGGGCGTCACAGAGAGAAGGTTTAATATCAGAAATTAATTTTCCCTATGAAACAACCTCGGATTTATAAACTATGACTACCGAACCAACCCAGCTGCCCCAAGAAGAAATCAGCAAAATTGACGCCTACTGGCGCGCCTGCAACTATCTTGCGGCGGGCATGATTTATCTGCGCGACAATCCGCTGCTGCGCGAACCGCTCAAGATGGAACATGTGAAGAGTCGCTTGCTGGGGCATTGGGGTTCAAGTCCCGGTCTCTCTTTTACCTATATTCACCTTAACCGGCTGATCAACAAATACGATTTGAGCGCTATTTTTATGGCAGGTCCTGGGCATGGCGCGCCGGGCGTGCTTGGCCCGGTTTATCTGGAAGGCGCTTACAGCGAAACCTACCCGAACAAGAGCGAAGACGAACACGGCATGCGCCAGTTCTTCAAGGAGTTCTCCTTTCCGGGTGGCATCGGCAGCCACTGTACACCGGAAACGCCAGGCTCGATTCATGAGGGCGGCGAACTCGGTTACAGCGTCTCGCATGCGTTCGGCGCGGCTTACGATAATCCTGATTTAATCGTTGCGGTGATGGTCGGCGATGGCGAAGCCGAAACCGCGCCGCTGGCGACCTCCTGGCATTCCAACAAATTCCTGAACCCGATCCGCGATGGCGCGGTGCTGCCGATCCTGCATCTTAACGGCTACAAGATCAATAACCCCACCATCCTGTCGCGCATCTCGCACGAGGAGCTGGAAAACCTGTTCAAGGGTTACGGCTGGACGCCTTATTTCGTCGAAGGCAGCGACCCGGACACCATGCACCAGACCATGGCAGCGGCCATGGAGCAGTGCGTGCTGGAAATCCGCCGCATCCAACAGGAAGCGCGCAGCAGCGGTAAGCCTGTGCGCCCGCGCTGGCCGATGATTGTGTTACGCAGTCCCAAAGGCTGGACCGGGCCGAAAGAAGTTGATGGCAAGAAAGTGGAAGGCTTCTGGCGCGCGCACCAAGTGCCGCTGGGCAACGTGCGCGACACCCCGGAGCATTTCAAGCAGCTGGAAGACTGGCTGCGCAGCTACAAGCTGGAAGAGCTGTTCGACCAGAACGGCCGCCTGTTGCCCGAACTCAAAGCGCTGGCGCCCAAAGGTACGCGGCGCATGAGCGCTAACCCCCACGCCAACGGCGGCCTGTTGCGCAAAGCCCTGCATATGCCGGATTGCCGCGAATATGCCGCTGTGGTCACCAAGCCGGGAACCACCAGCGCTGAAAATACGCGTCCTTTGGGCAAGTTCCTGCGCGACATCATGCGTTTGAATATGAATAATTTCCGCGTGTTCGGCCCCGACGAAAACAGTTCGAACAAGCTGGACGATGTCTATGAAGCCAGCAAAAAAACCTGGCTGGCCGACACTCTGCCGGAAGATGCGGGTGGCGGCGAACTGTCGCCGGACGGGCGGGTCATGGAAATGTTGTCCGAGCATACGCTGGAAGGTTGGCTGGAAGGCTATTTGCTGACCGGACGCCACGGTTTTTTCTCCACCTATGAAGCCTTCGTGCATGTGATCGATTCGATGTTCAACCAGCATGCCAAATGGCTGGCCATGTCCAAGGAAGTCGCTTGGCGCGCGCCGGTGTCGTCGCTGAACCTGCTGATCACCTCGACCGTATGGCGGCAGGACCACAACGGCTTTACCCACCAGGATCCGGGCTTTCTCGACGTGGTAGTCAATAAAAGCCCCGAGGTGACGCGCATCTACCTGCCGCCCGACGTGAACTGCCTGCTGACGGTTGCCGATCATTGCCTGAAAAGCACCGACTACATCAACGTGATTGTCTGCGACAAGCAAAAGCATCTGCAGTTTTTGGACATGGATGCGGCGATCAAACATTGCACCAAAGGCATCGGTATCTGGGATTGGGCGAGCAACGATCAAGGCGTCGAGCCGGATCTGGTGATAGCCAGTGCCGGCGATATACCGACCAAGGAAGCGTTGGCGGCGGTGGTATTGCTGCGCGAGAATTTCCCCGAACTCAGGATTCGCTTCATCAACGTGGTCGATCTTTACAAGCTGACGCCTGAAGCAGAGCATCCGCACGGTTTATCGGACAAGGATTTCGACAGCCTGTTCACGCTGGACAAACCGGTTCTGTTCAACTTTCACGGTTATCCCTGGCTGATCCATCGCCTGGCCTATCGCCGCAACAACCACAAGAACCTGCATGTGCGCGGCTACAAGGAAAAAGGCAGCATCAACACGCCGTTGGAACTTGCGATCCAGAATGAGATCGATCGTTTCAGCCTGGTGATCGATGCCATCAATCGCATCCCGGCTTTACGGGTGGCGGGTGCGCATGTAAAAGAAAACATGCGCGATATGCAGATCGACTGCCGCAATTATGCTTACGAACACGGCATTGATTTGCCTGAAGTTGACAACTGGGTGTGGCCTTATTGATGAATCGCTCAGTTCTAACTATCAATAGCGGCTCGTCGTCTATCAAGGCGAGCCTGTTTTCCGCAGACGGCGCGCGGCGCAATTTCCGCTATGAGCGTGTGCGCGACCAGCGGGAGGCGTTCGATCAGCTCTTGCGGGATTTGGCTGGTGATATGCCGGATCTGGTTGGGCATCGTTTTGTCCATGGCGGCGATATTACCGACCCGGCTAGACGGGTTGATGCGGCCGAGCGTTCCCGGCTGGAAGGGCTGATCCATCTTGCCCCGTTGCATCTGCCGGGCAATTTGCTGGGGCTGGATTTATGCCTGCAACGTTTCGATGCGCCGCAGCTGGTTTGCTTCGATACGGCTTTTCATACCACCATGCCCGAGTTGGCTCAACGGTTGCCGATCCCGAATGAGCTAGGCTTACGCCGCTTTGGTTTTCACGGGCTCAATTACGCCTACGTTGCCAAAATGCTTGCCTGGATTTTGGGCGATCTGGCTTATAAAAAAGTGGTCGTCGCGCACTTGGGCAGCGGCGCCAGCCTTTGCCTGATGGAAAACCTGAAATCAGTGGACACCACGATGGGTTACACTCCGGCAGGCGGTATCCCGATGGGAACCCGTAGCGGCGACCTTGACCCCGGCGTAATGGTGGAACTGGCCAAACACTATAATCCCGAAAAGTTAAGCGACCTGGTGTTTCACCAGATGGGGTTGTTGGCGTTGTCTTCGGGTGAAAGTTCGGAAATGCATGAACTACTTTCCAGTAAAAGTGAGCAAGCCCAATTTGCCGTCGATTATTTCTGCCGCCAGGTGCGTGCTGCGATCGGCGGATTTGCTGCCAAGGCGGGCGGTATCGATGCGCTGGTCTTTACCGGCGGCATCGGCGAACATTCTGCCGAAGTTCGGGAGAAAATTTGCGCACCCTTGGATTTTTTGGGGTTTGCCTTGGACAAGGCCGCCAACTATTTAGGCGCTAGCGAGATCGGCATTCCCGATCGCAAGCCGGTGCTGATTATCGAGGCTGATGAGGAAGTGATGATCCGCAATCTTTGTTTAAGCATTGGCCCATAGGCGCGGGCGTTTGATAAATAGCCTGTTTTCGCAATCGCTCAAAACAGGCTTATTCCAACTTACAGGCAGGGGTATCTGCCGGCGAAGCTATTTTGTTCAAGCAGCGTAACGACTTCATCACAGCTGATAATATTTTTATTGCTTTCGATAATGTAGTTAGCCAGTTTGGTAATGGCTCTCCAGTTTGCCCGATCATTTATGAAGTTAAACGCTACGTCAAACAACTCATCCAGTTTTTTGTCCTGCTGTTGTTTGCAGGCGGAAAAACATTGCAAATATTCATAGGCCAGTTCAAGGTCGGAACTGCCTCCGTAATTTTTCAATGCTTCCAGATCGACTAATTTATGATTAAACAGTTCATCATCGGTATGGGCAATGTATTTAGCCTCGGCCAGCGGGCCGATAAGCAGATTAATGATGTCCACTTCAAAGGCGACGATGTGATCTTGTATCAAAGATTCCTTTGTATTATGGTCGGCCGCATGCGCCAAAGTTTCAGCCGAATAGGGTAATGATTTGATTGAGCGGCCTCCTTTCACCCTTGCAATACAATCGACTTGATAAACCATTATATTTTCTTCAGACATGCCGTTTAAATCTTTAAGCATGATTTGAAAAAAAACAGGCGGAAGGTTCCGGGCTTTGTTATTTAAATAAATAGCCGCAGCATGTCCTGCTTCATGGAATGCAATACATTGCTTATGTCCTAGTAGTTTATCTTGGCTGAGATTCTTAAATATCTTGTTACGTTTCATATCGAATACCATACTATTGAATCAACAAAAATCGGGAGGAGCGTCAAGGCTTATTGAGATTAGCGACTAGAATAGGGTGATTTTATTACGTGGATATTTCTTTAAGATGACATGAATATTTCCGCTTATAACCATAAAAATAGACAGGTAATGCAGTCTATTGAAATACATAATAATTTTGCGGTAATAAGTCATTTATAGCCCGATGAATTTTTCAACATTATGTGAAATCGGTGGGGTCTGGCAGGCAATCTAAAAGCTAAACAGAAGAAAAATAATCAAAATAAAAGGAAAAAAATTAATCATGCTGTCATTTAAGGTAATTACCATG
>Ga0208789_1000218_pt1 | contig 69664 bp, 61 predicted proteins | sample Methanotroph_Enr_FD_187368 | JGI IMG/M metagenome (GOLD analysis project Ga0208789, IMG submission 187368) | Enriched soil microbial communities from Old Woman Creek wetland in Ohio, USA - Methanotroph_Enrichment_5 (SPAdes) (version 2) | ecosystem: Environmental > Terrestrial > Soil > Wetlands... | reverse complement strand
AAAATAGGAATATATTTTAACATTTCCGGTCGAAAAGATGGGCTTAAAAATAAGTATTAATTAAGTATTTCAATTGGATGGGGTATTTTTCAGGGATGACTACATATTTGGCAGATAAGCCGATTTTGCACGGCCAAAACAAGCTTTGGACTTCAAAAATCGATGACACCGGAGTTCAAAGCTTGCTTTGAATATAAAATCACAGCCAGTGAATCAAACTGAAAAAGAGGCTCGTGTCGTCGCGATCGAAATCGTGCTGCACCCGAAAGCTCGATTCAATGCTCTCAATGCGCGTGTGATAGCCCAGCAGACCGCTGACGCCGTCTTGCCCCGGATTCGGGCTGGTAACGCCGACACCGACAAACAGGGCGTTGATCAGGCTGTTGGTTCCCAGCAATTGGCCGGGATAAATGGCGGTTTCCAGCGTTTCCTGCCGTCCTGCATTAGGCAGGGTTGAGTGAATATAACGAAAATTGACCAACTCGCCGACTTCCCACGCGGTAAGCCGACGGTTGAAATTGGGATTCAGGTAGCCCAACGGGTTGGAAAACTCCACGCCGGTCGGCCCCATGGCGCGGCCCAATCGGGCCTCATGGCCCAAGAAACCTTTGCGAAACCCAAGGCTCCCGGTCACCATCATGTCTTTAGAGCCGTCGACGTTGCCTATCGTGTTATCAACATAAAACATTTCGATGCCCGGCCGCAGTTCGTTTGCTCCCCGTTCGGGTGAGATGTAAGCCAAGGTGCTGCGCCATTGTTCGCCATCGCTGCCCCAGGTCGCCATCAATCGTTTGTCATACAGGGCGACATAACCGCCGGGGTAATCTTGTCCCTGAAAGCTTTGCCATTGCGTGGACACGATGTATTTAACGGACTGCCACGCGTTCCGGTAGGATATTTTGGCGAATTTAATATCCTGATTGCTGTGGTTCCTATCGACAAATCCGCCGCCAAAACCAAGGCCTGACGGCAAACGGTATTCGCCCTGCACCTCGGTTTGTTTGCTGTCTCCCTGTAGGACTTCTTGTGCGCCCAGAATTAAATCGCCGAGGTCGGGGCGTTTCAGCAAAGGACGCGCAAAGCCGCCGAAATAATTAGTGTCCTGCCCGCCTGTCTCGGATACCTGTACGCCGTGCCCGCCTTTAAAAACCGGCGTCCATAAAATGCTGTTGACCTGGAAATCGCCGTTATCCTTGCGGTCGTAGAAAGCGTCAATTTTGCCGCCTTTGAAGTAGGGGGAATCGGTGCCGCCTGCGTAAACGCAAGACTGAAGAATCAGCAGCAGGACAAAAAACAGGGTTTTGGCTGGCACGGTAGAGTTTTCCTTGCTCTATACGGAATGACATCTGGGGCTGGGATGACTAAAGCCATCCCTACAGGATTAAAATAATGACGATTTTTCGGTCCGTCCCGCCAACAGACCCTGTTTGAATTGTTCCGCAGGAACCGGTCTGCCGAACAAATATCCCTGAAATACGCGGCATCCGTAATTGACCAGATGCTCCCGCTGAACCTCCGTTTCCACTCCTTCGGCAATCACATTAAGGTCAAGGTTTTTTCCCAGTGACAGTATGGTTCGGATAATAGCTGAATCATGGTTATTAAAAGCCATGTTCTTGACGAACGATTGGTCTATTTTCAGCTGCTTCAAAGGTAGTTTTTGCAGATAAGACAGCGAGGAATAACCGGTGCCGAAATCATCCATCGAAAAGCTGACTCCTAATTCCCTGACAGCATGCATTTTAGCAATGGTGTCTTCGACATTATCCATGATTACGGACTCGGTAATTTCCAATTTGAGCAGAACGGGATTGGCGCCGGTTTCCGCCAATATCGCTCGTACCTGCTCGACAAAATCGGCCTGACTAAGCTGCCGTGAGCTGATATTGACAGCCAATTTCAACTCACGGGTTTCAGGGTAGTTTGCCCAGTCGACCAAGGTTTCGCAGCCTTGCCTCAATATCCAATGACCGATAGGCAGAATAAGGCCGGTTTCTTCAGCAAGCGGGATAAAGTCGGCTGGAGAAATCATGCCCCGCTCAGCCTGATTCCAACGCACCAGCGCCTCCGCGCCAACCGGCTGTCCTGCTGCATCGACCTGAACCTGATAATGTAATCCGAATTCGTTGCGATCCAGCGCACTGCGCAAATCGTTTTCCAAAGAGGCCCGTAAATTTAGACTCTCCTGCATTTCGGGAACAAATGCGCGGATGACATTCCGCCCGGCCTGCTTGGCCTGATACATGGCCAAATCGGCGCGTTTAAGCAGTTCCTCGCTGCTGGTTTCGTGCCCCAGGAACAGTACAAAGCCAATACTGCCGGTGGAGTAATGCTCGACTAAAGGCTGTAGTTTATTGTCGATATTGCTTTTCAACAGGTAGAATTCAGCCAGATTACTGCGAATTTTTTCGGCAACTGCATGCGCCTGGATGGCCGCCTCAAGCTCCTGTTCATCGAGAAATTCCAGCATGACCACAAACTCGTCGCCGCCCAGCCTGGCTACGGTGTCGACTTCCCGCACGCAGTTTCGCAAGCGTTGCCCCACTTCGATCAGCAATTGATCGCCCCGATCATGTCCCAGCGTATCGTTAAGCGTTTTGAAGTTATCAAGGTCGAGGAACATTAACGCCCCATGGGTCTTGTTGCGATTGCTGGCGCTCAGTGCCAAGTTGAGCCGGTCGAACAGTAGCGTGCGGTTGGGGAGTTTGGTCAGGGAATCGTAATAAGCCAGATCCCTGATCCGCTCTTCATCGGCCTTGCGCTGGCTGATGTCGGTGAAAGTGCCGACATAGTTGGTAATTTGGCCTTCTGGATTGGCAATGGCGGTTATGCATAACCATTCAGGATAGACGACGCCGTTTTTCTTTTTATTCCAGATTTCGCCTTGCCAGTATTTATCGCGGCGAATGCTTTCCCACATGACCGCATAAAACTCGCTGTCCTGCTGGCCGGATCTGAGAATGCCTGCGGGTTTGCCGACAACTTCATCGGCACTGTAGCCGGTCAGCTCAGTAAACGACTTATTGACGCGCAGGATATTATTGTCGGCATCGGTAACGATGATGCCTTCCTGGGATTCAAACGCCGCCGCCGCAATACGCAGTTCATGCTCGGCCTTGAGTCGCAGCTTCTCGCGGTCGTTGTGTTCAAGCGCATAGGAAATGTCGTCAGTCAGTCCGCGCATCAGGTCAATCAGATCGGGCGTAAAATAGCCTTGTTCATCCGAGTAAACGGCAATTGCCCCGATACAGCGACCGCCGCGCATCAGCGGGAATGCCGCCACCGCGTTAATATTCTCTTTAGCGGCCACGGGCTGCCAGGGCCGCGTACTGGATTCATCGAGAAAATTATTGAAAATTTTCGGCACGCCTTCCCGGATGGCGGTTCCCATCGGTCCTCGCCCCTCAGGCAATGCCTCGGCCGACGTAACTCTGATATTCTTAAGATAGCTGGAATCCGGATGACTGGCAGCAACCATTCGCACCCAGCCATCGGGTTCAGTCATACCCACCCAAACCAGTTTAAAGGCAACATTACTGGCAATAATACGGCATACCTCGGTCAGTAACTTAACTTCGTCCGGCTCGCGCACAATGACGTCCGCGCTCTGGGTCCATGCCGCATATAGGTGATTGATACGCTCCCGTTGCCGCTCGGAATTGGACAGCACATCAAGCATTTGATTAAAGCCGTGCGCCAGTATGCCGACTTCATCCTCGCCCGAAATACGCGCCCTGACACTATGATCCCCGCCTTCGACCTTGGCGGCAACCTGCATCAGGTGACGTAATCTTCTGGTGAGCCTTCGCGCCAATAATATTGCTGCAACCAACACGGTCAGTGCCGCAAAGACTATAAAATTGACCCCCATGACTGCAACGGAGCGAAGATTGGCATTGACCCCGTTCATAGTCATTAACACTCGCGCCCATCCCACATGGCGCTGTCCCGCCATCACCGGTGCGGCAACATCAATTTGATGGGTACTGACAAGCAACACTTGCGTTTTGGGCGGGGAACTTAGCAACTTCTGATTTTGCGCGTCGGTAACGAATAATCCTGCCTCGTTAGCCCTGGTAGAGCTCAGTACTTCGCCGCGCAAAGATAGGATATAGGCCCGTTCCAGATCAGGTAAGCCGGCAAAGCCCTGCAACACTTCCTTTAATCCGGCAATATCGTTGGCCAATACCCATGATGTGCTGCTGCTGGCTAGTGAAGCCGCCAGCGATTTACTCTGCTGCATCGCGGCGCCATACAGAAAATTACGCTGCCGCTCGAATAACAGCCCAGCAAGGCCAATCATCATGACCAACGCAACGCCGCCAAACGACCACGCTAATTGACGCCGAATGGAGCCGCTAAAAAAAGCCCGCTTCGGTCTACTTCGATTAAGATTCATTTACTCTAAAGGCCGTACCGTTTTAATAAAGGTCGTAATAAATGCTTGAACCGGCACGTAAGTATCATCATTAGCCGGTTCAAATCGGATAACCGGAATACGTGCCAACATTTCCTGCCCTTGCTGATGCTGATCAAGGTTAAACAGCAGTGCCGCGAATTTGTCTGCTACCGACTTTGGCAGGTCTTTACGCACCACCCAACCGTTGTTTTGCAGCGGCTCGGTTTTCCATTTGACTTCAAGCTGACTTGCCAGCTGGGGGTTTTCCTTACTGAATGTTTTCCACGGCACCGGCCACGTTGCACCCGCCGCGACATGTCCGCGCAATACGTTGATGATCGAAGATTCCTGAGAGCCGACATAGCGGTTTTCGATGTCGCGGTTAACGTCAAGGCCGTGGGTTTGCAGGTAATACTGGGGCATCATGGTCGCCGCCAATGCCGTCGGCGCAGGATAGGAAACGACTTTGCCCTTGAGATCGGCAACGGTTTTAATGCCGCTGTCGCGACGCACTAGAATTATGCCGCGAAAATCATCGTCATCGGCCATCTTGCCGAATACCCGGTAACCATGCTTAAGCGCGTTAACGGTTTGATAAGGATTTGGCATCGCAAAATCGAAGTGTCCTCCATAAAGCTTCTTGTCAAACTCTTCATAATTGCGCGATGCTTCCAGGGTAAAATCGGCTTCAGGCATATTGGCGTTAATAAAATCGACGATGGGACCGTAAACTTCAAACAGCCGTTTCGGATTATGCAAGGGATGGATACCGATTACATATTTGGTCACCGTAGATTTGCTTTGTGCGCTGAAACTGGGTTCATAAGTGTCATCGGCTTGCTTATTCGCCCCTGTAAATAGAGGTAAATCCACCAATAATCTCCACCACTTGGTGATGCCGCTTTCTTGAAGCTCGGCATTTTCCTTCGATATTTGGACGGTTTTGGCTTGATCTGCTGCGGCGTCCAAAGAAGGCGCGTCGGCACATACAGCAAGGCTAAACATCAACAACAGCGCTACGAAGCTATATCGGCGTAAAATTTCAATCATAAAGCTGAAGCTCTGCGGCTGAGGTCGTCTGGTTATTGCTACGCTGACCTGTATTAGGTATTGTTACGTAGGCGAGAGTAAATCGAATGATACCTGTAATAATAGGGATTTGGAATTTTTTTAAGCCTCTTTTTGCCAGCCTGATCCTAACTTCGCCCTTACAATAAGCCAATCCTTTTTGTCATAAAAGGGTAATATGACATTTGGTAAAATGTCTCGTTTATTATTATCCTAACTTTAATTATGCCTAGTTTAACTATTCTCGTTGTTGAAGACGAAGACGCCATCAGGGAGATGTTGATGATGGTACTTGAGCAGGCCGGATTCAGGTCTATTGCGGCAGCGGATGCTCAAGACGCGCAAAAAGCTTTGGAAGAAACCTTGCCTGACTTGATTCTACTGGACTGGATGCTGCCAGGAACCAGTGGCGTCGAATGGGCCAGGCGCCTAAAGAAAGAACCGATGTATCGAGAACTGCCTATTATTTTATTGACCGCGCGAGGCGAGGAAGAGGATAAAGTGAGAGGCCTGGAAATCGGTGCCGACGATTATATGACCAAACCCTTTTCCCCCAAGGAATTGGTGGCGCGCATCCGCGCAGTTTTACGGCGCAGCGGAAAAATCAACGATCTGGCGCAAATCACTCAGGGCGACTTGGTTCTGGATACCGAGCAGCACCGGCTCAGCATCGGCGATAAACAACTGGACGTGAGTCCGACCGAGTTCCGCTTAATGCAGTTCTTTATGACCCATCCCGACAAGGTATTCAATCGCACCCAATTACTAGATCAGGTCTGGGGTCGTAGCGTATACATCGAAGAACGCACCGTCGATGTGCATATCCGTCGATTGCGAAAGATTCTGGGCGAACATGGCCGTGAGGATCTGGTCCAAACCGTGCGCGGTTTCGGCTACCGGTTTTCCGTAACAGACGTGTCAGCCACATCAACCCCTATGCCCTCCTAACTGCTATGGGTGTATGGCAAAAAGAAATCATTACCGGATTGCTGCTGTTTGTAGCGGTGGCGATAGCGGGCGGCATGACCGGGCTTTTCATGCCCTTGGCGTTGGCGTTGGCGTTGGGCATGTTAATGCGCCAGCTGTTCCAGATTAACCGCTTTGAAAAATGGATACGAACCGGTGGCGGCGCTAAATATCCCAAGACATCCGGCGTTTGGGAAGAAATTTATTACCATGTTTACCGCATCAAAAAAACCGAAAAGAAACGCAAAAAGAAACTGGGCAAAATGGTCGACCAGTTCCGCCAGTCCACCGAAGCGTTGCCGGATGCCGCCGTCGTTTTGGGATCCAATGACGAAATTGAGTGGGCGAACAAAGCGGCCAGGGAAGTTTTCGGCTTGCAGCAATCGGATAAAGGCCAGCGCATTCCCAACCTGATTCGCTTCCCTGAATTTATCCGCTATCTGAAATCCGGAAATTATAGCGACCCCGTCATATTGCCATCGCCGGTCAACCATCGCATCACGCTGGCCGTGCGGATTATCACCTATGGCGCAGGCTTACGCCTGTTATTGGCTCAGGATGTGACAGAGCTGAAAAAAATGGAACGGATGCGCAAGGATTTTGTGGCTAATGTGTCACATGAACTGAGAACGCCCCTGACCGTATTGAAAGGTTATCTGGAAACCTTGCAGGACATGGATGACGGCGAATCGCCGTTATTGACCACCTCGTTCCAGCAAATGCAGGGACAGACCGAACGCATGCAGCATCTGGTCGATGACTTGCTATTGCTGACCCGCCTGGAAACCCAGCAGAAGAAAACCGAGTGCGTTAATATCCCGGCCTTATTAAGCCAGATTTGCAAGGAAGCGGAAACCTTACACAACAAAGCTTCCGCGCCTGATCTGCCTCTTGCAGGCAACATCCCGGCCCGGATCGAACTGAGCCTGGAAACCGATGTGCATATCACCGGCGAAGAGCAGGAATTGCGTAGCGCCTTCACCAACTTGCTGGGCAATGCGCTTAAATATTCGCCGGATGATTCCTTGGTCAAAGTGCGCTGGTATCGAGCCAACGACAGCATCGTGCTGGATATTGAAGATCAGGGCGAAGGCATTGCGGCTGCCGACATTCCCCGTGTTACGGAGCGATTTTACCGATCCGAAGTCAAACGCAACAAAAAGGTAGGCGGTACAGGATTAGGCCTGGCTATCGTCAAACATGTACTAATGAGGCATGAAGCCAAATTAAACATCACCAGCGAATTAGGCAAGGGCAGCCTGTTCAGTTGTTACTTCCCGCTCAAGCGGGTTTGCAATTAAATCCTACAGACTCTTAAGCTTCCAGCTTAACCTGCCCCGCTAGCCAATCTGTCCATGCTGAAAAATTATCGCCTTTGGTTGATGACAGCTGGATGATTTGTATGTTGGGATTGACCTGTCTGGCGAAATTAATACAACGCTCCACATCAAAGTCGACATAAGGCAACAAGTCGGTTTTATTGATGATCATCAAGTCCGCCGCGTGAAACATGTCGGGGTATTTAAGCGGCTTATCGTCGCCTTCGGTCACTGACAGCACCACGACTTTATGCGCTTCGCCCAAATCGAATGAAGACGGACAGACCAGGTTGCCGACATTTTCTATGGCCAAGAGGCTATTGGCTTTTACGCCCAGCTCCAGCATTGCATGACCGATGCCATGCGCATCGAGATGACAGGCCCGACCGGTATTGATTTGCAGCGCGGGCACCCCGGTAGCCCTGATCCTATCCGCGTCATGCTCTGTTTGCTGGTCGCCTTCGATGACGGCGATAGGAAAGCGGTCTTTTAAGACTTTAATGGTTTCAACCAGCAACGTGGTTTTTCCTGCGCCGGGACTGGAAACCAGATTCAACGTAAAAATATTTTGCTGTTGAAAATAAGTCCTGTTCTGCTCCGCGTAGGCATTGTTTTTACTGAGCAAGTCCTGCTCGACTTTAATCAGGCGTTCTGCGTCGTGATGGTGACGACCGTGATCGTGGTCATGCTGATGAACTCGCCCGCTTACAGGCTGAAGTTTGTTGATTTTTCCGGGTTGGCTGCAACCGCATATTCCGCACATAAATGGTGACCTGTAAGAGTGTAGGTATTTTTTCGCCACGAAGGCAGGAAGAGCGCGAAGTTTTTACCTTGGCTTTTCTTCGTGGCGATATGTCTTAAGATTGCTGCTTAGATAACAATCAAATTTTTAATTTTCATTTCCGCGCCCTGAATGACCTTCACGAAAGGGTTGCCGCAATGAGAGCACGGATCATGCGAGGTTTCCATCTCGACTTGCAGGCCGCATTGCTGGCAAATCCCCTGTCCCGCTATATCGGAAATAATCAACTCGGCATTTTCCGCCAATGAGCCGTTCATCACCACGTCGAATCCGAAACGCAATGCATCCGGCTCCACGCTGGAAAGTTTGCCGATTTCCAGGGTCACTTGGGTGACCTTGGTAAAGTTCTGGCTCAGGGCATGATTTTCCAGAATTTCCCTGACATCTTCAAGGAGGGAGAGTTCATGCATGAGTTACCTGTTTCAGCCAGAAATCAAGATCGGAGCTGCTCAATAAGCGCCCTGCAAACGAACACGCTTCAACTAGATTGCTTTCCGCATTGGCGCTTAAACCATCGCCCAATTCAAATTGCTCGGCCTTGATGCTCAGCAAAAAACACGGCGGCGGCGTTTGCTTTTTTATCGATTGATAGACGTCCAAAACCGCCGCAGGGCTCATCGCGTGAGTCGTGTAACTTTTGTCCCTGGCCGGCTCCAGCGCAGTAAAGGCGAACGCATTGGCGCAGGCTACGGAGGCGTCGACAAACAACACCAAACGCCTGTTTTCCAGATCCAGCGCATGCTCGATTTGCAACTGGAAATCGGACAATATTTCAATCGCATCCAGATCGCAATGCGTTTCGGCATACTCCAACAGCAACGGCCCCAATGCATCATCGCCGCGGCTAAGATTGCCGTAGCCGAACAACAATACCGGTTTAGGCATTATCCCGCTCGATTTGTCCGTCGCTGTGTTTGACCAGCTTATCGATCAGCTTACCCTCGGCATCGACTAACTCAAGTTGCAGCGGCATTTTGCCTACCGCATGGGTCGCGCAGGACAAACAAGGATCGTAAGCGCGAATCGCCACTTCCAGGTTGTTCAACAAGGGTTCAGTCAGTTCCCGGCCGGACAAATATTCCGCCGCCACTTGCCGCACCGATTCATTCATCGCCATGTTATTGCTGGTGGTCGAGACGATCAGGTTGGCTTTGGTGACGATGTCGTTCTCATCGACTTGATAGTGATGGAACAGAGTGCCGCGCGGCGCTTCAATCACACCGATGCCTTCATAGCGTTTTTCGCCTTGCGCCACCAAATCTGACCCCATAATGTCCGGGTCGTTGAGCAACTGTTTAATGCTTTCGGCGCAGTGCAGAACTTCAATCAGGCGCGTCCAGTGAAACGCCAGCGTGCTGTGCACCATCGCTTCGCCGCTGTGCGCCTTGAACTCGACACGGGCGGCTTCTGCCAACGGCGTGTCGATGTAGTCGCAGTTATTGACCCGCGCCAACGGCCCGACCCGGTACCAGCCTTTTTCCTGCCCCAGCGACAACAGGTAAGGGAACTTCATGTACGTCCATGAACGGACTTCTTCATGAATATAATCGTTATATTTGCAATAATCGATGTGATCCATGATGGTTTCGCCCTGTTCATTTTTGGCACGGATACCGCCGTGATAAAGCTCCAGCCCGCCGTCTGGCTTGGTCAGACTGAGGTAATTGGTACGCAGGGTCGCAAAATCATCGTAATAAGGCAGGTTGGAGCAATGCACTTTCTTGATCAGCTCAACCGATCCCGCCGCCCACGTTATCATCTGGTCGATATCTTCCAGCAGATAGTCGCGTTCGGCTTTGCTCAACGATTTATTCATGCCGCCTGCGATCGCACCGGTGCCATGAACACGTTTGCCCGACACCATGCGAATGACTTCCTGCCCGTATTTACGCAGTTTTACGCCCTGTACGCCGATCTCGGGATATTCGCCCAATACCGCAACAATGGAACGCTTGCTGATGTCGCTTTCAAAGCCGAACAGCAGGTCCGGGCTGGATAGATGAAAGAAATGTAGGGCGTGGGACTGCAACACTTGGCCAAAATGCAGCAGGCGTCTTAATTTGTCCGCTGAGACGGGCAGGTTTTCAGGATCGATGCCGACCAATTGGTCGATGGCTTTGGCGGCGGCCAAATGATGACTGACCGGGCAGATGCCGCATAAACGCTGCACCAAAACCGGCAGTTCCCAATAGGGCCTGCCTTGAATAAAGCGCTCAAAGCCTCGGAACTCGACGATATGCAATCGGGCTTGCTGGACTTTGTTATCCGCGTCCAGCAATAAAGTGACTTTGCCGTGCCCTTCAACGCGCGAGACTGGATCGACGACAACGCGTTTTAAACTGTCCCGGTTTTCAGCTGTTTCTAAATGTTCGTACATGATTTTTCTCGTATTTGTATAGATGCTGGCTTTATGGGAACACTGCCCAGTAGGCCGGAATAAGACCATCCAAGCGCTTAGCGCGAGGTGGCGTTTCCGGCGAATCCGAACGGTGTTTGCCGGAAACGCCAGTTCTCGCTATCGCTCGAACCAGCTTATTCCGACCTACTATCAAAATCATTCAATCGTAATGAACCAATTCATAAGGTAACGAAGGCTCGCGCCCTTCGATTAAATCGGTCAGGAATTTCCAGAATACGTCCGCTGACGGAGGACAGCCTGGCAAGTAATAATCGATTTTGACGATTTCATGAATCGGATGCACTTGGTTCAACAGTAACGGCAATTCTATATCACTGGGGATTTTAGGATTTTCCACGCCGATGCCGTCCAGATAAGCCTCATTCAGGCATTCTTCTAACGGGATATGATTACGCATCGCCGGCAGTCCGCCGTTAATCGCGCAGGCACCAACTGCAACCAGGATTTTGCAATTGTTGCGGAACTCCCGCAGCACGTGCACGTTTTCGGAATTGCACACGCCGCCTTCGATCAGGCCTATATCGCAGTTGGTGCAGTGCTCTATGTCGGTGATCGGCGAGCGGTCAAACTCGACGACTTCGGCCAGTTGCAGCATGCGCTCGTCTATATCTAAAAACGACATGTGGCAGCCGAAGCAGCCTGCCAGCGACGTTGTTGCTACTCTAATTTTATTCGCCATGTTTAACATGCTCCGTTTCCAGGCTTACTTGATCGATTTCTTTATGATCGTAAATACGCTGACCTATCGGCACCTGATAGCCGGTACGCTTAATCAAAATCGCGCCGGTAGGGCAAATATGAGCCGCACGATCTGTCGCGTCCAAATCGGTATCTTTTAACAGCCCGCTTTCAGCGTTTACGATCAAATGCTTATGGATGCCGCGGCCGCTGATCGCAAACACGTTTTTACCGTCTTCTTGCTGGCTGGCGCGAACGCACAATGTACATAAAATGCAGCGATTTTGGTCAAGCATCACATCAGGATGCGAGGCATCCACTTCCCGATCCGGATAAAACAGCGGAAAATGGTTGTCGAGCATGTTCAAGTGATAGGCGACGGCTTGCAGCTGGCAGTTGCCGGTTTTTTCGCAGCCCGGGCACAAATGATTGCCTTCGACAAACAGCATCTGGGTGATTTTCTTCCGGTCTTCGATCAGTTCTTCGGTTTCACTGAGCACCTCCTGTCCTTCCATCGCCGGATAGGTGCAGGCGGAACAGTTGCGCCCGTTGACGTTGACCGTACACAGCTTGCAGCTGCCGTGCGGCGTGAATTCCGGCTGATGGCATAAGTGCGGAATATAGACTCCCGCCTCCATCGCCGCATCCATAATGGTCTGTCCGTCTTCGAAAGGAATGATTTTTCCGTCGATAGTGATTGTTTTACTCATGTTCGCTCTCCGTTTGAGCCAAATGCGCACCGGCATCATCCCGATTCGCCATGCGCCGCGCCGTTTCCAGCGCACCATCCAAATCGAACCCCGGTTCATAACTGATCTCTTTCAACAGGCTTTGATACAAATCGGGATAGCGTTCCAGCGTTGATATGATCGGGTTTGCTGCCGTTTGTCCCAAGCCGCAATGGCTATAGTTTTTGACCAGCTGGCACAGCTCTTCCAAAGCAACCACATCGCCTGCCGAGCCGTGACCTCCGACAATCTTGTCGATCTGCTTTTGCAACAACGAGGTACCGACCCGGCAGGGCGTACAAAATCCGCAGCTTTCATGCGCGAAAAAATGCGCGAAGTTATGCACCATGTCGAGAATGTTGCGACTGGAATTGAAAATAATGAATGACCCACCGGTGGCCAAATCTTCAAAAGCCAGCTTGCGGTCGAACTCCTGATTGGAAATAAAGGTTCCCGACGGCCCGCCGACCTGGACGCCCAGCACATCGTCCGCGCCGCAATCGTTTAAGATAGCCTGAATTTCTGTGCCAAACGGATATTCGTAAATACCTGGGCGCGCACAATCGCCGCTGATGCTGAGTATTTTGGTGCCTTTCGATTTTTCGGTGCCTATGCTTGCAAACCAGTCGCCGCCATTGACCGCAATCCCCGCCGCAGCCAGAAACGTTTCCACATTATTGACGACAGTAGGCTTGCCTAAGTAACCTTGGGTGACGGGATACGGCGGGCGGTTCCGCGGAATACCGGGTTTGCCTTCCAGCGATTCGATCAGCGCGGATTCTTCGCCGCAAATATAAGCGCCGGCACCGAGGCAAATTTCAATATCGAAATCCAGCCCCACACCCAGAATGTTGTTGCCCAACAAACCGTCTTCACGACGCCGAGCCAAAATGCTTTGCAGCTTGTCATACAGATGCAGATACTCGCCGCGCAAATACAAAAAGCCCTGTTTGGCTCCGATAATCGCGGCGCACACGGTCATGCCCTCGAAAACCTGATCCGCGTAAGAATTTAACAGCACCCTATCCTTAAATGTACCGGGCTCGCCTTCGTCGGCATTGCAAACTACGTAACGCTCGGCCTGCTGTTCTTCCGAACAAAATTGCCACTTGATCGCGGTTTTAAATCCGGCCCCGCCCCGGCCCCGCAAACCCGAGTAATCGATTTCCTTCAGCGTTTCCTTGATGCCTCGTTTAAAGGCCGATTTAAGCGCCGCGCCGTGCTCAATCTGCCGATCCAGCAATAAACCGGATTTGAGAATATTGTCATCGACCTGAAACAACTCGCCCGGCCATTCGTCCAGCGGTTTTTGTTGGTTAATCAGCGCTGCGATTTTATCAATTGAGGCATGATCCAGCCGGGTCAACGCATAGCCGTTTACCAAGCCGGCAGGCCCCTGATCGCACATGCCGGTGCATGACGTGTTGTCCAGGCTAACCAAGCCATCTGCCCTGACCTCGCCCACAGCAACACCCAATTTATTAGCCAGATAGTCGAACAGGCTTTTCTTACCCAGCATATGGTCCGTTATGGAATCACTGATCAGCAGCTCGTATTGCCCTCTGGGGGCCAAATGAAAGAAACTGTAAAATTCAATGACGCTGATGATTTGCGTCCGTGGAATGCTTAGCAACTCGGACAGCTGCTCTATCGCCGCTTCCGGGATATAATGATAACGGGATTGGATTTGCCTTAGAATTTGCAACAAATGCGTTGCCTGATAATGGTTGTTTTCTGCGATACCACGAATAAACTGTCTCACTTTATCTCCCTGGCTTTATTTTTCTGGATGTTTGTGGATATGATACTGACGGATTATTACATTAAAGCGACTTATTCCCTTACCGAAATTAACTATATCCCACTATGCCTGATAAACCAATAACCCGGTAAGACTTTTCGACGCGAATTGACAGACAATGACTTATGGCAAAAAAACCAACTCCCTTTAAAGCGGCTTTGTCGTTCCAAAACCGCGCTATCGCGCATTTTTACAGCCAGATTGATCAGCAAAAACGGGTTCTACAGCGAATTCATGAGGTATTGCCGGCTGCGCTGGCAGAACATGCCCTGCACTGCGTTGTTAACGGGAAGAAACTGCTGGTTTATACCGATACGGCCGCATGGGCTTCCCAACTGCGCTTTTACAACAGCGCAATTCTCGCGGCTATCGCACCGGTAACCCGTGAGTCGGTTTCGATTATGCAGATTAAAGTGAGGGTAGAGGCGTCGACTGCAACATCTCTACCCGGACGGATGCCGATCATCCCTTCGGCAGAAAAAATAGAACTCATCCATAATCAGAGTCTCACCGTTTCGGATGAGCAATTGAAACTGTCGCTGCAAAAACTGAGTGCAACGCTGGCAAAGCTGTCGGCCTTATGCAGCAGACCTGGGTGATTCCGCCGAACGCATAAAGGAAATCGGGGCGTTTTCTTCATCGTCAAAAGTGACCATTTCCCAGGCCTCCTTATCATTTAATAAAGCGCGCAGTAACCTGTTGTTCAAGCCGTGACCCGATTTATAGCCGGTAAACTCGCCAATCAGGCTATGCCCTAAGAGGTATAAGTCGCCTATCGCATCAAGAATTTTATGCTTAACAAATTCATCTGCGTAACGCAGGCCGTCTTCGTTGATGACCTTATCATCATCGACCACAATCGCATTTTCAAGACTCCCGCCCAACGCCAGATTATTTTGTCTCAGCATCTCGATATCTTTCATGAAACCGAAGGTTCTGGCCCGGCTCACTTCCTTGACAAAAGTAGTCGATGAAAAATCCATCGTAGCGGTTTTTACATGTTCTTCAAAAGCCGGATGTTCAAAATCGATGGTAAAAGTAACTTTGAAGCCTTCAAATGGCTCAAAAGCCGCCCATTTGTCGCCATCCTCAACCCTTATGCTGCGTTTTATACGGATATACTGCTTCGGACTATCCTGCTCTTCAACTCCCGCCGACTGTAGCAGGAATACAAAAGGCCCGGCGCTGCCATCCATAATCGGAACCTCTGCGGCGCTGACATCGATAATTGCGTTATCTATGCCTAATCCGGCAAAAGCCGAAAGCAAATGCTCAATGGTTGAGATTTTGACATCGCCTGCAACCAGCGTTGTCGACAGCATGGTTTCGCCAACATTTTCGGGCGTTGCATCAATGGTCACCGGCGTATCCAGATCGACTCTGCGAAATTTAATTCCGGTATTCGCCTCAGCCGGGCGTAAAGTCAAATAAACTTTATCGCCCGTGTGCAGACCTACACCTGTTGCCCTGATTGTGTTTTTTAAGGTTCGCTGTTTAATCATAAAATAAATAACGCTAAGTAAAGAGGGCAAAAAACGCAAATTTTACCACAATCAGGCCCGAAAGACTGAACCCTTTGTAACGTGGACTCACTAGTCGGCTTGACGTCTTAGAAAAGCCGGAATATCCAGGTAATCTAAATCCATGTCTTTTTTCGGCTGGGCGCCAAAACGCGTTTCTCTGCCCTCGGCTTTGTTTTGACGCATGACCGTGGGTTTATCCAGCCCTTCATAACTTGTTTCACCGGCTGCATTTTGATTCATGAATCCGACCGATGCTTTAGGAGCGAGCTTAACTACCTTAGACGGCAAGCCCATGCCTGTAGCCACCACAGTCACTTTAATCTCATCGCCCAACTCAGGGTTAATAGACATGCCGATTTTGATCACCGCATCTTCCGAAGCAAATTCGTGAACAATATTACCGACTTCGTCAAATTCGGCTATGCCCATGTCAGCGGCAGAAATATTGACCAAAATGCCGCGCGCGCCCTGTAAATTAATGTCTTCCAACAATGGGCAGGCGATGGCTTTCTCTGCGGCTTCCCGTGCCCGGTATTCGCCTTTTGCCGAACCTGTACCCATGATCGCAGCTCCCATGCCGGACATGACCGTTCTGACATCGGCAAAATCGACGTTAATCATGCCCGGATGCACGATAAGCTCGGTAATGCCCTGCACAGCATCCAATAACACATCATTAGCGGCTTTAAATGCATTGACCAAAGACACATCGTTGCCCAGTACCGGCAACAATTTTTGGTTAGGAATGATGATCAATGAGTCTACGAACCTTTCAAGCTCCGCTATACCTAACTCCGCAGTTGCCAGTTTCTTCTTGCCTTCGAATGAGAAAGGCTTGGTCACCACCGCAACCGTCAGGATGCCCATGCCTCTGGCAATTTCGGCAATCACCGGAATCGCACCGGTACCGGTACCGCCACCCATGCCGGCAGTCAGGAAAACCATGTCGGCACCCTGCAATACTTCCCTGATACGCTCCTTGTTTTCGTCTGCCGCCATTCTTCCGACTTCAGGATTGGTGCCTGCACCCAAGCCCTTGGTCAGCTCGACGCCTAGCTGGATTATCGTATCAATGTTCAACTTTCTTAATGCTTGTGCGTCGGTATTTGCACAGATGAATTCAACGCCTTCGACGAGATTCCCGACCATGTGACTGACCGCATTGCCGCCGCCGCCGCCAACACCGATAACCTTGATGACCGCATGTTCGTTGCTCATATCCATTAATTCGTATTTCATAGCCATAATCGTTGCCCCTTAATTATTACAAAATTATTAAAAATTACCCTGAAACCAGTTCTTCATTCTTGAGAACACGCTGGGGCCGTCAGAATCAATGCTTCTGCCCATACCCTGGTGATCTTTTCCATACATTAACAATCCAACCCCTGTAGAGTGAATCGGGTTTTTTACCACCTCGGTCAACCCTGTCACATTTTGCGGACCACCCATCCGCACCGGCATATGGAAAATCTCTTCCGCCAAATCGATCAATCCCATTACCTTTGAACTGCCGCCCGTTAGCACGATCCCGGCGGCAATCAATTCTTCAAAACCGCTACGTCTTAGCTCAGATTGAACCAACAGCATGAGTTCTTCATAGCGAGGTTCAATAATCTCGGCCAGATTTTGCGTTGAAATCTTGCGCGGCGCCCTGTCGCCGATACTGGGCACTTCAATAACCTCATCGACATTCGCCAACTGCGTTAAGGCGCAAGCATATTTCCGCTTAATATCCTCGGCGTTCAACGTCGGCGTGCGTAGCGCGACCGCAATATCATTGGTCACCTGATCGCCGGCTATCGGAATCACTGCGGTATGCTTTATCGCGCCCTCGACAAAAATCGCAATATCCGTGGTGCCGCCGCCAATATCGATCAGGCAAACACCCAATTCCTTTTCATCATCGGTCAGCACCGAATTGCAGGATGCCAGTTGCTCCAACACAATGTCATCGACTTCCAGGCCGCAGCGCCGAATGCACTTGACGATATTTTGCGAGGCGCTGACGCTGCCGGTGACCATATGCACCTTGGCCTCCAGCCGAATGCCCGACATCCCGATAGGCTCCTTGATGCCTTCCTGAAGATCGATCACGAACTCCTGCGGCAAAATATGCAGAATTTTCTGGTCCGCAGGAATTGCCACCGCGCGGGCCGAATCGATCACCCTGTCTATGTCGTACTGCGTCACTTCCTTGTCCTTAATGGCCACGATACCGTGAGAATTAAGGCTTCTGATATGACTGCCGGCAATGCCCGCATAAACCGACCTGATCTGGCATCCGGCCATTAATTCAGCCTCTTCAATAGCGCGCTGTATGGATTGCACAGTCGATTCCAGATTGACCACAACGCCTTTTTTCAAGCCTCGCGACGGTGTTGAGCCTATGCCGATGATCTCTATGTTGCCATCACTGCTGAGCTCACCAACAATAGCGGCGACCTTTGACGTACCGATGTCCAGCCCGACTATTAAATTACGCTCTGTTTTTTTAGCCATTTTGTTTACTCTGCATCAACTTTTCCGATTAACCATCTGTTTCAGGTTGAGGTTCAGCCATTATTCTTCCGACCACCAAGGATGGTGGAAGTATCGCTATCGGTATGGAACCGATGCGACCAGTCGATCTCTTCAGTCCCCGGTTTCCATGAAACCGCATATCCATTGGGATACCTCAAATCGACTATGGCCATTTTCTCAACCTGTTCTTGTCCTAGTACGTCCAGCGTTTTTAAAAAACGCTGTAATTTCTTTAGCTGTTCATTTCGTCCCAACAGTATTTCCAAGCCTGTTGTTAATTTTATCTTCCATGCCCACCGGTCATTAATCGTAAACTCCGCCATTTTCATCGACTGATCGGCTAATGCCGTGTTAACGCCCTTCATGATTTCCAACGTTTTTACCTGTTGTTGCTCGGGTCCTTGCAACACCGGTAAGTTCTTAAACGGCTCTATGCTCTTCGGCGTAATGATCTCGCCCCGCGCACTGACCAGGCTTTGCTCCCCCCAGCGCACATAGGGCTTCTTTTCGCGTATCTTTATATCAATGGCATCGGGCCAAACCCGTTTCACCGTTACGGTATCCACCCAAGTCAACTCCGAAACCGCCTGATGAATGGCTTGCATATCGGCATCGAAAAAACCGGTCATCACCAAGGGCTGCAAAGCCGTTTTTATCTCGTCCTTGCTGAGGTACTGAAAAACCCCTTCGGTACGCACATATTTAATCGGGATGCGCTTGACGCCAACACCCGCCATCCAGACCAATCCAACCAACAGCAATACGGTGAATATGCCTTTTGCTACGGCTTTCATAAGCGTTTAGCCACAGATTGCCAAAAGTAGGCGCCTCCAGGCGACACAGATACACACTGAATAAACGGCAAAAGCAATCTGTTTAATCCGTGTTGATCTGTGGCTAAATTATTACCGGTCATTTACCATTACCCGCAACTGGTTTCCAGAATGCGCCAGACCAATTCTTCAAAATCGATGCCCGCTTGTCTCGCCGCCATCGGCACCAAGCTGTGATCGGTCATGCCGGGAACTGTATTCACTTCAATCAACTGATACTGGCCCAAATCGTCGATAAACACATCCACCCTTCCCCAGCCTTTAACTCCAACCACCTTGCAAGCCGTTACTGCCAAATCCCTTAGCAACTGTTCCTGCTCCTGGCTCAGGCCGCACGGGCAATGATATTGCGTCGTCGTCGCCTGGTATTTGGCTTCGTAATCGTAAAATGCATTGGGGGTTTCCAGGCGGATAACCGGCAACGCCTCGCCATCAAGCACCGCAACCGTATACTCCTTGCCGGTAACCCAGGCCTCCGCGTAAACATCGCAACGATATTTTGCCGCCACGGCCAAGGCTTTTTGCAATTCGTCCCGGTTGGTCGCCTTGCTCATGCCGATGCTTGAGCCTTCCTGCGCCGGTTTGACGATTACCGGGAATCCCAGCTTGGCTATGCAGGCATCCAAATCGGCTTCATTGTTCAACAAGCACCATTTGGGCGTGACCAGACCGTAACCCTGCCAGCACAACTTGGTTCTAAGCTTATCCATGGTCAATGCCGACGCCATCACGCCGCTGCCGGTGTAGGGTATCCCCAGCACTTCAAGCACCCCTTGCAGCACACCGTCTTCGCCGCCGCGTCCGTGGATAATGTTAAACACCCGGTCGATCTTTAATCCTGCCAGCGCTTCAATCGGACTGCCCGTAACATCAACGGCAACCGCGTCCACGCCTTTATTTTTCAACGCCTCGTAGACTGCCGCCCCGCTTCTTAACGAGACTTCCCTTTCCGCCGCCGAACCGCCCATCATGACCGCGACACGGCCGAACTGTTCAGGCTTATTTAACGCCAATGCTTTCATAATGCTTCACCTACCACACAAACCTCAGTCTGCAAGACCACCCCGTATTGTTGCTCAACCTTGTCCCGGACATATTGAATGAGAGCCTCGATATCCGCTGCCGTTGCATTGCCGGTATTGACTAAAAAATTCGCATGTTTTTCCGACACACACGCCCCGCCTATTGCGTAGCCTTTTAAACCGGTTTGCTCTATCAACCGCGCCGCATAATCGCCTTCGGGATTTTTAAATACCGACCCGCAACTGGGCTGATTGGTCGGTTGCGTCGCTCCCCGTTTTTCCAATAACACCTTGATTTTCTGCTGGCTCGCTGTCGTATCGCCTTGCTGTAAAGTCAGCAGGCAGGATAAAAACCATTCATTGTCAAAGCCCTTCACAGACCGGTAACTTATATTGAAATCATCAGGTTTTCTCTGCGTGACCTTGCCTGACCTGTCCAGCATGTCCACACTATTGACGATAGCCCAGGTTTCACCGTCAAAAGCCCCGGCATTCATCTTTAAAGCGCCCCCCATAGTTCCCGGTATGCCGGCCAGAAACTCCGCACCGATTAAGCCCCGTTCTCCGCAAAAACGCGCCACATGCGCGCAGGGAACGCCTGCTTCAACATAAACCGAGCCATCGTCAGTCAGGCTCATCTCTTTTAACCGGCCCTTGGTGTTGATCACCGTGCCGCGTATGCCGCCATCCCTGACCAGTAAATTGCTGCCCAGCCCCATCCAGAACACCGTCTCGGATTCCGGCAGCGTCTTGATAAAATCGATCAGATCCTGCCGATCCTGCGGGATATACAGCTGATCCGCAGGGCCGCCGATGCGCCAACTGGTGTACTTCGCTAGTTTTTCATGTTTTAGCAATTGACCTTTCACAGGTCATTTCCTGTTGAAGCTTTGCCCTGCAACGTTTCCGCCAACAACTGCGGCAACTGGGCGGCAATCTGCCCGACATTGCCCGCGCCCATGGTCAAAATCACATCATCGGCTTTTACGATGCCCGCCAATATTTGCGGCAATTCTTCCCAGTTTTCGACAAATACCGGGTCGACCTGCCCGCGCACGCGGATGGCCCTGCTTAATGCCCGGCCGTCCGCTCCGGGAATCGCCGTTTCGCCTGCAGAATAAACATCCATCAGGATCAGCACGTCAACGGTTGACAGCACTTGCACGAAATCCTCAAATAAATCCCGGGTGCGGGTATAACGGTGCGGCTGAAACACGATGACTTTGCGCCGGTCCGGCCAGGCCTGGCGTAAAGCTTCAAGCGTCGCCGCAATCTCGCGCGGATGATGTCCGTAATCGTCAACCAACGTCAGTTTGCCCGCGCCCATCGGCAAATCGCCGTTGATTTGAAACCGCCTGCCTACACCTTTAAACGCGCCAAGACTCCTGATGATTGCCGCATCATCGACCGACAGTTTGCTGGCGACGCAAATCGCTGCCAACGCATTGAGCATGTTGTGCCAGCCGGGCATATTCAAGGTGACATGCAACGACGGATAGTCGCCTCTGCGTAACACTTCAAAAGAGGTATGCATCCCTTCTTGCTTGATATTGACCGCGCGCACATCGGCATCTTCATGGACGCCATAGGTCGTTACCGGCTTGGATATTCCCGGCAGGATCGCCCTGACGCCTTCATCATCCAGGCACATCACCGCAAGCCCATAAAACGGCAGGTGATGCAGGAATTCGGTAAAGGTATCCTTTAAGCGCTGAAAACTGCCTTCATAAGTCGCCATATGATCCTGGTCGATATTGGTGACGATGGCCATCATCGGCTGCAAATATAAAAACGACGCATCGCTTTCATCGGCTTCGGCGACCAAATAATTGCCCAGGCCTAATTTTGCATTGCTGCCCGCGCTGTTTAAGCGCCCGCCGATCACAAAGGTTGGATCAAGCCCGCCTTCGGCCAGGATGCTTGCAGTCAAACTGGTGGTTGTGGTCTTGCCGTGGGTTCCGGCAACGGCAATGCCGAACCGGAAACGCATCAACTCAGCCAGCATTTCCGCACGCGGAATAACCGGTACTCTTTGAATATAAGCTTCGTCTATTTCTTCATTGCTGCGGTCTATGGCGCTGGAAGCGACCACCACATCGACCTTGGCTATATTTTCCCGTTTATGCCCTATATTGATGTTCACGCCGAGGCTAGCCAACCTTTGCGTCACCGCGCTTTCTTTGATGTCCGAACCGGAAACGTGATACCCGAGGTTCGACAATACCTCGGCAATGCCGCTCATACCGGTTCCGCCTATGCCGACAAAATGTATCCGATCGACATTGCCTAAAGCCTGGGCTGGCATCTTGCTGTTGTGAATGTTCATAATCCGGCCTCGGCCATGCAAACACCGGCAACGATTTCCGTTGCATCCAACCGCGCGTATTCTTTTGCTGTTTTACTCATTACATCCAATTGTTTCAGTACCTTTGTTATATGCTCTACCAGCGTTGCCGCATTCAAATCTTTTTGCATCAACAGCAGCCCGGCACCGGCATCGGTTAAATACCGGGCATTGGCTGTCTGATGATCGTCTATCGCATTCGGCAACGGTATAAAAATGGCCGGAACCCCAGCTGCCGCCACTTCGCTGACGGTCATTGCGCCGGATCTGCAAATCACCAGATCCGCCCATTGATAGGCCGACACCATATCTTCTATAAAGGCCTGGACTTCCGCGTTCACGCCTAATTCTTTATACCGGCTCTTGACCTGTTCCTGCATGGCCGCGCCGGTTTGGTGTTTTATTTGCACCATTTCGTCAATACGCAAGGCCGCAAGTGCGTCAGGCACGACTTCATTCAATACCTGCGCGCCCTGGCTGCCGCCAACGACTAATATGTTAATGCCTTGATGCGCTTCTCTGCGTTCGGCACTGTCTACGACCGCCAAGGATGGTGGAAGTGTCGCAATCTGTAAGGAACAGATGCGACCAAACTGTTTTCTTAGCGGATTCCCGGTAAATTTGGCATTAACTTTTTTATTGAAACTGCCCGGAAAAGCTTCCAACACCTGGTTGGCCATACGCGCCAACAATCGATTGGTGGTCCCCGGCACCCGGTTTTGCTCATGAATGACCAACGGTATGCCTAATAACTTTGCCATCAACCCTCCGGGTCCCGCGACAAAGCCGCCCATACCCAACACCACATCCGGTTTGCGCTGCCGCAAAATTTTCAATGCCTGGATGCAGGCCTTGATCAGCAGCAAGACGGCAGTTATTTTCGACAGCCAGCCTTTGCCCCGCACTCCGGCAACCGATAACCAGTCGATCTCTATGCCCTGCTCCGGTATCACGCGGCTTTCCAATCCCTTCTGCGTGCCCAGCCAGCTGACCTGCCAGCCTTTTTCGATCAGCTCTTGCGCTACCGCCAGTGCCGGGAACACATGCCCGCCGGTTCCGCCAGCCATAATGACGATGCGCCTAGCCATGACGATTTCTCTTTGGTATTCCGGCATTTATTTCCGTAACTTCGCTTTGCACGCGAAACAACAGCGCAACCGCACAGCACATGATCATCATGCTGCCGCCGCCATAGCTCATCAACGGCAGGGTCAGGCCTTTGGTTGGCAATATCCCCATGTTGACGCCCATGTTGACGAATGACTGAAAGCCGAACCAAATCCCCAAGCCATAGGCGATGAATGCGGAAAACCGTTGGCCTACCTGTTCCGCGGCCAAGCCAATTGCAAAAGCGCGCCAGACCAGCATCGCAAATAAACCAATCACGGTAATCACGCCCAGGAAACCCAGTTCTTCACCGATCACCGAGAACAGGAAATCCGTGTGAGCTTCGGGCAAATAAAATAATTTTTGTATGCCGCTGCCTAAGCCCACGCCCAACCATTCCCCACGCCCGAACGAAATAAGCGCCTGGACTAACTGGAATCCGCTTTTCAGTGGGTCAGCCCAAGGATCCATGAAACTGGTGACCCGAACCAATCGGTAAGGCGAAAAATAAACCAGCAACATGGCCAGTACGCCAAATACCAGCAATAGCACGATAAATTGCGATAATCTCGCCCCGGCTAAAAACATGATGCCCATCGCTATCATTATAATTACGACGGCTGATCCGAAATCCGGCTCCAACAGCAACAACAGGCTGGCTACCGAAAACAGTCCCAGCGGTTTGAGCAAGCCAAAAGCCGCGTTCTGCACGGACTCCCGATACCGGGTCACATACCCTGCCATATAAATGACGGAAAAAAACTTGACCACTTCGGATACCTGTATCCTGACTCCACCTAGCGACAACCAACGCACGCTGCCGTTTACCTTTACACCCAACCCCGGAATCAAGACAATAATCAGCAACAGCAATCCGGCTAAAAACAACCGGGAGCCATTCTGTTCCCAGACCTGCATCGGAACTGACGCCACACCGCCGCCGAAAATCAGCCCCAATCCGATATGCATCAATTGCCTGATCGGATAATAAAAACCGTCGCCAGTCAGTTTTATGCCCAAATGCAATGATGCCGAGGCCACCATCACATAGCCGATCAGTAATAAACTGCCGCTGACGATCAGCAGCACCGGATCAAAATGAAATCGGCCGACCCGTATTTTCATTGCTGCTCCAGGCGTTGCTGATTGTTCATATGACCGCCATGAAGGGCGCTTTAGGCGACGCGGCGCGGTCTACCAGCGCCAACACCGCCTTGGTAAATTTTTCGCCCCGATCCTGGTAATTCTTATATTGATCGAGACTGGCACAGGCAGGAGACAGCAAAACGCTCTCGCCGGCATCGGCAAGGCCCGCTGCAATCTGCACCGCTTCTGCCATGTTGGCTGCCGAATAGACCGGAACGCAGCCATTCAAAGCCTGCTTTATCAGACCCGCATCTTTCCCCATCAACACCACGCTTTTTGCTTTTTCCTTGATCGCAGGCGTCAATTCGTTCATGTCGGCACCTTTCGCATCGCCGCCGGCGATCAGAATCACCTTGCGCGCATAGCCCTGCAACGCGGCAACACAGGCTCCGATATTGGTCGCTTTTGAATCATTAACCCAGGTAACCCCGCGAATCTCTGCGACACGCTGCATCCTGTGGCTGAGCCCTTTAAATTTGCGCAAGGCATCGCACATGAGCTGTTCATCCAAACCCACGGCCACGCCCAAGGCCAATGCGGCCAAAGCATTGGCCGCGTTATGCCTGCCTTCAAGCGGCAACTCCGCCAGCGGCATCAGGCACGACTCGTTATGCATCAAATATTCCGTGTCGCCTTGATAGGCAAGATGGAAATCGGCATTCTTGTTAATCGAGAAGGTCAATGTCTTTCTACTGTCATCCCGCATGGCATTGACAACAGGGTCATCGACATTGATGATCATGGCGCCGTCGCCTCTGAAAACTCTTTGTTTTTCCCTTGCGTATTCGGCTAAATCGGCATGCCTGTCCAGATGATCGGCACTGACATTGAGCACTGTCGCTGCCGCCGCATTTAGGGCTGACGTACGTTCCAGTTGGAAACTGGATAGCTCCAACACATACAGCTGCGCATTTAACGCCAGTAAATCCAAGGCCGGTGTGCCCAGATTCCCGCCCACGCCCACGCTCATCCCCGCCGCCTTTGCCATTTCGCCGAGCATAGTGGTCACTGTGCTTTTACCGTTGGAACCACTGATCGCAACGATAGGTGTATCGACTGAGCAGGCAAACAGATCAATATCGCTGACTATTTTCGAGCCATTAGCAACGGCTTTTATGATTGCCTGTTCATTCAGCGATACGCCGGGACTGACCACCAGATGCGTGGCTACTTTAAACGCAGCATCGTCAAAACCGCCGGTAAATACCGGCGTATCGGGCATCTGCTGAAAAAACTCATCCATCATCGGCGGCTTGGCGCGGCTATCGATAATCGCAAATTTAAAGTCTAGGCTTTGCAAATAATGCGCAACCGAAATCCCTGTGTCGCCCAGGCCCACGACCAACACCTTGGCTGTTTGCGGATCCAGGGCAAAATTCTTTTTCAATAATGCTGTAATCGCTGCACTATCCATTTCTTATCTCAGTTTCAAAGTAGCCAAGCCAATCAACACCAGGATGACTGTAATAATCCAAAACCGCACAATAACGCGAGGTTCCGGCCAGCCTTTCAATTCAAAATGATGATGTATCGGCGCCATCCGAAAGACGCGCTTTCCAGTCATTTTGAACGAGGCCACCTGAATGATCACCGACACCGTTTCCATGACGAAGACACCACCCATAATCATCAACACGATTTCCTGCCTGACCAATACTGCCAAAACGCCCAAAGCGCCGCCCAGCGCCAGCGCGCCGACATCGCCCATGAACACCATCGCGGGATAGGCGTTAAACCACAAAAAGCCCAGTCCGGCACCGACCAAAGCGGCGCAAAATACGATCAGCTCCCCGGCATTGGGCAGATAGGGTATCGCCAGATATTGCGAAAAAGTCACATGGCCCGATAAATAGGCAAAAATCCCCAAACCGGTCGCGACCATCACGGTCGGCATAATCGCCAGCCCATCCAAGCCATCAGTCAGGTTGACGGCGTTGCTGGTGCCGACAATCACAAAGTAAGTCAGCACTATATATAACCAGCCCATATCCAGCATGAAGTCCTTAAAGAACGGGACTATCAATTGCGTTTCTGCCGGCAGTATTGCGGTTTTATACAAGAAAACAGCCGCCACTAAACCTATAACCGACTGCCAGGAATATTTGGCTTTCGCCGACAAGCCATCGCTGTTGCCCTTGACGACTTTTCGGTAATCATCGACAAAACCGATAATGCCGTAACCCAGGGTCACCAATAAAATCACCCAGATATAGCGGTTGCCTAAATCTGCCCACAACAAGGTACTGATTGCAATGGCAACCAATATCAAGGTTCCGCCCATGGTAGGCGTGCCTTTCTTCTCGTAATGCGATTGGGGACCCAACTCGCGGATACTTTGCCCAATCTTGTTGCGGCTTAGTTTTCTGATCATGACAGGACCGATCATAAAAGAAATCATCAGCGAGGTCAGAGCCCCAAGAATCGCGCGAAAGGTCAGATAGTGGAATACCCTGAATCCGCCGTCAAAGGTCATTAAGTAATCTGCAAAATAAAGTAACATTATTTATATCCTGAAATTTTCAACCAGCGCTGCCACTACATTTTCCATGCGCTGAGCCCTTGACCCTTTGACCAAAATCGCTTCATCGCCTTTGAGTTCCTGCTTTAACGCTTCAATTAAATCGTTTTGGGTATCAAAAAAAGCGGCCCCTTTGCCAAAAATCTTTACAGTATTTCGGGCATCAGAACCTATAGCCAGGAGACGCACGACACCACTTGATTTGATTAATTCACCCATTTGTTCATGTATTTTCGGACTCTCTGGCCCCAACTCGCCAAAAGCTCCTAACACCAGCCAATGTTTCCCTTCACAGCCAGCCAGCACATCCAGTCCCGCTTTCAGTGAGGCCGAATTGGCGTTATAGGTGTCATCGATAACGATGTTGCCTAAACGGCTTACCAACGGCTGCAATCGCCCTGTAACCGGCTTTACGCTTTCCAATCCTTGTTTAATCTGTTGCAGATCAATGCCCAGCGCCATACAAGCCGCGGTTGCCGCCAATGCGTTGACGACATTGTGCCGGCCTGCGAGCTTTAGTTTTACCGTCAACTCGCCTTCTGCGGTTACCAGTTCAAAGGTCGTCGCGAACGCATGATTAATGATTTCCGTTTTAACGGAATGTGCCGTTACTGTTGCCCGCTCATCGATCCCAAACGACATGATCTTTCTTGTTCCGGCTACCGATTGCCAGTAGTCGAAATAGGTGTCATCGCGATTAAGCACCGCCACACCGTCCTGTTTAAGCGTCTCGACTACTTCTCCTTTCGCTTTGGCGACGCCGTCAACGCTGCCGAAACCTTCGATATGCGCCGGCCCCACATTAGTGATGACCGCAACATCCGCCTGTGCATACCGGCTGGTATATTCAATTTCGCCCGGATGGTTTGCGCCCATCTCGATTACTGCATACCGGTGTTGTTCGTTCAAGCGCAATAAGGTTAAGGGTACGCCGATGTCATTATTCAGGTTGCCTTGGGTAAACAGCGTATTGCCATTCACGCTCAATATCGCCGCCACCATTTCCTTGACGGTGGTCTTGCCGTTGCTGCCGGTGATGCCGACTAACGATACCGACGCTTTTTTCCGCCAGGCTCCTGCCAGTTCGGCCAAGGCCAGGCGCGTATCATCGACCACGACATGCGGTATGGTTGCGGTAACGCCTTTATGCACGAGGACTGCCGCGGCCCCTGCTTGTTCGGCCATGCCCACGAACTCATTGCCGTCGAAATTGTGGCCTTTAATCGCCACATAAAGCTCGCCCGATTTTATCGCTCGCGTGTCGATGCTGACCGATGATATTTCAACATCGTTCCCGACCAGCTGTCCCTGCACACATTCGGCGCAGTCGCTCAGCGTCATTTTCACAGGCTTTCCGTTCTCATTTTTAATGCTTCCATCACCACCTGCCGGTCGCTAAATGGTAGTTGTACACCGTTGATTTCCTGATATTGCTCATGGCCTTTGCCTGCAATCACAACACAGTCGCCTGCTGCGGCTTGCGTTATAACTTTTTGTATCGCCTGTTCTCTGTTTTGAATGACTTCAACCTTCGCTGGTCGCACCGGTTCCCTCGGCAACTGCTCCATGCGTTGCTCTACCTCCTGCATCCATGCAGTCGTACCGGTTGCGGCACGTCTGACCTCCATGGATGGAGGAAATGCCGAGGACTGGCGGGAGCCGTCTCGGCCGCCATCCCTGGCAGTCGCACTGCAACCGGCCAAAATATCATTCACTATATCCAGTCCGTTTTCGTAACGCGGGTTGTCATCGGTGATCACCACATGATCCGCCCACTGTTCGGCAATTTTTCCCATTTGCGGGCGCTTACCGGTATCCCTGTTGCCGCCGCAGCCGAAAACCACCCATAAAGTCTGTTTGCAATGTTTGCGCATGCTGTATAAAACCTTGTCCAAGGCATCCGGCGTATGGGCATAGTCGACAAATATCAGTGGATCGGTCTTGGATCCAAATCGTTCCATTCGTCCGTCAACCGGCTGTATGCAGCTCAGTTTTTTAGCGGCTTCCTGCAATGAAACATCCATAGCCAACATCACGGTCAAAACAGCCAGCACATTCTCTACATTAAAATCGCCGTACAGCGGCACTTTCACCCGCTGTAGCTGATCTTGCCAACGCAGATCAAATTCGATGCCGTCTGTTTTATGCCGTATATTTTCTGCATTAACGCACTCGCCTGAATCCGCTGTTTTTCCGTTGACGCTAAATTGCCATCGCTGCACTGATTCGGGTACCGCGGCAATAATCTGTTCGCTGTATGCATCATCCAAATTCACCACCGCGAAAGCTAAACCCGGCGTTTTCAATAGCGCCAGCTTGGCCTGCACATAAGCGTCCATGGTGCCATGATAATCCAGATGGTCGCGGCTGATATTGGTAAATACCGCGCCTTTAAACCTCACCCCATTGACCCGGCCTTGCTCCAAGCCATGCGAGGAAACTTCCATCGCCACAGTGTGCTTTTTATCTTTTAATAATTCAGCCAGTATCTTCTGAATTGCCAGCGCATCGGGCGTAGTGTTCAGCGTCTTGTTGAGCGTGCCCCACTCTCCCCAGCCGAGCGTCCCGATAATCCCGCAATCATCGAGCATCTGGCTCAAAAACTGACTGCACGATGTCTTGCCATTCGTTCCGGTAATACCGATAACCGACATAGACCGGGATGGATCGCCATAAAAACGCGCGGCCAATTCGCCCAACTTTAAGCCCAGGTTTTCCACTGCGATCATCGGCACATGGCTTGAACCGCTGCTTGGCAAAGCCTCCGCCAACTGCCGCCCACCTCCAGCCGGATCGAAAATGACTGCGCAGGCTCCATTATTAATGGCCTGCTCGACATGGGACAAACCATGCTGCTTGGCACCAGCCAACGCAACAAATGCATCGCCTTCAAGCACCGCCCGGCTATCCAAGGCCAAACCACTAATCGGCCTATCATCCTGCTCTGGAAACGAAACCAGCCCGCTTAATAAATCTTTCAGCCTTGCAATCGTCAAGTTATGAACCTTGCCGCGTCAATAAAATGGGCATATTGTCCTGCTGGTCGGGAGCAACTTCCAACATCCTCAAAGCTCCCGCCATGACCTTGGAAAACACCGGTGCCGAGACTATCCCGCCGTAGTATTGTCCCGCAGAAGGCTCATCAACCATGACCACGACAATCAATCGCGGATTCTTTGCCGGAGCCATGCCGGCAAATACTGAAAAATAGCTGTTCTCGACATACCCGCCCACACCGGCTTTTTTTACCGTCCCGGTCTTACCGGCGGCGCTGTAGCCGTCGACCCTACCCTCGTAAGCGGTGCCGTCTTTCATTAACACGGTTTCCATCATGGCCCTGACCCGCTTGGCGGTCTTAGCGGTAAAAACCCGCTGCCCGTCTACATCTTCATCCCGTCTTAGCAAGCTGACCGAGTGCAAAATGCCGTCATCCGCCAATGCCGTATAGGCTCTTGCCAACTGTAACGCCGAGGTACTCACTCCATAGCCGAAGGACAATGTCGCCCTGTCGAATTCGCGCCAGCTTTGGTAATCCAGCAAGCTGCCATTGGCTTCTCCAGGAAAACCGGAACCGGCGGCAACGCCAAACCCCAACTTATTGTAAATTCCCCAAAAATATTCCGGCGGCATTCTCAAAGCCATCTGGCTGACCGCCACGTTGCTGGATTTTTTCAGCACGCCGGTCAAATCCAGAGTCCCGTAATTATGCACATCCTTAACCACATGACTTCCGACCTGATAAAACCCGTGGGTTTCAAAAACTTCATTCGGCTTGACATAGCCCCCGTCCAAAGCGGCTGCAACAACAAACGGCTTGACTGTCGACCCCGGCTCGAAGACATCGGTTATCGACCGGTTCCGGTACAGACTTTCCTTTAAACTCTTCCGGGTGTTCGGGTTAAATGACGGCTGATTGACTGCCGCCAGAATTTCCCCGCTCTTTGCATCCAATACCACCAGCGCCGCTGATTTTGCCTTGTGCAGGTTAACCGCCAGCTGCAACTCCCGGTAAGCCAGATACTGGATGCGCTGATCAATGCTCAATTCCAGATTCTTGCCTGCAACAGGCTCTTTTATATTTTCTACGTCCTCAATAATCCGACGCTGCCCATCCCTGATAACCCGCTTGCTGCCTGGAATTCCTTTTAATGACCTTTCATATCCAGACTCCAGCCCCGCCTGTCCCACATCGTCAATATCGGTAAATCCGACCAAATGAGCCGAAACCTCTCCGGCAGGATAAAACCGCTTGAATTCCCGTTCGAAATAAACGCCCGTAAGCTTCAATGCCTTTACCTGCTCGGCAACCACCGGACTGATTTGACGGGCAATATAAGCAAACTGCCTGTGCGCATCACCGTTGACCAGATCGTCAATCTTTCCCTTCGGCAAATTCAACAGTTTTTCAACTTGCCTGATTTCATTCTTTTTTGTCGAGTCAAGCTCTTGCGGATTCATCCAGATGGACTCGACTGGGGTGCTGATTGCCAACGGCGCCCCATTCCTGTCTTTTATCATGCCCCGATATGCCGAAACCGACACATCGCTGACATGCCGCATATCGCCCTGATCTTTTAGAAACTGCTTATTCAGTACCTGCAAATCGACCGCACGGCCTACCAACACCGCCATACAAGCCATTATAAAAACGACGACCATTTTCCTTCGACTGCCATGGAGGGCGGCACTGTCGCTATCGGCAGAAAACCGATGTGCCCGACCTGAAAAATTGCCGCCGTTGCCGTGTGCCCTATGTTTGCCTTGAAAATGTATCATCTACGGCTTTATATAAATTATTTTTTCCCGTACCGGCATAACCAGCTTCAGCTGGTTCCGCGCCACCTGCTCCACCCGATTCTGTTCTGCTAAGGTTGTCAGCTCCAGTTGCAACTGCCCCCATTCCACTTCGTACTGATCCAGCGCCCGCTCCTGCTTTTGGATCTCGATAAAAATTAATCGCGACTGGTACTTGCTGTAAATCACGGCCAGAGCCGAAATCAACAACACCAATATCAGCCCTCCTTCCAAATAGCGTACCATTCAAACTCTCTCGGCTACTCGCATGACTGCGCTTCGCGCCCTAGCATTTTGAGCAATTTCCTGCGGCCCGGCTTTCAGGGCTTTACCTGCTTTCTTCAGGATGCCCTTTGTTATATCGGCTTCTTTAATAGGTAATTTGCCGGGGTTATATTTGGCGCCGGACTCAGCCCTGATAAAGCGCTTGACGATACGATCTTCCAGCGAATGGAAAGAAATCACCACCAAGCGTCCTCCCGGTTTCAAAACTCTGATGGACTGCTCCAAAACATCTTTTAACTCATCCAGCTCCCTGTTAATTTCGATGCGGATCGCCTGAAAACTTCGAGTTGCCGGATGTTTGTGCTTCTCTTTGACCGGTATTGCATCTTCAATTAACTTCGCCAACTCTCTGGTTGTGGTAATAGGCGTTTCAACTCTTCGCTCAACAATCGCGCGAGCTATGCGCCGCGCAAACCGTTCCTCGCCGTATTCAAATAAAACCTTGACCAGCTCCTTTTCATCGACCTCGGCCAGCCACTGCGCGGCGGTAACACCTGAGTTGCCATCCATCCGCATGTCTAACGGCCCGTCGCGTAAAAAACTAAAACCGCGCTCAGGATTGTCCAGTTGCGGCGACGACACGCCCAAGTCCATCAAAATACCGTCGACTTTCCCTGTCAATCCTTCACTGGCGACTAAATTTTCCAGCTCAGAAAAACAGTTGTGCTTCAGCATAAACCGCTTGTCTTCCAACATGGCCTGCGCATAATCGGAACTAATCGCATCCAAGTCCCGGTCAAAAGCCAACAACCGCCCATCCGGACCCAACAAGTTTAAAATCCCCTGACTATGCCCACCCCGACCAAAGGTGCAATCCAGATAAATACCGTCTTTTTTTATAGCCAACTGCTGCAATGCTTCTGCAAACATGACGGGCAAATGTTCCACTAACAAATCTCCCGCATTAAAAGGATAAGGAGCCTAAATCTTCCAACCCTTCGTTATCATCGCCACCCAGCCATTCGGCTTCTTTCAGCCCCCAGGCTTCCTCGTTCCACAGCTCAAATTTGTTCAACTGGCCAACCAGGACAATTTTTTTATCCACATTGGCAAATGTTCTCAATTTTTCCGGCAGCAACAATCGGCCTTGCCCATCCATTTCACATTCGGACGCATTACCGATAACAAACCGTCTTAGCTTGCCGGCCATTTTATTTAAGGTAGGTAATTTGCTGATCGTTTGTTCGAGTTTTTCCCACTCAGGCATCGGATACAGCCACAAACAACCGTTCTCGCCGACACAGCGCTCATTGACAGCAACCGTCACAACCATCTGGCACTCGCAACAATCCTGTAACTCCTCCCGGTAACGGGTAGGAATTGCAAGACGTCCTTTGCCGTCTAAATTGATTGAACTAATGCCTCGAAACAAGACTCACCCCAAATTTTCCCAAAAAAACCATTTCTTTCCACTTTTTACCACTTATGCCCACTATAGATTTCAAACAACCCCTAGTCAAGAATGATTTCACCTTAAATTCTTTCTTTTTCACCAATGACTTACATCATAATCAGCAGAGAATATCTCCATCAAATAAATGGCAAAATAATTCCCATCCTTTATCAGAATGTTAATTAGTCTTAGTGAGAAAGTACTTTAAGTATGAGGCTGCCGAAAGATTTCAGCTTTTTTGAGCAAAATGAGAGTTAAATCAAAGATACCGTCGCAATAATTAGCTGGAAGTTTTTGCGCTTTTAGCGATACAGCGGATACCGAGCGAAAAACACTCGGAAAAAAAGGAAGAAAGAGTCGACCTGTAAGCCGGGTTCTGTCGAGAACAGTCATTCATCTAGGCTGCAAGTCACCCTGCAGCTCAAGCAATCTACCCAGGAACCGCGCGGGCCACGCGTCTGTTCCTCTATTTGATCTTGCTCCGGGTGGGGTTTACCATGCCACTCCTGTTACCAGTTGCGCGGTGCGCTCTTACCGCACCTTTTCACCCTTACCGGTCACAAGTGACAGGCGGTATATTTTCTGCGGCACTTTCCGTAGGCTCACGCCTCCCAGGCGTTACCTGGCACCCTGCCCAGTGGAGCCCGGACTTTCCTCCATCTTATCTTGCGATAAAACAGCGACTGCTCAGCCGACTCTTTCAGCGTGTAGTGTACCACATTTCCACGGCAATACGATATGCAAAGCGCATTTATATAAGCAAAAATCAGACCATAAATGCGCCAAAAACAGCATTAACGGAAATACTATGCCTTTTCCATATCCAATGCTGCCTGATACAGCAGCTTTTTCCTGACGCCGGTGATTTCCACAGCCAGTGCAACTGCGGTCTTGATCGAGCACTCACCCAACAACACACGCAGTATTTTTTCCTGCTCCGGCGTAATAATCCGCTCTTTTTTGTCGACAGCAGCGCCGTCGACAATCACCACAAACTCGCCTCTCCGCATGTTGGCATCCTGCTCGACCAGCTTAAGCGCCTCGCCCAGACTGGTTTTGACGATGGTTTCGTGCAGCTTGGTCAGCTCCCTGGCGATGACGATCTGCCGATCCAAGGGCAAAACCTCGGCCATATCCTGCAATGACGCAAGGATCCGGTGACTGGATTCGTAAAACACCCAGGTGACCGGACACATTAAGCGCTCGCTAAAGAAGGCTTTTCTGGCTGACGAGGTTCGCGGCGAAAAACCCTCAAACGTAAACTGGGTGACCGGCAAGCCTGCCGCAGACAAAGCTGCAATCAATGCGCAAGCGCCCGGCACAGGCACCACATCGACACCCTCATCTTTCACCATTTTGACCAGCGGCATGCCGGGGTCGCTCAGCAGCGGCGTTCCGGCATCGGAAACCAGCGCAATCGACAAGCCCTCGCGCAGTTTATCCAGCAATCCTGCCGAAGCCTTGTCTTCGTTATGCTGATGCAATGAAATTAGTTTGTTGCTGATGCCGTAATGCTGTAGCAGCATTTTTACATGCCGGGTATCTTCTGCGGCGATTAGATCGACCTGTTTTAATATCTCAACCGCCCTGAAGGTAATATCTGCTAAATTACCTATCGGCGTAGCAACAACGTATAATTTGCCGCATTCACTTGACATTCGATACTCTCACTTGAAACCCCTAAAAAGATGCAACCCAAATATAAGCCGCCATTATTCTGCGCCCTGCTTCCCGGCCTAATGTTTTTTTCCGGCTGCACGCCCACGCCAGCCACGACTGCCATGGATGCAGGAGGTAGAGTAATGCAGGAGCAATTACCGAAAAGCGCCCTGTCTGAGCAAGAAGCACTAATAACGCGACCCTTGATAAGAAACGATCAGCCGGAACCGATGGTTGAATTATACCAGCAACCCGCAAGCCCATCGTTTTCCGAACAAAACCAGCAGCGCCTAAAGTCCATTGAATCCTTAATCCTAGCGGGCGACGGCAATACCGCCAAACAGGCTGCCGATGCGATCAATCCCAACGATCTGTCGGCCGAACAACGCGTTCAGCTGCGCCTGCTTTATATCCAGATCCTGCTCAGCTTTGGCGAAGCAGAACAGGCCATTGACAGCTTGGCGCAAATTCAACCGCAACAGCTGAATCTGGACAACCAGATTAAATATTTTCAATCGCAGGCCTTTGCGTTTTCCCTGACCGGCAACCTGCTCGACAGCGCCAAATCCAGAATCGAACTGCACCCGTTAATCTCGTCTCCCGATGAGCTCGAAAAAAACCAGGCCGCCATACTTGAAGCCTTACGCCTATTGCCTGACGCCGCCTTGCAAACCAGCCAGACAGACGTCTTGTCTGGCTGGCTGTCATTAGCCAAGATTTTAAAATATTTAAACCAGCCTGATTTTAATGCCCAAATCAGCCAATGGCGCGCAACCTATCCTACCCATCCTGCCGATTTAAGCTTCCTAAATAGTCCTCAGGAGGCGCCGGTTACTGCACCTTCGCAAGCCAAAACAATCGCATTGCTGTTACCCGGTTCGGGAGCTTTTGCCCAAGCAGGCAAAGCCATCCGCGCCGGATTTATGGCAGCCTACGACCATGCGGACAAGGCATCCAAGCCCGCGATCCGCTTGTACGACAGCGAGCAGTCGACGCCGCAAGCCTTATACAACCAAGCGGTTGCAGAAGGCGCGCAATTGATCGTCGGCCCGCTGGCTAAAGAGCAGATACAAAGCCTGGCCGATACGGTTAACTTCAATACGCCGGTGCTGGCATTGAATCATATACCCGGCCTGCAAAAAAACCGACTCTACCAGTTCAGCCTCAGCCCGTTGGATGACACCGAGCAAATCATCCATAAAGCAAGGGCGGACGGACACCAAAAAGCGCTGCTGCTGATTCCTGATAACGCGCCGGGCAAACGCATCGCCACTTATTTAACGGAAGACTGGCAAAACCAGGGCGGGACTATCCTGGAAACCCAAACCTATAACCCGAAAGAAACCGACTTTTCAGCGCCGATTCAAAAACTGCTCAACCTGGATGAAAGCGAGCAACGTTACAATAAAATCCTGGCGTTGATACCCGGCATAAAATACACCCCGAGAAAACGGCAGGATGCCGATGCGATATTGTTAAGCGCCTATAGCCCAGAGGCGCGCTCCATCAATCCGCAGTTGCAGTTTTACCAGGCCGGCGACCTCCCCGTTTATGCAATGCCCACCGTTTACAGCGGACAAGTCAACGCATCGCTGGACGCCGACCTCAATAAAATTACTTTTTGCGACACACCTTGGTTATTCAATAAAGCTTATCAAGGCGCGCTCAGCATGGATGCGCTCAAAGAGACCTGGAAGCAATTTCCCAGCTCTTATTTGCGCCTGATTGCGATGGGCATTGATGCCTACAATCTGTCGACACGCCTGGATTCCTTGGAAATCAATACTTATCCCGGCGCTACCGGAAACTTGTCATTGACTCCCGACCAGCGCATTCGTCGCGAGCTGATCTGCGCCAAGTTCACAGCCGGGCAGCCTGAACTCACCGAGGATTACGGACATAGCGCTCCGGCAGCCGATAATAACAGCCATGCTGTTTACTAAGCTCAAGGCGAAAGCAGCACATTTAATTCGCGGCGAAAGCGCCGAGGAACAAGCACACTCCTTCCTGATCGACAAAGGACTCAAACCGGTGAGCCGGAATTTCCGCTGCAAACAGGGCGAACTCGATTTAATCATGACCGATAAGCAGACTCTGGTCATTATCGAAGTCCGCTTTCGCAAAACCGATAAATACGGCAGCGCCGCTGAAAGCATCACCCGCGCCAAACAGTCGCGCATCATCGCAGCAACCCATATTTACCTAGCATCCCAAAAAACCGACTGTCCTATTCGTTTTGACGTGGTCGCCATTTCCGGCAACGGCAACATCGACTGGATACAAAATGCATTTTGACCCGATAAAACCTTCAACCCGTTAAAGTAAAAACTGTCGCAGGCGCTGGTGATAGCCTTTATAATCATTCTCCATGAGCCTACAAGATCGCATAATCAACCATTTCACAGCCAGCATCCAAACCCAGCAAAATACGATGGTCAGCCTCGGCGAACTGATCGAATTTGCTTCGCAACGGCTGGTCGCAACCCTGCTTAACGACAAAAAAATCGTCACTTGCGGCAATGGCCGTTCGGCGGCCGTCGCCCAGTTGCTGTCATCGGCGATGCTTAACCAATACGAACGCGACCGGCCTTCGTTGCCCGCCATCGCCCTGACCACTGACACGACCACCATCACCGCGATAGCCAACGACTATCATTGCGATGATATTTTCGCCAAACAGCTCAGGGCCTTAGGGCAAAGCGGCGATATATTGGTCGCTTACACCGACGGCAACAATTCGGCCAATATCGCCAAGGCCATTACCACCGCACACGACAAGGACATCTCTGTGATCGCGCTGACCGGCAGCAATGGCGGCATGATTGCGCCGCTGCTGCATGAAACCGACATAGAAATCCGCGTACCGTCAAACTCCAGCATACACATCCAGGAAGCGCACACATTGATTACCCACTGTTTGTGCGACTTGATCGACCATCAATTATTTGGCGGCTAGATCATGAAAAAACTTTTGTTACTGTTGTTAGTGCACAGTCTTTTTATGTCCGGCTGTTCGACCATTGCGTCGGGCGGCGCGGAAATAACCGGACTGTCGCTGTTAAACGACCGCCGCAGCCGCGATGCCATCTTGGCTGACGAAACCATTGAAGATAATGCCGGCGCCAAGCTAAATGCTTATTACGACTTGCGCGACAAATGCCACTTTAATATCACCGCCTACAACGGCGCGGTACTGGTCACAGGCGAGACGCCGAAAGAAGAATTTCGCGACAGGATTGTCGACATCGTTCGTGTCATTCCCAATGTAAAACTGGTGCACAATAAACTGACCATTGCCGATCCCAGCCCTTTTAACTTCCGCGCCAATGACACGTTGATTACCGGCAGGGTAAAAACCGCGCTGACTCAAATACCGGGATTCGATGCTTCCTGGGTAAAAGTCGTTACCGAAAAGAGCAAAGTTTACCTGATGGGGCTGGTGCATAGAAACGAAGGTGCTGCGGCCATTGACGCTGCCAGGCACCAATCCGACGTAAATCAAATCATTACGGTTTTTGAATACCTTGACTAATATAGCCCCCTTGCCCAAAGATTTCTTAAAGCTGCTGGCTGAGATTTTTTCTCGCGATGCCCTTTTAACCGCGCCTGAAGACTGCTGGACTTACGGCTATGACAACAGCCGCCGCCATGTGCAGCCTCAAGCCGTGGTTTTTCCGACTACGCACGAACAAGTCGTCGACGCCGTAAACGCCTGCAACCGGTTCAAGGTTGCGCTGACTGCCAGAGGCCGCGGCACCGGCACAACGGGAGCCACGACCCCGCTTAAAGGCGGACTGGTTTTGTCGCTGGAACGCATGAACAAACTGGTCGAATTTTCTCCCGATAACCGCTACATGATCGTGGAGCCGGGCATGACCAACCAGCAGGTGCAGGACATCGCCAAAGAGCGGGGCTTTTTCTGGCCGCCCGATCCGACCAGCGCCGCCTTCTGTAGCGTTGGCGGCAATCTGGCCTATAACTCCGCAGGACCTAGGGCGGTAAAATACGGCACGCCCAGGGAAAACACCTTAGGGCTACGCGCTGTGACCGGTGCCGGCAAAGAAATCCGCGTCGGAGTCCACACCAGCAAAGGCGTAGTCGGTTATGACCTGACGCGGCTGATAATCGGCTCGGAAGGCACGCTGGCGATTATTACCCAGGCCACATTAAAACTGACGCCGCTGCCGGAAGCCACTAAAACGCTAAGAGCCATCTACAATTCCGTTTTCGATGCCGCCAAAGCCGTTTCCGCAATCATGTCGCAGCCGGTCATTCCCTGCGCATTGGAATTTATCGACGGCAATGCGATCAACATGATCCGGCAGTATTCGGAATCCGATCTGCCCGAACATGCGGGCGCGATGTTAATGATCGAAGTCGATGGACAACTGGAAGGCCTGGACACGGCAGCTGAGAAAGTGGCCGCCGCCGCCAAAAATGACGGCCTTTTGGACATCCGGCTGGCCCAGACTGACGCTGAAGTTAAAGCGCTCTGGCAAACCCGGAAAGCGCTGTCCCCAGCGCTGCGCAAAGTGGCACCGAAAAAAATCAATGAAGATGTGGTGGTTCCGGTAACCGAAATGCCTGCGTTGATAGCGGGGCTGGGCGAGCTGTCAAAAAAATACGACCTGCCCATCATTAACTTCGGTCATGCGGGCAACGGCAACATCCATGTGAATTTATTGCTCGATCCTGATGAACCTGAGCAAGGCAAAAAAGCCCATGCTTGCCTGGATGAAATATTTTCGTTGGTGTTAACGCTAAACGGCACACTGTCCGGCGAGCATGGCGTGGGCATTGAAAAACGGGATTTTGTCGATCGGGAGCTGGATGCGAATTCTTTAGAACTGATGCGCGACATTAAGCGCCAATTTGACCCTAACGGTATCCTCAATCCGGATAAAATGTTTCCTCTGGTTCAATAATTTTCACCACGAAGGACACGAAGTCTATGTTTTTCTTCGCGCTCTTCGTGCCTTCGTGGTGAATAAAAGACCTGAATACGCACAGTTTTATCCATATAACTCGCTGCTGCCGTCCATGTCGCCGGTCTGGCTGTACAACAATGGCCGTCCCTGATTAAGCACAGCCGCTGCAACCACTTTGCAGACGGCGATTTTGTGATCGCCCGCCTCGGCATAATGACTCACCTGACAGTCGAAATAAGCCAAACTTTCAGATAAAACCGGCGCACCGGTTTCGGCCTGTTGCCACTGGAAACCGGCCATCTTGTCTGGAGCGGATCGGCCAAAATGCTCCACCAGCGCATACTGATCCTGTCCCAGCACATTCACTGTACAAACGCCGCTTTCCTGCATCAATTGATAGGAATAATGCTCGGGATTGATACTGATCGCCAGCAACAACGGCTCGAAAGACACCTGCATGACCCAGGCCGCGGTAAAAGCATTTTGACGATCACCCTTGCCGACACCGATTACGTAGACGCCGTGGCTGATCTGTTTGACCAATGCTTCAACATTTTCAATCATCAATGCACCAGCTTAATGCGCATGGACAAATCAACCGCCCTGACATGCTTGGTTAATGCGCCGATCGAAATATAATCGACGCCTGTCTCGGCAATTACCCTGATATTGTCCAGGCCGATATTGCCGGAAGCCTCAAGCTCTATCGCCCCGGCATTAAGTTTTACCGCCTCAGCCATGTCTTCAAGACTGAAATTATCGAGCATAATACGGTCAGGCTTGGCGGCGACCGCTTCCAAAAATTCCGACATGGATTCGACCTCCACTTCCACCGGAACCGAGGTCAGTTCACGTGCGGATCGAACTGCTTGGGCTATGGAACCAGCCGCTATAATGTGGTTTTCTTTGATCAAGACCCCGTCATACAAGCCGATGCGATGGTTGTAACAGCCGCCGCAGGCTACCGCATATTTTTGCGCATTCCTAAGACCCGGAACGGTTTTGCGGGTATCAAGCACTTTGCACCCCGTGCCGGAAACCGCCTCGGCATATTGCATGGCAACAGTTGCCGTTGCCGACAGGGTTTGCAACAAATTCAGCGCGGTGCGCTCGCCGGTCAGCAAGCCTCTGGCGGCACCGCTGAGTTTGCATAAAAGCGTATTCTTGCCAACTGCCTCGCCTTCAGCCGCCAACCAATCGATTTTAACGCTCGCATCCAACGCTTTAAAAACCGCGTCAAACCAAGCTTGCCCGCAAAGCACCATATCTTCCCGCGTAACCACTTCAGCTTCAGCGACCATCGCTTCAGGAATAATCGCGGCGGTTATATCCCCGGAACCGATGTCTTCTTCGAGAAAGGGTTTTATATCTATCGTTTTCAATTGTTCTGTCATAAGCTCATCAATTCTGTCAGCACCCGTTCGGTGATCGTTTTTTCATTAGTCTTAACAATGGCGGCCTGCCCCGTATGCAGCTTTGCTGCCAGCTCGTCCGTCTGGATTTCAAACATTTTAATGCCATTTTTCCCGACAAACAGCATGTTTCCGCCATCTTTCCAAAGTAGTTTGCCCCATTGCTTTCCTGATTCAAAGGCGAATTCAACCCAGCTTTGCTCGGCAAGGTTCCCCGCCCGCTCCGCGCTATCGTCAGTTATCACCAACCCTTTTATTTTATCGTCCTGAACAGCCATGAGACTGTCTTTAGCCGTTTTTCCCTTTTTATCCATCAATATAATATGCCATACCGCAAGATCTTTAAAAAATCGCGACTGCGCAGCTTTGTCATATGAGATTTGCTTCAAACCTTTCCTCAATTCTGCAATCAGCGCCGGCAATACTTTTAACATCTGCTTTCTTTGATCGTCATCTACCGGCGGCATCACGCTTACAATCAGCTCATCCATGGCCTGCACCGACTTTTCCCAGCGCCCAGGCTGCTCTTCTTTGTCCATATAAGCATCCAGCAAAACCTCAAACCAAACCTCACGAAGAAACTCGACTATCGCTATCGGCAAGACCTTGCCTTTCAAACTGCTTTCGATGGCTGTAACGACCGCTTTCCGGCTCGACGTCAAGGCTTGTTGATTTATCATACACTGCCTGGTGTTCTCCTCGATGCTTTTGCTGGACTGTTTTTGCTGGTCCAGATAATTCGAAAACTCGCCAGCCTCTGCCACCCAGCCGGAAAACTCGAAGCCGCCCGCCTTGGTCATTTTTTTAACAACACTTGCAACATGTTCTTGCATTAACCGGGCATCATGGTCGTCCACATTTAAGAACATTCCGGCTGCAAACAAATCATCAAGCAACTGTCTGACGGGATTGCCGCTATTCGTAAAAACACTGTACCTTCCTAAAGAGGCTGCCGCCAGCGGAATGTCCAGCCGCAAAACCACTGTTTTTACAGCATCCTGAATCAATTCATCCTCGGCTATTTTGTTAAAAATCAACGCCACCAAATCCAGTATATCTTCGTCATCTTTGACCAGGTTTTTGGCCTTACTACCAAAACTCAGCTCCTCCAGCTTTTTAAGCACCCGCCATTTTAACGACTGCTTCTTTTTGTCCTGGTCCGAATCATCGCTAAATTGCTGAAGAACTTGCAAGGCATTTTTTATTTCGAAATGTTCAAAAAATGCGTTCCCGGTAACTAAAATTGAATCGTATGCGGAGGGAAATTGAGCAAATCGCCATAACTCCAGTTTTTTCTGCAACAACCTAAATTCCGCATTTGGCTGTTCGGCGCTTGCCGGCGTCGCTTCAACGTCTTCCTTGATCTCGCTGACCACATACAACGGCTTAGGACCAGTCGTGTCGCAGCGCTTAATCAGTTCGCCATAAATAAACCCCAGCTGACTGAACACATTGGCCTCAAATACCTTGTACAGCGCAATCCTTGCATCTGCATTTAATTTCAGCGGCTTAACGACCTCAACCAAGGCACGAACCAATTTCTCAGGAAACATCGGATTTTGACTGTCGGCAATCGTTTGCCTGCCCGATTGGATTGCAAGCTGCGTGTGATTAAGGCTGGTTAATTCCTCATAAAATAAATGCTCACACTGGCGGATAATTGCAGCAATCGCATGATTTTCTTTTACTGTGTCATCGCTGATTAGCGAAACCTTAGAAAAATCCAATTGCCCACCCTGGATATTTGCAACCTTCTGATGACTGCCATCGAACATCTCGTTAACTTTTGACAAATAATTTCGCTTAATTTCTTTACGGGTTGAACGAAGGTATTCGACCAGTTTTATGTATTGCTCTTTGCTCATTTTTTCGCGGTTTTTGCCTAACTGCAAGCCGAATTCAAAATCAAGCCGCATACAACAATCATCAACCACTTGTTCAAAATGCTCAAAAAAAACCGGCTTAGCGTTGGCGAAAATACGGGCTTTATTCGATTGTCCCAAATTTGGATTTATGTGCGACCGATCATTCATAGCGATAGTTCTGCTGTCATTTAAAAATAAATTAGTCATGGCCTAGCCCCCAAGTAATGTTCTGGCTAATAATAGGCCCATTTACCCCTAATACTGTGCTGCGTTTCCGTTTTTACTTTTTTGACTAAGCCATGAAAATAAACCAACACCGGTTAACCGAAGTTCTCCAAACTCCGTCACAAAACTTTGATGAAAGGCCTGAGCCTGCGGATATTTCATTGCTGGTTATCCATTGCATCAGTCTTCCGCCCGGCGAATTCGGCAATGATTATATAGACCGGCTGTTTTGCAACCGGCTTGATCCTGACGAACATCCCTACTTTAAAGAAATTCATCAGCTCAAGGTATCGGCGCATTTATTAATTAAGCGCGATGGGAGTTGTATTCAGTATGTGCCGTTCGATAAGCGCGCCTGGCATGCGGGAAAGTCGATCTATGGAGGCCGGGAACGGTGCAATGATTTTTCTATCGGTATAGAACTTGAAGGCACTGAATATATCGACTATACCGACCGGCAATATGAGCAGCTAGCCGCCGTGGTTCGCGCCTTGTTTGAAGCTTATCCCAGGCTATCGACGCAGCGCATTACCGGGCATAGCGACATTGCACCAGGACGAAAAACCGATCCGGGCGCATCGTTTGACTGGCAAAGGCTTTTAGGGTTATTGAGACAGTCTTAGTTCGTAACTGCCCATTACCCACTCAAATCGGCTATAGGGAATGCTGGCAATCGGCGGTTAAAAGCTTTTATTCACCACGAAGGCACGAAGGACGCGAAGTTTATTTCTTCGTGTCCTTCGTGCCTTCGTTGTGATAACTTTTTAAGTTTTTTAAACCAGCTCTTTCGATTGTCCCAAGCCGAACGATTCCGCCAGCATTAACATCACACCCAGGGTAATCGCGGAGTCTGCGATATTGAAAGCGGGCCAGTGCCAGGCATCGTAATAAACATCAAGAAAGTCGATCACATAGCCGTAAGCCAGCCGGTCGATCAAATTGCCGACAGCGCCGCCCAGGACCAGCGCCAAAGCCACCGCCAGTAAGGTCTCATGCTTTTTCAACCGAGTTAGCCAAACCGCGATGACCGTGCTGATCGCCAGCGCCAATCCGGCAAAAAACCAGCGCTGCCAGCCGCCGGCTTCACTTAGGAAACTGAATGCCGCGCCGGTATTGTGCACATAAGTCAGCTTAAAAAACGGCATGATCTCGATGGATTCATAAAGCTGCATGGAACCCGCTATCGCAAGCTTGCTCGCTTGATCCAGGATTATCGCCAGCAGCGACAGCCATAGCCATTTCAACATAACGAAATCACGCATACTGCCTGCGCTCACCATCGCCCGCCACATTCTCCACGCAGCGGCCGCACAGTTCGGGATGTTCCGCTGTTGTACCCACGTCAGGCCGTTGATGCCAGCAACGCACGCATTTTTCATGCTCGGAAACGATAACTCTTAATTTTACGCCGTCAATTTCCGTCTGAATGGCGTCTTCTGGAGCCTTGCCTTCAACCATGACCGAGGCATTGGACGTTATAAAAATAAAGCGCAGCTCATCCGACAAGCGGTTTAAGTCATCAAAAAACTCGGCATTACAATACAACTCGATTTCCGCATTCAGCGAGGACCCGATGTCGCCCTTGGCTCTACTTTTTTCCAGCTCCTTGCCGACAGCGGCCCGGACAGCCATCACTTTCTGCCAAAACTCGCGGTTCAACGCAGAATCTTCATCCAGTTGAACCAAGCCCTGATACCACGTCTCCAAAAACACCGACTCGCTACGCTTGCCCGGCAGGTATTGCCAGATTTCATCGGCGGTATAACTGATAATCGGCGCCAGCCAACGAGTCAGCGCTTCAAGCACGTGATACATCGCAGTTTGCGCCGAACGCCGTGCCAAGCCATCGGCTTTTGCGGTGTATTGACGGTCCTTGATAATATCCAGGTAAAACCCGCCCAGATCAATCACGCAAAAATGATGCACTTTCTGGTAAATATGCTGAAATTGATACGTTTCGTAAGCGGCTTTGACTTCTTCCTGCAACGTGAACGCCCTGTCCACCACCCAGCGATCCAGCGCCAGCAAATCCTTATCTTCGACCGCATGTTGCGCCGGGTCGAAATCGTCCAGATTGGACAACAAAAACCGTGCGGTATTTCTAAGACGCCGGTAGCCGTCCGAGGTGCGATTAAGAATTTCATCCGACACACTCATCTCGCCGCGATAATCGGTTCCAGCAACCCATAAACGCAATACATCCGCGCCCAGGTTCTTCATGACCGATTGCGGTGCGACCACGTTGCCCTTTGATTTTGACATTTTCTTGCCGTCGGCATCGACGGTAAACCCGTGCGTCAGGACGGCCTTGTAAGGCGCAACCTCATTCATCGCGACCGAGGCCAGCAACGATGACTGGAACCAGCCGCGATGCTGGTCGGAGCCTTCCAGGTACAGATCCGCCGGAAAGTGCAGCTGTTCGCGTTTTTCCAACACGCAGGCGTGGGTCACGCCGGAGTCGAACCAGACATCCAGCGTATCGGTCATTTTTTCGTAATGCTCGGCTTCATCGCCCAGCAATTCGGCCGCTTCCAGCTCAAACCAGGCTTCTATGCCTTGCTGTTCGATGCGCAGGGCCACCTGCTCGATCAATTCTGCCGTTCGCGGATGCAATTCGCCGGTTTCTTTATGGACGAAAAACGTGATCGGCACGCCCCAGGTGCGCTGCCGGGAAATGCACCAGTCGGGGCGGCCTTCCATCATGCTTTCGATACGCGCCTGTCCCCACTCGGGAATCCAGACGACGCGCTTGACTTCACTCAGCGCCTGCTCGCGCAATTTATTTTTATCCATCGAGATAAACCACTGCGGCGTGGCCCGGAAAATAATCGGGGTTTTATGCCGCCAACAATGCGGATAGCTATGCAGTATCGCCACGTGATGCAGCAGTTTGCCCTGTTGCTCCAGCACTTCCAAGACATGGGCATTGGCGTTGAACACATGTTCACCGGCAAAGATTTCCGTGTTCGGCAGAAAAACGCCGTCGTTACCGACCGGATTATCAACCGGCAAGCCGTATTTCAAGCCGACGACATAATCGTCCTGGCCGTGTCCCGGCGCTGTATGTACCGCGCCAGTGCCGGCTTCGGTGGTGACATGATCGCCCAGAATGATCGGCACTTGCCGGTCGTAAAAAGGGTGCTGCAATAATTGATGCTCCAGCTCGGAGCCTTTGCAGTAGGCAATCACATGGTAGTTTTCGATGTCGTAACGCAGCATCGCATCTTTAAGCAGCCCTTCTGCAACGACCAGACGCTCTTTGTTGCCGTCTTTTTCGCATTGCACCACCGCGTATTCAAGATCAGGGTTTAATGCAACGCCCTGATTTGCCGGCAAGGTCCACGGCGTAGTTGTCCAGATCACTACCGATAGCGGCCCGGAACCTTCATGCTCAGGCACATGATGACACCGGCTCAAAAATCCGTCTTCATCAACGACCTGAAACCGCACATCGACCGCGGGTGAATGCTTGTCTTCGTACTCGACTTCCGCTTCAGCCAATGCAGAACCGCAATCGGTGCACCAGTGTACGGGCTTGGCGCCTTTTGCTATATGACCATTCTGGCTGATTTTACCCAACGAACGCACAATGTCGGCTTCAAAGGCAAAATCCATCGTTAAATACGGATGATCCCAATCGCCTAAAATACCCAACCGGATAAAAGCCTCTTTTTGTATGTTAACTTGTTTTCCGGCATATTCGCGGCAGGCTTTGCGGAAAACGGCAGGAGAGACTTTAACGCCCGCTTTGCCGATTTTTTTCTCTACCTGCAATTCAATCGGCAAACCGTGACAATCCCAGCCCGGCACATAAGGCGCATCGAACCCGCTTAACGATTTAGATTTAACGATGATGTCTTTTAACACCTTATTGACCGCATGGCCGATATGAATTTCGCCGTTAGCGTAAGGAGGGCCGTCGTGCAAAACAAACTTCGGTCTTCCGGCAAACTCCTGCCTGATTTTGTTATACAGGTCAGCTTCGTTCCATTTTTTCAGGCGTTCCGGCTCACGCTGGGCCAGATTGCCTTTCATCGGAAACGCGGTGTTGGGTAAATTCAGTGTTTTTTTATAATCCATCGTCATAGCAATTTCACTCGGCAAAAATCTTTTTGGCCTCAGCCACATCTTTTACAATCTGGACCTTAAGCTCATCCAGTGTTTTAAATCGCATTTCATTCCTGATTTTTTGTTTGAAATGCACTTCCACATAACGCCCGTAAATTTCTTTATCAAAATCGAACAAATGCGCTTCCAGTATAACTTTTGATCCGCCATTAACCGTGGGCCGGGTGCCTACATTCGCAACACCTTCAAATTCGCGCCCATCAATGCCGGTCATGGTTACGGCAAACACGCCGTTAATCGGTGTGTTTTTTCTAAACATCTGTATATTGGCGGTGGGATAGCCGATGGTTCGCCCCCGTTTGTCGCCATGCGCCACACGTCCGCAAACCGAATAGCGGCAACCAAGCAGTTTTTCAGCCAGTGCCAAATCGCCATCGCCTAGCGCGTCCCTGATCAAGGTGCTGCTGACCCTAAGCCCGGCGACGTGGTAAGACCCGGTGTCTTCGACATTAAAACCGAATCTCCTGCCCTTGTCCTTGAGCATCGCAAAATTACCGCGTCTGGCCTTGCCGAAATGGAAATCATCTCCGACCACCAGATGCTTTATATTCAATTTTTTCACCAAAATATCTTCAATAAACTGCTCGGCATCGCAGTTGGCAAAATGTTGATTAAATCGCAATATCAGTAAATCATCAACGGGCAATTCAGAAAACCGGATCACTTTCTCGCGCATGCGCATCAACCGTGACGGTGCATTTTCTCCCAGAAAATACTCCAGCGGTTGCGGCTCAAAAGTCATAACAACGACGGGCAAACCTAATGTTTTGCCCCGGTCAGCCAGTTTTTCTATCACGGCTTTATGGCCTAAATGCAGACCGTCAAAATTTCCAATCGTCAGTACGCAACCGTTTTCCAACGGCTCTAAATGAGATAACCCTCTAACTAAACGCATGAATGTGATGGATTCAAAAAGCATCTATTCTACCATGGGTGCGAAGGGCTTGGATTCAAATCAGCATAACTCAATCATACACTCAAAAAAAAAGCCCGGTGGAATCCCACCGGGCTTTTTATTTTTAAATCAGCGATGATTTATTTCATCATTGATTTTTTGAACATGCTGTCCAGTTTGCTGTTTGTGTCTTGAGCATATTGAGCAGCACGGTTAGCAGCAGCTTCAGCAGCAGCAGCTTGTGAAGAAGCAGAAGCAGCATCAGCAGACGCTTGAGCAACAGAAGTTTTCAAGCCATCAATTTGTGATTGTAAGTTTTCGATATCAGAAGTGCTTGCACAACCAACAACCAAGCTAGCAACCAGAGCAACCATTGATAATTTCATTACTTTTTTCATCTTATTTTCCTTCTCAAAGTTATTACTACAAAAAAAACGCTTACTAATTTTAATTTTGCACTGTTTTTAAATTATTTTCCAGTTTTATTTTATTTTTACCACTGTTCCCTTGTCCAGCCACTGACTCAAATGATCAATCTGGCCGTTAGTTAACGCGATACAGCCATGGGTCCAATTCATCGATTTATGAATTTTTTCATCCGCCCGACCCAGTCCATGAATGCCGATCCGTCCGCCTAAAGGCGTATTTTGCGGCGGTACTTGATGCGAGCGATGAGCGCTTATAATACTGTTGTAGGCCACCTGATTAATAACTCCCTGCTCCAGGGCTTTTTGGGCATCCTCTGCAGACGGATAAGTTAAACCGAAAAACTTCCGAAAATTACTTTGTTCGCCAACCCAACCTATCCTGTAACTCCCAAAAGGCGTGACGTTATCGCCCCGATGATTCTTAAACCCGGCACCGCCTCGGCCAATGGCAATGTCATTTAAGGTTTCAATCGTCTGCTGCCCTTTTTTTACCTCAATGGTAAGCGCTTTGGTATCCACCAAAAGCCAAACATCATCGTCCGCAATGACCGCAAAAGAAAAAAAACTGCAACACAGCAATAAATAAATTCGCAACATAATTGATCTACACTAGATAAGAGTTTTGGTGTACTTTAGTCCACCAAGTTAATTGTCGAATTAAGGGCCCAACATGCAAATAGAAACTATCACCACGCAGCCATACAACGACCAAAACCCAGGAACATCCGGTCTCAGAAAAAAAGTTAAAGTATTTCAGCAACCCGGTTATCTGGAAAATTTTGTCCAATCAATTTTCGATTCGTTACATGACTTCACCGGAAAAACGCTGGTGCTGGGCGGAGATGGGCGGTATTTTAACAGACCGGCCATACAAGTCATCATCAAGATGGCGGCAGCCAACGGTTTCGGTGAACTTATTATAGGTCAAGGCGGGCTGCTGTCTACCCCCGCGGCATCACATATCATCAGAAAATATAACGCATTCGGCGGACTGATACTTTCCGCCAGTCACAATCCCGGCGGCCCTGACGAAGATTTCGGCATTAAATACAATGTCAGCAATGGCGGCCCTGCTCCGGAAAAATACACCAACGCGTTTTATCAGCGTAGTCTTACCATCGACAACTATAAAACAGCCCATATCGAAGACATAGACCTGGATCGCATCGGTACTCTCAAAATAGACGGCCTTAGCATCACTATCATCGATCCGGTGGCTGATTATGCCGAATTGATGCAGTCTATTTTCGACTTCAATTTGCTCAAGCAAAGCATCGGCTCCGGCTACATCACCCTGCTTTTCGATGCGATGCATGCCATTACCGGACCTTATGCCAAAAGAATTCTGGTCGACATATTGGGCGCGATGCCGAATTCGGTCATCAATGCCGAGCCGCTGGAAGATTTCGGCGGCCATCACCCCGACCCCAATTTGGCCCATGCCCAGGAATTGGCCGAACGCATGTTCAGCCCGACAGCACCGGTTTTCGGCGCGGCATCCGACGGCGACGGCGACCGCAACATGATTACCGGCAACAATATTTTCGTAACGCCCAGCGACAGTCTGGCGATTATGGCGGCCAACGCGCATTTAATTCCGGCCTATGCCCAAGGCTTGCGCGGCGTGGCCCGCTCCATGCCCACCAGCCAAGCGGTCGACCGCGTCGCCGCCTGTTACAACATTCCCTGCTACGAAACGCCGACCGGCTGGAAATTTTTCGGCAACCTGCTGGACGCAGGAAAAATCACCCTGTGCGGCGAAGAAAGCTTCGGCACCGGCTCGGATCATGTCCGGGAAAAAGACGGTTTATGGGCAGTCCTGTTCTGGCTGAACTTAATCGCCAAAAGACGCCAGTCTGTTGCCGACATCGTGCATGAGCACTGGCAAAAATTCGGCCGAGATATTTATTGCAGACACGACTACGAAGCCGTAGAAATGGATATAGCCAACGGCATTGTCGAGCACTTAAGATCCCAATTACCCGCATTGCCAGGACAAACTTTCGGCGAATATACCGTTAAATATGCTGATGAATTCAGTTATGAAGACTCGGTAGACGGCAGCGTCAGCAGCAAGCAAGGCATACGCATCGGCTTTACCAACGGCTCGCGCATTATTTTCCGTTTATCGGGAACTGGAACCGTCGGCGCAACCTTAAGAATCTACTTGGAACGCTTTGAAGCGGATGCATCAAAGCATGATCAGGACGCGCAAGTGGCCTTGGCGGAGTTGATCGGCCTTGCTGAGCAGTTTTGTGAGATTAAAAAACGTACGGGCAGGACTGAGCCTAACGTGACCACCTGATTGATCTGATATAAATATTCACCACGAAGATCACGAAGTTTTTGTCTTAGTTTTTTCTTCGTGTCTTCGTGGTGAATTAACCTGCAAGATCTTTAGGCTAAATCTCCATATTATGCGCAATGCCGTGCAACGAACAGATCAACAATACCCCCATAGCAATCAACGCGATCTGCTGCAACGAGGTTTTCATGTCGGTTTTTTTATGCAATGACGGTATCAAGTCTGCCACCGCGATATAAATAAAGCTTGAGGCCGCCAGCGCCAGGAAATACGGCAGGCTGTCATGCAAATCTCCCAGCCCGAAATACGCCAACACCCCGCCCAAAACCGTCGTTAAACTGGCGAGCATGTTGTAAAAAAGCGCTTTACTTTTGGAATATCCGCTGTGCAGCAAGATCGCAAAATCGCCGACTTCCTGAGGGATTTCATGCGCGGCAACCGCCAGACTGGTGACTATCCCCAAATGCACATCGGTCAAAAACGCTGCCGCAATTAAAACACCATCGACAAAATTGTGGATACCGTCGCCGAGAATAATCAATGCGCCTGCCGACTTAGCCGTGCCGTGGCTATGGCTATGGCTATGCCCGTGATCGTGCTCATCTTCATCGCCGTGCGCCTCGCAATCGCCGGAATGGCAATGCCGCCAAATCAGCAATTTTTCCAACACAAAAAAACCGAGTACGCCCGCTAAAATTGTCCCTGATAAGGCTTGAAACTGCTCCGGCTTGATTTTTGCAAATGCCTCGGGAATCAAGCCCCAAAAGGCGACCGCCAACAATGCTCCTATCGCAAAACTGATCCCGTGCGGAAGCACCGCAGCCCTGCGATGATCCGGCAGCAACAGGAAAACCGCCGCCGCCATAACGCTTAACACGCCGCCAACCGCGGTAAAGATGATAATTAATATCAATAAACTCACTCTTTATTCTCTCCAAATCAGCGTAGCCATACGCCCTGTTTGTTTATCCCGGCGATAGGAATAAAACCGTTCCTGTTCGGTGACAGTGCAAAAACCGCCGCCGTAAACTTTATTTATATCTAGCCCCAGCATAGCCAGATCAATCCGGGCCAGCTGGTAAATATCCGCCAACCACTTGCCGTTGTTTTGCTGTTTAAACGCGGCCATGAATGCGGCCGATTTCTGCAGAAACGCGTCCCGCACTTCCGCGCCGACTTCAAAACAGTCTGGACCGATTGCAGGCCCCAACCAGACCAGGAAATCCCCCCTAGCCCCCCTTTTACAAAAGGGGGGATTAAAATCTGTATTGCAGCTCTGACCTGCCTCCCCCTTTGTAAAAGGGGGATCAAGGGGGATTTGCATTGCGGTCAGCGTATTGCCGATCACCCCGGCCAACAAGCCACGCCAACCGGCATGAATGGCGGCCACCTGGCTTCCGTCAGCCGCGCAAACCAGCAATGGTAAACAATCCGCCGTCAGCACCGCACACACAACCCCGGACTCAGCCGTATAACTGGCGTCTGCTTGTTGCAAGGGTTCGGTTGTTAGTGCAGGTACCGCCCGATTGCTGTGGATTTGATCCAGCCAAACGGGATCGCTAGGCAAATCCAACGATTCTTTAATGAGCTGCCGGTTTTGCATGACCCGATCAACATCGTCACCCACATGCAGGGCCGGATTAAGGCTGGCGTAAGCGCCGCAACTGACGCCGCCGGTACGCAGCGTAGTCGCGGCATGGACATTGGCCGGTGCAGGCCAGTCCGGGGTCAGCCAATGCTTAATCCCGTTCATTATCCGCCAACGCTTCCAGCAATCGGGTCATATCGTCGGGCAGCGGTTGCTCCCATTCGCAATATTCATCGGTAACGGGATGCTGCAAGCCCAATTTTGCCGCATGCAAGGCCTGATGCTTAAAACTGCGCAATTCGTTTTCCAGCTGCTCGCTGCAATCCGGCGGCATTTGGAAACGTCCGCCATAAACCTGATCGCCCAACAGCGGAAAACGGATATGCGCCATGTGCACCCTGATCTGATGAGTGCGGCCGGTTTCCAGCTTGACCTGAACCAGGGTGTGGCGGGTAAAGCGCTGGGCAACCCGGTAATGGGTCACCGCGTGTTTGCCGTTCTCCCTGACCGCATAACGTTTGCGGTCGGTAGGATGCCTGCCGATTGGCTCATCGACGGTGCCGCCTGCGGTCATGCGGCCTCGGGTAATGGCCAGATATTCGCGGGTAATATCCCTGTCCTGTAGCTGACTGGTCAGACTGTTATGGGCTTGCAAGGTTTTTGCAATCATCAGCAGTCCGCTGGTTTCCTTATCTATCCTGTGCACGATGCCCGCCCTAGGCAAGGTTTCCAGATTGGGGTCATGATTCAGCAACGCGTTCAGCAGCGTACCATTCCAGTTCCCCACCGCCGGATGCACCACCAGACCTGCCGGTTTATTCACAATCAACAGGCTTTCATCTTCAAAAATAATTTCCAGGGGAATGGATTCAGCCTCGGCGATAACGACTATTTCCGCCTCCGCATCCAGCTCTATCGTTTCGCCGCCCTCAAGCTTGTCCTTGGGCTTAAGCGTTAAGCCGTTGACCTGAACCCGCCCGGACTTAACCCAGGTTTGCAGTTTGCTGCGCGAATAATCCGTAAACAGTTCCGCCAGCACCTGATCTAATCGCATGCCGGCCATTTCAAATGGCACTTCTGCCGATAATCTCGTCATAACAAGTTCTTCTGATTAACCCATTGTTAAGTTATACTCGCGGGATTCTCAAGCCATCTCAAGTATCGCAGTTAAATCCAGCGAGAAAAACCCCTTATATTACAGCGTGTCGTTAGCACTATGCGATTAATTTTAATTAAATTCTTATTTATCTGTTGTTTAGGCCTGTCCCTTCAAGGCTGCGAGACGCTTAAAAGTCTAGCCTCCGGCGATTCCGATACCGAAGACGAATATGCCGACTGGAATGCCGGAAAATTTCGCGATCAAGCCAAAACGGCGCTGGATAGCGGCAATTACGACAAGGCCATCAAACTCTACGAAGCGCTCGAATCCCGTTATCCCTTTGGTGACGATTCCGCCCAAACCCAGCTGGATATTGCTTACGCTTATTACAAAAACGGCGATCCTGAAGGCGCAATCGCCGCCGCAGACCGCTTTATCAAAATCAACCCGCGCAGCTCCAGCGTCGATTATGCTTATTATTTAAAAGGCCTGGTCAACTACAATCGAGGCATAGGCTTTATCGACCGCTTCCTGCCCACCGATACATCGCAACGCGATCCTGGAACCGCCCGTGACGCCTATGACAATTTTGCCGAACTGATCCGCAGATTTCCGCAAAGCAAATACGTAGCCGATGCCCAACAGCGCATGATTGCGCTTAAAAACAATCTGGCGATGTATGAAGTCCATGTCGCCCGTTTTTACATGAAACGCAAAGCTTATGTTGCCGCCATCAACAGGGCGTCTACCGTCGTTGACAAATACCAGCGCACGCCGGCCGTTCCCTTTGCCTTGCAAATCATGCAGGAAGCTTACACCAAACTTGATCTGCCGGATCTTGCAGCAGATGCCACCCGCGTCTATGAACTCAACTATCCGAACGGCCCGCCGGTGCCTGAGCAAAAAGATTCAACCTTTTCACACAAGGTTTGGGATTTTATTGGTTTGGAAAAGTAGGCATGGAACGCTGATGACGCGGATAATTAAGATCAAATAAGATTTTTTATTAAATTATCAGCGTTAATCATATTCATCTGCGTCATCTGCGTTCCATTGAATTTGATGGCTGAGTAATTACGATTTTTCTTCGTGAAAATTTCTTAATCTTCAATACAGATCCACCGGATCAACATCCAGCGACCAGCGCACTTTTTTTGCCTGCTTGAGTTTTTCGATTTTCGGCATCAGCTCATTGAGCAGCGCGTGCAGCTCAGGCCGCCTGCTGCTCTGGAACAGCAATTGATAGCGGTGCAGCCCGGCACGCCGGGCCATCGGCGCGGCAACCGGCCCCAAAATATGGGTATGACCTTTACCGTGTTCTCGCGCCAACTCGACAACCGCATGCAAAAACAGCTTCGGCATCTCGGCATCCAAGGCCTGTACTCTTAATAACGCCTGATAACTGAACGGCGGCAGTGCCGCCTCCTTGCGCTCCGCCAATGCGGTTCTGGCAAAACTGTTATAACCCTGGGCGATCAGCGTTGTTAACAACGGGTGCTCCGGCTGCCGGGTTTGCATGATGACCCTGCCGGGCTTTTCCGCACGCCCGGCGCGGCCTGAAACCTGCACGATCATTTGCGCCAATTTTTCTGGAGCATGAAAATCGATGCTGAACAGGCCGCTGTCCACATCCAGTATCGCCACCAGCGTCACATTGGGAAAATGATGGCCTTTCGCCAGCATTTGCGTGCCCAGAATAATATCCACCTCGCCCTGATTGATTTGCTGCAAATAATTTTCCAACGAGCCTTTACGCTGGGTTGAATCCCGATCCAGGCGCACAATCGTTTTATCGGGAAACAGTTCCGCCAGCGCCATTCCCACCCGCTCGGTACCCAGGCCCAGCGGCGTCAATTCTCCGGTTTTGCAGGCGGGACACTGCCTGATCAAGCGCTGTTCCTGTCCGCAATGATGACAACGCAATATCCCTTCATCGTAATGAATCACCAAATTGGCATCGCAACGCCGGCAACGCGCAACCCAGCCGCAACCGTGACAAATCAGGGTCGGCGCAAAGCCTCGCCGGTTCAGGAACAATAACACCTGTTCGTTTTTCGCCAGGGTCTTGCGCATCTCCGTAACCAGGGCTTCGGACAAGCCCTCCTGCATTCGCTTGTTCCTGATGTCCAACAACTGCAACACCGGCGCAGTTGCAATGCCCGCCCTTTCCGGCAGGTGCAGCAAGCGGTAACGTTTGTTATCAACGTTATGCAGGCTCTCCAGCGCAGGCGTCGCAGAACCCAGCAATACCGGAATATTTAACAGCTTGCCGCGCACCACGGCGACATCGCGTGCCGAAAAACGAAAACCTTCCTGCTGCTTGAACGAGCCGTCATGCTCTTCATCGAGAATAATCAGGCCGGGATTTTTTAACGGCGTGAACAGAGCGGATCGGGTGCCTAATAAAATCGAACATTCGCCCCGCTGCATGGTAAGCCAAGAAACGGCTCGCTGCCGATCGGTTAATTTGGAGTGCGAAATGGCAATACTTACGTTAAATCGTTGCCTGAACCGGTCTTCAAGCTGCGGCGTCAGGGTAATTTCCGGTAACAACACCAACACCTGCTGGCCCCGTTCCAGCACAGAGTGAATAATCTGCATATACACTTCGGTTTTGCCGCTGCCGGTCACGCCCTCCAGTAAGAAAACGCCAAACTGCCCCAGGCTGTCGCATACCGCATCTATCGCCGCTTGCTGCGGCGGGTTGCAGTGCAGTGCATTGCTCCTGATTATGGATTCGCCTTGATGCATCCCGAACTCGGATGCGACCAATTCTAGCAACTGTTTATCCAGCAGCTGCTTGACCGAAGCGCGCCAGTTTTGATTCCATCCGGAAAGTTCCGCTTCGGACAAGCCGTTCGGGTGTGCCTGAAATTTTTCCAGCACACTTTTTTGCTTGGGCGAACGTTTGAGTTGCCCGCTATCGATAGCCTTGCCCAACGCCGTCAGGGCATAGCGTTTTTCCGTCTGGATAACGGCCGATTTGCCCTGACGCAAAACCACAGGGAATGCAGCGCCGAACACTTCGCCCAACGGATGATGGTAATAGCCGCCGGCCCAATGCAGCAGCGCCAAGTCTTTTGCTGATAATAACGGTGTTTCGTCCAGTATTCGTTCGACGCGTTTTAACTTGCCTATGTCTATATCGCTATGCTGAACGCACTCGATTAAAAAAGCGGTTTTTTTAGCTTTACCGAAAGGCACTTCCAGGCGAATACCCGGTTTGATAGAGAGGTGCTCGATATTTTCAGGGGCCAGATAATCAAACAACCGATAAACTGGAACCGCAATGGCAACCCTGAAAATCAGCTCATTCCTGTTTTGCAACTTAGCCATAATGCTTGAGTTATTTTTGATGTTTTAAGGCTAAGTGATTATACGTATTAAACTATTCGAGTTACCCACAGAATCTGTGGATAACTTTGTGGAAAAGTGCTTTTTAATAACTCTTACCCGCGGTTTTTATTGAAGTTTTTTTAATTTGAACATTTTTTGCGCGACAATTATTTTTATTCACATATCAATCGCTTATATAATTTTTCATCGTAAATATTAACTATTCCGCCAAGCGTATTTTTATTTTTCTTACCGTCCGCCTAGTTTGTGGATTACTTCACAACTTTATAGATAGGCGCTCCTAAAATTTAGATATACACCGCATAAAAAATGCGCCTTAAATTTACCGGGGTTTGATGAATTTAATCGTCATCCGGTCGCTTTCGCCGATTTCAAGATATTTCTTTCTGTCTTTATCCTTGAGCCGTAAAGCGGGCGGCAAAGTCCAGACGCCCTCGGGATAATCCTTGGTATCTTTGCTGTTGGCATTGATTTCGGATTTTCCAAGGAACTCAAAGCCCGCGTTCCTGGCCAACGCAATCACATAGTCCTCGGTGACGTAGCCGGATGCCGCTTTGGGATCCTGCGGTTTTAAGGTTGAATTCCTATGCTCGACGACACCTAAAATACCGCCGGGCTTCAATGCCTTGTACATCGCATTGAATACCGCTGCGGCTTGATCGTTTTTCATCCAGTTATGCACATTACGGAACGTCAGAACCCGGTCAGCTGAAGCCTCAGGAGCTATCTGCAAATACGTTGGCGGCTGCAATACGGTTAATTCAACCTTGCCGTAAACTTTCGGCCGGCTTTTTATTTTTTCAACAAACTCATGCAGGTTCTTTTTAAAATAAGGCTGATCGGTATCGGCTGAAAAATGAGCCGCATACAGTTTGCCGTGATCTTTTAGATAAGGCGCAAGAATTTCCGTGTACCAGCCCTCGCCCGGCCAGACTTCGACAACGGTCATATTGTCCTTAACCTCAAAAAACTCCAGCGTTTGCTGCGGATGCCGGTATTTATCCCGCTGCTTATGTTCTGCAGAACGCTGATTTCCTGCGATTGCCTGCTGCAAAAGGGTTGGCTTTGCTATAACTTGCGACGATGAAAAACCGCTTGCCAGCAAAAGCGCCAATAAAATATTTTTCATGTTCTATTCCAATGAGTGTTTTTTGTAATGGAGCAATTCGAGGCGGTGCTCTCTAAAAACAAGACCAGTAGGTTTGATTACGCCCCCTGTCCTTAGCTTCATACAAAGCCGCATCTGCACGATGCAACACAGCCTCGCCATTCATATCGTCAGCCAATATCGTAGCGGCGCCAATACTGACGGTAACCCGTACCGGGCCTGCTTCATGATCGATCACGATTTCTGCAACTTGCTCGCGTAAACGTTCCGCCATTGCCAGTGCATCGTGCTTGTCGGCCCCGGCCAGCAAAATAGCAAATTCTTCACCGCCCAGACGCGCCGGAACGTCAATCGCGCGCGAGTTATTGAGTGCGATTTCAGCAAACGCCTTTAATACAGCATCGCCGGTAGCGTGGCCGTATGTGTCGTTGATCCGTTTAAAAAAATCCAAATCCAGCATCAACAACACGGCTACATAATGCGGTAAACGCGCCACTTTCGCCCTTTCTTGCTCCAATCGTTCCAAAAACACACGGCGGTTTAATAATCCGGTTAAAGAATCGGTACTGGCAAGTTTTTGCAATTGAGCTTCCATCTCCTTGCGTTCGGTAATATCTTCTTTAATGCCGATGAAATGGGTGATTTCGCCTGTGCCGTTTTTTACCGGGGCAATGCTGAGTTCCTCATGATACAAGCTGCCGTTTTTGCGTTTGTTAATCAGTTCGCCGCGCCAATGTCGGCCGGCCAGAAGATCCGCCCACATATCCCGGTAAAATACTTCGTCCTGCACTCCGGATTTGGTCAATTGATTCGGATTATTGCCCACCGCTTCTTCCGGGCTGTACCCGGTTAATCGGCCAAAAGCGGGGTTAGCCCACATAACAGTTGCATCCTTGTCGGTGATAACAATGCCATTTGCCGCCGCTTCCAATGCGGCTATCAGCAAGCTGTTACGCGACTCCATTTCGGTTCGCAGCAGCGCGTAACGAACCACCCGCGCCAAGCCATCATAACCAAAATCCCCCTTGACCATGTAGTCCAGAGCTCCCGCCTCCAGCGCAGTCAGCGCAAAATCGGTATCTCCGCGTCCGCTAAGAACCACAATAGGAACGCCCCTCGCCATGGCTCGCGCGCTGTGAACGGTTGCCAAACCTTCTGAATCGGGTAGCGACAAGTCCAGCAGCATAACATCAAAAGATGAGGTGCCTAAACATCGCTGCGCTTCAATCAATGACTGGGCCCAGGTTACGTCAAAACGCCCGCACTGCGCTTGTTTCAATTTCACTTTTACCAAGTGCGCATCACCGGCTTCATCCTCAACCAGCAGCACTCGAATCGCTTCGGTTCGGTTCATGGCTTGAAATCTTGCGGCAAACGCACCAGGCTAAACCAGTATTCGCCAATCTGCTGAATGGCCTTAACAAACTGCGGCATATCGACAGGCTTGGTGATATAGCTGGTCGCGCCAAGCTGATAAGAACAGACAACATCTCTTTCAACATCGGAAGTCGTCAACACGACCACGGGAATGCCTTTATAACGGTCGTCAGCCTTGATAGACGATAAAAATTCGCGACCGTTCATGCGCGGCATATTAAGGTCGAGAAAAATTAAATCGGGACGCGGCACATCGGCGTATTTTTCGGTTCTGTTTAAAAAATCCAGCCCCTCACGCCCGTCAACCACATGATGCAAGTGCGCCAACACCTTGCCTTCTTTTAACGCCATCTTTACCAAATAGGCATCCGAGGGCTCATCTTCCAACAGTAAAATTTCAACGAAGTGAGCGTTAGAGGGTTCGTTCATGATCATCTCTTATCAGTGTTTAGTCTGGTGCGTTACGATTTTTTTATCCAGGCAAATCAAATAAAACAGAGGTACCGCCGCCCGGCGTTTCTTGCAATGTTACAGCACCTCCACAACTTTCAATAATGCGCCGGACAATTGCCAAGCCAATGCCGGTGGAGTTTTGATCGTCATGCACCTGCAAACGCTCAAATACGCCAAAAACGCGCTCCCGGTATTCCGGCTGAATGCCAATACCATTATCTGCAACGCAAAAAATCACCCGCTCCCCCTTCAATTCGCCAGTAATCCGTATATGAGGCGTAAGCCTAGGATGGCAATAGTGTAATGAATTATCCAGCAAAATACTGAAAATGTCTTTTAGGCGGGGGGGGTCGATATAGACAGATGGAATGTCATTGTAATCTACCTGAGCACCCGTTTCACTCATTAGCGATGCCTTGTGCTTCAGCAGATTGGCAATAACGCTCGAAACGGCAACTTTTTCCATTGCACTGCGAGGCTGGTCAGCCGCGATATACAATTGAATATCGCGTACCAGCGAGCTTTGCCTCACTGCGCCTTGCTCAATAAAATGCAAGGAGGCTACAGCGTCTTCGTTTAGCTGTTCTGTTGGCATTTGTGTTCGCAAACGTTGCACAAAACTCACCAATCGCCGCGTCGGCTCTTGCAAATGATGTGCGGCAATATATGTAAACTGCTGCAATTCAGCATGGGCGCGCGCCAGCTTATTCTCAATTTGCTTCCGTTCGGTGATGTCGCGCACCACGGCCAAAATCCGCTGCTGGTTACCGATAAGTGCGACTCGAAGACTGATCTCAACCCAAAAAAGGCGCCCATCGCGAGTACGCGCCAGCCAATCAAAAATCTGCTGACACCCGGTGCGTGCCAGGCGGATTTTTTCGATGGCTTCGATTGAGGAATAGGGTGGTGTACCTGCACTCAGGTCATCCGGGCCGCAGGCAAGGGCCTGATCACGGGTAAAGCCGTACATCTCGCACATACGGCGATTGACATCAATGATGCGGCCCGTTTCTACATCGTGAATGAAGATCGCATCGCTGACGGTGTCGAATATCTCGCGAAAGCGGCTCTCGCTCTCTGCCAGAGTCTGCTCGGCCTGTTTGTGTCCGCCGATTTCTGCAACGAGCTTATCCGTCATGGCATTGATGGACAGGGCGAGCTCAGCAAATTCATCAGTACCGCCGCATTGGATCCTGTAATCCAGGTCGCCGTCGGCAACGATTTTTGCACCATCGTGCAGCGGTTCCAAGCGTTTGCGTATCAACCGGTCGAGTTGAATCGAGGTCAGGATGGTCGTGAGTGCCAACGTGATTGCAAACAAGCCGACAAGGATGGTCATGTGTTCATAGCTCAACTCAACACGCCGGGTACTGACATCCTGCAAAGCTGTCGCCGTATCTCTGACGCCGTTGGCCTTCATCAGCAGTTGGCTGTAGAGCCTTTTGTCGAGTTCTTCATAAACCTGTCGGTTGCCGGTGGCCGTTTTCAACGCCTCGGTGTTGCTGACGATGCGATGAAAAATAGCTGCGGTGTCTTCAATACTTTTGTGCATCCGTTCCAAAATATACTGGTCTTCTTCGTGATGGAATTGGGCATTGGCTTGAAGTAACAGCTGGTCGGCTGTCTCTTTATTATTTTCCCACAGCGTCCGCGCTCGGTCTTCCCGGTACAGAAAATACTGATCTCTGAACGAGGCGCGCTCAAAAAAATTAACTTTGATCGCATCGGCAAGAATATAGTCGTTTTTTGCGTTTTTGAATTCGATCAATGACCAGATGAGTATCGGCGCCAGCACGACGAGGGCAACTATCGTAACGGTTGAGGTGATCCTTAGCCGGGTAGTGATGCGCATTGTTTACCTGTTCATCCTGATGGCTTCGGGTTTAACCGCCTTGAGGCTATCAAAGTGGATAAAACTCAGGTAGTCAGGCATCGCAGTCTGGTCGGTCAACTGGTTCTTCATCGCCCATCTTGTTTCATCCTCCAGCGTGAGCAGGAGGGTTTGGTCGAGCACGACGTGATAATTAAAGTCATTCCAGACATCGCGGATGAGATTCTTGTCTATTTTTGTTGCCAAAGACATGATGCCCTGCGCTTCATCCGGGTTCTTGGCGACGAAATCCTCCGCCTTGACCAGGGCTCGGAGAAAACGTTTGACCGTCTCTGGATTATTTTGAACAAATTCTTGCCGTGCGGCGATATTGAACGTTTCGGTATAGATTTCCCGGTCGTAAAAGATCGTTCCGTCAGCCCCCAATTGTCGACTGATTTGTGTCAGCGGATAGTTCCAGGTGGAAACCGCCTCGACCCTCTTCGCCATGATGGCATCCAGCATTTCCTCGGGTTTCAGGGCGACAGGCTGGATTTCGTTCCGGGTCAAACCGTTCGCCGTCAATAGCGAGTCCAGAAAAAAATCGCCGGTGGTGCCGGGCGTGAAACCGATGCGCTTTCCTTTCAAATCAGAGGGTGCAGAAATGCCGGCACCCTTTCTGGCGGCAACGGCATTATTCATTGAGCTGGCTTCTATGTTGGCAATCACGAAGATTTTTTCGCCTTTAAGCACATTAAACATGATCGGGGTTTCCGCGACTGTCGCAAAATCGGCTTTATTCTCGACAACTGATTGCAGCGCTGCCTTGCCATAAGTGTGCATCAGGGGCAGGACATCGAGCCCCTCCTCGACGAAATAGCCTCTCGCCACTGCGACGTGAATCAGGGTGCTTTGCGGTTGATTGGTGTAAGCAACGGTGATTTTCTGTAGCGGCTCTGGACCCCGCCGTTCCTTGTTTTCGGACGATGACTCTTGGCAACCCGTCAGTGCCGCAATGAACATTAAGATAATGGGGAATTTCCAAATGGCGCATTTTTGTTGTTTAAGCCGTGCTCGCAAACTCCAAACGAAAAAAATCATAGAAGGCCTTCCAATTCTAAAAAAATTTAACCGCCCACTAGGGCATAGCGGCATGAGGGTTGCATTTCTATTCCGAATTTACAGCATTGACAATGGGCAATTCAAACCAGAATACACAACCTTGCCCCTCGCCTGCTGATTCAACGCCAATGGTGCCGCAGTGATGCTCGACAATTTTACGGCACAAAGCCAAGCCGACACCGGAGCCCTCAAAACGACTGCGCGCCTGCAAACGCGAAAACACCTTAAACAGTCGATCCATCTGACTCGGCTCGATGCCGATACCCTGATCGCGCACCTCTACCCGTAACGAGTCGGCAGAAACCATCCCATGAATATGAACCAGCGGCGGCCTGTTTTCTTCATGATATTTAAGTGCGTTGCCAATCAGGTTTTGCAACAATCGCGTTAATTCATCACGGCTGGCAAACAATTCAGGCCAATCGCCGGTCACTTTAATTTCACCGCCGCAAGCGTCGAGCTCGGGATTAAGAAAAGCCAGCGCTTCATCTAAAGAGGCCTTGCTGCTGATCTGTGTTTTGGCTTCAAATTTGCGCCCTATTCTCGAATAATCCAGCAATGATAAAATCATCGCGTCCATACGTTTCGCGCCATCGATAGCAAAATCGAGAAACTGTTGCGTTTCCTCATTCAGCTGCTCGGCCAATGCATTTTCAATCAGGGATAAATAACTGCTCACCATGCGTAACGGTTGCCGCATATCGTGGGATACCGCGTAGGCGAATTGTTCCAGCTCAGCGTTGGAACGGGTAAGCTCGGCTTCAATTTGCTTAAGCTGGGTAATGTCATACAGTATCACCAAATGCACATCGGTAAAATCGTGATGAATCGCTGCCGCAGTCACCAACACGGTTTTAACGCTGTTGTTCTTGCAGCGAACAGCCACTTCGATAGGCGGGAAGTCGGTCTGCTCCCGTGTGGCTTTCTCCAGCGCCGTGTGCCAGGTAGTCTTTGCCCAGTGCCGATAGTCAGGATCAGGGTAAGCTTTCGGCCACCAATCAGCCACAGTGGGGATATCTTCTGAGGTGTAACCAAAGGCTTGCACAAACGCCGGATTCAGGAAGGTAATGTTCAACTGCTCGTCATTCATCGCCATCGGCACCGGGGAAACTTCAATAATCGAACGGAATTTTGCCTCGCTGGCTTTTAGCTCATTTTCCATGAGCTTGCGTTCGGTGATGTCCCGCGCTGCCGCGAACATACCCAGTACAGTGCCATTGGCGTCACGATACACACTGGCGTTATAAAGCACATCGGTGAGCTTGCCGGACACATGGCGAATAACCAGCGGGTAATCGGTCACAAACCCCTGAGAGAACACCTGCCGGTATCCGTCGCGGGCCTTGCCGGGGTCAGTGAAATAATCCGCAAAGTCGCTGCCGATCAAGTTGACTCGGCCCATACCAGTCGCCTGCTCTGTGGCAATGTTGACGTCGGTGATCTTGCCCTCTGTGCTGATCGTCACCAATGGGTCCAAGCTCGCTTCAATCAGACTACGGGCATATTGAGAGGCTGCCTGGGCGACCTCTTCCGCCTTTTTGCGTTCGGTGATGTTTTTATGACTGACCACAACTCCGCGATGTGATCCCTGCAATGGCGACACGTTCATGTAAAACCAGCGCTGCTGATTGGGCGAGTGGCACGGGTACTCTAAATGAAATGTTTCCCGCTCGCCCGCCAGCACCGCAGCAATACCGACCTGAGCAGCGTTTGCCTCATCGCCATAAGGTTGATTAAAGGCATTTTTACAGGCGTCCAGATAATTAACTCCCAGCATATCCTGACTGGATTCCAGCAAACCATTTTCTTTGGCAAACCGCCGCCATGCGTCGTTGACGGCAACAATAACACCTTGCTCATCCAGCACAGCGATGTGCGAGGTCAGCGAGTTAAGTACGCTGATATTAAAGGCATCGCTGTCGCGCAGCTTTTCCTCCATCTGCTTGCGCTCGGTAATATCGGTAGAAATACCGCACAAGCCGTAAATGCTGCCGTCTTCTCGGCGCAATGGTTGCTTAACGGTAAGATAGGTGCTGGTAATAGCGCTATCCTTCTGAATATAAGTATTCTCGGCCGCTATACGCTCACCCAGTTCAAGGACACGGCGATCATGTTCGCGCAATTTCGCCGCCGTAACCTCATCAAAAAAAGCATTGTCCAACTGGCCGACGATCTCTGTCAGCGATTTGCCCAGCACTTGCCGCGCCGACTGATTGGCGTACTGGTATTGATAGTTGCAATCTTTGATATAAATAAAGGCTTCGACATTGTCGAGAATGGTGGCGAGCTTATTTTCGCTTTCGCGCACTGCCTCTTCAATCATTCTGCGCTCGGTAATATCGGTTACGAAACCGTGCCAAAGCACTGAACCGTCTGGTTCGCGTTGCGGCAAGGCATTGCCGAACAGCCAGCGCTCTGTACCGTCGGCAAACCTTAGGCGGTATTCATTACGCCACGGGCTTAAATCACGCGCCGAGGTTTGGATGGAGGCCAGATGGCCGTCTAAATCGTCCGGATGGACAACGGCAAACGCCTTCGTTGCATCATCGCGCACCTCTTCGGGATCAAGGCGGTAAATGTCGCGCAGCACTTCACTGGCATAGGGAAGACAAGAACTGCCATCGGTACGCAAGTGAAATTGAAACACCACACCGGGCAACTGACCGGCTATTTTCTGTAGTCGATCAAAAGCCTCCTGTAAGGCCCCCTCCGCCTGCTTGCGCTCGGTAATATCGCGAACATAAGCGCTGAAAAAATAGTCGTCCTTTTGTCCCAGGGCGTCGACAGCCAGCTCCAGTGGAAACTCCGAAGCATCGGCGCGCAATCCCGCGACCTCCAAACGTGTACCGATAATGTGCGACACGCCCGTGGACACAAATCGTGATAAGCCTTGCAGATGGCTTTCACGATAAGCCGACGGAACAATTAACTCTGCTATTTTACGTCCTAGTGCCTGCTCACGGGAGTAACCGAAAATGCGTTCGGCTTGGGTATTCCAGTCCATTACGTTACCGTCATGATCCATGGTGATGATACCATCCAGCGCTGAACCCAATAGCAGCTGTGTACGCGCGGCATTTTCTTGTAACTCAACGCTGGCGATACGTAGCGCCTCTTCTGCTGCTTTTCTTTGTTGTATTTCAGTTTGCAGTTGTGCTGTAGTGGGCAAAGACAAGGCTCTGGGGACAAGCCATAGCATCAACACAGCGGTTGTCGCCGAAAGAACCGCCGTAAAGCCTTTAAACAAACCGTCCAGCCAATACAAAGGTATCCAGACCGTGATAGCCGACAGTAAATGCGTGGTACCGCAGCTGACAATAAATCCGGCAAACATCGCTACCAGCCACGGATAGGGTAAATCTTTACGCTTCCTGAGAAAATAGATGAGGGTCAGCGGAATGGAATAATAGGCAAGAGTGATCAGCAAATCTGAAGCGACATGCAGCCAAAGCAATACGGGGCTCCACGACAGACAATAGCCATGAGGGATCAGGTCTTTAATACCGAAAAAATCAATCGATGCTTGCATGTGTCAGATATAAAATAAGGTGAATTCCAGTATGGCCTTAAGCCCGTATGCTTTCATAAAAACGGGGGTATTATTTCAACGCCAATGACTTACCGATCCGCCTCCGTGTAATTCCAGATTTGCAGCAAACTTAAAGTCGCCAGCATTAAAAAGGCCAACAATGTCCATGCAGGCATACTGAAACCCAACATTGTCCAGTCCACCTTGGCGCAATCCCCGGTGCCGTTAAGCATTAATTTGACCGTTTCAAACAACGGGAAGTTTTGCAGCACATATTCCAGGCCGGGGCCGCATTCCGGCACCTTATCAGGCGGCAAGTGCTGTATCCAGACATGCCGGGTCGAAATCGCCGCACCGCACAAAGCCGTGACTGTGCCTGCAATGGCATAAGCGGTCACGCCAGCCTGCCCCGGATTGTGGATCGCCGCGCTTAGAAAAACCAGGCCGGTCAGCAAAATGGCAATGCGCTGGGAAATGCACAACGGGCAAGGGTCTAAGCCCTGAACAAATTGGAAATAAGCGCCCATCGACAGCAAAAAAACACAACCGAGAAAGCCCAGAAAAAACCAGATTCTTGAATTAAATTTCAACAACTTCAACATAATCAATCACCTTTTTAAAAAAGTTTATTGCTAGTTCCCAAGCTCCAGCTTGGGAATTCGGTGCCGGAAGCTCCAGCTTCCTGTCTCGCGAAGCTGGAGCTTCGCAGTCTGGGTTCCCAAGCAGGAACTCGGGAACCAGCGCAACTTTTTCGCCTTTCCCCTTGAACCTTGATTTTATTGAAAAGCCCTGTACATTCCATCCAGCACCAGCGAATTAGGACTCACCATGCCGATAATCTTGTTATTTTCAATGACCGGCGCCCTGACCAGATTATAGTTGGCGAACAACCTTGAGCAATAGCGGATATCCATATCGGGAGATACCGAAATCACCGGCTTGCTCATAATTTCATAGACGTTAACTCGGTCCGGCGCACGATCTTTCGCCAGCACATGTCGGGCAATGTCGCCGGAATTAATCATCCCGTATTCGTCGTCGTCATGGCGTTTGTTGACGACCAGCACCGAGGTTTTAAGCGCCTTCATCTTTTTCAGCGCATCTTCTATGGTGGCAATGCCGTCGATGGTGCCGAAATCGGCTTTCATCACATCCCGGACACGAACTACAACGCGTGGCGCAATCATATTTTATCCTCAAGTTCCTGGGTTAATTTTTCAACCTGATGCATGACGCCGACGGCGTCTTCGACATCAATCTGTATAGCAATGCCGGTACCGGGTTTGTTGTCGAATTGCGCAACCTTGGCGATGGCTTCCAGTATGTGCCGGCTAAGATGCTCTTCGACCAGCATCATCAGCACATCGCGCTGGGTTTCCAGGGTCAGGCCGAAAAATGTTTTCGATTGTTTCATGCCTTCGCCGCGCGCATTGCTGACCACGGTTGCGCCTTTAGCGCCGTTTTCACGCGCGGTTTCAAGCACCAGATCCGTCTTGTCATCTTCGACAAATGCGATAATTAATTTGAAATGCATGGTGTTCCTCAAGGTTTGGATGAAAGACTGCCTTTGTTACGCCATTGTGCGATTTGCGCGTAACCCAAGACAGCGATGATGGGGAATAAACTGGCAAAGGCGATCAAGCCAAAGCCATCCAATAATGGGTTGCGGCCGGGAACGGTAGAGGCCAGTCCCAGGCCCAATGCGGTAACCAACGGCACGGTGACCGTTGACGTCGTTACCCCGCCAGAATCGTAAGCCAAACCGATGATCAGCCTGGGGGCAAACAGGGTTTGGATCAGCACGACGACATAGCCTACGACAATATAATAGTAAAGCTCCGTTCCGGTCACAATCCGGTAAGCGCCCAGCGCAATGCCGAAAGCAACTCCGACGGAAACTGCGATGCGCAGCCCCCAAGCGCGAATTGCGCCACCGGAAATCTGTTCGGCTTTCCAGGCAACCGCCAGCAACGACGGCTCGGCCAGCGTGGTCGCAAAACCGATGCTGGCGGCAAAGATGTATACCCAATAATAGGCTTGCCAGCTTACATTTCGTTCGCCGGGATTAATGCCGAGAAACTCCGGCATAGTCAGCTGGGCCGCCATCAGCTTCCCCAACGGGAACAGCGCCATCTCCAGGCCTTTCAGGAAAAACGCAATGCCGAGCAAAACGTAGACGAACCCGATCAGCATCTTTTTGGGATGCGCCAGCGGTTTGCGAATAACCAGCAACTGAAAACCGATAATAATGGCGGCGATAGGCAAAATATCCCTACAGGTCGACAACAAAGCCAGCGCAAATTGACTGATCCAAGCGATCATCTCAGCATCCCGTAGGCCATTACAAAGATCATCGGCGTCAATGAGGCAAAGGCGATCAGCCCAAATCCGTCAACCATCGGGTTGCGCCCCTTAATGGCTGTGGCCAAGCCGACGCCCAGCGCTGTCACCAGCGGCACGGTAATGGTCGAAGTGGTGACGCCGCCGGAGTCATAGGCGATACCGATGATCTCGGGGGGCGCAAAAGGCGTTATCGCAATCACCCCGCAATAGCCGCCGATAATCAGGTAATACAAAGGCCAGCCCCGGATAATCCGCAACACGCCGACCAAAATAGCAAAGCCGACCGACAGCGCGACGGTAATGCGCAAACCGAACGCATAACTGTCTTTAGCATCATCGGTTTGCCCAATAATTCCGGCTTTAGC
>Ga0208789_1000217_pt1 | contig 69728 bp, 50 predicted proteins | sample Methanotroph_Enr_FD_187368 | JGI IMG/M metagenome (GOLD analysis project Ga0208789, IMG submission 187368) | Enriched soil microbial communities from Old Woman Creek wetland in Ohio, USA - Methanotroph_Enrichment_5 (SPAdes) (version 2) | ecosystem: Environmental > Terrestrial > Soil > Wetlands... | reverse complement strand
AAAGCCAAGCCCGGCTGCAAAAAAGCAAAGGCAAACCCCCACAATAGAGTCGTAGCCCATGCTGATAGCCATTGGCACAAAGATGATGATGAAGGCAATGGTTTCTTCGCTCATGCCAAATACCGACCCGAAGATGCTAAAGACAGTCATGATTAGCACAATGATGATATTGTTGACCCCAATCTTCTTGATCCACTTTATCCGCTCCAGTTTTTTTGTGAAATTCAAGAGCGAAAGGATAGAAACATCAATGGCTTTGCTCTCGTTCATGACCCAGAAAGAACCTCCAATCAGCAAGATAAATATGATGATGTCAGCCTTTCCGACAAATCCATCAAACAGCGCCGAAAATACCTGCCAGGTCTGGGGATTGCTGTCAACAACATGATATGATTCAGGAAGGATGATATTTTTGGTGGTGCCATCAGGCAATAATTTTTGGGTGCGTTCGTACTGGCCTCCCTGAACCAGCCACGAAGCAACGGCCGCTATGACGATGAGCGAGAAAATGATGACAAACGTATGTGGAAATTTTCTTTTCGAAGCCATATTAATTGATTTTGAAGCTGTCGCCAGGCAGGTAAACATCTAGCTTAAGCCCTTGAGCGCCTAGCAACCCATTTTTATTGACGATCTTGGCACCTTTATTTTGCAGCACAATCACCTGACTCACACCAAAAACAGTCGCTTTTTTCCCTTCAACAAAAATAGCAGTCGACTCGTCGATGCCTATACTCATGTGGTTGGGGTTTTCGAGTCCATACGATAACATGCGGTTATAGCGTTTGCGTACCACAAAATGCTGGTCGATGGTAACATCCTGCAAAAAGCCCAATCCTTCAATGGTTTCCACATTGCCAGCTTCGATGCGTATGAAATTATCATCGGGGTGTTTCAGTTCGTTTCCGGTAACCATTACCTTGCTCATCAACGAAGCCCCAGCACTGGTTCCGGCAATCAAAGCTCCTTTATTGTAAGCATCGTGAATGGCCTCATTGATTCCGGTTCCTTTGGTAATACTCAGAAAATGCACCTGATCGCCTCCTGAAATGAACACGAGGCAGGCATTGCGGATAGAGTCGAGCCGTTCAGCCGATACTTTGTCGCCTTTGTGTATGTTATAATGATAGATTTTCAATCCGGGTATCCCTTTAAAAATTGCCCTCGCTTCTTCGACATTAACCAATGGTTCTTCTTCGCTCGACATGGGCAAAATCACCATGTAACCGCCTTTGTCGAGTTGTGAAGCCTTTAGCATCTGGTCGCGCATCGATTCGTTGACATGCCCGCCCCCAATAATCAAAAGTGTACCGGTTTTGGTTTTTGCCTGAATGGTAGCGGTAGTTGTCAGGGTTAGTAATGCTATGATGTTGATTATGAGTTGTTTTTTCATTTGTAAATAATTTGTTTTTATGAATATTCCTTTCGGGGCCTAATTGTTCGAGTTGAACGTTACCCAACTCACCCCCGGCCCCTCTCTTCGCGAAGAGAGGGGAGACCCCGAGTACTCGGGGTGAGTTAAATAAGTGATCCGAAAAGATATTGCTATTGATTCCCTTACGGCTTGTTTTATCTGCCTTGTTATTTCTTTTTACCGAATACAATTCCCCTGGGGCTGGAACCATCTTTGGTGTACCAGGTTTCAATGCCTGAACCGTCGAGGTTGGCACGCATAATTTTACCGTCCTTTCGGTTACCCCAGTATATTTTGTTGCTTTTCGATTCGTAGCCCAATCCGAACACTACTTTTGGAATGCCTGTGGTTAGCGTGCCCATGCTTGTGCCATCGAGGTTCGACGATTTGAGGTGGATATCGCCTGATGCAACCCAATAATCGAAATAAACACGATTACCTACCACAAGTGTCGAACCTCCCTGTGCATCGGCAATTAGTTCTGTTTTTCCGCTGCTATCAAGGTTTATCGACCAAAGGCCACCATCATAGTTTACCCAATAAAGTTTGTTGTTGGCGGCATCCACAGAAACGCCTTCGGGGTCATTGGCCTGGCCTGTCACAAAATCTTCCACATCAGTAGCGGTTGTAACCGACAAACTGGTACGTTGGATGCTATTGCTTGTGTCCCAGTATAATTTATTGGTTTTAAAGTCGATGGCCAAACCGTCAGGACTATCCAAACCAGTCCTGAATTCGATCAGTTCTTTGGTCGCTGTGTCGTAACGGTAAATAATGCCCGCTCCCGAATCACTGATATAGAGTTTCGAATTGATGGTATCGATAGCCATTCCATACGAGTCGCTGAAAGGGCCAATGGGCAGGGCCGAGAAAACAGGCGCATCATTGTTGAGATAGCCAGCGTAAACGGTACCGCCATCGGTAAAATACACCGCTGTTCCCGATACCTCATTGCTAAGCACTGGCACTCCCAATGAAATACTTTTAATTTCCAGCGAACCAGTGGTTTTAATAGTCAGTTTTACCGTAAATGCACCAGGTGAACTGAAAACGTGAGTTGGATTGGCCTCCGTGGATGTGGAGCCGTCGCCAAAGTCCCATTTGTAATAGGCATCACCCACATTGTCAGGAACAATGGACTGACTGGTGAAGGTGGCTGTTGCCGGGGCATAGCCTTTATTGTCGAGCGTATATGTAAATTTGGGGACTGTACTGGCTGGCGGCACCGGAAACCCATCTTTTTTGCAGTGCTGAAACATTGCCACTAAAGCAATGATGGCGAGGATACGTGAAATGTTTTTCATTTTTATAACCTTATGTTTTTCAAAAAAATGTAAAAAATAGTTGAAGGGATGTTTCTATTGTTGTTATTTTAAGAAAACACCCCGCGGGCCGCTCAAATCTTTAGCCAGCGTTACTTTGACCGTACCGTTCAGGTTGGCCTGATAGATTTCGTAGGTATCCCTGCCCGACCAATACACTTTGTTGTTTTTGGTGTCAACGGCGATGCCATAGATGCGGGAGCGGGTGTCGTCAATTTCGGTGGGGTCACTACCATCGAGATTGGCTCGGTATAAGCCACTTACGGCTTCGTTGTCGGTTTGTGCGTCGAAATAAATTTTATTGTTGGTTTCATCGACACAAATGGCATAGCCGTAATAACCTGACAGTATCACTGCCGGATTGGTGCCATCCAGATTGGCTCTGTAGAGGTTATTGTTGGAGGTGTCGTAAAAATAGAGTTTTTTGTTTTTCGAATCGACAGCAACCGCGCGAATAACCCCGTCTTCGATATTGACAATGCCGGTTTCGAGACTACTGCCATCCGTATTGCAACGGGATACATTGCCGTTCTCGTCTCCCCAATAGACTTTCCCATCAGTTGGGTTGACAGCAATGCCAAACGGGTTTAACAGGCCGGAAACAATAGCTTTGGCGTTAGTGCCGTCAGGGTTCATGCTCCATATTTTCCCGTTAGGGGTATCTTCGTCTACATAATCGCTAAAGAAAACCAGTCCTTTTTCTGAATCGTAGGCAAGGCCTGAGCCATACATGTCTGCTAAATCTTTAACCGTTGAAACGATGCCTGTGTCTATCGATAATCTGTAAAGCTTTTCATCGCCAGAGTCCATAAAATAGACATGCGTATTGTCTTTCGGTGAGCTGTCTTCGTCTTTTGAACAGGCTGTAAACAAACCTGTTGACAAGACAGACGCTATAAAAAGTAGTTTTAAAATTTTCATATACTCAAATAATTTATTAATAACCTGGATTTTGGACCATTAAATCGTTGGTCAAAACTTCGCTTGACGGAATGGGGTAGAGTGTTTTGCGGGCGTCTTTGAGCCCTTCAACAACGCTGAGTGCGCGGCCAGTCCTGACCAGGTCGAACCAACGGTGTCCTTCAAAAGCAAATTCGAGGTGGTTTTCCTCTGCAATTACCGTGATTAAAGTAGCAACATCCGAAGCAGTTGTGTTTGCCAACCCAGCCCGGCTACGGATGGTATTGATATCGTCCTGGATACTTTTAATGATCGGATTATCGAGGTGGGCTTCGGCTTCGGCACGTATCAGGTACATTTCGGCGAGCCGGAGTACAATCACATTGTCGGCGCCAGTGCTTAGGTCGTCATATTTTTTCGAATATGCATTCACGCCATCATAAGCAATGGTTGCATTTTTTCGTTTGTCGTCGGCGCTGAAAGCACTGATGATGGAGGCCGAAGCAGCCACTTCATAGCGGCCATTCAACGTTTTTGGAAAGTTGTATTCGGCAATGCGGTTGCGGTCGTCGGCGGTAAAATCGACTTCAAAAATGGTTTCGGCGCTACCATCCGCGGCAAAAATATTGGCATAATCGTTCAGGAAAGTATAGCCTCCATTGAGAATCACGTCGTTGGCTTTCTGATAAGCCGCGGTATAATTTTTTTGATAGAGATAAACCCTTGCCAGTAAGGCCGAAGCTGCATATTTTGATGCCCTTGTTTTAGTACTTGCCGAAGCAGTAAGGTGTTTTTCGGCAAAGCTTAAATCAGTAATTATTTGAGTATAAACCGACTCGACAGGATCACGCTTAGCGCTAAGATTATTTACCCCAACTGTTGGCAATATTTTAATGGGTACCGCACCAAACAGGTTGACCAGATTAAAATGGCACAGCCCCCGGATAAAATAGAGTTCACCAAGTGCCGAATTTTTTTCATCCTCGGTCATGTCGGTCATTCCAGGAACCTTTACAATTACACTGTTGGCAGCATTGATGGTATTGTAAACCGCATTCCAAATCCCCTCAATGGTGCCGTTTTCGGGTAATATCACATGCCCATCAACTTCGGCATAGTCCGATGAGGTGGCTTCTGTTGGATGTTTCAGGTCGTCGGATGAAAGGTCGGGAAGTACCGAAAAAGTACGGCCATAATAACTGAGCGACTGCAAGGCGTCGTAGCTTCCCAAAACGCCTTGTTCAATGCCCTTTTTGTTTTTGAAGGCTTGGTCGGCTGGTATCGACGATTCCGATTCCACATCCAAAACATTGCACGAATTCATCAGGGGAAACATCAAAAGGATAAATCCTATCAGGACGTTGATCCCATTCGAAGCCAATGGCTTACGGTGATTGGCTGTTATATCTAATTTTTTCACGTTCATCAGATTTGGGGTTTAAAATTTAAGGTTAATGCCTACACAGTAGCTCCTGGATTGTGGATAGGTGAAAAAGTCGGTACCCATCACTGTATTGTCGTTGCCAACGTAATTCACTTCGGGATCGAAACCTGAATAGTTGGTCCAGGTATATAGGTTTTGAGTGGTTGCGTAAATGCGCATGGATTGGATTTGCAATTTCTGCATCAATGTTTTACTGAAAGTATAGCCCAGTGTTATGTTTTTAAGGCGCAGGTACGAACCATCTTCAATGAAACGCGATGAAACCAGTTTGTTGTTTGCTGCCGCAGCGGCATCGGTTGTAGCGCGGGGAATGTCGGTGATGTCGCCCGGTTTTTGCCAACGGCGAGTTACGGATGCCCGCTGGTTGTCGCCTCCCTGAAGCGATTCGAGGTATAATCTGGAGCCGTTAAATACATCGTTGCCGTACGAGAATTGCATAAAAACACTTAAATCGAACCCTTTGTACGAGAAGGTATTGGTGATCCCGCCAATGAAATCGGGATGCGGGTTGCCAACTACCATCCGGTCGTCGGTGGTGATTTTGCCATCCTTGTTTAAGTCGGTATAAACACAATCGCCAGTTGATGGGTCAATGCCGAGCCATTGATAGCTGTAAAAAACGCTGATCGGTTGGCCTTCCATTACACGGTTACCCCCGCGGCCAATATTGTCGATAGGTTCACCGTTATAGAGTTCGAGTACCTTGTTGCGGTTGGCCGACAGGTTGACTTGTGTAGTCCACTTTACAATACCAACCAGGTTATTGGTCGCCAGGCTCATCTCTAAACCTTTATTTTCAAGCCGTCCAATATTTTCTGTTATGGAAGTATGGCCTGAACTGCCGGGCAATGGGCGGTCGAGCAGCAAGTCTTTGGTTTGCTTGTTGTAATAATCGGCAGATAGGTTGATGCGGTTGTCGATTAAGCTGATGTCCACACCCAGGTTAAACTGGTTGGTGGTTTCCCATTTCAGGTCGGGGTTCGGGATATTGCTGGGATAAATGGCCGACGAGCCATTGTACTTTGATACGCCGTAAAGTTCTGAATAGAGGAATGGCGTAATGTCGTCATTCCCAGTTACCCCATAGCTGGTCCTGATTTTAAGCTCCGAAATCGTTTTTGGCAAATGTAAAAACGATTCTTTGTTTAGGCGCCATGCCAGCGATGCTGCAGGGAAATATCCGACCTGGTTATTTTCGCCAAATTTTGAAGAGGCATCCGACCGGCACGAGAGCGCGACCAGGTATTTGTCGGCATAATTGTAGTTGACCCGCCCAATAAACGATTCCAGGCCATTGTTTACACCACTGGAGGTCGCCTCGGCGATGGTCGACGCGGAGTTGATATACTCCAGATTTTCACTGGCATAATCCTGACCCCGTATATACGAAGAGCGGTATTCATACTTTTCAAAGCTATAGCCTCCCATTACTTCAAACTCATGGCTACCAATTGTTTTGTTGTATTTCAGGAAGTTGTTTGAAACAGTATTCAGTACATTGCTATAGGCTTCAAAACCCAAGCCGTTATATTTTTGCCCCTGGACCGTGTTGAACTCAAAGGCATGTTCGCGCATGTTCATAAAATCGACGCCCCACTTGGTCGAGAACGAGAGGCTTTTCAGTATCTGGTAGTTGATGTAACCATTGGCAATAGCACGGTAAGTGAAGTTTTCGTTGGTTGCCTCATTGGCTATTGAAACCGCGTTTGAATAGGGGCCTTCCTGATTATAAGAACCATCCTCGTTGTAAACCGGATAAACGGCAGGGGTAGAGATGCCGTTGGGCAATACGCCATGCAACGACTGGTCGCCTTCAACCCGGTCGGTTTTTGAGTAGGTTAATCCTACGCTGGCTCCCAAAGTCAATTTGTCGCTTGCATTGTGGTCGACATTTATCCGTCCGTTTAACCGTTTGTAGTCGGTGCCAATTAATACCCCGGTTTGATTAAAGTAGTCGGAACTGATCATAAACCGGGTTTTGTTGTTTCCCCCATTGGCCGACAGTTCATAGTTTTGCATGGGTGCACTGCGGAAAATTTTACTTTGCCAGTCGGTGTCGATTGTATTATTGGCAATATCTTCAACGGTAAACATCTCTTTGTCGTACAGATCGTTGCGATACTCTTTCCATTCTTTGGCATTGAGCATGTCGAGCCGGCGCCATATATCTTGTGTGCCATAATAGGCGTTAAAGTTGAACTGTGTTTTTTGGTTGCTTCCCCTTTTTGTGGTGATGAGTACCACACCGTTAGAGGCTCTTGCCCCATAAATGGCTGCTGCTGCTGCATCTTTTAGCACGCTCATCGATTCAATGTCGTTGGGGTTAATATCGCTCAAGGCGCTGGTTCCCTGGCCTTCATACCCAAGCTGGGCATAATCGCCAGTGGTAATTGGGATCCCGTCAATGACATACAAAGGCTGGCTCGATCCGCTGATGGAGCTTACCCCGCGTATGCGGACCGACATTTCCCCGCCGGGAGTCCCCGAGTTTTGCATGACCTGTACGCCACTCACCTGCCCTTGCAAAACGCCATCGATAGAGGAAAGTGGGGTATCTTTGAGGTTGTCGTTTTTGACAATGCCTACCGACCCTGTCAGCAATGACCGTTTTTGTGACGAATAGCCAACTACTACCATTTCTTTCAGGTTAATGACATCGCTCTCAAGCGCCACATTGATAGTTGTTTGCTTTCCGACCGTTACTTTTTTTGTTACATAACCTACAAACGAAAACTCAAGTACACTATTCCCGTCGGGTATCGCGATTTCGTAAATCCCATCTGGATTGGTGATGGTTCCTGTGGTGCTGCCGGCCACCCTCACGGTCGCACTGGGCAACGGGCTGTTCGCGTCGTCAACGACTTTCCCTTTTATAACCCTCTTATTAACTTGCGATTGCTGCTGTTCGTTGGTAACTGGAGTTGGTTTTATCAGGATGGTGTTGTGATCAATCTCAAACCCCAAACCTGTGTTTTGTAGTGCATGGTTTAAAACCGTTTCGATACTGGCATTTTCGGCCTTAACCGATATGCTGCCTGCATTCTCCAACAGGGTCTCATCGTATAAAAAACCCAATTGTGTTTTGGACTCAATGACCTTAATCAATTCTTCGATCCGGGAATCCTTTAGGTCGATGCTTATCTTACTCTGGGAAAAGATACTGGAATGCGCCTGCAGCGCAAACAGCAGGATAAATGCGATTGAATTTCTCATAGTCATAAAAAATCGTCTATACCTTCGTAAAGCACTGAAAAAATACTCTAATGTTTTTTTCATAGATTTGTATGTGATAAATTTTACATGGAATACCTTGACCGGGTATCTATTAATTATCTCGGCCGGGAAATGCTCCAACATTTTCCGGTTTTTAATTTATTCTGATATGGTAACGATATTGTTTTTCACCTCGATTTTTGTTCCTGAAATTTTTTCGATCATACCGAAAATCACGGTAAAATCATCAAAACGGTACAGTTTGCCTGTTAACCTTTTCTGTTTCAATTGTTGATTTTCAAAATCCACTTCAATGTTATACCACCTCGACATATTCCGCATGATCGATTCCAGCGGTTGCCCTTCAAACCGGAGGTAACCATCAATCCAACTGGTATATAAACTGGCATCTACCTCCCGGCTTTCCAGTGTACCCAATTCCTTGTCGAAATTGGCTTGTTTCCCCGGAACCAGCGTAATCGACGGATTGGCAGGGCCGCCTGTTTTGGCCTCAACCTTTAGGCTCCCGTTGACCAAGGTTGCCTGGACGTTTTTTTCATTTCTATAGGCCGAAACATTGAACCGGGTACCAAGTACTTCCAGGGTCATATCAGTTGTTTCAACGATAAAAGGTTTGCCGTTCCTGGCAACCTCGAAAAAAGCTTCGCCAGTCAAAACTACTTTACGGGTTTTCCCGACAAAGGAAACCGGGTACTTCAATTCCGAATCGCAGTTCAGCCATACCTTTGTCCCATCGGCCAGTTCAAGTTTGTATTCGCCTCCTTTTGGGGTAATTAATGTATTATATACTTCTTGCTCAGTTAATCCTGATGGTTCATTTTTGTATTTCAGTACGCCTAAACTATCATTGCTGATTTTGGCGCCCGAGGCATCTTCTATTATTTCCCTGTTTTTAGTCTCCAATACAACTGATTGCCCGGTCGAAGTAATTAAATGAGCCTTGTTGCCGACTGGTTCTATTACATTAGTAGTGGTATTGGCTGTCAGTTCAATCTTATCAGTAGGATTTTTTACATAGAACCAGATACTTAAAACAATAAAAACAGGCACTAAAATGGCCGCGGCATACTGCATGGTTTTGCGAAACCGGATACTACGCGATTTCCGGTTAAGCTTTCTTAAAAAGGGGATGGTTGTGCTTGGAATCGAATCCAAATCCAAATCAGAAATATCTTTCTTGTAAAAAATTACGGCTTCGTTGTAGTAGCTTTGATGTTCAGGATTGGCTGAAAGCCAATCCTCCAGTATTTCCTCCTCTGAATCAGAAATCCGGCCATTTATTTTTCGATAGATAATATCCCAATCTATATTTTCATTATTTTTCATCATGAGGGGGATTATTAAAATGATTGTTTTGTAATAAAGACGGGAAAACCTAAAATAAGGTTAACAGGAAAATTATATATTTTATTTTGAAAGTATTCATTCCATTAAGGGTCGAGATGATATTTTTGCTATAAAAGCATTAGTGTGGTTTGTTTTATTGGGGAGTGTTGTTGTAAATGTAATAATATAATAGAAGGGTAAAATCTATTTTGACTTTTTTGTGAATAGCCTGAATAACCCGAAAAGTATCAAGTTATCACGAAGCAAATAAAGGTTTTCGCGTAAATATTTGCGTGCCCTAAACATCTGGACTTTTACCGCACTAACCGAAATGCCCAACTCCCGGGCAATTTCATTGTATTTCAAGTCTTCATAAACCGACAGGCTATAAACCTGACGGCATTGTTCGGGCAATTCATCGATTGTCCGCTTAATAACTTCGGAAGTAGCCTCGTCAAATTCTAGGTCGGTAGTATCTGAAAGGATTTGCGCCTCCAGAAGTTTTTTCTTTCGTTTATCTTCTACCTGAAGGGCCCTTAAAAAATCGATGCAGCGATTTCTCACCATCAGGAAGAGGTATGATTTTAACGATTTTTCAATTTTTATTTCAGGTGATTCCCAAAGTTTGATGAAAACCTCCTGAACAATGTCTTCTGCAACTTCTGGGCGAAAAACAAACGTTTCGGCAAACCGAAACATAGGCGCATGATATTCTTCGAAGAGCTGTCCAAAAATTTTATTATCCCGTTTTGATAGCCCATTTACAAAAAACAAATCTATTTCACTTGCCTGTTTATCCATTATTTCATAAAACCTAAGTGTTACAAAAAAACGAATATCTTTTATAAATTGAATGCTTTCAGTACCTATTTTTGATAAACTTATTATAATACTAACAGAAAGTAATCAATCTGGAGAAATTTAAACGGCAGAGGGTTGGATGGGATGACTGTTGATCGATAAAGAAAAAACCCTGATTGACAGATAGCGAAAATTTTAAAATTTTAAAATTTCAGCACGCCATGACATAACGCAAACTATCCGCAACCAGAGTTTATTTCAATCTTTTCGACTGCTTTTGGCAGTCACCAGATTATAACAACTTAATTACCGACTTGTTTTGTTGATTTTGGGTTAGGGAGCGAAAAGTAGAAGGTTGTCCCTTTCGTTGGTTGCGATTCGACCCAGATTTGTCCACCATGCAATTCAATAAACTCTTTGCAGATTTGCAACCCAAGGCCAGTTCCTTTTTCGTTTTCGGTACCACGAGTTGTAAATTCGACGTTCTGTTTAAAAAGTTTGGCGATAATTCCAGGTTTCATTCCAATACCGTTGTCGTGTATTGATACAACAGCGGTATCGTTGGCTATAGATACTTCTGAAGAAATGTGACCCCCGTTTGGTGTAAATTTGATGCTGTTTATTAATAGATTTTTAATAACTGATTGAATCATTGAAGGATCGGCTTGTATTTCTATTCCCACTTCAATCTGATTTGAAAAAGTGATGTTTTTCTGTTTGAATAAGCTTTCTATCTGGAGATGGGTTTGTTCAACAAGCTGGTTGAAGTTAATCTGTTCTAAAACGGGCTTTAGCTTTTTGCGTTGTGTCTTCGACCAAAGCAAAAGGTTATTCAGTGATTCGAAAGTCAATTCAGTCTCTTTATTCAATAAAACCATGATCTTTTTAATTTCATCATGGTTCATTATTTCAAAATTTTCGGTGAGTAGCTTTGTAGTATTTATTAATGAAGCGAGAGGACTTCTAAGGTCGTGTGCAATGACCGAAATTAATTTATCCTTAGTCGTATTGCTTTCTTTTAGTTCTTCTGAATAAAACTTCAGCTTGTCGTAGTTTTCAATCAGTTCATTTTTTTGTTTGTCGATGAGTTTATGTTGTTTTATACGGGTTAAGTGCATTTTCCAGAAAATGAGCGACAAGCACAAGCCTGACCCTGCAAATGTTAAGCCATTTACATTGTTCGAGATTAATACATCAGGATCGGCTTGCATGTAATTCATTAATAAATAGAATATTAAGAAGCTTGCTGCATAATAAATGATTGAATATACTGGCCGGATTAAAAGGACAATTGAGCTAATTATTGATGTTGCGATAAAAGGATTTATTGCGGTTGTAACCATCTGGTCAACTGCAGAGATTGTTGCTCCACCAACCAGAAGAAACAATTCGACTACCACTATGCAAATTTTTGCAAGCCAGAGATTGCTTCTCTTTTTTATGAACGAGAAGTATATTGACAGGCTTACAATACCCAGTATAACAATTATAAACGAGTGTATTGAAAGTATGGAAATTTGCCATTTGTGTTCAACCCCCGAACTGGAATTCAGGTGAAGGGTAAAAATAATTACGTGTAGTAAACTAACAGGAAGGCCAATCAACGAAAGGTAAAATATTCGCCTAATATTCTCATCCCGAATATCGGTTTCTATGATTTTCTGATCATCTTCAGAAATTTTGAAAAAGTCGACGAATTTATGCAGTGTTGCCATCTTAATTTGGAGGTTGTTCTAGTAACGTGGAACTGCATAATTTAGAACGTCATCGCGGGTAATGACTTTATCACACAAAATAATCAATCGTTCGACCACATTCCTGAATTCGCGGATGTTACCCGTCCAGCGCATCTTTTGCAACTCGCTGATGGCATCAGCCTCGATTGTTTTGAGAGGAACACCATATTCAGTGCAAATCAGGTCGATGAAGTATTCGCAAAGCACCGGAATGTCTTCAACACGGTCGTTCAAATCCGGAACATGGATCAGGATTACACTCAGCCGATGGTATAAATCCTCACGAAAATTATTTGCTTCGATCTCGTGAGCAAGGTTTTTATTGGTGGCAGCTACTACCCGAACGTCAACTTTGATTTGCGAATCGCCTCCCACGCGGGTAATGATGCTTTCCTGCAAGGCGCGAAGTACCTTTGCTTGTGCTGAAAGACTCATATCACCGATTTCATCCAGAAAAATAGTTCCGCCAGTCGCCTGTTCAAATTTGCCTTTCCTCTGTTTTATTGCTGAAGTAAAAGCCCCCTTTTCATGCCCGAATAATTCGCTTTCGATCAGTTCCGAAGGAATAGCTGCACAATTGACTTCAATAAATGGGCCTTCGGAGCGGTTGCTTTTTTCATGTAGGCGGTGGGCAACCAATTCTTTGCCAGTCCCGTTCGATCCGGTTATCAAAACACGTGCATCGGTTGCGGCAACCCGGTCGACCATATCTTTGACTTTCTGGATGGATACTGAATTCCCAACGATGTCAAAACGTTTGTTCGCTTTTTTCCTCAATACTTTGGTTTCGGTAATGAGTGTCGATTTATCCATCGCGTTACGCAAAGTGATCAGCAGACGGTTCAAGTCGAGCGGTTTCTCGATAAAATCGAAAGCGCCTTTTTTGATCGATTCAACAGCAGTGTCGATGTTTCCGTGTCCCGAAATCATCACCACCGGTATATCGGGTTTCAATTCTTCAACCTTCTGCAATACTTCAATACCATCCATTCCGGGCATTTTGATGTCGCATAAAATCACATCAAAATCCTTGGTTTGTAGCAATTCCAAAGCTTTAAACCCGTCTTCGGCCAATTCAACGGTATATTTTTCGAATTCTAAAATGTCTTTTAAAGTATTGCGAATGCTGCGTTCGTCGTCAATGACTAATATTCTGGACATGTTCGTCTTTTTTTACTGATAAATTTTGCCCGAATTTAGCTGAAAATTCGTTCGTATAAAACTCCTTCCCGGAGCGCAAAATCGGTTTGGTAGATTTTTTTGACTTTTAAACGGTCAACGACAAGTTTAATGAACAAAACCGAAGGAACAATCATCTCGATACGAATGGATTCCATTCCTTTCATTCCGATCCTTTCAGCAGTTGTCGATTGGATCAGTGTTTCAAAAACCCGATCAAAATCATTGATTCTAATTTCTTGTTTAATTCTTGTTTTTGTTCCAGGGTCGGTTTGGTCAATCAAATCGGCCAGCGTGTCAAAAGCTCCTGAACAGCCTATTAATAAAGGAATCCTAATGTTTCTCATCTGGGTCCAAAGCGACTCCAACCGACTGTTAAACCAGTCGTTGATTTGACTGATTTCTTCCGGAGTGATGGGGTCGGAGGGAGGTATTTGTTCAATGATCCGGGCCATTCCCAACGGAAAACTTTGTTTCCAGATTGGTTGATTTTTTTTCGTCAGGATAAATTCGTTACTGCCGCCGCCAATATCCAGAATAAGCGAATGGTCATCAATTTCACCAAAAGCCAGTTTCACTCCATTGAAAATCAATTGGGCTTCCTTTTCCCCGGAAATAATTTGCAAATCGAGTCCTGTATTTGCCTTGATTTGTTGCTGAACCCAATCTTTGTTGTTTGCATCACGAATGGCTGAGGTAGCGATTATTACTACTTCAAAAATATCGAATTTTCTGATTTGCTCCTGATGTTTCCGAATAGCCAGAATGGCTCGTTCCAGTCCATCTTCCGTCAGTTGGTTCTTGTCGATGCCGTCCTTTCCAAGCTTTACCACTTCCTTTCCCTGATATAATATCTGGTAGTTTTTTGCCTGATATTCTGCGATTAATAAATTGCAGGTATTTGTGCCGAGGTCGATGATGGCGATTTGTTTCATGTACTCTAAAGGTTTGAATCGAGGTTTCAATTGGTATTTAACCACATAGACACATAGATCACATGTTTTTTTGTTTATCTATGAAGCCCTTTATTTTTATGATTTTCATAATAATATTTTCTCTGTGTGAGGAAAACCAGATCATGGCTTGTTTCATATGAAAATTGGTTATTAAATTGTTGCGACAATGTCGCAATTATTTAATTAAATTAGGCATTTAGCAAATGTCAGCAATTATTCTATAAACCCAGAGGGTTTGCATGTTTGTAGTTATATCAATCGGAGAATATATTCGACCCCGGCTGGGGTCGTACAAATATCTCCCGGAATTTTCTATAAACATTTGATGCCTCCAGCATCCTATGGTATTCATTAAATGCCTAATTAAATTATTTTATTTCCATATGCTACCCTTTTTGCGAATTGGTTTTACATATAATCAACAACAAAAAGGCCGGTAAAACCAGCCTTTTTGTATTAAATCGCTATTTGAAAGTATATTAAAACAATCCTTCAATCGACAAATACCGTTCGCCGGTATCGTAAGCAAATGTGAGTATTTTTGTTCCAACAGGCAGTTCTGCAATCTTCTTTGCTACTGCTGCAAGTGAAGCCCCAGACGAAATTCCAACAAACAAACCTTCTTCTTTTGCCGCACGACGGGCATAATCGAAGGCTTCGTCTTTCGAGATCTGGATGGTTCCATCAATCGATTGGGTGTGCAAATTCACAGGGATAAATCCGGCGCCAATTCCCTGAATTGGGTGCGGGCCAGGATTTCCGCCACTGATTACCGGCGACAATTCAGGTTCAACAGCAAAGGTTTTCAGGTTTGGAAATTTCTGTTTCAACACTTCGCTAACTCCTGTAATATGGCCACCAGTTCCAACTCCGGTGATCAGGTAGTCGAATCCTTCCGGAAAATCGGTCAGAATTTCCTGGGCAGTCTTTTGTTTGTGGGCTTCAATGTTAGAGGCATTGTCAAATTGAGAAGGGATCCAAGCATCGGGAGTTTCGGCTGCCAATTCGTTGGCTTTGGCAATGGCGCCTTTCATTCCCAATTCGCGGGGAGTTAAAACAAGTTCAGCTCCGTAGGCGGTTAAAATCCGGCGGCGTTCGATACTCATCGATTCAGGCATAACCAAAATCAGTTTGTACTTTTTAACTGCGGCAACCAGGGCCAAACCAATTCCGGTATTTCCTGAAGTTGGTTCAATCAGTACGCTTCCGTGTCTCAATATGCCTTTTGCTTCGGCATCTTCGACCATCGAAAGGGCGATACGGTCTTTAATACTGCCGCCCGGATTGGTTTTTTCTACTTTTACATACACTTCGTATCCTTCAGGATACAGGTTGTTGATCCGCACCAAGGGACTATTTCCGATGGTCTCCAAAATGTTGTTTACTTTCATTTTATTGTGATATTTAAGGTTGTTATCTTTTAGTGCTATAAACAAAAAAAAGCCTCCCGGTGTTCGGAAGGCTTTGATATTATCTCTTTTTATGTGTTTCAAATGTTCGTTGAAAACATACCTTCTCCTGACCGTCTATAACAGCAGCACATATACATGTATAAGAAATTTGTTTTCATTCTATAAACTTTGTGTTTGCAATTATACGGAAAAAATTAAACAAAATACATTTTCGTCTTTTATTTTAGTTTTTGTAGAATAACCACTTAACAATTTCTTTAAGGTTTACTTTTTTGCCGTACATCAAGATTCCGGTACGATATATTTTTCCTGCCATCCAGATGGTTCCCAGAATGGTGGCCAACAGAATCGTCATCGAAAGGATGATTTGCCAGACCGGAATTCCGAACGGAATGCGGGCCATCATGGTTACAGGTGAGGTAAACGGAATCATGGATGACCAAAAGGCCAGTGAACCTTCGGGATTTTTGGCTACGGCCATAACTATAATTATTGAAGCAATTAAAGGCATCATAACGGGAAGCATTATTTGCTGGGCATCTTCGTCGCTGTCGACTGCCGAGCCAATGGCGCCCATGAGTGAGGCATACAGAATAAAACCACAGATGAAATAAAAGAACAGGGCAAAAACAATAAGCGGAATATTCAGGTTTCCGATCATTCCGATGACCTCGGCAACTTTATTTTGCGCCTCTGGTGAGTTCGCTGCAATTTGGCCCACTTCCTGACCCGACATCACGTTTTGTGCATGTGACGCAACATCAGCCGAACCTTGTCCGGAGTAGGAGGCTGCTACGCTGGAAATGCCTGTCCCTAGTATGATCCAGATGGCAATTTGTGTCAGACCGACCAGGCCGATTCCAACAATCTTTCCGAAGAGCAGTTGAAAAGGTTTAACCGATGAAATAATGACTTCCACAATACGGTTCGATTTTTCTTCCATCACTCCCCGCATAACCATCGTTCCGTAGATGAAAACAAACATGTAAATCAGAAATCCGGCCACTAACCCAATAATCATTGCTATTTCGCTCGAACTTTTCACTGCTTTTCCTTCGTCGCCCAGTTTGATGGTGTCAACGGTAATGTTCGTTTTGGTAGCGGCCAATTTCTTTTCCAGATCGGGTACTCCGATGGCATCAATCACTTGTTTCTTCTTTTCTGTTTCCAGGATATTCCCTATTTTCCCGGCAACCATATACTTTACATCCATGGTAACCTGTTTGTCAGAGATCATTTCGGCCCGGTTAGTATTCAGGATATTGGTTGGTATATAAAGTACCGCGTAGTATTTTCCTGATTTGAAATTCTTACTTAACTCCTGATATTCCTGCTCCGGAATGTAATGAAATTTAGTGAAGTTGTTGCCTTCGAGCCGATTGAGAATAAGGGCGGTTGGGTCGTAAACCGCGATGGTGCGCTCTTCCTTGTCATCCATCATAGCCAGATAAGTGGGAAGAATCATGAGTGCAGCCATCATTACCGGCATCAACAGGGTCATGATAATGAACGACTTTTTCTTTACCCGGGTCAGGTATTCGCGTCTTAAAATTAGGAATGACTTATTCATGTGGGTGTGTTTTATTCGTAATTGCTTGATTTTAAAAATCTCAGTGTTCAGTTAAAACTGCGACTGGTTACTGCGACTGAACACTCGTTTCACGGTTATTTTCTTCTACAACATGGATAAACACATCGTTCATGCTCGGAATAACTTCCTTAAACGATACGATTTCAAATTGATTCATGAGAATTTTCAGCAGTTCATTGTTCGAATTTCCATTCAGGAACTGAACTTTCATTTGTTTCAGGAACTTGCTTTCGTCTTGCTCAAGTACATTGAATTGCGAACCTAACTGATGTTGCAAATCGGGGGTTTCACCTTTGTAAGCGATCTCAAAAGTGTTGGTTTTGAATTTCTCTTTCACCGCATCAATTTGCCCGTCCAGAATCTTTTTCGATTGGTTGATCAGCGCAATGTGATCGCAAATTTCCTCTACGGATGACATGTTGTGAGTTGAGAAGATGATGGTTGTCCCTTTCTTTTTCAACTCAAGGATTTCATTCTTCATCAGGTTAGTGTTGATGGGATCGAAGCCGCTGAAAGGCTCATCAAAAATCAGCAATCGGGGTTGGTGAATAACCGTAGTGATGAACTGAACCTTTTGGGCCATACCTTTCGAAAGTTCCTCTACTCTTTTACCCCACCAGGCTTGGATTTCGAATTTTTCGAACCAGTATTTTAAGCTTTTGAGGGCATCTTTTTTCGACATCCCTTTCAACTGTGCCAGGTAGAGCGCTTGTTCGCCAACCTTCATTTTCTTATACAGGCCGCGTTCTTCGGGAAGATAACCGATCTGATAAATGTCGTCGGCTTTCATTGGCTGGCCTTCGAAGAATAACTCGCCGGTATCGGGGGCCGTAATTTGGTTGATAATCCGGATTAAAGTCGTTTTGCCTGCGCCATTGGGTCCCAACAGCCCAAATATGGATGCTTCTTTTACTGAAATGCTGACCGAACTTAACGCCACATGACCAGCATATTCCTTAACAATGTTGTTTGCCTGAAATATTTCCATGATAAAATGATTGAAAACTGAGGTATTGGTGTGTTGCCCTCAAACAAAATTACACTTTCACAATTGCTAAACGTTACGGGTTTGGGGCTACGCGTTAACCTGAAACCCGTATCTCGAAACCTACAATTTTATAGTTCGAACAAACTGAAATGTACACTTCCGTAGCGGCGCAATTCCTTGAAATTTGGATGCTTCGCATAGTCGAACTGCCCTGAATGCTCCAGAATAAAAATACCGCCCGGCTTTAAGAGGTTATTTTTGAAAATCAAGTCGGCAACCTCGGAGAAATTTGGATGATCGTATGGCGGATCGGCAAAAATCAGGTCGAACTGCTCTTTAATCCGTTTCGCAAATACAAATGCGTTCGATTTTACGATCCGGATATTTTTTTCACCCAATTTTTCAATTACTTCTTTGATGAACTGAATGTGCGCCGGGTTAATCTCAACGGCAGTCACATTGATTGATCCTCGTGAAGCCATTTCGTAACTGATACTGCCGGTTCCGGAGAACAGGTCGAGCGTTTTTGTGCCTTCAAAATCGATGTAATTCTGAAGTACATTGAAAAGACTTTCTTTAGCCATGTCGGTGGTTGGCCGGGCTTTGAATGTTTTTCCGGGAGTAAAAACCCGGCCTCTGTATTTTCCGCCAACTATACGCATGGATAAGTATTTAACAAGCTTACAAACTGATGTTTCTGTATTTTCTCGAAGGTCTTTCCGTAGTTGAAATCCGCTGATGGTTTCAAAAAGCGAACATTGCTGATGTATTTTTTTAATTGCCGGATATAACCTGAATCGTCGGCCACATAACCGCCAATCAGTATTTCGTCACGTTCGGGATCAAATTGCAGGCTCTGCCAGGAATTGAGCGTGTAGTACAAAAAATCTGATTCGTTTTTGAAATAGAAACTATTATAGAGTTCGATTTGCATATCTTTCAAGGCAATCATCCGGATGTATTTCTTTTCAAAATTAATCAGTAATGTATTTTTCTTCTCCGTGCGCTGATCAACAGCTGACACAATGAGCGGAATTGATTTGTGCCGGAAGTTGAAATCTGTATATTTCCGGTGAAGCAAAGTCATAATTTCTTTGGGGTAGCTATAAACCAACTGGTAACTGAAACCGGGTAGATCGTCAATGCCAATATCTTCATTTCGGCTCAGGTCGCTGGTAACAGAGGCTATTTTGTGAAAATGGGCTGATTCGGAATATTCTTTAGGAACCAGTGTTGCCATGTTGGTTGAGTAAGTGACTGATACGCTATTAAACGAAGCGTTTAGTTTTTCTTCCTGGTCGAAAATAGTTTCAATTTTGCGCGCCAAGAATTGAAGTTTGCCAACAATTAACGGAATGTGCTGAAAGACTACATATTTGTTTCGGCGTGTATCCAAAATACAAAAAGAAAATCCATCAAGACCAATCTGGATGGAAATATGATATTCTGAAGCGAGTTTGATATCGAATGATTCGTCAATCCAGTTTATTTCGTGCATATGGAAAATTTGTCCCCGTTTACCTTAACTGCAAATGTATAAAAAGTAAGCCATCGGGATTGTGTATTTGCTGAAAAGAATTGGCACACGGCATCCGGATATTAACTAATTGCTGCTGGCAGGCCTTCGCGACAATGATTAGGCACTCAAACGGAAATTCATTAATCCGTTCAATCTTTTGTTTTATGCTAAAGTGAAAACTTTAGTTCGTATATTTGCGACTTATTTTTAAATCTGTGAATATCCAATTTAAAATATTGTAATATGCTGTTTATGAAGAAATTATTTGTTTGCCTGATGGTTTGTTTTTCGTTTTCGGTTCTTTTTAATTCGTGCCAGAAAGAAGAAGAATTTTTTCAGGAGTCGTTGCTGATCGGGAAATGGGTATCTGGTACCGTTAATTATAAATATTTGAGCGATTATTCAGGAAAAACCTGGGATACTGCCGACGATGTAACCGAAGCCGAAGCTCAGCCGTTTACCTGGACTTTGGTGAAGTCAGAATTGACCCATATCCACATTATGGAAGTGGGTGGAATTGTATCCAAAGTTTATACAGTAACCGAACTTACTGCCACCACGCTGAAATATAAAGATGCCTTTGATAAAACCTTTTCGTTTACAAAATTGTAAAGAATGCAAACATTTTTACCCCAAACCCCAGAAGGGACTTTCGCTGTGAATGTGAAAATAAAATTATAAGCGATGCAAAAAGTGTTTAAAAAGGTCGCCATCGCTTTTACGTCTATCATACTTTTGGTGGTATTGGTCTGTGGTGGCACGGTGTGGTTTGTGTTTACGCCTGCCAAAATAACGCCTATTGTTCGCACCCAGATGGCCAAATATATCACCTGCGAATCGCAGATTGGTGAAGTGGAATTAACTTTTTTCAGCACTTTTCCCCGGTTTGGGTTAAAACTGAACCGTTTTGCCCTGATCAATCCCGTTCCTGAAGTTTCGTCCGATACATTGGTCCGTGCCGATCAATTTGTTGGTATCGTTGACCTGGCCGCCTGGTGGAAGCGCAAAGAACTGGTGTTTACAGAGCTTCAACTTTGTAATGGTAGTATTAATGCGTTTGTTGATAGCTTAGGGCGCACCAATTTCGATGTTGTCAAATCAGATACAACCGCTGTTCCGACAGATTCAGAAATGTCTTTTCGCTTCATCAATCTGGAAAATGTAGAATTAAAAAATATCCATGTTTCGTATGTCGATCAATCGATGAAGCTTCAGACTGATGTTCGCGACCTGACTGCCCAATTTTCAGGAAAGCTGATTTCCGATACCATCAACACGCAAATCAAGGTGAGCAAAGGAATCATGTCGTTGACATACGATGGAGAGAAGTACCTTCGGAGTGCTTCGGTAATGACCAATTCGAATGCCCGGTTTAATCTTCCGAAAATGAAGATCGATTTCGGGAATTCGGAGGCGACTGTAAACAACATGAACCTGGCATTTAGCGGTTCGATTGAGAATGATTCGGCTCACGATCAGATCCTTTTTGATTTGAATTACCAGGGCAAATTGTTGCCGTTGCCCGAATTGCTTGCGTTTGTTCCGTCCGGTTATCAATCGTACCTGAAAGGTGTTGAAGCCGATGGATTGGTTTCTTCGGAAGGCAAAATTAAGGGAGCTTATTCCGACTCGGTGATGCCGCTGATGGACATGCACATCGTCCTTCAGGATGGAACGCTGAAATACGATGGGTTCCCGGTTCCGTTGAGTCAGGTGAATGGCGAACTTCAGTTTTATTCGGACATGACCAACGACGACATCTCGTATGTGCGAATTGATAAGTTCAGCGCCAAAACGCCCAAATCGTCGATTCAAACGAGTGGAAAAATCACCCATTTTCTGACCGATATTCATTGCGATTTGACTTCCGAAGGCGATCTGGAGATGTCGGAACTGGTGCCGATGATACCTGCCACTCTGAAAACCAAGCTGGCCGGTCGTGCCTCGGGACAGGTAAAATCACTTTTTTCGATGTCGCAGATTGGTAAAATGCAACTGTACAAAATGAATTTTTCAGGCTCTGTCAGGCTTTCCGATTTCAACGTGGTTTACGATACAATAACAATGCAAACCGATGATTCGAAAGTCGATTTTGCATTGCCCAATCCGACTGCATCTTCAAAAAATAAGCGGTTTGTAGCCGCAAAGGTAAATACCAAAAACCTCGTGGTAAGTACGCTGAAAGGTGCCAATGCCTCGTTTAAAAACGGACAGATTTCTTTTGAATCGTCTGATTTCATGGACAGCACGCGGATTCCGGAGGTGGCTTGCACGTTTAAGCTCGATTCACTTTCAGCACACATGGATACCATTCAGTTTGCCGTTCAAAAACCTGTCGGGCAGTTGGATGTGATTCCGCGAAAAGGCAAAATCACAGAACCTGAAGTGAATGTGACTTTCAACAGTGTACATTTAATTGCATCGGCGGGCGCTGGCAAAGGCGAAATGAACAATGCGAAGCTCAAAGCCTATTGGTTGAGCGACAAGGTTCAGCCAAAAATGAAGATTCAATATTCAGGAGAAAACCTGAAGATGGCGATGGGAAAGGACTCGGCCCGCATGAATAAAATTGATTTGAATGCTGACCTGGTGAACGATCAAAGCCAAAGGGACGTGTTTTTGCAATGGCAGGCCAACGGATTTGTGAAAGTTGACCAAGGCATAATTTCCATGTCGTCGCTCAAATATCCGCTCGAAATCCCTTCCATTCAAATGGATTTCACACCTGAAGTGTTCAATATCAAAGAGAGCAAGCTGAAAATTGACCGATCCGATTTCAGCCTTTCCGGAAAGTTAAAAAATGTAATCTCTTATTTCAGGAATGACTCGCTGCTTCGGGGTAATTTCAATTTTGTGAGCAGTAAAACCGATTTGGTGCAACTGATGCAACTCACCAGTGGCCTGGGCGAAACAAAACCCGATTCGGTCAAACCGGCACCATCTGCTGATGTTTCAACTGGTCCTTACATGGTTCCGAAAGGAATGGACTTGCAGTTGAATGTTGACATTACCGCTGCCGATTATGGCTCGGGTGAAGCCAAAGGCATCAAAGGGCAAGTTCGCGTGAAAGACGGCTTGCTGGTTTTGGACGATCTGGTTTTTGTGACGCCTGCCGCCAAAATGCAGTTAACGGCCATGTACCGCACTCCGCGAAAGAACCATCTTTTTGTGGGAATGGATTTTCACATGATGAATGTAGAGATTAGCGAACTGTTGAAAATTATTCCGGATGTGGATTCGATTATGCCTATGCTGCGCTCGTTTAGCGGCAAAGGCGAGTTTCACATGGCGGCCGAAACCTACCTCGATTCGCTGTATAATCCGAAGAAATCGACCATTCGCGGGGCTGCGTCGGTTAGAGGGCAGAACCTGGTTTTGATGGATGGAGAAACGTTTAGCGAAATTGCCAAAACTCTAAAATTCAGCAAAAAAACATTCAATAAGGTAGATAGTTTGGCTGCCGAGTTTACGGTATTTAAGCAGGAGATTGATGTTTATCCGTTCCTGATTGTGATGGACAAATATAAAGGCGTGGTGGCCGGAAGGCATAACATGGACATGAGTTTTGATTACCACATTTCGGTAGTCGATAGTCCGCTGCCCCTGAAATTTGGAATTGACATCAGCGGCACGCTCGATGATTTGAAATACCGGCTTGCCAAATGTCGCTATGCCGAATTGTATCGCCCGGCAGCAAGGGGAGAGGTGCAAAACCGGCAACTCGAACTCCGGCGCATGATTCGCGAAGCGCTCACGCAAAAGGTAGTCAATACGAATTAACCGGTAAACCCATATTCACGAAAAGCTTCAGGAAACTGAGGCTTTTTTGTTTTGTGTAATTTGGCAATGCGCTCAAAATTAGTGCATAAAATGTTGGTAAGAATTATGAGTTATTGACATAAAATTTGAAGAAATAGCTTTAACTTTAGTGATAAATACAAGTTAGCCGCCAGTTTAGGCACCGCAGAATTGTGATTTTTGATATGAAAACTAAATTCAATATCATATGAAAATTGCTTTTGTTATACTCGGAACAAGAGGAGATGTACAACCAATGGTTGCGTTAGCCACCGGTTTTATTGCAAAGGGACACGAAGTCGTAATTTGTGCTCCTTCTGAAAACGAACAACTTGCAAGGACATACAATTGTCCATTTGTGGCATTCGGCCCCAAAATTAAGAAAGCTGTAAAAGATAATCCTGAAAAACAAAAAGGTGGAGTTGCGGTAAAAATTTCTCCAAGTCAAGGGAAAAAAATCGTTCTGGATCAGATAACCCTTTTACCTGATTTAATAAAAGGTGTGGATCTGATTTTGGGAGCAGGAATTGTAATGGGTGTTCAGACTGCGGCAGATATATTAAAGGTACCTTACCGTTTGGTGGCTTTCTATCCTATAATATTGGGTACTACAAAGGATAACCCGTTCAAAAACCGTATGATGTTTGGTTTTGGCCGAAAGATGATGAACTTGTTGATGAAAGGGTATATAAATAAACAGCGTGCAAAATATGGACTTCTCCCCATTAAAGATTCATGGGAACATTGGATGGGCGAAAATGTTATTATAGCTTGCGACAAAGAATTAAATGAGGCACGCGAAGGAACTGCTTTTGCTTTTACGCAGACTGCTTTTATGCTGCTTCCATCAAAAAACGGTTTGCCGGCTGATATAGAAACTTTCCTCAATTCGGGAAAACCTCCTGTTTATATCGGATTTGGTAGTAATCCGATAACAAGTCCCGAAAAATACGGTCAGATGTTTGAGCAGGTTCGTGATATTACAAATCAGCGACTAATTATTTCTAAAGGATGGGCTGAGTTTCCTGAAAGTAATGTTCATGATATAATCTATGTTGATGAAATGCCATTTGAATTACTGTTTCCACGTTTAGCGGCAATAGTATATCATGGAGGAACTGGCACAATGGCAGCAGCTTCAAGAACCGGTATTCCGCAGGCGGCTTTTCCGTTTATGGGTGATCAGTTTGATAACCGTAAGCAGATTGTTAGGTTGGGATTGGGTCCCAATACCTGCGATTTCAAGAAAATTACTGCAGAAGCAATTTCTTCAGCTATTACAGAATGTGTCTCTAATGATAAATACAAGAAAAATGCTGAAGCGATTTCGCAAAGACTTCAAAATCTAAATGGAATAGAATTAACTATTCAATTAATTGAAAAAGAATTTAAAAATAAGAAAATAGTTGGCTAACTGTGAATTATCTAAAAATGCGGGTTTGTTGCTTCGTTGGCAGGAAATCTATAAATTAAGCTCGTTATTTTGCCGGAAGTTCATCGGGAAACTCTCGCCGTGCTATAGATGGGACATTATGTGTCATATGTTAAAAACAGTTAACAATTAAATAGTATCTACCATGAAAAAGTCAATAATTATCATTACTATCCTGTTTTTAGTTGTTTCAATTCAATCATTTTCACAGGATCAAAAAACGCAAACCAAAGATCAAATTAAACCAGCCTTGTTGATCATTGATATTCAGAACGTTTACCTGCCAATAGTTCCTGAAAGAGAAAAATTGGTAGCGATGCATTATATCGATGGATTAATCCAACTTTTCCGTAGTCATGGCTATCCAATAATCAGAATCTATCATTTCGATAAGGAATCTGGGCCACAACCAGACACTGAGCAGTTTGAATTTCCAACTTCGGTATTAATCCAACCCAGCGATGCGAAAGTAATAAAAACCTATGCCGATGGTTTCAATAAAACAGATCTGGATAAAATTATCAAAGAAAAGGGAAGTAATACGTTGTTCCTTTGCGGTTTGAGTGCCGTTGGGTGTGTTCTGTCAACCTGGGTTGGTGCGCAAGACCACGATTATAAAGCATTTATGGTAAAGAATGCAATTATGAGCCATAATTCAGACTATACAAAGAATGTTGAAGATATGTTCGATGCTGTTAGTTATGATATGGTTCAATTATTACTTGAAAATTCTGAGAAATAGACGAATACAGAAAACGACTCAAAAGTTGAATCTGGCGCTTCGTTGGCAGGATCTAGTCAGGAGGAATTACGACCTTTTTCAAGCGTTGAATGAAAATACTTTCTAAAATGGAACAAAAAAGTGGGATGAATAGGCTAATTAAAAATATTAAAGAAGTTGTACCATTAGACAAGGCAACTGAATCGATTATTATTGAGAGATTTAAGATTGAAAGATTGAAAAAGGGGCAAATAATATTGAAGGAAGATACTATTTGTAATAAGAATTGGTTTATCGATTCCGGTATAATACGACAGTATATCTTGTCAGATGGAATCGAGATTACAAAATGGTTCTATATCGATAACCAATGGGCAACATCACACTACAGTTATTTTGAGCAGAAACCTGCGTTTGATTATTTGCAGGTTTATGAAGATTCAATAGTTTATTCTATAACTCATAATGATGAGAATGAATTGTTGAATTACCCTCAATATCTTAAATTTCAGGTTGGACTACTTAGACATTATTTAGCGAGTTTAAATTATTTCATGAGAACATATAAACAAATGACTGCTGATGAAAAGTATAAGTTCTTCATGAATAATCATCCAGAAGTGATACAAAGGGTAAAACTGAAGCATTTGGCCTCATTGATTGGAATTTCTCAAGAGACACTAAGTCGGATTAGAGCAAAACGATAACCAAATAAAATGAGATCAATTTATTTTTGTTTTATGAATAGGAATATGCACTTTAACAGCAAGCAACCCTTGTTTCTGAGGATATGCAGTAATCCTGGCAGGCCACTAACGCTGATTTGCAATCAGCGTTTTTATTAATGGTGGATTTTAATCCGCCAACCAGATTGAAGTAGAATTCTGGTGAGGGAGAGACTCAAAGTTACCCCCTCACCAGAATCGGGCTAAATCAAAAAAGTGCGTCAAGTGATGTGATGACTATGAGTCATCGTATTACTTAAGCAGCAGGGAGGTTTTATTCTGATGCGTGATTGAACCCGTTGCGCTCAGACTTGAACCAGACGCCGGATGCAAACTTGGAATCAATAAACAACGAGGAGTAGAGAATATCATACAAGTACAAAAACAACTATAAAATCAATCAACCCATATGAAGAATACCACAAGCATCCCTATTTTGAGTTTTGTAGTTCTGTGCCTAACTCTGTTTTCATCCTGCAAAAGCGATCCGGTTGAATATACCATTGGCACATTCAGCAATGGTGGGAATGAACGGAATATGATAGTGGTGATGAGCGATCTTCATCTGGGTGCTGATTTGACGTATGCCGAGTGCAACAAAAACCTGGGGTCGTTAGAGAAATTGCTTAAACAGATAAAAGCGGCGCCCAACGTAAAAGAACTGGTTATTGCCGGCGATATGCTTGATGAATGGTTTGTACCTGCCAACGTGGATACGTACCAGGGAAAAGATCAGGCCGATTTTGTAAAACGTATTGCGGTAACCAATAAAGGCGTGATCGATGCTTTGAATAGCATCATCAAAGAAAAGAAGATACGGGTTACCTACGTGCCCGGAAATCATGATTTAACCATTACGGCAGTCCATGTGGAAAGTATACTTCCGGGTATCAATCAGGCCCGTGATGATAGGCAGGGATTGGGAACTTATTCGCCGGTGGCTGCTCCTAAGATTGTCGTTGAACATGGACATCGCTATAATTTCTTTTGTGCTCCCGACCCTATCTCCAATCAGGATATTGCTCCTGGCACCATACTACCTCCGGGTTACTTTTACACCAGGATAGCTGTGCTGCATGTCATGCAGGAACCTGAAACGCCAGCCGACACGCCCCCTGTTGTTACTCAGAATACTTTGGGGGATGCCAGCCAGAAACTGCTATACGTTTATTGGTATGTATGGAGCAAAGCATTAGCCACCTACCCGATAGCCAATAAGTTTGATGAGAAAATTATCGTCACCAATGTGGATGGTTTCAAAGGGAACTACTCGGTAAACGATATCCTGCCTTATCAAACCACCCCGGACGGTGCGATCGATGTCAGATTTTTTAAAGGCATTCAGGATAGTTGGACTGAACGGCAAACAAGGAATCATGTGGCTATATCTATTCCTATCAGTCAGGCAATAGCAAATTCGGGCAAAGCAAGTGAGTCTGATTTTCAGGCAACAAATCAATACTTTCTGAATCAAAATTCGGATAAAAGAATCGTCGTCTTCGGGCATACGCACGATCCAAAGATTATAGCGTCAACAAACTATAACGGTCAGAAATGCATCTATGCTAATTCCGGAACTTGGATCGATCACAATGGTGTAGTGCCTACCACCATGAGTTTTGTGGTCATTACTCCGCAGAATGCAACGACTTCGTCGCAAACTTACGTGAAACTATACAATTTTGAAAACGAAGCGATTACAACAATGGCTCAGGACTCGATACGGTATTGAATTCAAAACGTGAATGAGATAAAAAGGAATATGCGTTTCATTTTAGATTAAAGAAAATTTACCTTGATGCCATCAAATTGGCACCAAAATAATGAACTATTTTACTTAACCATTAAATCCTAAATCAGATGACAAAACACACGAGAAGGCAATTTTTTCAAAATGCGATACCTGTTACCATTGGGACTACCATCGGATTATCCAATGGTAGCGCCATAGGCAATAACGCTTCAACTTCAATCGAAAAGAAAATGAAAATTGTAGTTGTCGGAGCTCATCCTGACGATCCGGAAACCATATGCGGTGGACTGATGGCTCTGTATTCGGGTTTAGGTCATGAGGTTGTTTCGGCCTATTTAACCCGTGGTGAAGCAGGTATTGAAGGCAAATCGCATGTAGAATCTGCTCAAATTCGCACTGCCGAAGCGCTAACCGCATGCGCTATTCTAAAAGTCCGTCCTGAGTTCATTGGGCAAATCGATGGAAATTGTGAAATCACCAGGGAGCGATACGCCCCACTTTTGGACTTATTCAAAAAAGAGCAACCAGATATTATCCTTACCCATTGGCCAATCGATTCGCATCGCGACCACCGTATTTGCTCCATTTTAGTTTACGATGCCTGGCTAAACATGGGACGTAAATCGGCGCTTTACTATTGCGAAGCGATGAGCGGTGTTCAATCGCAAAATTTTGAGCCCACCGATTATGTCGATATCTCCAGTGTTGTCGAGCAAAAGCACATGGCTTGTTTTGCACATGTGAGCCAGGAAATGGAACCTACCTATAGCGAACATCACGGGAAAATGGAGAAGTTTCGCGGAATGGAATTTGGTTGCGATTATGCCGAGGCATTTGTCAGGCATGTTAAAAGCCCCGGAATTTACTTGAAGTAGTTTAATTTCTTCCGGAAAGGATTGCAGCCTCAACCTATCGTGTACTAAGCTGGAAAAGACGTCACATCAATTAATCAGACTTAAAGCCGGTTGTATTTTAGTGCTTCCGGCTTTTTCCTATTTTTAAATGAAACGATTGAATCCTATTTCTCTTCTTTTTCTGCCATCAAAACTGCATTGACAGAACCATGAAGCAATAGTAAACGCTTGGCTTTCACCTCGTCGTAGCCCAGTTCATCCATAATCATGCGGGTTCCGCGGTTAATCAGCTTTTGGTTTGTGAGTTGCATATTCACCATTTTATTGCCTTTTACACGCCCCAGCTTAATCATCAGCGAAGTGGTAATCATATTCAGGATCAGCTTTTGCGAAGTACCCGATTTCATTCGGGTGCTGCCGGTCAGAAATTCCGGTCCAACAATTGCTTCAATCGGAATATCGACATTTTGAGCCAAAACGCTACCTCGGTTATTTACAATACAGCCAGTCAGGATGCCTTCTGCGCGGGCCTTTTTAACTGCGCCAATCACATATGGCGTGCGGCCCGAGGCGGCAATGCCAACAATCGAATCCAACTTGTTCATCTGGAATTTTTCGAGGTCTTTCCAAGCCTGTTCCTCGTCGTCTTCGGCCATTTCAACTGCTTTGCGGATAGCTTTGTCGCCACCGGCAATTAATCCGATGACCAAATCGTGGCCAACACCGAAAGTCGGTGGAATTTCCGAAGCGTCAAGTATACCCAACCGTCCGCTGGTTCCGGCGCCCAGGTAAAACAGCCTACCGCCCTTTTTCATGCGCAGGTAAATCTGTTCAACCAGTTTTTCAATTTGGGGGATGGCCTCGTTTACAGCAGGCAATATTTTTTTATCTTCTTCGTGAATACTTAATAAAAGCTCTTTTACCGATTTTTTTTCCAGATCGTTATACAACGAATCGGCTTCGGTGGTACTGTTGGTTGTCATATCGTTTTAAATTTCGGTATACATGTTGCAGGTTTCGAGTTTCGGTTTTTTACAGCAGGCATCGTAACCTGTATCCTGTAACTCGCAACTTTTTACTTTTATCTTGTCCTGTAATATTTTTCCAGCCCATCAATCGGTTCTTTGATGATCGTCGTTTCGTCAAACCCAAAATAGCTGGCTGTGTTGTTCAGTATCGGGCTAAAATAGAAAGCCACCGAACCAATAAACCCGATTGGATATTTGGTGTAATCGGGCAATTTACTCACGTTCCGCTCAAAAAATTCCATAAAATTATGCTGGACAAACTCCTGACAGTAAGCAGAATCGGCGTGTTCCGATAAAAAGGGAACAAACTGGGACAGAAACTGGTTTGGTTTTTCAGTGCGGTACACGCGGTTTAAAGCTTCTTCACGAGTCAACTCAAATCGCCGGGAAAATTCTTCGCGTAACCGGATAGGCATCACTTCTTTAAAATAGTCGCCCAAAAGCTTTCGCCCCATCACGGCGCCACTGCCTTCGTCGCCCAAAATAAAGCCAAGAGGTGAAATCCCGCCCGTGATTTTTTCTCCGTCATACAGGCATACATTCGAGCCAGTTCCCAGAATACAGGCTATTCCTGCGGTGTTTCCAAACAACGCGCGAGCAGCTCCCAATACATCACTGTGGGTTTCAACAGTCGCATCCGGGTATATCCGGTTTAATGCTTTCCGGATAATATCGCCCTTTTCAGCATTGATAATTCCGGCTCCGTAAAAGAAAATTTCCTGAATGTCGGTTCCAGTTTCTGGCAAAAGGAATTGAGACAATTCCTGAAAAATGTCACCTTCAATCCTGAAAAACGGGTTAATACCTGTCGTTTTAATGTTTTTTATTTCACCTGAATCTCCGATCAATTTCCAGGAGGTTTTGGTCGATCCGCTGTCTGCAATAAGTTTCATTTGATTCGTTTATTTTGATTGGCTTCTCAGTTGATGCCGCAAAGATAGGTAAATGGGCAAAAAATACAGGAATTAAATGAGCGTTTTGCAATATTGAATTTAATTAAATACACTATTTTTGGTTTTGATTCGATACATAGATTGTGTTCAAATTAAAATAATTTAAAAATAGCGCAGTGATTTATTAATTATTTTATAAATCGCAAAATGTTTATCGAATCCGGTTGACTCAATCCAAAACCTTAGCAAGTATGAGAATCTATTTATTCCTCGCATTATTTTGTTTGTTCCCCAATCTAACAAAAGCTTCCGGTTTCATACGGATTAATCAGTTGGGCTATTTACCTCAATCAGTTAAAGTTGCGGTTTTTATTTCCGACGAAAAAGTAGAAATCACTTCGTTTCAGTTGTTTGAAACGCTCTCAGGTAAAATGGTATTTGAGGGACAGACTGAAGTTGCTGATGCTCAAATGTGGGGTAAACAAAGCGCTTCCCGGCTCAATTTTTCAGCTTTTCAGCAAAATGGCGGCTATTTTCTGAAAGTCGGAAATTCTGTTTCTCCGTCTTTCCGGATTTCGCCCGACGTTTATAACGGCACTGCCGACTTTATACTGAATTATATGCGGCAGCAGCGTTGCGGGTTCAATCCATACCTGAACGATTCATGTCACACGCATGATGGAATTATTGTCGATCATCCCACAAAAACTGGTCAGCGCCTTGACGTGATCGGAGGCTGGCACGATGCGTCTGATTACCTGCAATATACAACCACGTCGGCCAATGCCATTTACCAGTTGTTGTTTGCCTACCAACAAAATCCATCGGTATACGGCGATCTGTATAATGCCAACGGCAGGCCTGGAGCCAACGGAGTTCCTGATGTTTTGGATGAAGCGCGCTGGGGGCTCGAATGGTTATTGAGAATGAATCCGGCGAAAAATGAGATGTATAACCAAATTGCAGATGACCGCGATCATATTGGGTTCAAGATTCCTACACTCGATACCATAGGGCGTTATGACCTTGGGAAATACCGCCCGGTTTATTTTGTCACCGGGAAATCGCAGGGATTAGGCAAGTACAAAAATCGCTCGACAGGTGTTTCATCGACGGCGGCAAAATTCAGTTCATCTTTTGCTTTGGGAGCCTCCATTTTTAATTCGATTGATCCGACGTTTGCTGAAAAAATGTACCAGAAATCGCTCGAAGCCTGGGATTTTGCCAAATCAGATTTAGGTAATTGCCAGACAGCTTGTATGGTTTCTCCTTATTTTTACGAAGAGGATAACTGGGTGGACGACATGGAACTGGCGGCTGCGACACTTATTCCGACAGAAAAACAGACTGATTTTAAGAAGGAAGCCAAATATTGGGGCGAATTGGAACCGGTGACTCCATGGATGGAGTTGAACCGTGCACGTCACTATCAGTTTTACCCGTTTGTGAACCTGGGACATGCGTTGCTTGCCCAATCAGACGATCCGGCCATTGCCAAACAGTTTGCCGGTTTAATGAAACAGGGACTTGATCAACTCCGGAAATATGCTGCCAACGATCCATTCCGGATTGGTGTTCCGTTTGTCTGGTGCTCCAATAATTTTGTGGCTGCAGCCATTACTCAAGCCAAGTTGTATCGAAAAATTACCGGCGATAAGAGTTATGAGGAAATGGAAGCGGCTTTAACTGACTGGCTTTTGGGCTGTAATCCTTGGGGAACGTCGATGATTTGCGGACTTCCGGCTGGCGGCGATTTCCCCGAAATGCCACATTCAGCAATAACCCTTTACCTGAAGAAAACGACGACTGGCGGATTGGTTGATGGTCCGGTTTATACTTCTATTTATAAAAGTCTGCTCGGAATCCATTTGCTGAGAGAAGATCAGTATCCTGAATTTCAGGATGGAAAGGCGGTTTACCACGATGATATTGGTGATTATTCGACCAACGAGCCAACCATGGACGGAACAGCCAGTTTGAGTTACCTGCTTTCGTCGCTTGAATCCGAAGGTCATCAGGCTGGTACACTTTTGGATAGCGAGGGCGCTTTGGTACGAAACAATCCGGCAGAAAAGAAAGTGTATCTGGTTTTTTCAGCACATGAATATGCCGATGGCGGAAAGGTGGTTGCACAAACCCTGAAGAAACACCAAGCTAAAGCTTCATTTTTCCTGACAGGTACATTCTATAATAATCCTGAAAATAAATCATTGATCAACGAATTGATTGCTGATGGTCATTATTTGGGAGCACATTCCGATGGACATTTGTTGTATGCCGACTGGACGAAGCGGGATTCGACGCTGGTTAGTCAAAAGCAGTTTTCTGAAGACTTGAAAGCCAATTACAAAAAGATGGAAGCTTTCGGGTTGACTCCTGAAAAAGCTTCGGTATTTTTATCTCCATACGAATGGTACAATGCTGAAAGTGTTGACTGGAGTCGGCAGTTGGGATTAAAGGTGATTAATTTTACGCCCGAAATCCGCTCGAATGCCGATTACACCACTCCGGATATGGCCAATTACCGATCATCGGAAACCATTATGAACGACCTCAAAACGTTCGAAAAGAAAGATCCGAATGGCATGAACGGCTGTATAATATTGATTCATTTGGGAACAGCTCCCGAACGTACCGACAAGTTTTACAATCGATTGGGCGAATTACTGACATGGCTAAAGAAAAACGGATATTCAACAGAACGGTTTTAATGAAAAATGAGAACCACATAGTCACCTAGAACACATAGAAATAATAAAAAACTATGTGACCTATGTGTTTAGGTGGTTAAAATAAATTAAAGATGAAGAATCGAATTTACCATTTGCTGCGAATAGTTCGGATTCTGCTTTTGAGCGGAGTTTTTTTGATGCCATTTACCGCCTGTAAAACTGCTGCTAAAAAGCCGTTCGACCTTTCCGGAATTGAAAAAATGATTCAGTCCGGAGAATTTAAAAAGGCAGAATTGATAGCCGATTCGCTAAAAACAACTGGAACTTTAGGAGCGACTGATTTGTATAGAATGGATTCTATCATTGACATTGGTCGTCGTGTTCGGCTCGATTTTCGGTTGACAGAACCGGAAGTAAAGGCTCAGCTTTCAAAATATTTTCCGGCATTGGATACTGCACTTTTCAGAAATTGGGAAAACTCACTGAAACTTGAGATGCGACTGATTGACGGCGAAAAACGGTATTTCAAAAATGCTGTTGCCAACTTGTTTCGGCTCGATGATGAGGCGCGGAAATTCAAAGAAAAAGTCGATGGCATTCAGGTCGATTCGCTTGATTTGTTTTGTTTGCAACACACAGCGAAAGTAATTTCAGCAACTAAAACTTCAGGAGAACCAGTTTTGCCGGTGCGGATGAAATTGACCTATACGGTGAAAGCAAAGCCCAATGCTGTTCCCGATGGTCAGGTTATTCGCTGCTGGATGCCGTTTCCGAGGGAAGGACATTCAAGGCAGAAAAACATCAATCTACTGAAATCTGATCCTGAAAAAGCGATGGGTGCTCCCGAAAGCGACCTTCAGCACTCTGTTTATCTGGAAAAGAAAGCGGTGAAAGATCAACCTACAGTTTTTCAGATTGAATTTGAGGTTGAAACTGCTGCCCAATATTTTGATCTGAATCCGGATAAAATTAAACCGTACAATGCCGAAAGTGCTGTTTATAAAGAAAATACGGTCGAAAGGGCTCCCCAGATTGTTTTAACACCCAAAATAAAACAGTTGGCTAACCGGATTTTGGGAGGCGAAACCAATCCACTGCTGAAAGTTCAGAAAATATACAACTGGATCAATGATTCGGTTCGCTGGGCCAGTGCACTAGAATACAGTACGATTCCAGATATTCCGGGATATGTGACGAAAACTCATCATGGCGATTGTGGCATGCAAACCCTGCTGTTTATGACTTTGGCACGTTCGCAGGGCATTCCGGTGAAATGGCAAAGTGGCTGGATGCTACATCCGCGTGAAGTCAATCTGCACGATTGGTGTGAGGTTTATTACGAAGGCATCGGCTGGGTTCCGCTCGACCAGTCGTTTGGCTTACAAGCTTCAACGGATGAAAAAGTTAGGAATTTTTATTGTTCTGGAATTGACGCGTATCGGTTGATTGTGAACGATGATTATGGCCGGAAACTAACTCCGGCGAAGAAATTTCCACGCAGCGAACCGTACGATTTTCAGCGTGGCGAACTGGAGTGGGAGGGTGGTAACCTCTATTTTAACCAATGGAGTTGGAACATGGAAGTGAACTATTTTTAATACCCGAATATGAAACGAGTTTTATTGTTGTTAGCCGATGGGTTTGAAACCTTTGAAGCAAGCGTATTCATTGATGTAATCGGATGGAACCTTGTTGATGGGGATCATTCAACCGAATTATTTACAGGTGGATTGCGAAAGGAAATCATAAGTTCGTTCAATCAGAGATTCATTGTCGATTATTTGGTCAGCGAAATTGTCGTTGACTCTTTTGATGCTTTGGCTGTTCCCGGTGGATTTGAAGAATATAATTTTTACCGCGATGCTTATGATGAACGATTTCTGGAGTTGATCAGGGCATTCAAAGCAAAAGACAAGATTGTTGCTTCAATTTGTGTCGCCGCCTTACCTCTTGGCAAGAGTGGCATACTGAAAGATAAAAAAGGTACGACCTATAAAAACCCGGTTCGACGTGATGCCTTGAAAAGTTTCGGCGTCAATGTAATTATTCAGCCGATTGTGATTGACGATAACATCATAACATCATGGAATCCTTCTACTGCGGTCGATGTAGCATTATTGTTGCTGGAGTTATTGACTTCAACAACAAATGCTGATTATATCCGGTCGATCATGGGATTCGAAAACCGAAAGCCCGTCTAGCAACAGGAAAAAGTCATTGGTCATTGGAAAAAAGATTAAAAGTGATTTTTCGAATGACTGATGACTATTTTCCATTGTAAATCAGTTATATAAAACGATAGGTGAACAAAATTACAAATGAGTTACGAGTTTTTTGATCATTGAAACCAATTGAATGAGTACAACCATCTTATTTATCGTTCTGGTCTGTTTTTTTGGATTGCTTTTTGGCATTTCATACCTGACATCCAAAAATGTAAACAACGAAACGTTTTTTACCGGTAACCGCAAATCTCGCTGGTACATGGTGGCTTTTGCCATGATCGGGACAACCATTTCAGGAGTAACTTTTATCTCAGTTCCGGGCGAAGTCGGTCATTCGGGCTGGACTTACCTGCAATTCTTGCTGGGTAATTTTGCGGGTTACTGGGTAGTGGCTCTGGTGCTCATTCCGCTTTATTATCGCCTGCAACTGATCTCCATTTATACCTATCTCGATCAGCGTTTTGGGGTTCGGTCGTACAAAACAGGTTCATTCTTTTTCCTGGTTTCGCGAACCATCGGGGCATCGTTTCGCATGTATCTGGTTGCCGGAGTGTTGCAGCTTGCTTTTTTTGATGCGCTCGGAATACCATTTGCGGTAACTGTTGCCATTGCCATATTTATGATTTGGGCTTATACTTTTCGCGCCGGAATCAAAACCATTATCTGGACCGATTCACTTCAAACTACATTTTTACTGGCTTCGGTGGTATTAACCATCTTCATCATTTCGAAGCAGTTGGATTTGAGTGCGGTTAAAATGGTTAAAGCCATCGACGAAAATTCTCTTAGCAAAATATTCGACTGGGACTGGCGCTCGAAAACAAACTTCTTCAAGCAATTTCTGGCCGGACTCGGTATCGTGATTGTGATGAATGGTCTGGATCAGGACATTATGCAAAAGAGTTTAACCTGTAAAAACAAGCACGATGCCCAGAAAAACCTGTTCTGGTTCAGCCTGGCATTTATAATTGTCAACGTGTTGTTCCTGAGTCTTGGAGTGTTGCTCTATATTTTCGCCCAGCAAAAAGGCATTGCCATTCCGGCGAAAACCGACGATTTCTTTCCGCTTTTGGCCTTGAATTATTTTGGAACAATTGCCGGAGTATTGTTTCTATTGGGCATTGTTTCGGCAACGTATTCAAGTTCCGATTCTGCTTTAACGGCCTTGACCACTTCGTTTTGCATCGATTTTCTGAATCTGGATACCAAAAAGCCTGAAAGCAAATCTACACGCATGAAGGTTCATGTTGGCTTTTCATTTTTGATGTTTCTGGTAATTGTGCTTTTCAGGATAATCAACGACGAAAGTGTGGTTACCGCCGTTTTCAGGGTTGCCGGATACACTTACGGGCCGCTGCTCGGGCTTTTTGCCTTCGGAATCCTGACTAAGAAAAAGGTGAAAGATCGGTTTGTGCCTGTTGTTGGCTTGCTGTCACCGGTACTGACCTACATCATCAATGCCAACTCCGAAGCCTGGCTGGGCGGCTACAAATTTGGCTTCGAATTGTTGCTCCTGAACGGGCTGATCATGTTTGCCGGACTGCTTTTACTAACCAAAAAACAAACCATACCAAATGAAAACAGCACAACGCTACCTCGCCCTTGATGTTATGCGCGGCATGACTGTCGCCCTGATGATACTGGTGAATAACCCCGGAAGTTGGGCGCATATTTATGCACCTTTGGAACATGCCAAATGGAACGGATGCACACCAACCGACCTTGTTTTTCCGTTCTTTCTCTTTGTGGTCGGCGTTTCCATGTTCTTTTCATTCTCGAAATACGGCAACACATTAAATAAGGAATCGCTCCTGAAAGTCGGAAAGCGAACGCTCTTGATCTTTGCAATTGGTCTGTTCCTGAACTCGTTTCCGCAATGGGCAACAGACTATTCCAAATTACGTATCATGGGTGTTTTGCAGCGAATTGCACTGGCCTATGGAATTGGCGCCATGATTGTACTGGCATCACCTCGTAAATACCTGCCCTACATCGGTGGCGCAATTTTGCTCTTCTACTGGGGTTTGATGTATGTGCTTGGTGGTTCCGATCCTTTTTCGCTTGAAGGAAACGCCACTATCGCTTTCGATTCAGCGATTCTCGGAGTTAATCATTTGTACAAAGGATTCGGAATTCCCTTTGATCCGGAAGGGCTGTTAAGTACGATTCCGGCAGTTGTAACCGTCATTTTGGGTTATCTGGTTGGTGCGCTGGTAAAAGAAGCCGAAGAAACTTCGGTACCAAAAAAACTGTTACTTGTTGGTATTGCTGCGGTGGCTTTGGGGGCGATCTGGGCATTTTTCTTCCCGATCAATAAACCAATCTGGACCAGTTCGTACGTACTTTATTCTGCCGGATGGGCCAGTTCCGTTTTGGCTTTCCTGATTTGGATAATCGATTTGAAAGGATATTCGAAATGGACTTCGTTCTTTGTGGTATTTGGCATGAATCCGTTGTTCATTTTTGCACTTTCCGGATTATGGGCCAAAGTATTGGGGCGGATGATTCACATTGCCGGACCTGACGGATCGAGCCTGAGTGGCTCCGGATGGCTGTATTCACAGGTTTTTGAACCCTTGGCAGGCGATATTAATGGCTCGTTACTTTACGCCATTTCGCATGTGATATTCTTTTGGATGATTGGATATGTGCTCTATAAGAAGAAGATATTTATAAAGGTATAGATAGTTGGTAGTCTCAGTCTCAAAAATAAAAAGTGATTTTTCGATGAAAATAGGAATTGTTTTACTGTTCTTTTGTCTGGCAACAGTCGCTGCAAAGGCCGATAAATCTCAACGTATCCTGAAAAAAGCGCACAAAGCTTCGGCTGAATTTGCCAAAAAAGCTTCGGCTGGAACAGACTACAAGTTTAAATATGACACTGTTGTGGTTGATTCACAGTCGAAAAAGGTAAGGTTGTTTATGAATGAAGGGTTTTCATACATTCCATTCCGGCCTGAAAATACACTGCAATACAATCAGAATTTTAAACAATTGCTTGGCCGGAAATTCCGGAATTATTCGGTTTCAATTGAATCGATGAAAAAGGAAATTCAGGAGTTGATTCCTAATTTTTACCGCGATCATTCAGTGGTTATTGATGCAAAACGGTTGAGCCAATCAACAAGTACAAAATTGCCGGTTGTCAGAAATAGCTCTGCAAACACAACCTTTTCGGAAGGATTGAGTAACCGGAATATCGCGCTGTGGCACAGTCACGGCTGGTATTACGAAAATACACTCGATCGTTGGGAATGGCAGCGCGCAAGGGTTTTCCTCACAGTCGAAGACATTTGGACCATGAGTTTTGTGGTTCCGTACATTACGCCAATGCTCGAAAATGCAGGGGCTCAGGTTTTCCTGCCGCGCGAACGGGATACACAAATCCATGAAATCATTATCGATGCTGACGGCTCTTCGAAAGGGGCAGTTTATCAGGAATTGGGTGAAACACTTCAGGATGGAAAGGAAAAGGGCCTTGGCCTGAAAGTTCCTTTCTTATTGGAAGGCGAAAACCCATTTCAGATGGGTGGCTCACGTAATATGAAGGCTCAGAAAACCATCTCTTCACGAGTTGTTTATACGCCTGAGATTCCTGAATCAGGAGAATATGCCGTATATGTTTCTTATATCCGAAACGATGAAAATGTAACCGATGCCCATTATACGGTTTATCATTCAGGAGGGAAAACGGAATTTTTGGTGAACCAGGCGATTGGTGGTGAAATCTGGATTTACCTGGGAACTTTCCGGTTTGAAAAAGGAACGAATGGCAAGATCGAACTCACCAATCAGTCGAATGAAACCGGCAAACGAGTTTCTGTTGATGCGGTCAGATTGGGCGGAGGAATGGGAAATATTGTTCGGGGAAGTGCCGACGATATGGATAAGCTGCTGAAACTTAGAAATGATCAGGGATTTGCGTTGGATTCGTCTAAATGGATGCCGTTTGCTAGTCAGCGCCCCAGATACCAGGAAGGTGCGCGCTACTTTTTGCAGTACGCGGGTATGCCCGATACGCTGGTTTATATCCTGAACAAAGCGAAGGTTGACTATTCGAATCGCGGAAAAGATGCCGCTACTTTTGCCAAACGCGAAGCCGGAAAAAACGATTATAAAGACGACTATCAAAGTCGCGGCGAATGGGTAAATTACCTGATGGGTGCGCCAAACGGACCAGCCGGCAATCCTGATGCTAAAGGTTTGGGCATTCCGGTCGATATGGCTTTGGCGTTTCATACGGATGCCGGAACCACACTCGACAGCACAATTATTGGTACTTTAATGATTTACGATACCACCTATGGTCCGGACGTTTTTGCCAACGGGCAGTCGAGATGGGCGAGCCGCGATTTGGCCGACATTGTGCAAACGCAGGTAGTTGGCGACCTTCAGAAATTGTATTTCCCGCAATGGACGCGCCGTCCGATGTGGAATAAACAATATTCGGAAGCAGCCCGCCCGAAGGTTCCGACAGTTCTTTCCGAATTGTTATCGCACCAGAACTTTGCCGATATGGCTCTGGCGTACGATCCCCGGTTTAAGTTTGACGTGAGCCGTGCTTATTACAAGGGAATCCTGAAGTTTTTAGCTTTCCAGAACGGACAAAAGTACGTGGTTCAGCCGCTGCCAGTTGATCATTTTCAGATGAACATGGAAGGAGTGAATGTGCGTTTATCATGGATTCCTGTGACTGATAAACTTGAGCCAACCGCAATTGCCAAATCGTATAAAATATATACCCGAATTGAAAATGGTGGATTCGATAATGGGCAGGAAGTGAATGAATCCAGCTATTTATGCAGCGATTTAAAACCAGGCGTAATTTATAGTTTCAAGGTGACAGCGATGAACGAAGGAGGCGAGAGTTTTCCTTCGGAAATACTGGCTTGCAGCTTATCAACCGATAACCGAAACCCTGTTTTAATTGTAAATGCCTTCGACCGTATTTGCGGACCTGAAACTTTTGACAATGGCCAATATGCCGGATTTTTGACCACAGAGGATGAAGGAGTCGCTTACAAAAATGACATCGGTTTTATTGGCGAACAGTACGACTTCGACCGGAAATCGCCATGGAAAGACGATGACGCTTGTGGTTTTGGATCAAGCCATGCCGATCAGGAAACCCGCGTGATTCAAGGGAATTCATTCGATTACCCGTTGGTTCACGGACGGGCATTCCGGAATAACGGACTTGGTTTTATTTCGATGAGCGACGAAGCTTTTGAGCAGAAAAGTTGGAATGCAAACGATTTTTCGGCACTCGACGTCATTTTTGGCGAAGAAAAAACGACCACCCCGATTTATGGAATTCAAAAGAAAGATTTTACACTTTTTACTCCTGAAATGCGCCAGGCAATTTCTGAATATATTTCCGGAGAAAAGGCAAAGCTTTTCCTTTCGGGAGCTTATATGGGTACCGATCTGGATTTGTGTGGCGATACGCTAGCCCGTCATTTTGCTTCGGAAGTGTTGCATTACCGGCAGATGACCAATCATGCCAGCAAAAGCGGTTGCGTGTATCCTGTAAACACCGTCAAATCTGATTTTTCGACAGAATTTCGTTTTGTTCAGGATTACAATCCGAACATTTATAAAGTTGAATCGCCCGATGCCATTGAGCCAAAGGGTGAAAGTGCCAAAGTGCTTTTCAGGTACAAAGACGATAATAAAACTGCAGGGGTTTGCTTTGATGGCAACTATCATTCCGTAATTTTGGGCTTCCCGTTCGAAACGATTACGACCGACCAGCAACGTGATGAATTGATGGGAGAGATATTAAAATATTGGGGATTGAAGGAATAATATCGTTATCACTGACAGGGTTTTAACCCTGTCAGTGATGGTTGTAAAACTCATAATATGACACAATTGATTGATCTAATAACGAATACACATAAAACAGCAGTGCAGGTTCTCAGTGAATTCACCGAATCGCAATTGCTGGCTTGGCCATTGGCTGCCGCAAACTTCAAAGGACTGGAGAAGGTTGAGGAAAAAACTTTCCAGTTCGATGGATTTCAGATCAGGGCACAGTTTAATCCGGAGCGGATGCGTTCGTCGGTGGCTGAGGTTGATAAACAGTCGATTGCTGCGCGCAGGTGTTTTTTGTGTAACCAAAATCGCCCATTCGAACAGGATGGGATTGCTTTTGGTGACGATTTTCTGATTTTGGTCAATCCCTTCCCGATCTTTAAAAACCATTTTACGATCTCTTGTAATCGGCATATCGATCAGCGGTTTATCCCTAACGTAAAAACATTGATCGAATTGGCTGCGGCGATGGAAGGATTTACCGTGTTTTACAACGGGCCTGAATGTGGCGCTTCAGCCCCCGATCATTTGCATTTTCAGGCAGGCGAAAGCAGTTTTATGCCCGTAACCGATGAATTCGAGCGGCTTAAATCTTCGGGACGAATCCTTTTTTCAGGAGAAAAAATAAGTGTATGGGCGTTCGATAACTATCTCCGGAAAATGATTTCGGTGGAAACCAGTTCGTTGGACGAAGCTTTGAAGGTGGTTGATTTGTACTACAAGCATTTTGAAGCGATGCAACCTGAAAAAATTGAGCCAATGATGAATGCGCTTTGTTCATTTTCGAAGGACAAATGGACAATTCAGCTATTCCCGCGGAAAGCGCACCGGCCAACTCATTTTTATGAAGAGGGCAAAAAACAGATTTTAATTAGTCCCGGTTCTGTTGATTTTGGTGGGGTCTTTATTCTTCCACGGCGCGAGGACTTTGACAAAATCAGCAAAGAAAATATCGTTGATATTCTGGCTCAGGTATGTGTCAACGAGGATACATTTATGGAATTAACTGAGAAAATAAGGAAAGATTTAATCTGAATGTGAAATGAAAAACAAACTCGATAAATCTTTTGGGCCGGTAGGTTCTTTTGCCGGAATTATCGTGTTTTTAGCTGGTTTGGGTTCACTGTATTTCTCCTGGTTCTCGTTAATCATAGTTCTGATTGGAACGTTCATGGGGTTCACTTATTCGAGTACCGAAATTGATTTTGAACGTAAACGAATTCGATTTTTGAATAACCTGTTTGGAGTAATAAAATTAGGCCAATGGATGAATGTAAAACCCGATATGAAATTGGGGATTACCAGATCAAAAAAAATATGGAAGACTTACAGTGGGGGCAATCGGGAACTGGATATCACAAATGAAGATTACCATTTGGTACTTTATAACCCTTCCGGAAAGAAAATAATGCCAGTCAAAAAAGCGGATACTATGAATTCTGCAAAAATGGAACTCGAAACAATTTGCAGGCAATTGGGTATTAAATCAAAGGGAAAATGAAGTCAAGCTATATAAAATCGAATTTTTGCCCATCATGTTTGCTCCGAATCGGATTAGTTATGCTTTTCTGTTCAATCCTTCCTGTTTTTGGTGTTGGTCTGGGTTCATGCAATTTGCCAAAAACTCAATCTACTCCGGAAGTTGAACTGCAAAAAAGGCGACAGATTGAAGCATCGATGACCTTGCTCGAAAATCGAAATCACCTTATTCCGCTTGACCGCCTCGACACATTGAAAATTGCAGCTCTTTCGGTGGGAGATAGTATTCCGACTGAATTTCAACACATGCTGGCTAATTATATGAAGGTTGATTTTTATAACCTTCCGGAACAGTTCTCTGCAAAAAAATTAGCAGAATTAACCACCAGACTGAAAAAATATAACCTGGTGATTGCCGGGATTCATTCGTTTCAGAAAGACGGATTGATGGATAAAAAAACTAATTTGCCGGAGGGGGTTTGGAACGGATTTGAGCAATTAAACGACTATTTGCATCGTGAAATTACTTCGATTGTTTGCTATTTCTGCGATCCACCGTTGACCAATGAAATGAAGTCATTTGGAAAGCCCGCTGGGCTTGTTATGTCGTTTCAAAATGACAGCCTGACCCAATCTCTGGCCGCCCAACTGATATTTGGAGGCATAGGCGCTAAAGGGAAACTTCAGTCTGATGTTTGGACGGCCTATCATCCGGGCGATGGAATTCAGATTGAAAAGGCAGTGCGATTGAAATATACAATTCCTGAAGAAGTTGGTATAAAATCAGTTTCACTGCAAACTCCCATTGATTCGATTGTAAACAACGCTTTGGATAAAAAGGCATTTCCCGGATGTAATGTGCTGGTAGCCAAAGATGGAAAAATCATCTTTCGCAAAGCTTATGGCTACGGGACTTTCGCAAAGCAAGCGCCGGCCCGTCTCGACGATATTTACGATCTGGCCTCAGTGACCAAAATCAGCGGTGGGTTGCCTGGAATTCTGAAATTGTACGATGAACGTAAAATAGAGCTGGATAAACCTGTTGCAAATTATTTTCCGGATTGGAAAAATAAACCATCCAGTAAATCGAATAAAGCTGATTTGACTATTCGTGAGTTGTATACCCATCAATCCGGATTAATTCCTTTCATCAGTTTCTATAAAGTGACTATTGAAAATGGAATCCCTTCACCGAAATGGTATGCTACACAGTCCGATAAAATTCATTCGTTGTGTGTTGCTCCCGGAATGTTTCTGGACAACCGGTTTTTGGATACCGTTTACTGCGAAATCAGGAAATCGCCACTAAAAACCCGTGGCAAATATGTATATAGTGATATTCCACTGATAATTACCCCTGAAATTGTGAAAAATATTTCGGGAATCGATTTTCAGGAGTTTGTAGAAAGTAATTTTTACAGGCCATTGGGCGCTTCTGAGTTGACCTATCTTCCGTTGCTGAAATTTCCCCGTGACCGGATTGTTCCAACCGAGAATGATCAGTATTACCGTTTTCAGCAGTTGCAGGGTACGGTTCACGATGAGTCGGCTGCCGTTTTAGGCGGAATTTCGGGTAACGCCGGACTTTTCGCGTCGGCCAACGATTTGGCAAAACTGATGCAGATGTACCTTCAAATGGGTACCTATGGCGGAAAACAATATGTGGGCGAAGCCACAATGAAAGAGTTTACACGCGTTCAGTTTCCGCAGAACAACAACCGTCGCGGATTGATTTTTGATAAACCATCACTTGACAACAAAACATTGAAACCCAATGATGCTTATCCTTGTCCGGAAGTGAGCGCCGAGAGTTTTGGACATTCGGGCTATACCGGAACTTTTGTGTGGATGGATCCCAAATGTAACTTGCTGTACATTTTTCTTTCGAATAGGGTTTATCCAACCCGCGACAACAATCTGATCAGTGACCTAAATGTGCGTACAAAAATATTGTCGGCTATCTATAAGAATATCAAGAACTAAATAGGATATAATTTCAATTTTCGGATTTATTTTTTGACTATCATTAATTCAAGCTAAAATGAAAAATCGAACTCTTCACTTGATAACTTTATCGTTTTTCATTGCGGCTTTCTCTTTTGGTTCTCCGAAAGTGAAATCCGGAATTGAAGTGTTGCGCGATAGTCAATTTAAGATTCTTCAGGGGAAGCGTGTTGGGTTGATTACCAATCCAACCGGAGTAGATTCGCAACTAAAATCAACCGTTGATATTCTGAACGAAGCTTCCGGAGTAAAGCTGGTCGCGCTTTATGGGCCTGAACATGGCGTGCGTGGCGACGTTTATGCAGGGGACAAAATAGAAACTACACTTGATAAACAGACCGGAGTTCCGGTTTATTCGCTCTACGGAAAAACCCAAAAACCATCTGCTGAAATGTTGAAAGATGTGGACGTGCTGGTGTACGACATTCAGGATATTGGTTGCCGTTCGTACACTTTCATCAGCACGTTGGGACTGGCAATGGAAGCGGCTGCCGAAAATAACATTGAATTGGTGGTTCTCGACCGTCCAAATCCAATTGGCGGACTGAAAGTGGAAGGAAATCTCGCGGAAGATAAGTTCATCTCGTTTGTCAGCCAGTTCAAAATTCCTTATATCTACGGACTTACTTGCGGCGAACTAGCGCGAATGCTAAATGGCGAAAAAATGCTTGACAAACAATGTAAACTGACCGTCATTCCGATCAAAGGCTGGAAGCGGGGCATGACTTTCGAGCAAACTGGATTGCCCTGGGTTTTGACATCGCCACATGTTCCGCAGGCCACATCGGCCTATTATTATGCGGCTTCGGGCATTTTGGGCGAATTCAGCTTCATGTCGATTGGTGTGGGTTACACTCTTCCTTTCCAGATTTTTGCCAAAGATTCGATTGATGGTTTAGCGTTGTCGAAACGATTGAACGACTTGCATTTGCCGGGTGTTTTGTTTCGTCCCATTTCGCTGAAACCATTTTATGCGGTCGGACAGGGTAAAAACTATTCCGGGGTGCAGTTCTACCTGACCGATTATAAAAAAGTACGGCTGACCGAGATTCAGTTTTATGTGATGCAGGAAATGGCTGCCCTGTATCCGGATAAAAAATGCTTTGGTACTGAAACCGAGAAACGTTTTGATATGTTCGATAAAGTGTGCGGCTCTGACCAAATCCGTTTGCTGATGGCTAAAAATATGAAGGTGGATGACATGTTGCCCTATTGGCGAAAGGACGAGGCTGTATTTAAACAGTTATCGAAGAAATATTGGTTGTACAAATAATGTAATACTTATATCATTGGTTATGAATTTACTACGCTCATTAGTATGGGTTTTAGCGCTTGTTTTATCTGTTATTGTTTCTTCGGCACAAGCCAGAATTAAAACCGGCGCTGAACAAACCGAAAAATATCTTCCCCTGTTGAACGGCAAACGGGTTGCCATAGTTGCCAATCAAACTTCAATTATTGGTAAAACATCGCTGGTCGATAGTTTAAAAACATTGGGAATAAATGTCGTAAAGATTTTTGGCCCTGAACATGGATTTCGTGGAACAGCCAGCGCCGGTGCAATAGTTGCCGACAGCATGGATGTCAAAACCGGAATTCGGGAAATATCCCTTTACGGCAAAAAGAGCAAACCTTCAAAAGCCGATCTGGCTGATGTCGATCTGGTGATTTTTGATATTCAGGATGTGGGCGCCCGGTTTTACACGTACATCAACCTATTGGCAAATGTGATGGAATCGTGTGCCGAAAATAAAAGGGAGTTGCTTATTCTTGATCGGCCAAACCCCAATGGATATTGTGTTGACGGCCCAATTCTGGACATGAAGCTGAAATCGGGAATCGGGATGTTTCCGATACCAATTACACATGGAATGACCATTGGTGAATTGGCCCAAATGTATAATGGCGAAGGTTGGCTGGCTAATCGGATGAAATGTAAAATTACAGTGATACCGGTTGCCAATTATGCTCACGGTATGGAATATGAATTGCCTGTTGCCCCGTCGCCCAATCTGAATACGCAACAGGCTATTCTATTATATCCGTCGGTATGTTTGTTCGAAGGCACAATAATCAGTCAGGGTAGGGGAACACATTTTCCGTTTACAGTGCTTGGAAATCCTGATTTAAAAGGGAAATACAAATTTTCATTCATCCCCATCAGTATTAAAGGAATGAGTGAGACTCCATTGCATCAGAATAAAATCTGTTATGGACTTGATTTAAGGAAATTCGATACCGGCGAGTTTCGCAAAACTGGCCAAATTAACCTGAAATGGCTGATGGAAATGTATCAGGCATTTCCTTACAAAGAAAAATTCTTCGATTACAAGCAAAGTAACCAGATGGGGAACTTCGATAAATTGGCAGGAGTTGCCACCTTGAGGGAACAAATTATTGCCGGGAAATCGGAAAATGAGATTCGTGAATCATGGGAACCAGGCCTGTCGAATTTCAAAAAATTACGCAAAAAGTATCTGCTTTATCTTTAGAAATCTCGACTTGCATGGCAGGTGGCTTGTCTACAATTTGAATAAGTTGCGATCTAATTTATTGCATCTTAATTTTTCGTATGTTAGATTTACGGAAATAACCGGAATAGAAATAAGTCGAGATTCTTAAAACAGTTCCTGGTTTTGGTCGTTGTTCTAATGGTCATAAATAGAAATTCACAAATTATATTGAAATGAAAAATTCAATCCATAAAATACTCCTTTGTTTTCTAATCGCAATATTCTCCGGATTTAATGTTCAGGCTCAGCGGCCAAATTATAAAATCATAACATCTGAAATTCATGCGGTTCAAAAACAACTTGTTCCGGATAAACGGGTTGCTATTCTGGATGTTTTGCTGACTGATACCATTCAGGCGGTAATTATAGTAAAAGGCGAAACGGACCTTCCGGAGGGGAAAGCAAAAATTATAAAACTGTTGAATGAACGGGGAATTCGGTTTGTCGATTCTATCAGGGTCTTTCCTGAAGCATCATTGGGCGACAAAATTTGGGGTTTGTCAACACTTTCGGCGTCCAACATGCGTTCTCAGCCCGATCATGCTGCCGAAATGGTATCTCAGGTTGTGATGGGAACGCCAGTAAAGGTATTGGAAGCTGTGGATGGTTGGTTGCGGATTCAGACACCCGATCAATACATCGGCTGGGTTGACGAACTCGGAATTGCACTGAAAACAGAAGCCGAAATGGTGAATTGGAAGCAAAGTAAACGTTTTGTCTACAACCAAATCACTGGTTATGCAATGTCGGCTCCTGAAAAAAATGCCACACCTGTTTCCGATTTAGCTTTGGACAATTTGTTTGAACTCGTTTCCGAAGTAAAAGGCTATTTGCAGGTTCGGTTTCCGGATGGACGAACAGGTTTCGTGAAAAAGAGTGATTGCATTTCATATCAGGAATGGACAAATCGTACGGTTGACCTTCAGTCCATAATTTCCGTAGCCAGGCAATTGCTTGGAGTGCCTTATATGTGGGGCGGAACTTCGTGTAAAACCGTCGATTGCTCGGGTTTTACCAAAACAGCTTATTATTCCCAGGGAATAATACTGGCGCGCGATGCTTCGCAGCAGGCCAGGTACGGTGAGCATCCCGATTTTAATGATCACAAAAATCTGCAATCAGGTGATTTGCTCTTTTTTGGGCGAACGGCACAGCGCATAACCCATGTCGGTCTGTATTTGGGTAACGAAGATTACATTAATGCTTCTGGATATGTTCGTGTAAACAGCATCGACCCCAATGATCCGAAGTTTAAGCGAAACGATCGAAAAAGTTTGGTGTCTGCCAGCCGTATCCTGAATTCGCTGAATACCGAAGGAATTATTCAGGTAAAAAATCATCCGTGGTATTCAGTAACAAATAACAAATAATCAATATGAATTCTCGTCGCAATTTTATACGTATAGCCGGTTTAGCAACCACGATTGGCCTTTCCGGATTTGAAACTGTTTTTGCTGGCTCGAATGATAAAAAAATGAAACCTTCAGGAAAAGGCTTGAAATTGAGGTTTTTGCCTCACGATTTACTCCTGAAACATACATTTACCATTGCCAACAGTTCGCGTAAAACTACTCCTGATATGCTTACCTGTCTGGAATTTGACGGCATTTTTGGATATGGAGAAGCTTCGATGCCACCTTATTTGGGCGAAAGTGTCGATTCTGCAACCAAATTTCTTTCTGCACTCGATTTAAGCCAGTTCAAAGATCCGTTCCAGATGGACGATATTCTGGCTTACGTCGATTCTGTGATGCCGGGAAATTGTGCGGCCAAAGCGTCTGTCGATATTGCTTTGCACGATTTGGTCGGAAAAATCATGGGGCAGCCGTGGTATAAAATCTGGGGTTTCGATCCGGATGACACGCCAAATACTTCGTTCACCATTGGTATCGATACTCCGGAAGTGGTTCGGCAGAAAGTTGCAGAAGCGGCTCCTTACAATATCCTGAAAGTTAAACTGGGTATGGCAACCGACAAAGAGATGGTTGAAACCATTCGTTCGGTTACAGATAAACCGCTTTGTGTGGACGTGAATCAGGGATGGACCGACAAGAATAAGGCGCTTGAAATGATTCACTGGTTGAAGGAAAAAGGAGTCGTATTTGTTGAGCAGCCGATGCCCAAAACCGCGATTGATGATATGGCCTGGCTCACTGAAAATAGTCCACTGCCTACTATTGGCGATGAGTCGGTGCAACGGCTTCCGGATGTAATAAAGGCCAAGGGCGTTTACAACGGAATAAACATCAAACTGATGAAATGTACCGGAATGCGCGAAGCCCACCAAATGCTTACATTGGCTAAATCGCTCGGTATGAAAGTGATGATCGGTTGTATGACAGAAACTTCGTGCGCCATTTCTGCCGCTGCTCAGCTTTCTCCCAAGTGCGATTGGGCCGATCTGGATGGTAACTTGCTGATTTCTAATGATCCATATTCCGGAGTTCAGGTGGTGAATGGAAAAATGACTTTGATCGATAAGCCAGGGATTGGGATTAGCATTATTGAAGCGGTTTTCTAATCATTCTATTCTCAACGGAATAGGCTCTATAATGGCTGAAAAATAAGCTCCTTTGAAAAATTAAACCTAAAAATAACCAGAATGAAAAATCACCTAGTTGGTCTGACTTTTCTGTTCACCTTATTTGTGACAAGTCTTTGTCAGGCGCAATCATCTAACACGTTGTGGTACAATCAACCAGCAAAATATTTTGAAGAAACTCTGGTGCTTGGGAACGGCAAAGTAGGTGCTTCTGTTTTTGGTGGAGTCGCCTTTGACCAGATTTATCTGAACGACGCGACGCTTTGGTCGGGTGGGCCGGTCGATGCCCATATGAACCCAGAAGCATACAAAAATATACCTGCCATTCGTGAAGCACTGAAAAATGAAGATTACAAGCTGGCTGATGAACTCCAGCGGAAGGTTCAGGGTAAATTTTCCGAATCGTATGCACCGCTTGGCACGCTGTTCCTTGAGTTCGATCAAAAAGGTGAACCTCAGAATTACCGGCGCGAACTCAATATTTCAGAGGCAATTTCGAAAGTCAGTTATGAAATGAGTGGAATAAAATATACCCGCGAATATTTCATTTCTTATCCCGATCAAATGATGGTTATTAAGCTGACATCAAGCAAAAAGGGTGCATTAAATTTCGGGGTAAAGTTTGAAAGTCAGTTAAAAAGCACGGTTTCAATTGCTGATCATGTGCTGAATGCCAAGGGATATGCCCCGATACATGCAGAACCTAATTATCGGAGAAACAAGCCTGACGCAGTCGTTTTTGATGAAAACAAAGGTACCCGTTTTGCGACTTTTGTCAAGATAAAAAACACTGATGGCAAAATTTCGACAACCGATTCAAGCATAAAACTTTCGGACGGAACTGAAGCGCTTGTTTTTGTATCGATAGCAACCAGTTTTAATGGTTTCGATAAAAATCCGGCAACTGAAGGCGTAAATGCTGAATTGTTAGCTGATCAGCAACTTAAAAGTGCCTTTCCAAAATCGTTCAAGACATTGAAAAAGACACACCTCGATGATTTTCAGAAATATTTTAGCCGGGTTAGCCTGAATTTAGGCAAAACAGATGCCCCTGATTTGCCTACTGATGAACGGCTTCGGAGATACGCCGAAGGTAAGGAAGATAAAAATCTGGAGGTGCTTTATTTCCAATTTGGGCGATATCTTTTAATCAGTAGTTCGCGCACATCTGGTGTTCCGGCCAATCTACAGGGAATCTGGAATCCTCACATGCGTCCGCCATGGAGCAGCAATTATACCACCAATATTAATGCTGAAGAGAATTATTGGCTGGCCGAAAATACCAATCTTTCGGAGTTTCATTTACCATTGCTGGGTTTCATAAAAAATGCGGCAACTACCGGAAAAATAACTGCCAAAACCTTTTATGGGGTAAATGGCTGGACGGTCTGTCACAATTCGGATATATGGGCAATGAGCAATCCTGTGGGCGATTTTGGTTCCGGAGATCCGAACTGGGCCAACTGGAACATGGCTGGCGCCTGGTTGAGTACGCATCTTTGGGAACATTATCAGTTTACCCGCGATACTAAATTCCTGAAGGACGATGCTTATGACCTGATGAAAGGGGCCGCCCAATTCTGCATGGAATGGCTGGTTGAGGATAAAAAAGGAAACCTGGTCACTTCACCATCGACTTCTCCTGAGAATAAATTTATTACACCTGATGGATATCAGGGTTCTACCTTGTATGGAGGTACGGCAGATTTGGCCATGATTCGTGAGTGTTTCGCGCAAACTATAAAAGCTTCTGAAATTCTGAATACGGATGTTGAGTTTCGGACGAAGTTGGAACAGGCATTGAAAAAATTGTATCCTTACCAGATCGGTCAAAAGGGAAATCTTCAGGAATGGTATTACGATTGGGAAGATGCTGAACCGCAACATCGTCATCAGTCGCATTTATTCGGGCTTTTCCCCGGAAACCACATTTCTCCATTGACAACTCCTGAATTGGCCAATGCCTGCCGAAAAACACTCGAAATAAAAGGCGATGAAACAACTGGTTGGTCGAAAGGTTGGCGGATTAATCTTTGGGCGCGGTTGCTCGATGGTAACCACGCCTACAAAATGTATCGCGAATTGCTTAAATATGTCGAGCCAGATGGGGTTGAAACTAATTATGTGAGAGGAGGTGGCACTTATCCGAATTTATTTGATGCGCATCCACCATTCCAGATCGATGGCAACTTTGGTGGTGCAGCTGCCATTGCCGAAATGTTGGTTCAATCAAGCGAAAATGAAATCCACTTGTTGCCCGCTATTCCGGATGTCTGGGAATCTGGATCCGTAAAAGGAATTTGTGCACGCGGAGGTTTTGAAGTATCGATGGACTGGAAAAATAAGTCAGTTAAAAAGCTTCGCATTTTGGCTAAGAATTCAGGGAAAACAACCCTTTATTTCGATTCAGTGAAAAAAGAAATCAATTTGAAGAAGGGACATGCCTACAAATTGAATTTGTAAAAATGGTTAAGAGTAAAGAATAATTGAAGCTTTAAGCCCGATGAAATTGCAAGGATGGCTATCGAATTAGCATTTCAAACTATTAGGAATTACAAAAAAAGAGAGCAGATATTCAAAATCTGCTCTCTTTTTTTGTATTAAAACTGATACTGATTTCAATTTTGCCGAGTTGGGGGATTCTTCGTGACAAAATTGTTTGACTTTTCTTACCGGATGTTGTATTAAATATTTTAGCAATTATGTTGTATTAAACTTATCCGACTGTTAATGAAATGAACGATTATCGAGAAAATTCCTTGGTTGATAATTGTGTTTTCAATATAATATTTTAAAGAAAAAGCCTGAACTTCATTGAAGATCAGGCTTTTGGTTTCTGCGGAGAGAGAGGGATTCGAACCCCCGGACCGCTCACACGGTCAACGGTTTTCAAGACCGCCGCGTTCGACCACTCTGCCATCTCTCCAAACGCGGTGGCAAAAGTAGAACAATTTTTTAGACTACAAAAACATTTGTTGAAAATTGTGAGTAAATATTTTTTCAAAAAACTTTTGATAACGGTTGCTTTTTTGAATCATATTTAGGAATTTAGTATCATATTAAAATTAACCATTTGAAAGCATTGATTTTATTAAGGTTTCCTATTTCCCTGGTTACTTTTAAGTGGTAAATTCGAATGATTTTTAATTCAGATATTTTTAACCTTAAACAAGTTTTCTTATGAACAAAGCACAATTAATCGACGCAATTGCTGAAAAAGCTAACTTAACCAAAGCCGATGCTAAAAAAGCATTAGATGCTTTCGTTGATGCCACCTCTGATGCCTTAAAAAATGGAGATCGTGTAGCTCTTATTGGATTTGGCTCTTTCTCAGTTGCTTCCCGCAGCGCAAGAACCGGCAGAAACCCACAATCTGGTCAAACAATTGAAATCCCTGAAAAGAAAGTTGTTAAATTTAAACCAGGTGCTGAATTAGCTGATACTATCTAGTATTTTCCTGAAAAAATTACAAAAGGGACGCATAATTGATATGCTTCCCTTTTTTTTATCTTTGCCCTGCCAAAAATGTTACCATGGAAGCCGATTTGATACAGTTCCTTTCAGGGTTTGTTACCTCTGAAAGACTTGATTTATTTAACAGGATACTTGCTTTAAGGACTAATTACCTGACAGTTGTACTTGAAGATTTATATCAGACACAGAACACAAGTGCTGTTGTTCGCACTGCCGATTGTTTCGGTATCCAGAATGTTCATGTCATTGAAAACAAACATGCTTTTGAGGTAAATCCGGATGTGGTAAGGGGTGCGAGCAATTGGGTTTCGGTTATCCAACACAACGGCAATGAAATGAATACTCCGGAAGCGTTGCGGAGATTACGTCAGGATGGCTACCGGATTGTTGTTGCTACTCCGCATGATCATGATGTTGATCTGGAGAATTTCGATCTCGGAAAAGGAAAAGCGGCCATCGTCTTTGGTTGCGAACGGCCAGGCCTTACAGAGTGGGCCATGAAGGAAGCCGATGAATACATGAAAATCCCGATGGTTGGCTTTACCGAGAGCCTAAATGTATCGGTTGCGGTTGCGGTAACTTTACATCATTTGACCCATCAACTCAGGAATCATACGGACATTGACTGGCATTTGACCGATAAAGAAAAACAAGAAATACTGCTTGATTGGCTGAGAACGTCGATTAAACGGGTTGATTTACTGGAAGCGAAATTTGAAGAATTGAATAAATGATTGGAGATATGGACGTATTTGTTGAAAAATTTGCTGACATCAAGATATTGCGATATTCAGTTCCTGAGTTTGAGAAACTGAATTTAAACCAGAAGATATACATCTATTACCTTTCGCAGGCCGCGCTTTGTGGCCGCGACATTTTGTGGGATCAGAACAACCGGCACAATCTTGCCGTTCGCGAAGTTCTCGAAACGATCTATCAATCGTTTAAAGGTAATCGTGAAACTCCGGAATTTCAACAATTCGTGGTTTACCTGAAAAGGGTATGGTTTTCAAATGGCATACATCATCATTATTCAACCGAAAAAATTTCGGCAGGTTTTCCTGAAGCGTTTTTCAACGAACTTCTGGCTCAATCCGACTGGTCCGGCTTTCAATTGCCTTCCGGAAAAAATGTTGAAGCAACCCTTGCCGAAATTAAGGAGGTCATTTTTAATCCGGAAAGGGAAAAAAAACGTGTCAATCTGGAATCGGATAAGGACCTGATTCAATCTTCATCGAATAATTACTATCAAGGCGTTTCGCAAATTGAAGCCGAACTATTTTATGGCGATTTGAAGGCATCGGCAGGATCCGAGCCGGTATCGTTTGGCCTGAATTCAACCTTGGTGAAAGAAGATAGTCAGCTCATTGAAAAAGTTTGGAAACTGAATGGCAAATACGGAAAGTCAATCGAGCAGATTATTTATTGGTTGGATAAAGCTAAAGGCTATGCAGAGAATGAAATTCAGAAAAAGTATATCAGTCACTTGATCGAATATTATACCACCGGCGATTTATCGAAATTCGATCAATACAGCATCGATTGGGCATTGGAACAGGCTGGCGACGTTGATTTTGTAAACGGGTTTATCGAAGTTTACGGCGATCCGCTGGGCATCAAAGGCAGTTGGGAATCGATTGTGAATTATAAAGATCAGGAAGCGACCAAACGGGCAACTATATTAAGCGAAAATGCACAGTGGTTTGAAGACCATTCGCCTGTTTCGCCTGAATTTAAGAAATCGGAAGTGAAAGGCGTTAGCGCCAAAGTGATCAATGTGGCCATTTTAGCGGGCGATTGTTACCCGGCGACGCCTATCGGGATTAATTTACCGAATGCTGAATGGATTCGCGAAACCTACGGATCAAAATCGGTAACCATCGAGAACATTACGCAGGCTTATTTTCTGGATTCAATGAACAATGGGATGTTAGAAGAATTTGCCGCTTCATCCGAAGAAATTGAACGGGCCAAACAATACGGTTATCTGGCCGGTAACCTCCATACCGACCTGCATGAATGTCTGGGACATGGTTCTGGAAAAGTTCGGGATGGAGTAAATACTGACGTTCTAAAGAATTATTATTCGACCATTGAGGAGACGAGAGCCGACCTTTTTGCCTTGTACTACATCATGGACGAAAAAATGATTGATCTAGGCTTAGTTCCTTCGGTTGATGCTGCCAAGGCTGAGTTTGATGCTTATTTGCGCAACGGGTTGCTAACCCAATTAACCCGCATCGAACCAGGGAAAGACATTGAAGAATCGCATATGCGCAACCGGCAACTGATTGCCCGTTGGGCTTATGAAGTAGGAAAGGCACAAAACGTCGTTGAATTTGTTCGTTCCGGCGAAAAAACGTTCGTCAGGATTAACGATTATCAGGAGTTGCGGAGTTTATTCGGTCGGCTACTAAAAGAAATACAGCGAATCAAATCGGAAGGTGATTTTAAAGCAGCACGCGATATCGTCGAGAATTTTGGCGTAAAAGTCGACCGGCCATTGCATGAAGAGGTGTTGGCGCGTTTCCAGAGGCTGGATTTGGCACCCTATGCCGGATTTTTAAATCCAGTGTACGAATTGAAAACATGGCCATGCGGAACTCCCGATGATGTGCTGATCAGTTACGATGAAGGTTATACTTCACAAATGTTGCGGTACAGCAAAGAATTTGGCTTTTTGCCAATGGAGAATGACTAATAACGAAAAAGTCAATAGTCATTGGGAAAAGTTACATCGAATCCATGTTCAACAGTATCTGACTGTCGTTCGAAAGTGTCGAATCAGCGATTAATGACTTTGGATGACCGTTCAATAGCATCGGTACAACGTTCGAGAGTATCTAAACGACATTCAAAGGCATCTATACGGCGTTCAACAGTGACTAAACAGTATTCAATAGTATCTGAAAGCTGTTCGGGAACCTCTGACTTGCAATCAACTTACGATTTAAACCAATCCTTTACAACCTCGGCATATCGAGTTTCGTTGCGGTGCCTGAAAATGTTTTCCTTCGGGAAATAAGTGTAATCAGCCGCATATTTTTCGTGATTCTCAACAATATCACGAAGCGCCCGTATGAATACTTCAATTTCCTGATTGGTGGTAGTTGGATGCAGCGACCAGCGCACCCAGCCTGGTTTCAGGGATAGATCGCCCTGATTAATTCTGCAGGTAATTTCATCCGATAATTCATGACTTACTTCAAGCAAAATGTGACCGTAAGTTCCGGCACAGGCACAACCTCCGCGAACCTGAATGCCATACAAATCGTTCATCAGTTTGACGAGCAAGTTATAATGAATGCTTACCACATAAAAGGAGATAATTCCCAACCGGTCGCGATGTTGGCTATCCATAATTTTTACTTCCGGAATACTGTCGAGTCCGGCGAAAGCAATTTCGAGCAATTCATTTTCGCGCTGATGCATGTTTTCGATGCCCATTTTCTCTTTCAGTTTGATGCAAAGCGCTGTGCGGATGGTCTGCAAAAAACCGGGAGTTCCGCCATCTTCGCGTACTTCAATATTGTCTACATATTTATAGTCGCCCCAAGGGTTAGTCCAATCAACAGTTCCGCCGCCCGGCTGATCGGGCACTGAATTGTGATACATCGATTGATCGAATACCAACACTCCGGAAGAACCCGGACCTCCCAAAAATTTATGTGGCGAGAACATGATGGCGTCCAGTTTTTGCAATGGATCGGTCGGGTGCATATCCATTTGATCGTAAGGAGCTGACGCGGCAAAATCGATAAATACCACACCGCCATTTTCGTGCATGATTTTGGCTAACTCGTAGTATGGTGTCCTAATTCCAGTTACATTGGAACAGGCCGTAAACGAGCCTATTTTGAATGGACGATCTTTGTATTCTTCCAATTTAATACGGAGATTTTCCGGAGAAACCTGTAGATTTTCATCCGGATCGACAATCACCACATCGGCATTGGTTTCGTACCAGCTGGTGTGGTTCGAATGATGTTCCATGTGCGTGATAAACACCACAGGTCGTTCGCGTTGGCCAATACATCCGGTGTGATTGACCTTTCCGCAATATTTAAGTCCAAGCATTCGCTGAAACTTGTTGATTACAGCGGTCATTCCTGAACCGGCAGTAATGATGATGTCGTTCGGTCCGGCGTTTACATGGGCTTTAATGATTTGCTGTGCCCGATGATAGGCATGGGTCATCAACGCCCCGGTTTCGCTGGTTTCAGAGTGTGTATTCCCGACAAAAGGGCCAAAAATCTCAGTAATTTGTTTCTCAATGGGTAGATAAAGACGTCCGCTGGCAATCCAGTCGGCATAAATGATTTTTTTCTCACCAAAGGGCGATTTGAAATGTTGGTCGATACCAACTATTTCTTTTCGGAACGAATCAAAATACGATTCAAGGTTTGTCATGATTTCCGGGTATTCGTAATGCGGTGCAAAATAAACTCTTTCCGTCAGATAAAAAGAGAATTATATCAGTTTTTGTCACCTCGAAAATAGATAGCCTGTCAAGTTCGGTGACAAAAAGTCATTTTTGAGTCGTGGTATAGTCTTTGAAAAAACGAAGCCATCAAATTGAAGTTAAACTAAAAAGATAAGTAGTATGCAAAAAGGAAAAATTGGGGTAAGCAGCGACAATCTGTTTCCCATCATTAAAAAATTTCTCTATTCCGATCACGATATTTTTCTTCGCGAAATTGTTTCGAATGCGGTTGATGCCACACAGAAATTGCGGACTTTGGCTTCAAAGGGAGAATATTCCGGAGACATTGCCAACGCTAAAGTGTCGGTTAAAATCGACAAGGAAGCCAAAACCATCACGGTTTCGGATAATGGCATCGGGATGACTGCTGAAGAGGTTGAGAAATTCATTAACCAGATTGCTTTTTCAGGAGCCGAAGAGTTTCTTGAAAAATACAAAGATGATGCAAATGCCATTATTGGTCACTTCGGACTCGGATTTTATTCGTCTTTTATGGTTTCGAGCCAGGTGGATATCATTTCTAAATCATACCGCGAAGGTGCAACAGCCATTCGCTGGGAATGCGACGGAAGTCCGGAATACATGCTGGAAGACGCCGAGAGGACTGAGGTTGGAACCGATATCGTGATGCACATCAATGCCGATTCGGAAGAATTTCTGGAAAAAGCTCGCATTGGCGAAATGCTGAACAAATACTGCAAATTTTTGCCGATACCGGTGGTCTTTGGTAAAAAAACAACATGGAAAGACGGCAAGGAAGTAGATACCGACGAGGACAACCAGATTAATGATGTAGCTCCGGCCTGGACGAAGAAGCCGGTTGACCTGACTGAGGAAGATTACAACAATTTCTACCGTCAGTTGTACCCAATGGCTGAAGATCCGCTGTTCAATATTCACCTGAATGTGGATTATCCGTTCAACCTGACTGGTATTTTGTATTTCCCGAAACTGAAAAACACAGTTGAGGTTCAGAAAAACAAAATTCAGCTCTATTCGAACCAGGTGTTTGTAACCGATTCGGTTGAAGGCATTGTTCCTGAATTTTTGACATTGTTGCACGGAGTACTCGATTCTCCTGATATTCCGCTGAACGTATCGCGCTCGTATTTGCAAAGCGACTCGAATGTGAAGAAAATCAGCAGCCACATCACGAAAAAAGTGGGCGACCGTTTGGCTCAGTTGTTTGCCGAAAAACGTGAGGATTTCGAAGCCAAATGGGACGATTTACGCCTGTTTATCGAATACGGCATGTTGACCGAAGATAAATTTTACGAAAAAGCTGAGAAGTTCTTCCTGTTCAAAAATACCGACGGAAAGTATTTCACCATGGAAGAATACGAAACCTTGATTAAACCGGAACAAACCGACAAGGATAAGACCCTGATCTATTTATACACCAACAATCAGGAAGAACAGTACTCATTTGTTCAGGCAGCAAAAAACAAAGGTTACGATGTTTTGGTGATGAACAATGTGCTTTCAACGCCGCTGATTAATAAACTTGAACAGAAATATACCAACAAACGGTTTGTGCGTGTCGACTCGGATGTGGTTGAACACCTGATCACCAAAGTAGAACCAAAACACGAACTAAGCTGGGAAGAAAAGAATGAACTGAGTCCGATTTTTAAAGCGGTTTGTCCTGAAACCAAGGATTACGGTTTCATCGTCGATTTCAAAGATTTGGGCGAAAACAGTTTCCCAATGGTGATTACCCGCAACGAGTTTATGCGCCGGATGAAAGATATGAGCCAGATGCAAGGCGGTGGAATGAGCTTCTATGGCGACCTACCTGAAAACATGAATCTGGTCGTAAACACTTCACATCCTTTGGTGAAAGAGATTTTTGCTGAACGTGACGCCAAAATCGGAACTGAACTGGAGACGTTGAAAAATGAACTTCAGGCAAAAACCACCGAAAAGGAAAAAGTTGACAAAGCGAAAAAAGATAAAAAAGACGAGGAAATACCTTCGGAAGTGAAAGAAAAATCGGAAGATTTGGAAAAAGCCATCAATGCCTTGAAGGATGAGCAGAAAACCAAACTGACTGCATTTGGTAAAGAAAATAAGCTGGCCAAACAGTTGGTTGATTTAGCTTTACTTGCTAACGGGATGCTGAAGGGTGAAGATCTGGATAAGTTCGTCAAACGTAGCTTCGAGCTGATTAAATAATAAGTTTCACTAGATAAGTTAAGGCAGGTCTTCTTCGGAGGATCTGCCTTTTTTATGTGCCGAAGCAACCAAAATTGAGTTGTTGCATCTTTAAAGAAACACAATATTATCTATTGAAAACAATTAAACAATGAACAGAAACTTGTATTTAATTCTGATGCTGGCATTTGTACTGCCTTTTTCATCGTGTAACGACGAAGAAACGATTGAGTCTAAGACGGTAGTAATTGAAACTGATTTTAACAAAGTTGCTACATCCATTTCTCCGGATGGCTGGTCGGCAGTATTCGCTGAATATCCTGATGGGGGGAATGAATTTTATGAGCTCAATTCAGGGATTAAAAATTTACCGGAACCACTGGATCAAACTAAAAAAGCATTTATGCTTTCAGGAAACAACCACAGCGACGCTTTGCAGATGTGGTTGGTGAAGCAATTGAGCGGATTGTCTCCTGAGTCGAGATATTCGATAGAGACAGAAGTTGAATTGGCATCGAAGTATCCTGACGGAAGTGTTGGCATTGGCGGATCGCCGGGAAACTCAGTGCATTTGGTTTCTAAATTTGCCACACAAGGTTATACGCTTGAAAAGGGGAAAACCGAAGGTGATAATGTGCAATTGGTACTCAAAAAAGTGGAAGCCGTTCTTGAATCGGTGATGAATACCGATTTGGGTGATGTTTCGATTACTTCCGACCAGTATGTTTACCAGTTAATTAACCGAAAGAAATCATCAGAGTCGAATGTCGTGATAACCGACAATGATGGTAAATTGTGGGCTGTAGTCGGCACATGGTCGGGTTTCGAAGGCATTTCAACCTTGTATTATACCCGGATAAAATTCATCCTGACAAAAATTTAAGACGTATTCTTCCCGAAAACTCCGATACAAACAGAAAAGTCATTTCCTCCGGGATCTGGCTTTTTTGTTTGTTTTTAATCGAATGTTTATCGACTAAATCGTCCATTTAAAAATAAAGATTCTAAATTTGGACTTCATTGATAATTCCATAAAATGAAAGAAAAATTAGAAGCTTTTACCCGGCTGTTGGAAATTATGGACGAGCTTCGCGAAAAATGCCCGTGGGACAAAGAGCAAACCCTTGAATCGCTCCGGAAACTGACTATTGAAGAGACATACGAACTGGCCGATGCCATTCTGAATAACGATCTGACTGGAATCAAAAAGGAACTGGGCGATTTGATGTTGCACATTGTGTTTTATGCCAAAATCGGGTCAGAAAAAGGTGCATTCGACATGGCCGATGTGCTGAATTCGATTAATGAAAAGCTGATTTATCGTCATCCACATGTATTTGGCGATGTTGATGTAGCCAATTCGCGCGAAGTGGAGCAAAACTGGGAATCGCTGAAATTGAAAGAAAAGGGTGGAAATAAACGTGTTTTGGAAGGTGTTCCGGCCGCGATGCCAGCCTTGATTAAGGCTAACCGGATTCAGGAAAAAGTGAGTGGGGTAGGCTTCGATTGGGAATACAAAGAGCAGGTTTGGGACAAGGTGAAAGAAGAAATTAACGAGCTGAGTGTCGAAATCGATCAGGTTGATCAGGATAAAATTGAAGGCGAATTTGGCGACTTGTTTTTTGCTATGGTTAACGCCGCCAGGTTATACGGAATAGATCCTGAAACAGCTTTGGAACGTACCAATCTGAAGTTTATGAAGCGATTTAATTATCTTGAAAGCGAAACGTTGCAAAAAGGAATAGACCTGAAAAAGATGACACTGGCTGAAATGGATGTGATTTGGGACGAAGCGAAACGATTGGAAAGACTATAATATGCATATATCAAACCGAATGAAATCAAATCAGAAATGTTTAATCTCAGTTATATTTATCCTGGTTGTTTTTCCGAATGTTTTATTTGCTCAAATCGATACGGTCCGTTTCAATAAATATTACTTCAAAAAGTACTGGACCGATTCAAAGGCAATAGTTACTTCGCCTGCAAGATGGAATGAACGTGGCTGGACAAAACTTGGAGCTTTTGTAGTTGCCGAAGGTGGATTGATGTTTGCTGACCAACCGGTAAAAGATTTTTTTCAATCTCATAAAACAAATGCAGGGACTTTTCTTTCTACTCATATATTTCAGGGTTTTGGTGCCGAACATAGCCTGATCGTTATGTCGGGAATTTTTACCTATGGAGTATTGGCAAAAAACAACAAGTGCATGAGTACTGCCTTGCTGGCTTTAGAGAGCTTTGCATTAGCAAGTTTAGTTACAAGAATTCCTAAAACGTTAGTTGGACGAGAACGTCCTGACAATTGGCAGGGTGATGGCCCTTATGCCATTAAAGGGCCTTTTAAAGGGAATAGCTTCCCTTCAGGGCATACAACCGCTTCGTTTGCAGTAGCTTCGGTTATTGCCACGCAATTTCGCGACAGCAAATGGATCCCGATAACGGCTTATTCGGTAGCCGGATTAGCCGGATTATCACGTATTTACGATAATAAACACTGGTTGACTGATGTGGTTGCCGGGGCAACTATCGGAACGCTGGTTGGCAATTTGGTTAGTCATCGTACCTCAAATTCGAATCTTACAGTTATGCCTTTCGGAAACAGCAACTTTCAAGGGGTAAGACTGGCTTATATATTGAAATAATCGAATTTCTGAAGGATTGAATTGTTGATTTGATGAACGTGGGGTTAATTGGTAATCCATTTGATTATTATCTTTGCTTTGTTTATTAAACAAAAAACAAATTTATGAGAAAATTTATATACTTTTCCTTTATCGGTATTTTACTCCTGAATGCATGTTCAACCGGACAGAAATCGCTTGAACAAGGTAATTATTACAGCGCTATCATGAAGGCGGTTGCCCGTTTGAGCAGTGATCCCGACAATCGGAAAGCCTCGCAGGTGATCGGCGAAGGCTATCCGCTGGCAGTTGCCTATTATCAGGAAGAAATTGACAAAGTTTTGACAAGCAACGACCCATTTAAATGGAAGCGCACGCTTGAAATTATGCAGACTGTCAACCAAATGTCTGACGAAATTCGCCGGATACCAGCTGCCCGGAAGTTGGTGCCATCGCCCAAAAACTATACTTCTGAAATGGCAAATGTGCAAAACCGCGCGGCACAGGAATTTTACGATGCCGGAATGGATGCTTTGAGCCGAAAAACACGCGAAACAGCGAAACAGGCTTATTTTCATTTCGCGAATGCCGATGGTTTGGTTCGAGGATTTAAAGATACACAGCAAAAGATGCTGCTGGCAAAAGATTTGGCCACGGTAAAGGTGGTTGTCGAACAAATTCCAGTAAACGGCAAATATGAATATTCGGCTCAATTCTTTTACGACAATGTTTTTCAAATGCTCAACGAACGTTTTCAGGAAAGAGATTTCGTTCACTTCTTTTCTCCTGAACAAGCAGAACAAGCCAGATTAAAGTTTCCGGATATGGTGTTGCAGATGGGTTTCTACGATTTCTTTATTGACCGACCGCAACATTTTGAAGAACAGCAAGAGCTGAACAAACAGATTGAGGAAAAATACCAGGTAAAGATATCCAAAGATTCAACCGTTACCCGAATCCGAATGATTCCCAAAAAAGGAAAGATCAAAATATTGACTGATCAGGTGGCTTCGGGAGGTTTGTTGGAATTGAAAGCTGTCGAATTTCAGTCACAGAAAATTGTATTTACCGATAAAATTCCGGGACAGTACACCTGGCAGAATAAATACGGAATTTTTGTTGGTGATAACGAGGTACTTGATAAAGATCTCATCAATATCCTGAACAATAAAATGATTATGCCACCACCGGCGCAGGATATGTTTGTGTTGTTTACCAAACCAATTTTCAATCAGTTGGCTGATAAACTGACGAATTATTTCAGGCAATACAATTAATATGGATTTGTAGAGACGTGATAAATCGCGTCTTTACGGATGATCATCAAATTGGTGGAATTACGGGTGAAAACAATACCATGTTAATCGATAATTTATCGCGTGTTGTACGGTGGTACAAAGGGTGTACGACGTTTCAATGTCATTTCATTCACGCCGGTTTTGCCTGGCAAACCCAGTTTCACGATCACATTATCTGCGACGAAAACGAATATTGGGAAATCAGGTTATACATTTTAAACAGTCCGGAACGATGGGGAAATGACAATTACGACCAATCCGATTAACAGTTCATTTTGTTGATTTACAACATGTTTTTTATCCTGAAATGTTAACTCCAATCGCATTTTGTGGCACTTGCTTTGTTGTTGCAAGTTGCACCATTAATCACCTTTTCAGCCTGACCGAATGCGCATCTATCTCTTAATTTCTCTCGTCTTTTCATCTGTTTTGAATAGTTTTTCTTCAGGCAATCATAGCCTGAAAATGCCTGATTATGCTGAAAAAATCAATCAAATTGTTTTTCGTTTGAGCTGTGACGCCAATGATCGTCAGGCTGCAAAAAAGCTGCTTAAAACTTATTCGAGTGCTTTAATGGATTACCAAAAGGAGATTGGTCGCCTTCGGGTTAAACCCGATTCGTTTAAATGGTCGAAAACATACGACTTAATGGATGAGTTCAATCAGTTGTCAAACGAAATTTTGTACAATTCGGCTGCCAGCCGTGTAATTTGTGAACCCAGGTTTTATCATGACGGATTACCTGAAGCGAAACAAAAAGCTGTTCAGGAACTTTATAATGCCGGAATTCATTCGCTCCAACTCGGAACAAAGCGGAAAGCAAAAGAGGCTTATTCCTGTTTTGTAAAGGCGGATCAACTCTCTCCGGCGTTTAACGATGTATCACAAAAAATCAGGGAAGCTAAAAATAGAGCTACGGTAAATGTTGTTATTGATAAAGTTGTGGCGTATGCCGATAAGAAAAGCTTATTTTCCATAAGGTTCTATCAGACCTTAATCAACAAACTCCAATCCAGATTCCTGAACGATCAGTTTGTCAATATCTATTCATTCACTGATTCTAAGCAACGGAAAATTGATCCTGCCGCTTGGTATGTCCGGATTTCATTTATTGATTTTGAAATGGGCGAACTTTTAACTTTTGATAATACAAAATCAATCAACGTCAATGGAGTTGCTGAGATTCAGATTTTTTCGCCAGATGAAAATAAGGATATTTTAAGCACCCGGATTCCAAGTCAGTATGTCTGGAAAAGCTATCAGGATACTGGCAGTTTTGATTTGCAAAGTATATTCGATTCATTTTCGATGTCGATGACGGATGAAGTCGATGATTTATTATGTGATTTTATCAAACAATACAATTAACGGCTTCCTGTAAACTACAGGAATATTACCACCCGATTGTTTTAATCTTCTTTAACATTGGTTCAGATGCGTTAACAGAGTTCGGCAGTATATTTGCATAGACAACATAGAGGTAAAAGTTTAGTTTTTTTTCATAGAAATAGGTTTGGTTAGTTAGAAAAGGATGGCAGAGGTCATCCTTTTTTCATTACCTGATTTTTATTCAAAACATGATTCCTAAATTGACCTCGAAATTAGTATTTGAGGATTTAAAGTTCTTTAACGTTGATTTAGTTGCATTAACTAAAGCTTGAACTATATTTGTATCAGGCAATAGAGATAAAAGTTTAGTTTTTTTTCATAGAGAATAAGTTTGGTTTGTGAGGAAAGGATGAAGGGATTCATCCTTTTTTTTTGCATTGGCAAAAAGAACCTCGGACGGTTATATTCGTCTGATTTGCATTATGGATAAAGACTTTCAGTGACGTTAAATCTCTGCAATCCTTTAGCTTGCAATAAACGAATGCCTATAAAAACGAATGGAATTGCAACAAACAAGGTATTGACTAGGCTTTGCAATACTGAAAAATGGTTGCGGTTATAATTCAGCAAGAATACTGATAGGGTAAAAATCAGGCCAACGACAGTAATGGTCGTCCCACCAACATATATTGTTTGATATGAATCCATTTAAATGTCCGAAAAATGGATTTTTATGTCAAAAAGTCGTGCGGATTTGCCTAATTTCTGAAATGTTTTCCGTAACACGATTCATTGTCAGTCAATTTGTCAAGTACTTGGACAATTGCGATTCTGGCAAACCATTTGATCGCTTCTATTCATTCCCTTTATTGAGAAAACAGTTAAAACTAGATATATGAACTTTAATAATTTCACCATCAAATCACAGGAAGCCGTCCAACATGCATTTGTGGTGGCTCAAGGCAAGCAGCAGCAGGCTGTTGAAACAGGCCATATCCTGAAAGGACTTTTTCATGAAGCTGAAAATGTAGTCGGATTTTTGCTGAAAAAACTGGGAACGAATCCAGTTGCCATTCAGCAGGCACTCGACCGGATTGTTGAATCGTATCCGAAAGTTACTGGTGGCGAACCGTATTTGTCGTCGGACGCGAACAAGGCTTTGCAGAAATCAATTGCAATCATGCAGAAAATGAATGATCAGTTTGTTTCGGTTGAGCATATTTTAATGGGATTGTTGGAGCCAGGCGATACAATCGGCCGGTTGCTGAAAGACGCAGGAGTAAACCAAAAAGACCTTGAAGTTGCTGTGAAAGAACTCCGGAAGGGAGCCAAAGTTGATAGTCAGAGTGCTGAAGATAAATTTGATTCGCTTAACCGTTTTGCGGTGAATCTAAATCAGCAAGCCCGAGATGGAAAGCTTGATCCCGTCATTGGCCGTGATGACGAGATTCGCCGTATTCTTCAGATTTTATCCCGGAGAACAAAAAACAATCCGATTTTGATCGGCGAACCCGGAACCGGAAAAACTGCGATTGCCGAAGGCTTGGCCCAACGGATTGTCCGGGGCGATGTTCCTGAAAACCTGAAATCGAAACAGCTTTTTTCGCTTGATATGGGCGCTTTGATTGCTGGAGCTAAATACAAAGGCGAATTTGAAGAACGGTTGAAAGCGGTTGTAAATGAAGTGATCAATGCAAATGGCGAAATCATTTTGTTTATCGATGAAATTCACACCCTGGTTGGTGCAGGTAAAAGCGAAGGCGCCATGGATGCAGCCAATATACTAAAACCAGCCTTGGCCCGCGGTGAACTTCGAGCCATTGGTGCAACCACCTTAAATGAATACCAAAAATATTTTGAAAAAGATAAAGCGCTGGAACGTCGATTCCAGATTGTGACTGTTGACGAACCGGATACGTTGAGCGCGATTGCTATTTTGCGCGGACTGAAAGAACGGTATGAAAATCACCACAAAGTTCGTATCAAAGATGAAGCGATTATTGCATCGGTCGAACTTTCGCAGCGATACATCACCGAACGTTTTTTGCCTGATAAAGCTATCGATTTGATGGACGAAGCTGCCGCTCGTTTACGTCTTGAAATGGATTCGGTACCTCAGGAATTGGACGAAATCGACCGCAAGATTATGCAGCTCGAAATTGAACGGGAAGCCATCAAACGCGAAAAAGATGAGAAAAAGTTGTCGATCCTGAACGAAGATATCGCCAACCTAAAACAAGAGCAATCGAAATTCAGGGCGCAATGGCAACTCGAAAAATCGTTGATTGATGGAATTCAGCAAAAAAAGCAGGAAATAGAATCCCTGAAACTGGAAGCTGAACAGGCTGAACGTTCCGGAGATTTTGGTCGGGTGGCTGAAATCAGGTATGGGAAGATCGGTGAAACCGAAGCTGAAATCGAGAAATTAAAAGCTGAATTAAGCAGCAATAAAGCTCAACATCTGATTAAGGAAGAGGTTGATGCTGAGGATATTTCGCAAATTGTATCACGTTGGACCGGTATTCCGGTTTCCCGAATGTTACAGAGTGAGCGGGAAAAATTGTTGCATCTGGAAGATGAACTTCACATTCGGGTAATTGGTCAACATGAAGCGATTCGTGCGGTTGCTGATGCCGTCAGACGGAGTAGGGCAGGGCTTCAGGATGAGAAACGGCCAATCGGTTCGTTTATTTTTCTGGGAACTACCGGTGTTGGAAAAACTGAACTGGCAAAAGCTTTGGCCGAATACCTGTTTGATGACGAAAATATGCTGACCCGAATCGATATGTCAGAATATCAGGAGAAATTCTCTGTTACAAGATTGATTGGTTCGCCTCCCGGATATGTGGGATATGACGAAGGCGGCCAGTTGACCGAAGCAGTTCGTCGGAAACCTTATTCAGTCATCCTTTTCGACGAGATTGAAAAAGCGCATCCGGATGTTTTTAACGTGTTGCTGCAGGTTTTGGACGATGGCCGTTTGACCGACAACAAAGGTCGTGTTGCCAATTTCAAGAATACAATCATCATCATGACCTCCAATATTGGATCTCATTTAATTCAGGATCGTTTTGAACAAATGAACGAACGAAATATGGCACAGATTGAGGAACAAACCCGGACCGATTTGTTTGAGCTGCTCCGGAAAACCATTTCACCTGAATTTTTGAACAGGATTGACGATGTAATCATGTTCACTCCGTTAACCCGGAAAGATATTCACGAAATTGTCAAGTTGCAAATCAATCTGATTTTGAAGCGGATTCCGGATAATCAGTTTACAATTGAAGTGTCGGACGAAGCCATTGACTGGCTGGCTGCTGTTGGTTACGACCCAACTCATGGAGCGCGACCAGTAAAACGAATGCTTCAGAAATACCTGATTAACGATTTGTCGAAGGAAATTCTTTCAGGAAGAATGGAAGGCCGCACAAAAGTTATGGTTGGGGTTGAAAACGATGAAATTGTATTCAGATACAAGTCTTGAACTTGATCAAAATTACTAAACAGATGCAAAATAAAAACCCTCGTTTTGGCTAGCGCTTAAACGAGGGTTATTTGTGAGAATTAAAATTTTTCATATTTAACAGAATTAAGTTTGTAATCTCATAGTTCTTCAATCAATCGTTAGGGACTATGCTTATTTGCTTTCTGCTAATATATCTTCGACAGTTACCTTCTGAACAACTTTAGCTTCTTCCTGATCAGCAATCAACTTAATCATTAATTGAGCTTCTTTACGGAAGTCGGTTGTTTCCATATTGTTTTCATATCCGGCTTCATTTTCTGAAGAATTGATTGCTGCGCTTGGTGCAACAAAGCCTCTTTCCATCACATTCAGGACAACTTTAGCTTCTTCCTGATCAGCAATCAACTTAATCATTAATTGGGCTTCTTTACGGAAGTCGGTTGTTTCAGCATTGTTTTCATATCCGGCTTCATTTTCTGAAGAATTGATTGTTGCGCTTGGTGCAACAAAGCCTCTTTCCATCACATTCAGGACAACTTTAGCTTCTTCCTGATCAGCAATCAACTTAATCATTAATTGGGCTTCTTTACGGAAGTCGGTTGTTTCAGCATTGTTTTCA
>Ga0208789_1000216_pt1 | contig 70478 bp, 55 predicted proteins | sample Methanotroph_Enr_FD_187368 | JGI IMG/M metagenome (GOLD analysis project Ga0208789, IMG submission 187368) | Enriched soil microbial communities from Old Woman Creek wetland in Ohio, USA - Methanotroph_Enrichment_5 (SPAdes) (version 2) | ecosystem: Environmental > Terrestrial > Soil > Wetlands... | reverse complement strand
AGGTATAGGTATACGTACGAGGACCTTCACAAGTCGGAATTGCACTGATAACCGGTGCCGATGGTGTTAACGCATTACCACAGTTGTCTGATACTGCGGGCGGCGTTGGCGCTGTGTTGGTTAATGATGGGCAGTTTACTGTAAGACCTGCATTAGCCGGCATGGTAAAGTCATTGGTTTCTACGGTGTAGGTATAAACCCAGTTGTGGGCGTTACCTTCACAATCGGTATATGTGTAGGTATAGGTGCGATTACCTTCACATGTCGGGATTGCACTGATAACCGGTGCTGATGGCGTTAATGTATTGCCGCAGTTGTCTGTGACCGTTGGCAGCGTCGGCGCTGTGTTGGTTAATGACGGACAGTTTACCGTAAGACCTGCATTAGCCGGCATGGTAAAGTCATCGGTTTCCACAGTGTAGGTATAGACCCAGTTGTGGGCATTGCCTTCACAATCGGTGTATGTGTATGTATAGGTGCGGGTTCCTTCGCATGCCGGGATTGCACTGATTACAGGTGCTGACGGCGTTAAAGTATTACCACAGTTGTCTGTGACCGTTGGTAACGTTGGCGCTGCGTTGGTTAGTGCCGGGCAATTTACGGTAAGTCCAGCATTAGCCGGCATGGTAAAGTCATTGTATTCAATAGTGTAAGTATATACCCAGTTATGAGCAGCTCCTGCACAATCAGTATAAGTATAAGTATAAGTCCTGGTTCCTTCACAAGCCGGGATTGCACTGATCACCGGGGCCGCAGGGGTAATGGTGTTGCCACAGAAGTCTGTGACTGCCGGTGCAGTGGGAGCGGTGTTGGTTAATGCCGGACAGTTTACGGTGCTTCCTGCATTGGCTGGCATCGTGAAGTCGGGCATATCAACGGTATAAACATAATTCCATGTATAGGATACGCTTGCACAATCGGTATAGGTCCATGTGTAGGTACGTGTTCCTTCGCAACCAGGTTTTGCAGTGACTACAGGTCCTGTTGGTATCATCACCACACAACAGATATCTGTTAAGGTTGGCGGGGTTGGTACGGCGTCGGTGGCATTCGGGCAGTTTACGGTACTGGCACCTGCTGCCGGCATCGTAAAGGCACTGGCGTTGACAGTATAGGTATAGACCCAGTTGTGGGTGTTGCCTTCGCAATCGGTGTATGTATAAGTATAGGGACGGGTGCCTGAGCCTGCTGGAATCGGGCCTATAACCGGTGCTGACGGTGTAAGGGTATTACCACAGTTATCTGTTACTGTGGGTAATGTCGGAGCGGTATTCGTTGCTGACGGACAACTTACCGTACTTCCTGCATCAGCGGGCATGGTAAAGTCGTTGTATTCTACAGTGTAAGTATACACCCAGTTATGGGCAACGCTTTGACAATCTGTATAAGTATAAGTATAGGTGCGTGTACCTTCACAAGCGGGGGCTGCACTGATAACCGGAGCTGACGCTGCTAATGTATTACCACAGTTGTCTGTTACTGTAGGTGGCGTTGGAGCGGTGTTGGTTAATGCAGGGCAGCTTACTGTTGAGCTTCCGCCAGCAGGCATAGTGACTACTGGTGCTGAAATGGTATAGGTGTAAACCCACGGATAAGTAGCTCCGGCACAGTCGGTATAAGTGAACGACCAGGTTTTTGTTCCGGCACAAGCAGGATTAGCACCAGCAATTCCTGCACTGACTGTTAGTGTTCTGCCGCAGTTGTCTGTTACGGTCGGAGGGACAGGCAAGGTTGCATTGGTCACACAAGCCACGGTAGAAGCTCCACCAGCAGGCATCGTGACGATTGGTGCTGAAATGGTGTAGGTGTAAACCCACGGATAGGTAACTCCAGCGCAGTCGGTATAGGTAAACGACCAGGTTTTTGTTCCGGCACAAGCAGGATTAGCACCAGCAATTCCGGCACTGACTGTCAGCGTTCTGCCGCAGTTGTCTGTTACGGTCGGAGGAACGGGCAGGGTTGCATTAGCCACACAAGCTACAGTAGACGCTCCACCAGCGGGCATAGTGACGATTGGTGCGGCAATGGTATAGGTGTAAAACCACGGATAAGTGGTTCCAGCACAATTCGTATAGGTAAACGTCCATGTCTTTGTTCCTGCACAAGCAGGATTAGCACCAGCAACTCCGGCACTTACGGTCAGTGTTCTGCCGCAGTTGTCTGTTACAGTCGGAGGAACAGGTAGGGTTGCGTTAGCCACACAAGCTACAGTAGACGCTCCACCAGCGGGCATAGTGACGATTGGTGCGGCAATGGTATAGGTGTAAACCCACGGATAAGTGGTTCCGGCACAATTCGTATAGGTAAACGTCCAGGTTTTGGTGCCTGCACATGCCGGATCTGCACTGGGTACGCCAGCACCGACAGTAAGAGTACGGCCGCAGTTATCTGTAACAACCGGCGGAGTTGGCGCGGTGGCTGCCGAAACGCAGGCTACGTTCGAGGACCCGCCGGCAGGCATCGTTACAACAGGGGCTGATATTGTATAAGTATAAACCCACGGGTGAGTGGCTGCAGCGCAATCCGTATAGGTAAACGTCCAGGTCTTGATGCCTGCACATGCCGGATCTGCACTGGGTACACCAGCACCGACAGTAAGAGTACGGCCGCAGTTATCTGTAACAACCGGCGGAGTTGGAGCGGTGGCTGCCGAAACGCAGGCTACGGTTGAGGACCCGCCGGCAGGCATCGTTACAACAGGGGCTGATATTGTTATATTTTGAGTGATGTCGGCTGTATTACTGCAAGCATCTGTCAACCTGTAGGTACGAACAAATGTTCCGTTGCATGTTGGCACAACGCCATCTGAAACAAATGCAACTGTAACCGCACCGCAGGCATCGGTTTCTCCCGTAACATCATTTACATTGGCAGCAGTCACGGCAGCAGGACATGCGAAAGTGAGCGGTGGAAGCGCATTGGCAGTCGGGGGTGTAATATCTGTTTTTCTTGTTATTATTTGGTTACACGAAACCGTACAAGCAGAAGCATTCGAGGCAGTGTATGTTCGTGTAGTTACAGTGCTGCAACCATTAACAGTAACATCTGAGAATGTAATACCTGTAGCATTTGTATAAGCACCACCTGCAGAAATAAAATTAGCTAATGTAGCTGCACCGGCTGGTAATGGCTGATTGCAAGCAACAATATTCAAATCCGGCGGACAGGTGATGGTCGGGCAACAAACGTTTACAACAACACTCATTGTGGCTGTATTGGCGCATTGTCCGGCAGTGGGAGTAAATGTATGCACTGATGTCGCTCCAGCTGCAGTTGAGATTGTTGCAGGCGCCCAGGTTCCGGTGATTCCCTCAATTGAAGCGGCGGGCAGAATACCGGGAGCATCTCCGGTGCAATAAGGCCCAAGCTGGGTGAACGTAGGCGTTACAGCCGGATTTACAGTGAGCGTGTAGGTGCTTAACAGGGTATAAAGGTCACCAGCATCCGGCGTCCCGCTGCTGTTCATATCACAGTATGCATATGCACTAACTGTTTGGGTGATCGGGGCTCCTGTTCCATTAATTCCATTCGGGAAAATGCCATCCGGTAAAACTGTTCCACCTGCAGGGGTAACACTTGAAAAAATAAGACAGGAAGAATTGGCAGCGGTTACCGCAGCCTGCCAGGCGGCATAACTGAAAGCTCCTCCGGAACAGATTGTTTGTGAGGCATTAACAGTCGGCACTGTAGCACAGCAGGGTTTGTTTTTATCTGCAGTATATCCGCAAGCAATTGGAGTCGGTGTCAACTCGCTAAAGGTTACATCAACCGCCAAATTGAAATAGGTGGCCGTCCATTCGTTATTAGTAAGTGAGGCACCACAAGCATGGCCTGGAACAAATGTCGTATTACCTGCCGGTGCAGTCACTGTAAATGCATTTGGATAGGCGTATACCTCAACTTCACTGTTTTGGTTGTAGAATGGAATATTTGTAAGATCAAGGGTAATTGATGCTGATGTAGCCGGGCTAAGGAACTCAGTGTCATATACCACAAACCCATCAATAATTATGGTTACCCAAAAATCATTTAATGAAGCATTATCATTGCAGTAGCCGGACATATTAAAATTCAGCGTAATGTCGGATGCCAAACCTCCTGTTCCATTGGGCGGAATTGTAAGATATGCAGCGTTGTTGGTACCTCCGAAAGGTGTGCTGGCTGCAACAGCATTGCTGGTTCCTGTTGTTGAGATATAAGTTATGGGAATACTTGGTCCTGCGGTATTACAACATGGTAAAGGTACTCCGCCATTTACTCCATTGTATTGTAAAGTAAATGTCTGGGGGAATTGAGCGGTACATGCATTCACCGGAGCTGTTGGATCTGGTGTAATGGTGAAAACTGAACCAAGATGAGACAGATTGCAGTCGTTTTGCCAGTTAGATACCCATTGGCAACTCGCCGCATCAAAACTGATTTCAGCAATATCGCTCAGGCTGGTTGGCGTATTTGGATAAATAGTTAAGGCATGTGTGCCATTCGCTAATATTGCACCCGTTGATTCACAATTCACAACCCAGGGCAGATTGACGGTTGATGTGGTACAGAAAAGTGAATTGTTGATTGTAATGGGTACCCTGAAATCGCGGCACTTGGTTACTGTTTGTGTAACAGGGCCAGAGGGCGTCGTAACAGTAATGGTTGCAGGAGAAATCGTAATATCGGCCATATACATGACGTGTGCCTCTGCACCGAATGCTCCTGTAATCTGGCTGCAGATATTGGTTCCATTTTGTTGCACGACTATATAACCGCCGGTACCATTAAAACCATCTCCATAGGAATCGTAGATTGTTATTGTAAATACATTTCCCTGAACAGCCGGGTTAATCGGGCCAGCAGCGATATTAAAGTTAGCGCCATCAGCATTGTTTCCTGGGACCAGATCACTTGCAATGGTGTTACCCGTCAGATTACTGGTTACACTCCATGTGAGTTCATTAGCATAGGAGGAACCCCAGTTTCCAACAACATTAAAATAAATACTTCCGACACAGGCAGTATTTATGACTTCTAAATAATATATCTGACCGGCGCAATGGGCAGCCGGACTTGAGATAGCGTCATAATCGGGACAAGGTGCAGGTAAATTACAATCGACAACCTGAACATTTAAGGTTGTAGTATACGCACACTGATGGCCGTCCGGAGTAAATGTGTAGGTGGTTGTTCCTGTTGCTGCTGAAGAAATAACTGCCGGTGACCACGTCCCCGTGATACCATTTGCAGATGTTGTAGGAAGTACGGGGGCCGGATCACCCAGGCAAAGAGAATTGACAGGGTTAAAAGAAGGTGTGACCATTGGATTGATAATGACTTCAGTGGTAACAGGAAGGCTGCTTACACCACCAACGGTAATGACAAGCGAGTAAGTTCCGGCCATGGCGGTGGTTACATTAGGCCTGGTTGGCTCCATCACATTTGATGTCCATCCGCCCGGTCCTGACCATGCATATGTTGCACCGGCCACGGGTGAAGTTACATATAATTCCAGCGTTTCTCCAACGCATAAAGGACCGTTATTTGAAATCGGAGGAGCAACAATAGAGCAGTCTGTTGTGCCGTTACCACCTGTCTGAGAGAATACTACATTCTGTGCACTATTACTGAAATTGGTGATCATAACAATATAATACTCTCCAACCTGTGCATTAGGGATATAGCACCATTCCATGTCCTGGGAATTGTAACTGCAGTCAACCATATTCAGGGAAGGGTAATCGGCTGATGCACCTGCAATTGAATGAGTAGGGTGTGTTGCACCGGCTGTTAATTGTGCAACGCAAGGTGCATTAGGATCAGAAAATGGTCCCCAGCAGGCAAAATCAATATCAGCTCCCGCCGATCCATACATATAAAGTTCAATCGGGCCTGCGGTTGAAACCTTCAAGTAATACCAGATTGGATTAGGTGTTGTGAGCAAACAACCATAGTCGGCACCAGCTTCGCCCGAGCCGGAATTTACACCCATCGGAAAGTCATAGGTTGTTCCCGTACAGAATGGATCAGCTCCGCTACATAATGCCGCTGAAGGTTCAGTACCTGAACAGCTTGTACATGCAATAGTCGTTTCACAGCAGGTGGATGCGGTTGCGCAACCAGCATTTTTATTATAATGGATGAAATAGGTACCTGAGGTCGGTGCGGTGAAAGTAAGCGGGGACAATCCAACAGCAACGACTGTTCCATCGTATGTGTCTCTTCTGATCGTAATAAAGCTTCCGCAACTACTTGTAATAACATAAGTTTCTCCTGCAACAATAGAATTGACTGTACTATACTCTCCTTCGAAATTACATGTGCTGATTGTCACCGCAGATGAAGTAGTAGGAGCAATGGCAGTACCGTAGGCTGTTGTATTTGTACATTGTGAATAGGTGTAATTTGATAAATTCGCAAAAAACAACAGAGCAAATAGTAATAGTAAAATCTTTTTCATACTGCTTAATTTAGTTTGTAAGTCTGATATTGTTGATTATGCATAACTGCATTTGTTACCAGTGAGCCTGGAGCTTTATTTTTTTATTTTTAAACCAATTATTGTAAGGGGCTGATCATCTTTTGTTTCAGCTACTTTGAGTGAAACATCTCACGATATTCAACGGAAATCTCATACCCCAGAACATCTTTCGCTGACCGAATCTGTTCCATAATCACTTCCTTGAATGTTTCAGCTGTTGCAGTCACGGCAATCATGTTTTTCTCCCTGTCCAAACTGCAATTAAGAACATACTCATTTCTGCTCAACTTATCTTTAATCAGCTGTGCATCATCTTCTGTCTTTACTCCATGGATAGAAAAAATCAACCTCACTGATGGAGCTATCCCGTCACTTTTCAGAATTTTTCTTTCTCCAATATAACAAGCAATACTGGCTCTCCATCCCAGATCACTTCTCTGACCGTCCGAATTAAAAACAAACGTTAAGCTTCCTCCTGTTGATTTGAGTTCAAAGGGCATCGGATTGCTTTTTGAGAATGTTCCAATGACTCTTGTACTCGTTGAATTTCCGTCGTACACTGTCAGATTATCTCCTGTACCTATGGAAAACTCAACGAAGCGTAATATGAAATTTGAACCTTCCACCCCTGAATTCAGCGTGTAGGTGTAATTTTCATTGGCTGTATAATATCTATCGGGCCCGCCGCTATCGAAAAACTGACCAAAACAAGTTGTTACCGAACCGTTGCACATTTTTATGGTCTGAGCATCTGTGCCCGGGGTTGGCTTGACTCCGTTGTCCTCTTTTTGAGATACAGTGGATTTGCTGGTCTTTTTTTGAGACAAGTCGGATTTTACATTTTCATTACGTTGATTGATCTCCTGTCCTATTACTGTATAGGCAGACAGAAACAACAAAATGGAAAATAAGTATAAATTTTTCATAAATTAGAAAATAAAAATATTATTTCGTTTGAGATGTCTTGATATGCCACTATTTAAACATACCGGGTATAGGAATAAGTGCAAATAACTTTGTGTGTTTTCTGTAAATCTCACTCCAGCTAATTATTTTTATTGCTGGTTCAAATGTAAGGCTTTATCCTATGTGAATTGCACACCAGGAATTGCTTTTTATCAATCAAGTTATTCATAATCAGGGAATCTCCAGATCACCCATGTGTCTAAAAATCCTAAATTCTTTATTTTGCTCATAATGACGCTAATAAACACCTATAGGTTGCCTATAATATACCCGGACAAAAGGTGGACAATGCGTAATATCTACCTGAAGAGTGTTAAATGTCCTTTAAGGACTTTCCGGTCCATCTGATACAAGCGGTAATCCTCTTTGTACCAAAGAATCCAGGAGTATACGCCTTCGGGAGCAGGCTGCTGATTATTAAAACCATTCCATCCTGATTGAATATCAGTAGAATGAAAAACTTCTTCACCCCAACGGTTATAGATGAAACATTCGAAATCGGTAATGTTTTGCCCGAAAGCAAGAAATTCATCGTTAAGTCCGTCGGCATTGGGCGTGAAGGCATTAGGGATAAAGAGGGTGATCCGATCCAGGATGTACACCGTATGCGATACTGAATCCATGCACTGCTGATCGTCGTGAATCATTAGTCTGACTTTAAATGCGCCGGTATCGCGATATTCATGAACGGGACTCGGAACATCCGAATTACACCAATCTCCGAAATCCCAGTTCCAACTTGTGGCACCTATCGTTTCATCATAAAAAACAATACGGGGTGTTTCGATGGTTGTTGCCAGCGGATAGACGCGGAAAGCCGCGATGGGTCCGGGAATGTTGTTGATATGAACACTGTCTTTCACAATGCAGTTACTGTCAGTGACCATCACATGATAAGTTCCTTCTCCAACCTGATCCAGCAAGGTATCCGTCGAAGCGGGAAATTCAATCCATTGGAATGTATAAGGTGGGTGCCCCCCTTCGATGTGCAGAATAGCTGAGCCGTTGGCTTTGTGGCAGGTTTCATCGGTGACATTCCTGAAGCTCAAGACCGGAGGAGGTGTATTGGTGATCGTTGCTGAGGCATTCGAAGAACAACCGTTGGCATCTGTTACCACAACAGAATAATAACCACCGTGCACACCCTGCAAATCCGGTGTGTTCATTAAAGGATCACCATTCCAGCAATAGAGCAGGGGTGTAGTTCCACCGGTTGTAGTAGTAGTAATACCGCCATTAGAGGCACTGCAGAGTTCATGCGTGAATCCGCTGATTTCTATTTCCGGACCGGGTTGATTGGTTAAATGAACCGTCAGGCTGTCCTTACAACCCAGGATATCCGTTACCGTTACACTATAAATGCCCGCATTCAAATTGGTCAGGTCGGGTGTGTTTAATCCGGTGGAATTCCAATGATAGGTAAACGGGGTATTGGGCCCGGTTGTATTGAGGTGTATCGCACCGTTGCCGGAAGTGCACGATTCATTCGTTACCGAGTTGTTGCTCAGATCAGGGCCCGATAACTTCAGCAGCTCCACAGTATCATATACTACATAACATCCTGTGGCATCAGTTACCTGAACAATGTAGGTCCCTGCGCTTAAGTTGTTTAATACTGGTTGATTGCCCAGTGCGGGATGCAGCCACTGAATCTGGTAAGGGCCGGAGTTGCCCGTGGTGATCGTGAGGGTGATGCTTCCATCCCCGCCCAGGCAGGTTTCCTGGATGACTGTACAATTGAGTATGGGCGGGCCCACGCATCCACTGTTACAACTGCCCGGGGTGGGCGTGGTTGAAGTGGCGTACCAGGCGCCCGCTCCATCAGAAGTACGTTGTAGAGAGTAGTCTACCCCAGAGATTACCATGCCGGCATATTCAATTCCGGGAATACTGTTGGCAGCCGCCAGTGTCATGGTCCCGCTGCAACTCGTGGTTGTCTGGACAGGATGCGCGTATTCTTCCTGTACGGTAAGGTTGCCCGGGTATCCGTCAAGATCCCAGTAAACAGCGTCCTGCACGGCCCCGATGGGCGAATACAGCGCAATCCACCCATATTGGTCGCGTAAAAACCAGCGGGTGGGATCGCCATCAAGATATTGAATTCCAAAAAAATTGGTGCGGTAATAATTCAGATTGAAGTTCAGAACCGGCACGGGTGCAGCATTTCCGCCTACCACCAGAAAACTCGCCGGATAAATCAATGTGCCTGCCGGGAACGTAAAGGCCCCCCAGTTTGAATAACCACCACCAGTAGGCGGCTCCATGTTATTGGCCAGCGTATAGCAACCAAGGTCAATGGTATCACAGGTACTCGTATTATATAATTCAATCCATTCACGGTTTACCGGGGGCTGTTCCGCCGGATCGGAATTGTACAATGAATTTGAATTGGTGGTTGAGCCGCTGCCAGCGGAGGGACTGACAAAAACTTCATTTATGACTACCTGCGAAAATACCGGCTGCATTACAAAAAGTAATATCAGGATAACAATCGGTTTGGGAAGGTAGAAGTAGTGCATCAGAAATTTTTAACTACAACAAAATTAGTGAATTTCCACAGAAAATGTATTGAGAGAAATATGAATCGTTAAATATGTAATATTGATTTAGCCTCAAAAGTCAGACCATCAGCGAAAGCCTGATCTTTTTCTTTACGCGTTTTTCTGGTGAATATGTATCTTTATCGGGCGAATCATGATTTTTTATCAAACATTAATCGGAATGAAAAAACTGTTTAAAAGTGGTTGTGTGGTCCTGGTTTTTTTAATGATGGCGATGGCGGGATCAAAAGTTAACGGACAGGTAGGGGTGAATTATTTTTTTCCTGAAAAGGGAACTTTTTCAATTCCCTTGGCGCCGTTGAGTTACAGCCAGCCGATCATGTTCGGTAAATTCAGATATTTTAAATTAATTCCGGGTGGATCGGTTTACTCCATGGGAGGGATGTCGGTGACAGGGTTGCCCTCCGATTTTCCGAACAGCAAGCCGTTGGTCGGCCAATTTTATTCGGTACTGGTGAGTGTGATGCCGGCGCTTTCGATCCCCGTCGGTATGTTTGACCTGGATTTTTGTGCAGGATACTTCGGTGCCTACAACATCCAACCGAAGGTATTGCAGGGAAATATGGACGAAATGCTGATGGCGTATGAAGGATGGGATGCCTGCACTTCAGAGGTTGATTTTAAAAATCGTATCAATCATGGATACGTATTCGGAATGTCGGTGAGCATTTGGTTTAATGATAAACAAGCGGTTGCTCCGGGCGTATTTTACTATATGGGCGGATCTAAATTGGGTATGAATGGCAGTTATACCGGGGGAAAGCTGGGGTTGCCTGTTGAATCAAAAGCAATAGATTTTCCGGAGTCCCGGCTGAATTACCGGGGGTTTGAAGTGCAGGTAGCCGTCCAGTTATAACGGCTCAGACTTTTATTTTCAGTTTCTCTTTAATGATGTTCAGGGCATTCTCAAGCCGCGTTACGCCTGTGCCGCTCACAATTCCATAGTTCAGATTTCTGGATTGGAGCTCTTTCACGTAGAGTCTAAACAGGTCTTTCCGATGTCCGGGGTGTTCCCGCAAAGGATCAAATTCCCAGGGCAGATCGATGTCGCAAAGCAAGTAGAGATCGTGGGGATGCTGATTTATCTGCTCCGGAATCCATGGATCGCATTTACCATATTTAAATTCAGACCATATTTTTGTGACGATCAACTCGGTGTCGCAAAACAATATTCCGGTGGCATTTTCTGCTGCAGTATTTTCGCTCTGCAACTGACCCATGGCTATTTTCAGGATATCTTCATAGTGATAGGGGCGGTCTAAATCTTTCAGATACGTGCGTGCATATTCAGGTACCCATACCGTGTGATAGTGCAGGGCAAGGGATTCAGCAAGTACCGACTTGCCAGTAGATTCAGGGCCGGTTACTGCGATACGGCAGGGGCCGGCTGGTTGGAGTAGTTTTTCTTCCATACTATGAAGCCATACACAGCGAGGATAACGAACAGGAAATACAACGCCGTGAAGAAATATAATCCTTTATAAGTATAGATAATGGTACATATTAAATCTATAACAATCCACATTATCCAATGTTCAAGTATTTTCCGGGCCATGGCCCAGGTCGCGATCACTCCCCAGACGGCCACCAGGGAATCCCAATAGGGCAGGGCTGCATTGGTATAGCGGCTGAACAATTCCCCGGTAATCATCGAAGCCACTCCGCCAATGCTGATCAATATAAATGTTTCATTCATCTTTATTCTTCGGATACTTAGTTTGGTTTTCTTTTCACCTCCATAGAGCCATTCGTACCAGCCGTAGATCGTCATGACCAGGTAAAATATCTGCAGCAGCACATCGGCATAAAGTTTTGCGAAAAAAAAGACGAAGAATGATAAAATCACATTAGCCAGTCCTACCGGCCAGCACCAGATGTTTTGCTTCGCCGTGAGCCATACTCCGAGTATCCCGAAAACGAAGGCAAACATTTCCAGGTAATGCTCGTAAAGCCATTGAAGTATAAGGTGCATGATTATCAGATATTGAAGGGCTTAAAAAAATCCGGTAAAAAAAATGGATTAAACGGTTTACCTTTTGGTATCAGGATGTATACATTTTTTTGTTCATTGAAGATCTGCATTGATCACCTTCATCACAAACACAGAATGTGGTAATTCGAACGATTTTTTAATTTCCGCGGTGAGTGCGCCCATAACCAGATCATATTCACCAAAGACCTGTGTGCTCATGCCGTTGGTATTGGCAACCAGACCTTCGTGTGTTTTTAATCGCTGGATAAAATCCAGAATATGGGGAATAAATTCTTCCTGTAAAGGGTAATAACTGATGTCGACTGAGATATTCATGATCGTAAGTGTTAAATTGAAAAAATGCAAAGGAATTGGCAAAAGTACGTATATTTGACAAACTTTTAGTTTGCCACGAAAAAAGCTCCCGCTTCAGAATATTAATAAAGTAAGGGTGTTCAGCGGGAAAACATCCGAATTTTAAAATTAATTAAACAAAAAATGACAAAACTTAGAATTTTACTTATCGCTTGCGCTGCTTTTACATTAATCTTAAGTAGCTGCCTTACTGTAGAAACCAAAACCTATACCTATGAGTTTACAGGTAAAGGGAGTGGAAAACTCATAGTGAAATATTATAATATAATGTCTATCGTCGATTCTGCCGGTGTTACCGAAGTGGAAGATTTTGATGACCTGATTACCAATTATGTGAATGGTGACAGGGTGAATTCAAGCTACCCCGATGCATTAAATATTGAGAAAAGACTGTATGAGGAAGACGGCGTTTTGTGTGGCGAACTTAAAATGGATTATCCCACCATTGCTGCAGCCCGTTTGTTTCAGGCCGAGAGTAAAGGACCCTACACTTTTTACGTGAGTTCTGTCGATGGAGAATCTTATGTTGAATCCAACGGAACTTATGGTGGCGAGATATGCCCTATAGTTGTTTGGCCTTCAAAAATGAAGAAACTTGTGGTAACCACCAGCGTGAGCCGCCCGTCAGACGACACCTATGTAAGTCTGCTGAAGGAATACGTTAAGTGGAAAAGAAAATAAATATTGCGATTTAAAAAAAAGGCTGCCTGATTATGGCAGCCTTTTTTTTGTAGTCAGATTTTCTGAGTCGGGATTATAAAAAAGTAGAAAGTTAGAAAGTAGAAAGTTAGAAAGTAGAAAGTTGGAAAGTTGAAAGTTGGAAAGTTGAAAGTTGGAAAGTTGAAAGTTGGAAAGTGGAAAGTTGGAAAGTGGAAAGTAGAAAGGGTTAGCCCTACCCACTGTTAACTTTTTATTTTTGAACTTTGAACTTTCAAACTAATTGGGGGGTGGGTTGTCACGGGGCGACTGCCTTAAGCGGGGGCTTTGCGGGCAGTCACCCCGTGACTAACGGATGAAAAAAAGACACAAGACACAAGACACAAGACACAAGAGACAAGACACAAGACACAAGACACAAGACACAAGAAAGTTAAAAGAAACAAGTAAGAAGAAACAAGATTGGGGTGGAGCTCAGGGCTGGGTTGTCACGGGGCGATTAAACACTTGCCGTACAATAAAACTTTCAGCCCAGTCACCCTCTGACTTCCCGCACGCATCCGCACAGGCAGTCAGGGGGTGACAACCCTCAGCATTTCCTCTGTGGTCCTCTGTGTAATTCTGCTTTAGATTGGCCTTGTGGGCAGTCACTACGCGATTGATCGCTACCCAAAAAAAAAGCTGCCCGGTTAAGGCAGCTTTTTTTTTTAATGAACAAATCTGAACATCTTATTCCATCGTATTTTTCCATTCGTCAGCGATTTATTACCGTCGAGCGAAAGCCAGACAAATACCGCTTTTCCTACGATGTGATCTTCGGGTACAAATCCCCAGAAGCGGCTATCGGCAGAGTTATGCCTGTTATCGCCCATCATCCAGTAGTAATCCAGCTTGAAAGTATAGGTGGTGCTTTCAACGCCGTTGATAAAGATTTTATTCCCATCAACTTTCAGTTCGTTGCCTTCATAGTTATAGATAGCCCGGGTATATAGCGAGATGTTGTTAATATTTATAGGAATGGTTAATCCCTTTCTCGGAATCAGGATGGGACCGTAATTATCCTCATTCCATTTATAATTGGTATCGTACGGGAAAATATAGGGGGTGTACTGCTTTGCAGGGACTACATAGCGCCTTACACTTTTTACGTTGGAGAAATTCGATACTGCTGTAGCCCCTTTATCTGTAAGGATTACTACATACTGATCGGGAGCGGTCTGCTGTATTTCTTCGGTAACATCCAGTTTATCCAGTGCTCTTTTGCTCAGCACGGAACCATCGGTAGTAACAATATACCTGTATTGTTTAAGCCCTACTGAAGGCAGTTCTTTACCGTTAATGTATATGGTCTGATCGCGGATTTCGAGGGAGTCGCCCGGGAGGCCGATACATCTTTTAATATAATTCTCTCTCTTATCGGCCGGACGCGCAATGATTTCGCCGTATTTTCTTTTGTTTGTCCAGACTTCCCTGCGACCTTCTTCGCGGATGAGCGAATAGTAGCTGCGGTTCTGCACATTCTGCGCTACGGTGTCTCCATCGGGGTAATTAAATACCACGACATCGTTATGTTCAATTTTTGAGAATCCCGGAAACCTGTAGTAAGGCAGGTGTATCCACTCGAGGTAAGATTTGGTGTTTATTGTCCCCGGCATGGTGTGATGTGCAAAGGGGAAGGAGAGGGGCGTATTGGGAATCTTCGGGCCGTAGCTCACCTTGCTGACAAAAAGATAATCCCCTACGAGCATTGATTTTTCCATGGAAGAAGTAGGGATGGTATAGGCTTCAATGAAAAATGTGCGGATAATGGTTGCTGCAATCACGGCAAAAATAATGGCTTCCACCCATTCTCTGATCACCGATTTATGAACTGGCTTGCGTTTAGCCGGGTCTGTATACGGCGCTTTATCAAAAAATGCCAGCCAGGGAAGATAGAAAAATGGAACCATTACGCTTAGTGTTTGTGCGCCGAGCCCATTTTTATTGAAGCATTTCAGCAATTCAACAATCATTAAAAGGATCATGAAAACGTTGATGTAGGGCACCAGAATGAAGATAAACCACCAGACGGGTTTCTTGATAATCTGAATCCATACCCAGAAATTATACATGGGGATCAGCGATTCCCATCCTTTACGTCCTGCTTTCTGAAATATTTTGTACAGTGCAATTACTGACATTAAAAAAAACAGAATGGTTAAAATAACATAGGTCATAGTAGTAAAATTAAATTTGGTTTGAGACCGATAAAAACGGAATGTTCTTTATTAAATTGTGATAAAAATATGAATCTGAATTCTACTCACCGCCCTTCAACTATTTCCTGACAAGGAATTCCTTGGTAAAATAAATATTTCTGGCACTGGTCGATTCCATATCTTCACTTACTGAGATGTCTTTAACAACACCCCTGAGTGTGTTATTGCCGTTTTTGTATTGTGTGGTTTTGTAAACGGCTACGAAATTTTTCCCGATAAGGGTATCGCATTTACTGCCGGACGGAAGATTATATTGCTCATCAAAAGGCCCGATGATGAGTGCCATATAGGCATCTTTATAGGAAGCATCCAGCGAAACAGTCAGGTTATATGATTCTCCGGAGGTAATCGTGTCTTTATCGGCTTGCAGGCTGATATAGTTGCTTTCGGCCGCCACCGGTTGCAGATGCTCATCCAGTTTGAGCCACTGGTTCATTTGGTTTTTTCCTTTAACCGTAACGTATTCCCGTTTCTCGACAAGATTTGCCTTTTTATCCCAGATCCAGAAGAAGCCTGTTTTTTCATCATTTTTATAGGTTCCCAGGTTGTTTACGGTTCCGTTAGGATAGAACACAATACCGGTACCTTCTTTTTTCCCGTTAAGGATAACAGAAGTGCTTTTCGGATTTCCGTTTTTTGAGAAGTTGATAAAAAAGCCTTCGGGTGCATCGTTTTTAACTTCCTGGATGTACTCAATTTTTCCGTCGTTATAAAATTTAATGCGCACTTCCCCTTGTCCGTTAGGTTTTTCCATGATAAATTCTCCTTTATCGTTGGGTTTGTTACCACAGGAGAAAAGCAGCAATAAGCTGCATGCGCCAATTAATAGCCGGAATGTTTTCATCATTGTATTAATTAAGGTATAAAAATCAAAAGTTATTGAATATGCTAAAGTACTAAAAATAGGCTTGTGAAGTCTTTCGGGCAAAAAAAAACCGCCCTGTTCAGGGCGGTTGGTTGGTAAAGATTTTTTAGTACAGGCTTTTTTCCGTTTTCTTATTGATCGGAGCCATGTAACGGACAGCTATTTCGAGGCCGCCCATGCTTTTGCTGGCAGAAGCCAGTTTCGAAGTGTTGATATCATAGCTTACTCCGAGTAACCAATTGGTTATTTCGAACTGGCAAGTGGCCACGATGGCGTCACCGAAACGATAATGAGCACCCACCGAAAGGGCGGTTTCGCTCATAAAGTTGGTGTACTTGGAGGATTCCTGAAGACGGAAACGGAACAAGCTGCCAGCGAGGATTTCGCGTGCGGGACCCTGAACATACATTGAAGCAGAAGGAACGATAGCCATGTTGGTTCCCGGTATGCCAAACTGAATGTTGGTATGCACGGCATATTTCATATACATTTTTTTCTCGAGCAGATCAGAGAAGGTCTTTTTGGGTTGATTAACGTGGAACAGAGCAATCCCAAGGTTTCCTTTTATCTGGTCGTTTGATGACATATTGGTTGCATTGTTTTTAAATGTCCACAGTGCACCGGCAGAAAAATCAGCAAGTCCGAAATTATCAAAGACCATGGTTTCGTTCGAGGGCAGGGTAGAGTTATACGAATCGGTAGCAAACGGATCGTACTGGCTGTCCCATCTCATGGCGTCTTCGTTGATGCTGCGTTGGGAATAACCTCCCTGAATACCAGCGGTAAGAAAATGATTTTCGCCTGCCTTAACGTGATAAGCAATACTAAGGTTGGCCTGCATTACGCCCATCCTGAGGTCACCGGCCTGGTCAGCAAAAACCTGTAAACCCAGTCCGAGGAAACCTGAATTGGAGGTTTTAAATAAACCACAATCGTATGAAACGGCGTATGTAGTATAGGGTTTGGCAATGCTTCCCCATTGGCTGCGGTAGTTGGCGATAATACGGTGCTCAGCGTTAAAGGCTCCGGTAAGGGCGGGATTGATAATCATGGGGGCGTTGTTGAACTGAGAGAAGTGTACATCCTGTGCATTTACTCCGATCACGGTCATCATACCAATTAAAAATAATGTGCTTATTTTTCTCATACCTGTATGTTTTAGTCTGTATAAAATTCTGTGTGATTAATATAATATGATTATCTGACCAGGGTTATGCTTCCCTTTTCGTCATATATAGTTCCGCTGTTCATTTCAGCATGAACCTGATATACGAAAACGGCACTTTCCAGGTCCTGTGTCTGGTACTTCCCGTCCCATCCATAGGCAGGGTTTTCCGTTTCAAATACCTTTTCACCCCATCTGTCATAAATCACCAGGTGCAGGGTTTTGATACCTGTACCGCGCACAAACAACACATCGTTGCTGTGGTCGCCATTCGGTGAGAAGATATTGGGGATATAGAAACTTTCGGGAACACATTCGCTGGTACCGGCAAGCACATTATATGTTTCGGTAGTTGAGCAATTATTGGCATCGGATACAATAATAGTATAGGTACCAGGTGCAATGGGATCAAGATCTTCTGAGGTCTGGCTGTTATCCCACAGGTATGCATAAGGGGCAGTACCACCGGTTACGGTAAGGTCGATTTTTCCATTGGCTTCATTGATACAGGTTTCATCGGTGGTTAATGCACTGAGCTGTGCCACTTCATTAATGGTAACCTGGATCTGACCTGCATCACCGCATGCTCCGCTGATGGTGTATGTAATAGTATGTGTTCCGGGTCCGGCTGTCAAAGGATTAAAGGTGCCAGCGTTAACATCAGTAATACCGGTTCCCGCCCATACACCGCCGGTTTCGGCTGCTGTTAGGTTGAGTGCAGCATTATTTTCGCACATGGGCGCCACAGCGGTAATCTGTGCATTTGCCTTTGTGGTGGTAAGAATGTATGGCTCGTCAATAAAATTATTCCAGGTACTCGTAGTGACATAGTTGGCTGCTACTGTAGCAGCTCCCATCGACTGCCATTGGGATGATGAGCTGACCCAGTTAGCGGTTCTTTCCCAGCTTCCGTCAGTAACATCGAAATAAACCGCCAGATCGGCAGAGGTACTTCCAGACGTGCGGTTGATCATATGAAACCAGTTGGGGTTGGTGGTGCAAATGGTGCTGTCGATATTGGCACGATCAAAAGCATCAGTTGTTGCATCATAGTTTGCAAACCGAACATTGTACATATTGGCAAATGGAAAGTTAGGTGTGATATTCACCGGGCGGTACCTGACGGTTCCTACGCTCGACCCTGTCGGGAATTCATAGGTGCCTGTGGTTGAAGTCGCCCTGGCTAAACTGCCACCAGTGGTGCTGCTCACAAAGCCAGAAGTGCGGGTAATGGCAGTGGTGGCAGTGTTGTCGACGATCATGGTATGGGCCTCTGTGGCCAGTTCCCTGTCGTTAAGTGCAAGAAGATTGCTTGCATGGGCATCGATTTTCAGCGTTTTAATCCCCGTTCCCGTAAGGAGCAGATCGTAAAAACCGGTTGTCTGTGTTCCTGTAACTTGCTGTGCTGAGCCATTCAGTTCCACACTTCCGGTTCCTGCATTAAACGTGCTGTTATTGATCCAGTCTCCGGCTACATGAAAATCGCCGTTACCCCCGGCCGTATTATTGTTGGTCAGGCTACCCGTAATCGTCACATCACCGAGGTTGTCGATGGATCCAGTGACTCCATTATTACTGGCATCACCGTTTATCTGGACAATAGCACCGGTATTCATATAAACGGTAGCACCGTTATTATAAAACACCTGCGCCTGGGTTACAGATGCTATAAATAGCAATACTATAACAGGCATTAGTTTGTGTAATTTCATTGTCATAAGCGTTTTTTTAGTTTTTTGTTTTGGGCTTTTTTTTCGTTAGGGTTTATTTTATTTGCAACACAGGTTGCTCGAATGTCTTGGTATTGCTGCCACCAACCAGTACAGGGGTGGGTTTGTATAAATAGGATTTTTCTTTGGGCTGTCCGTAGTATTCCGGGTGAATGTATTTTCCGGTATACCTGCCTGTTTTCATAGGCTGGTCGTTTTTAACTTCAGGATTGTTCCTTATATATGGATCATTACGTTCGGAATAAACTGTCCATGAAACTTCTTTGCCGGCTACTCCGCCTGCAATGATGAATTTACCATCCTTAATTTCTTGTTTAACATATATTCCGGGCATCGATGCACCAATAGCTGTCAACTGATATGAGAAGTTGGTATTGATCATTGAAAAATATTCGGGTAGAACAACTGTTGCTTCACCGTTTGCATCAAGTATCATCTTACCTCTGTATAAATTCAGCACTTCATTGGATTCGATGCAAAAATGTTTTAATAATTTATTTTCAGGATCCAGTGGGTTATCAATAACAAAGGATTTTGTTCCGCTAGCGCTAAAATTAACACCAACATCCAGATTACGAACAATACCACCATCATCATAGGAATAAAGCCCATAACTCAATGTGGTGTTTGTGCTTTGTCCGGCTACACCGGTAATGCCCTGACCATAGACTCCTGCGCCTGGATCGGTGGCTGCATAATTCCATCCGGAAACTCCGAAACCCGTATTATAATTTGATTCACCAACTACACCATTAAAGCCCATGCCTCTAACACCATGACCGCCTGTGGTTCTAAGGTTATTTCCGTAAACACCCGCTTCTGCGGTGCCTCCGGCAAGAATTTGACCGCTAACGCCATAAGCTTTACCAGAAGAATTTCCGATGATAGCAGATGTGGGGGCGGGTGATCCACCTATGGTTCCGAAAGTTGAAAGGGTTGTAGCTTGTATGGTAGCATATTGTGCCGTGGCTAAAGTTGAAGAGGCAGAAATTGCGACACCATCAGCTGTATGGCTAGATTTTAATGCTATTGAGGATGCATTGGCACTGGAAATATCCACAGAATTGGTACTATTGATTACGATTGCACGTCCGGATCCGGATCCGCCACAACCATCATATGCTTGCTGAAGAGAAAGACAGGTTAACCCGGTAGCACCCGTTAATCCGGTAGGTCCGGTGATTCCGGCAACACCGGGAGTTCCTGTAAGACCGGTAACTCCTGTTGGGCCGATGGGGCCGGGAACCGTTGAAGGATCACCGGTAACTCCGGTAACACCTATTGATCCGGTGAGTCCGGTTGGACCAGTGGGTCCGGGAACGGTTGAAGTGGCACCGGTAACTCCGGTAACACCTATTGATCCGGTAAGTCCGGTTGGGCCGGTTGGACCGGGAACGGTTGAAGTGGCACCGGTAACTCCCGTAACACCTATTGATCCGGTAAGTCCGGTTGGGCCGGTTGGACCGGGAACGGTTGATGTGGCACCGGTAACTCCGGTAACACCTATTGATCCGGTAAGTCCGGTTGGACCGATGGGTCCGGGAACGGTTGAAGGATCACCGGTAACTCCGGTAACGCCTTGTAATCCTAAAGGACCAACGGGGCCTGCCGGGCCCATAGGTCCCATGGGACCACTACCAAAGGTTTGCCATGCAAAACCGTTCCAGTAAAAGAACATGGTAGAATCATTGTCGAAAACCATAAGGCCTTTTTGAACAATGCTTAAAGAAGGGTTCATGTTTGTACGTTCCACAGAGGTCATTCGGGGAACAAGAATACCTTTATTAGTGGCTTGAAGTTCTAAAATAGCGTTTGCATCAGGTGTATTTGTACCAATACCCACATTCTGTCCCACAGAAATCCCCGCAATAAGGAAGGTGCAAATGAAAGTAAAAAAGCGTAAACTTTTAATTGTCATATATTTAAACTCGTAATTGATTGATTTCGACAAATGAGCGAACAAATATAATGAGTTTAGTTTTCATATTAACAATTTGTTTTGCTTTTTTTTAAAATGTTTTTCACATTGTTATAGGCGCGCGGAGAAGTCACAAGCAAAATTGTATCATAAATGCATAAATAAATGCTGGAAATATATTAACAGAATAGATAAAGTGTTTCTTCGGGGTGACTGCCCGCAAGTCCAACATAAAACACAATTACACAGAGGACCACAGAGAAGGCACAGAGGACCACAGAGGAAATGCTGCTGATTGTCACCCCCTGACTGCCTGTGCGGATGCGTGCGGGAAGTCAGAGGGTGACTAAGCCGAACGTTATGGTTCATGGCAAGGCTTTAGTCACGGGGTGAATGCCCGCAAGGCCCAGATAAAAATGAATTACACAGAGGACCACAGAGAAGGCACAGAGGACCACAGAGAAAATGCTGCTGATTGTCACCCCCTGACTGCCTGTGCGGCTGCGTGCGGGAAGTCAGAGGGTGACTGGGCTGAAAGTTTTATTGTACGGCAAGTGTTTAATCGCCGTGACAACCCAGCCCTGAGCTCCACCCCAATCTTGTTTCTTCTTACTTGTTTCTTTTAACTTTCTTGTGTCTTGTGTCTTGTCTCTTGTCTCTTGTGTCTTTTTTTCATCCGTTAGTCACGGGGTGACTGCCCGCAAGGCCCAGATAAAAATGAATTACACAGAGGACCACAGAGGAAATGCTGCTGATTGTCACCCCCTGACTGCCTGTGCGGATGCGTGCGGGAAGTCAGAGGGTGACTGGGCTGAAAGTTTTATTGTACGGCAAGTGTTTAATCGCCGTGACAACCCAGCCCTGAGCTCCAGCCCAATCTTGTTTCTTCTTACTTGTTTCTTTTAACTTTCTTGTGTCTTGTGTCTTGTGTCTTGTGTCTTGTCTCTTGTGTCTTTTTTTCATCCGTTAGTCACGGGGTGACTGCCCGCAAGGCCACCGCCATAGGCAGTCGCCCCGTGACAACCCACACCCAACTTTCTACTTTTCAACTTTCTACTTTCCAACTTTCTACTTTTCAACTTTTAACTTTCTAACTTTTTTTATCTTCCTTTTGTCTTGTCTCTTTTGTCTTTTGTCTTGCTTTATCTGTAACATTTCCCCCCTTCAATAATATTTTTTCTATTTTTGTAGGATAATTTGATATTATGCTGAATACCGTACTTGCCGGTTTCATATCTGTCAGGCTTCTTGATATAATTGATATCGGGCTGGTAGCGGTTATTTTATATGAGGTGTATCGCCTGGTGAGGGGTACCGTTGCAATTAATATTTTCCTGGGTATTTTGTCGGTGTATATTTTCTGGAAGGTTGTAACGGCCCTTGAAATGGAGCTCCTTTCGGAAATCATCGGGCAGTTTGTAAGTGTGGGTGTCATTGCGCTGATTGTTGTTTTCCAAAAGGAAATACGCCAGTTTCTGCTGCTGCTCGGCACTCCCCGCTTTCTTAAAGAGCGGTCAAGATGGTACACGATGTTTAAAAACCAGGTCAGAACCCAGGTTCCGCTGTCGGTGGAGCCCATCATCAAAGCCTGCATCCAGATGTCGGCCCAGTCAACCGGTGCGTTAATCGTAATTACCCGGCGCAGCGAATTAAGCGAGTATGTTAACACAGGTGAAACCATTGATTCCAAGATATCCGATTCCCTGATTACCAATATTTTTTTTAAGAACAGTCCCTTGCATGACGGTGCAATTATTATTTCGCGCAACCGCATCCAGGCAGCCCGTTGTATCTTACCTATAACGCGGAGCGAAAGTTTTCCGGTCACCTTCGGTCTTCGCCATCGCGCGGCTGTGGGGATATCGGAACAAACCGATGCGATTGCTGTAGTTGTTTCTGAACAAACGGGTGATATCGCTTATGCTAAAGATGGTACACTGTATAAAAAAATTAAGCCGGAAGCATTGCAAATATTTCTTGATGCCGAGTTTAATTGATGATGATGAACAACCATGATTCGGAAGGAGCCTGGCTTGTGACTGATATGGCCTTCCCAATTCCCCACGTCATATGAAAAAGATCCTCTTTTCCCTTATTATTATTGTGTTTACGTTGGCCGCCTGTAACAGGGATCCTCATTTTTTGACCAACAGCGATTATCGTGCGGCGGTGTCAGCACAATTTGAAAAACAAAAAGCCCTTGCGGTAAACCGCGACACTGCATTGTTTTCAGTATTTAAACAGGAATTAAGCCTGCAGGAAGAGGAAGCGCTGAAGTTCCTTTATGCCTACATGCCCCTGAGCGATCTTGCTGATTACGATGGTGATTTCTTTTTAAAGAATGTGCGCTGTACTTTCGCGGCAAAAGATACCTTCAGCTGGGGTAAAGAAATTCCTGAGGAAATTTTCCGTCATTTTGTTCTTCCCGTAAGGATAAATAACGAAAACATGGATACCGCCCGCATGGTGTTTTTCGATCAGCTGAAAGACCGTGTGAAGGGTCTCGGGATGAAAGATGCCATACTGGAAGTGAATCACTGGTGTCATGAAAATGTATCCTACAAATCTACAGATTCGCGCACTTCATCACCCTTAGCCACGGTTCAAACGGCTTACGGACGGTGCGGTGAAGAATCTACCCTGACGGTAGCTGCAATGCGCTCTGTGGGTATCCCTGCCCGCCAGTGTTACACACCGCGCTGGGCGCACACCGATGATAACCACGCCTGGGTTGAAGTCTGGGCCGACGGGAAGTGGTATTTTCTGGGAGCCTGCGAGCCTGAATACGATCTCAACCTGGCCTGGTTCACGGGTCCGGCTTACAGGGCTATGATTGTTGGGACCAACGTTTATGGCGATTATCGCGGTCCGGAGGAAGTATTGTTTAAAAATGAGTATTATACACGTATAAACCTCATCTCGAATTACGCGCCCGTTAAGACGTTTCATGTGAAGGTACGCGACGCAAAAGGGGCCGCGTGCGACAGCGCTGAAGTTGAATTCTGCTTATATAATTATGCTGAATTTTTCCCTGTGGCACGCAAATTCACCGATGCAAATGGGCTGACCCAGCTGAACACAGGGCTGGGCGATATGCTGGTATGGGCGAGTAACGGAAAGGATTTCGGATTCGAAAAAGTGACCGTCGAAAAAACGGATACGGTAACTATTGTGCTGAATAAATCACAGGATCAATTGTCGTACATCGAAATGGATCTTGTTCCGCCCGTTGAGCGACCGGTTGCAGCGAACGATGCGCCGGAAAAACAGGAACGGAATCAAAAAATGCTGAAGCGTGAGGATAGCATCCGCAACGCTTACATCGCGGGCTTTGCAGATTCTTTATCTGCCATCAGGCTTGCTGATGAACATCGGTTTAACCGTGATTCGGTATGGGATGTAATGAACAGGAGCGAGGGAAACTGGAAAGTGATCGCAGCATTTCTCTCATCCGTACCAAAGGAAACCCATGATCTTGCCCTGCCATTTCTTTATGCCATAGCTGAGAAGGACCTCAGGGATTGTCCTTTGGATGTTCTGCATGAACATCTGCAATCAGGTTCAAAATTTTTGACGACGCCTTCTACGGTAGCGAAGAATATTTTTATCCAATATGTAATGAACCCCAGGATTGCCCAGGAACATCTCAGGGTGTTCCGTTCACCTGTTGCGAAAGTGCTGGGAAGCGAATGGGGGAAATCGCACGATGTTAAAGCCGTGATCAAATGGATCAATGAAAATATAACAATTAATAAGGTAGCTAATTATTATAATGTACCGGCGAGCCCGGCAGGCACTTTGGCGTTGAGGGTGGCCGATAAGCATTCGCGCGATATCCTGTTTGTGGCCATTTGCCGCACTTATCATTACCCGGCCCGTATCGAGCCTTCCACGCGCAAACCGCAATATTACGCTGAGGGGGATTGGGTTGACGTGAATTTCGAAAAGCCCGAAAAGGTCAATCCTGCCAAAGGAATTATACATATAGTTAATGGGTCGAAAGATAAAAGCTTCAACCCGGTTTATTATGTCCATTACACCCTGGCCATTTTCAAAGAGGGTAAATACAAAACACTGGATTATGAAGGTGCTCCTGAAGTGGCTGATTTGCCCGCTACCCTTGAGCTCGAAGCAGGTCATTACCTGATGGTCACCGGAAGCCGCCGTGCAGATGGCAGCGTTATGGCCGGTTTGCAGTTCTTCGATCTTCCCGCAAAGGGCGAAAAAGAAGTGGTGGTGCGCTTGCGCGATAATCCGGTACAGCAAACGGTTTTGGGAACCCTGGAACCCGGACTCTCGGTTGTGACATTTAAAAATGAAGCGCTGAAGATGTCGCTGATGCCGGGGACTTCAAAAGCTAAAATCGTACTGTGGATCGACCCTGACAAAGAGCCCACCAAACACGTGATTGCCGAGATTCTGCAATTGAAACAGAGCTATGATAAAAACGGCAGTCCATTATTATTGGTGTTGACCGATAAAACAGCCGCTTCATTTTCTGCAGACAAATATAAGGGAATGCCCGAAAATACTGGCTTTGGTGTGGATAAAGGGGCTGTGGCCATGAAAAAACTTGAAGCCGCGGTTAAAAAGAATGTATCCTCTGATCTTCCTGTAATAGCTGTAATTACTGCAAAGGGAGAGATTATTTATTTAAGTTCAGGATACAGTATCGGTACAGGGGAACGATTGCTGAAAGTGGTGAATGCGCTGTAATGCCCGATAATTGTGGGGTATAAAATATAAGATTGCAGATGAGAGGGATTAAACGAATTTTAAAAGAGTATCCGCGCCTGGTAGAGAATTTTTTTTCGCTCTCGGCCCTGAATGCTATTTCGTTCCTGGTTCCCCTGATTACAATTCCCTATCTCACGAGGATACTGGGTCCGGAGAAATTCGGACTGGTTTCGTTTGGACTGGTGGTAATGCAGTATTTTATTATTTTCACGAGTTTTGGATTCGCATTTTCGGCTACCCAGCAAATCTCGATTCATCGCGATAATAAACAGAAAGTCACGGATATTTTTTCGGCGGTCATCGCTTTTAAGCTGATCCTTACCGTCGTCTGTGCCCTGATCATGCTGGTGCTGATTTTAACCGTTGACCAGTTCTCAAAGGATTACCTGGTATTTGTTTTTTCGTTCGGGATTGTCATCGGGGACGCCCTGTTGCCGGTCTGGCTTTTTCAGGGTATGGAGAAAATGCGGTTCATAACCTTGGTGAATTTTGTGTCGAAACTGTTGTTTACGCTGCTGATTTTCGTTTTTGTACGCAAGGAAAGCGATTACCTGATCGTACCTTTATTTAATACAGCCGGGTATTTGTCGGCCGGACTGATCAGTTTTTTCATTGCTTATTTCGTATTCGATTTAAAAGTAAGATTCCCCAAAGTCCGTGTGATGATGGAGCAGGTAAAGGAATCGTGGGCCATTTTTGTATCCACCCTGGGCATCAACCTCTATCGCAGTGCCAACACGCTTTTGCTGGGATTGCTTACCCAAAATTACACCCTGGTCGGATATTATTCATCGGCCGAAAAAGTAATTAAGGGAATACAATCGCTGGTATCACCGGTCTCGGATGCATTGTTTCCGCATCTGAGCAGAAGGTTCGAAAATAAGGCCGGTAAATCTGGACTGCAGTTAATGACCCGTCTCGGGAAGTATTACTTTGCCGGACTGTTTGTGATGTCGCTGTTGTTGCTGATTTTCGCCAAACCCCTTATTTTACTGGTATTGGGTGATAAATTCGCCGAGTCCATAATGGATGCGCGCATCATGAGTTTTGTGGTTTTATTTGGAGGGATGAATTATTTTATGGGCATACTTGGATTGGTGAATATGGGGCACAAAAGGCAGTTCATGATTTTTGTATTGATTACAGGAGTCATCAGTTTTGCCAGCCTCTTTGTGTTTATTCCTTTCTTTGGTGATGAAGGCGCTTCAGCGGTGATGCTGCTGAGCGAGGCCTTCCTGTTTTTTATGTTGTTGTTTTTTATGATGAAACTGGGGAGGAAAGCGAATGGCTGAAATGCTTCGATCTGTAAAAGATAATCCTTTGGTGAGCATTGTGGTGCTGAATTGGAACGGTGCCGGTGATACCATTGAATGTTTGAAGAGCCTTGCCGCTATTGATTATCCTAACTTCCGGGTCGTGCTGGTGGATAACGCTTCCACCGATAATTCGCTGGAGGTGATCAGGCAGTTTGTTGAAAAGCCAGATTTGACTAAGGGTGCACGTCATTACCGGCTGAGCACAAATAAAAAGGTGAGCGCTGGAAACATTGAGTTGAAGCTGATTGTTAATCCGGAAAACGTGGGATTTGCCAAAGGAAACAACATTGGTATCCGTGAAGCCCATGCATTCAGAAGCGATTATGTTTTGCTGCTGAATAACGATACCGAAGTAACCCCGGATTTTCTGACCATCATGATGCGCTTTGCGCTTCAGTATCCTGAATTTTCGGTACTATGCCCGCAGATACGCTATTACAACAGGGGAGAACTCATCTGGAATTGCGGCGGTAAACTGACCAGCTGGGGCGCCAAAAAATATTTCTATGGCGATCAGCTGCCATCGACCATCAAAGAAACTGAGAAAAAAGAATCCGGGTTTGTCACAGGCTGCGCGCTTCTTGCGTCGGTTGCACATTTTAGCAAATATGGTTTGTTAAGCGAAGATTTCTTTTTCGGTGAAGAGGATTATGAATATTCCCTCCGCATGCAGGCTTATGAAATAAGGATGGCATGTGTACTTAATGCAGTGATTTACCACAAGGTCAGTTCGTCCTCCTCCCGGGCTTCTTCAGAAGCAATGGGCCGGATATTCATTCATTATCTGAATCGTTTTATCAACCTGCGCCGTTTCACCAAAGCGTGGCGCTGGCAGCTATGGCGTTTCAATTTTATGATTTATATTGTGGTGATGATGTTGATCCGTTATCACACAGGTCTGGCACGTACATGGAGGTTTTCGCGATTGTTAATGAAAGAATCATCGCGGTTGAAATCAGTAAATAAAGCTACTTTTGAAACCTATTTCTCGTACGATTTTTCGGGGAAACCCAAATAAATTATGAAGTTCAACCGGATATTTACAGTACAAAATATTCACTTGTTTTTTGCCTGCGCGTTGCTGGCCTTCATGCCCTTTGCCGTGAACCTGATGTCGTACATCATGCTGTTGTGGGGTGTTTCCGGACTATTTTTATTTTTCAAAAACCGCACGGAATATCGCTTTTCGTTCCGCCACCCCGGAATCATCACCATGTTGGGATTTTATCTGATGGTGGTGATTGGCGTGTTTTATTCTTCTGATACTCAGGCAGCGTTATTTGATGTGCAGGTAAAACTTTCGTTGCTCATTGTTCCCTGGCCTATGATGCTGCTGGCGCCCCTGTATAAGAAGTACAAAGGCTTGTTGCTGAAGGTTTTTGTTTTTGCCAATATTGCTGCCGGACTGGTATGTATGTGCGTGGCGCTGTATCACTCAATACAAATTGGCGGAGGAGGATGGACGTTTAACCCGGTAGTGCCGGGGATCTACGAAGATGTGAATACCTCGCCGTCAACCTATTTTTCGTATACAAACTTTTCACTGTTCAAGCACCCGGCCTATTTTTCGATGTACCTGGTGTTGTGTGTTTTTGTTGTACTATACCTGATGAACAGGGGAATATTGCTGGTTAAGAAAAAACTGACCTCCCATATTTTATATACATTATGCCTGTTGCCTTTACTGGCAACCATTTTTTTTCTGCAATCCAAAGCCGGTTATTTCAGTTTGTTTTTTCTGTTGACACTGGCGGCTGTCGGGTATCTTGTAACAAAACGTAAAGTGCTGATCGGCGTATTACTGGTCGTTTTAATTATTGCCATGGGGACCATCTGGGTTAAAACCAACAGCCGCTTCTATTACATACGCACGGCCATGATGCAATCCGATGAATTCATTAAAGCAATGAAGGAACGGAATTACCAGCTGATGATCGATCGTTACGGTATCGACCGTATTCCTTTGTGGCTGGTTACGGAAGAGGCCATAGGGGAACACTTTTGGACGGGATGCGGAAGCGGGGATGTGCATATGGTACTCAATCAGAAATTTGTTCAGTACAAAATTCAAAGTTTTATCGACTACAAGTATAATGCGCACAACCAGTTTCTGGAGACCTGGCTGGCCCAGGGACTGATCGGGTTTTTGCTGATGCTTATCTGGCTGCTTTACCCTTTGTTTGATAAAAACCAATATATCTCCGATCGCGCACTCAGTCTCGTTTTTGCGGGGCTGGTCATTGTGAATTTCTTTTTCGAATCGATGCTGAATGCCTTCAGCGGCGTGATATTTATAGCGTTTTTCTATGTGTTTTTTGCCGTGCTGGGGATGGACACTCCTGAGCGAATTCCGGACGACATTACAAAATTAACTGCGGAATGATGAAGTGGTTGTTATATATGGCGTTGTTTTCGGAGGTCATGCTTATGCTGTGGTACGACCGGCGCGTGTATGGAAATTATTTTTCGCCATTGACCATTTTATCGGTACCGCTGCTGATTATTCTTGGACTGGCTCTGGCGCTGGCGGAAACTGCGGGTTTCAGGCCTGTGAGTTATGAAGTGATCATGCTTTATATCTTTGGATTTCCGGTCTTTTGGATGGGGAGTCTGTTCTGGAGTGTTGTGGTGCCGCAGAAAAAGCTGGCTGCTATGGCCGAAGCGTTTAAAACCCCCTTGCCGGCATCTGAGATCCCGTTTAAGCAAATTGTGCTGGTGCTTTCATGGTTTGTAATTGTTGCGATGGGTTTTTCTTTTGGTCGCACCTTCATGAAATACGGAAGTATCGGCGCTATCGGAAGCGATCAGTTTGCCTATGATTATTCAGGTTCGGGGGTTTTCGGGCACATTCTGGTGCTGGGAATTATCCTGGTCATTTACCTTATTGGGATTGTGCGGAAAGGTGATTATCTGTTGCTGCTCACCACAACTATTCTGATTGTCCTGATATTGTTGCAACAGGTTAAAACATGGTTGTATATCCCGCTCATCGGCGGATTCCTGTTACGGTATTACAACATCCGTAAAACGAAGATCAATCCGGGGAAGTCTGTTTTACTGGGTATTGCCGTGGTAGTATTGTTTTTCCTGTCGTACTATTTTGCCGTAGGCATTCAGGAAGGGGATTTTGTGCGAAAGAATTATAATATTTTCCGGCATTTTCTGGGGTATGTTTTTGCCGGGGTGCTGGGCTTCGGGGAGCATATGCATCAATCGCTTCCGGTGGGTGATATTCCGCAATTGCTGGTGATGCCTTTTATTAATATCTACCGCCTGGTTACCGGACAGGAAATAACCGGGGTGGTGAGCAGTTACCACGTATTGATTGATGTTAAAAATGTGGTGGATGTTAATGTGAAAACATTTTTCGGTACAGTATATATATATGGTGGCACTGTGTGGGGATTGATTTACATTTTTTTCCTCGGCATGCTGCTGTATCTGAACTGGGTAATGGCGGCTGTTTCGCGCAATTACTGGTTTATAGTACTCTATGCACTGGTTGCTTCACCTTTGTTTCTGGGCTGGTTTGATTTTTATTATAACCAGCTAACGATGGTTGAACTACCCGTGATGGTGGTCATTATATTATTCCTTACCCAATTTAAACCCTCCCGATGAAAATCCTGATCGCAGCCAATCCTGATAGCACACACACCCGCAAATGGGTGCAGGCATTGCATGCGCGCGGGACCGAAGTGGTGCTGTTTTCTTTAACGCAATTCGATGTTTCATTTTACGAAGGAATGGACGGGGTGCGGTGGTATTGCATGAAGGATGCTTCCTCGCTTGCAAAGCGCGAGAGCAAGTTCAGGAAATTATCGTATCTGTCGTCGGTGGGTAAATTAAAAAAGATACTGAAGCAAGAACAACCGGAGATCCTGCATGCACATTATGCCTCGAGTTATGGATTTATAGCGGCATTGAGCGGATTTCACCCGCTGATTGTATCTGTGTGGGGAAGCGATATTTTTGAATTTCCGCGGGGCTCCATGATTGCCCGCCGCATGATCCGTTATACCCTGAAGAAGGCTGACACGATTTTATCGACCAGCAAAGTGATGGCTGAAGAAGCACGAAAATATACCTCTAAACCGATTCAGATCACACCTTTTGGAATCAATACCAAGGTGTTTGAAAATAACGAAGCACGCTTATTCTTTTCAAGGGAAGACCTTATCATCGGAACCATTAAAACTCTGGAACCCGTGTACGGACAGGAAACGCTGTTGCGTTCGTTTGCTCAGTTGAAAAACAATTTCCCTGCGTTATCACTGAAACTCCTGATTGTAGGCGATGGCAGCTTGCGCAAGTCCCTGGAGGCGCTGGCCAATGAACTTGGAATATTCCATGATACATTGTTTACCGGTTTTGTTGACCACACGCACATCGTTGATTATTTCAGTAGTATTGATATTTTTGTAGTGCCTTCTTTACAGGAAAGCTTTGGTGTTGCTGCCCTGGAGGCATCAGCCTGCCGGTTGCCGGTGGTGGCCAGCAGGGTGGGAGGCTTACCCGAAGTGGTACAGGAAGGCGTCACGGGGTTACTGACAGAACCTGGAAATGCAGATAGTCTGACAGAAGCCCTGGGTAAACTTGTTGAAAACGCTCCACTCAGGAAGTCCATGGGCGTTAAGGGAAGGCTTTTTGTGAAAGCCGTGTATGAATGGGATTTGTGTGTAGAAGGCATGTTCATGGTTTATCGTGGACTGATGAAAAAATAACATTAATGACTGTAGAGAAACTTCCATATGTATCGGTAATACTGCCCTGCAGAAATGAAGAACCATTTCTGGCAGCATGTCTCGACTCGATTATTGCCAATGATTATCCGAAAGACCGGATGGAGATTATTCTGGTTGACGGGTTGAGCAGCGATCAAACGCTGGCCATTGCAGAATCGCGCAAAGCCAATAGGGAAGGGGTTTCGCTTTCCATTATTCAGAATCCAAAGAAAATATTTCCCTGCGCCGTGAATCTGGGGATAAAACAAGCCCTGGGCGATTACATTATGATTATCGGAGCCCATGCGGTGTACGATAAATTGTATCTGCCGGCCATCATTGAAACGGCAATGCGCACGGGTGCCGAAAACACCGGCGGGGTGCTGATTACCGAAGGATTAAACCAATCCCTGGTGGGAAAGGCTATTACACAGGTATTGTCAAGTCCGTTTGGCGTGGGCAATTCTACATTCCGCACGGGAAGCGATATAGAGACGGAGGTGGATACTGTTTTTGGCGGCTGTTATCAGAAAAGTGTATTTGAAAAAATCGGACTCTTCAACGAGAATCTGGTAAGCACTTCTGATATGGATTTCAATACCCGCCTGCAAAAAACCGGGGGAAAGATCGTACTGACACCGGCTGCAAAAACGCATTATTTCACCCGTACTGATTTTAAAAAGTTTGTGCGGAATAATTTCCGCAACGGATTCTGGTCCTTGTATCCCTTGCGTTTCCTGAACTATCTGCCCGTCAGGTTCAGGCACCTGATTCCGTTGTTCTTTTTCAGCGGATTGCTGCTGGGTGGGATATTGAGTTGCCTTATTCCTTATTTGTGGATTGCTTTCATAGCTTGTATGGCCCTTTACTTTTGTGTAGCCGTGGCGGCCTCGTTGAAATTTGTCCGTTCTAATATCCTCAACCTCTTTCTGATGCCATTTCTGTTTTTTATGCTACACGCTACGTATGGGTTGGGATCGTTGGTGGGATTGACCCGGGCTGTAACAGGGCGAACTATACGATGATTTTTTAACCAGGTGGGATAAGAAGTCGTAAAAAATTGTATATTTGAACATTGAAGGAATAAATCAAAAAGAATCATGGACAGGCAACCACAATTTATAGACAGGATTATTGAACTGGTCAGCCCGGAAAAAATCATTCTTTTCGGTTCCAGGGCAAGGGGCAACGCTACCGAAATGAGTGATTACGATTTATTGATCTTGAAAAAAGATTTAATAAGCAATAGAATGACAGCCCAAATGCTTTATAAGGAATTGCTGCCGTTCAGAGTTGCCGTTGATTTGATTGTGGATACTCCCGAAAATTATGATAAGTATAAAAGTGAGAAATCATTTATTTATTATCAGATAAATAAATCCGGTATCGTAATTTATGAAAAGAAAAGAAACAGCGCTGCTGTGGATCAAAAGGGCTGAAAGTAATCTCGCACGGGCAAGTGCTGGAAAAACAGACGAGAGAATTCTGTTCGAAGATCTTTGCTTTGATTGCCAGCAGGCGGTGGAGAAATCACTTAAAGCATTGCTGGTGCTGCATAATCGGGAGGCTGTAATCACTCATTCCATTGGACTTTTATTGAGTAATGTGTCCGATCTTGATATTGAAATTCCGGAGTTTATTAATGCTTCTGTTATATTGACTGACTATGCTGTTCAGACGCGGTATCCCGGTTTTTATGAACCCGTTACAAACGAGGAGTACCAAAATGCACTACAAGTAGCCACGCCTGTTGTGGAGTGGATTACGAAAATTATTCAAAATAGCTAAGCACTAAACCTTTTCCCCTTACCTGACAGTGCCTTTTAAATAGAGTCATTCGGTTGAAGTCATACCTTACAAAAGTGCAACTTTTGTATCTTTGCGGTATGAAACGCATTTTTGATATCCTGTTCAGCTTCCATTTGCTGCTGTTTTTGTTTCCGTTTTTACTGATCGTGGCCCTGTTTATTAAGTTCTATGATTGGGGTCCTGTTTTTTACAAAGCCCCGCGGGTGGGCAAAAACGGAAAAGTATTTAAAATGTATAAGTTCAGATCGATGGTGATGAATGCCGATAAAATCGGACCGTCATCCACCACAAAGACCGACCCGCGCATCACACCCATGGGCAGGTTTTTGCGCAAGACAAAACTGGACGAAATCCCACAATTCATCAATGTACTTATTGGAAATATGAGCATTGTTGGTCCGCGCCCCGATGTTAAACAATTCACCGATATGTTTACCCCGGAAGAGCAGGCTATTCTTAGTGTTAAGCCGGGTATCACGGATTACGCCTCCATCTGGAATTCGGATGAAGCCAAAATTCTTGAAGGGGCAGAAGATCCTGACAAAGCCTATATGGAGCTGATCTGGCCCGAGAAAAAAAGGCTGCAGCTTAAATATGTAAAGGAGCATTCCTTTCGCGCCGACATTAGAATAATTATCCTAACTTTGCGTGCGATTTTAAAATAAGTTCTAATCATACTAATTTACTACTAATTAATGACTTATTCCAAGGAATTTCTCCATGGACTGTACACCATGATGCTCCGTATCCGCACTTGCGAGGAGAGTCTGGTAGAGCCCATTCTGAAAGGTGAAATAAAAACTCCCTGTCATTTAACCTCAGGCCAGGAAGCCATTGCCACCGGCTTGTGCGCGGCATTGAGCCACGAGGATCATATTTTCGGGAATCACCGGTCACACGGACATTATCTTGCCAAAGGCGGTTCCATGAAAGAAATGGTGGCCGAGATTTATGGGAAGGAAACCGGCTGCTCAGGCGGCCGTGGCGGTTCCATGCACCTGATTTCCCCTGAAAATGGGGTGATGGGCATTGTGCCCATTGTTTCAGGTACCATCTCGTTGGCGCTGGGATCCGCACTGGCATCTTCTATCCGTAAGGACGGGAATGTAACCGTGAGTTTCTTTGGTGATGGCGCAACGGGCGAAGGTGTGTTGTTTGAATCGCTGAATTTTGCTTCGCTGAAGAAACTGCCCCTCATATTTGCCTGCGAGAATAATTTATATTCAACCCATTTACCTATCAGCGAGATCCGCAGTAATCCTGACATTCATAAGATAGCCGAACCCTTTGGTATTAAATCTTACCGCTTGGATGGAAACAATGTGCTCGACGTTTACGAAAAGGCCAAAGAAGCCGTTGAATGGTGCAGGAGCGGGAATGGCCCGGTATTCATGGAGTTCCTGACTTACCGCTTTCGCGGACATGTGGGGCCTGATGATAATGTCCAGGGCAGTCACATCGATATCCGCCCGATACAGGAAGTGGAAGAATGGTTAAAACGCGACCCCATCCTGCTTTTCGAAAAGCGATTAATGGATGAAGGCCTGTTTTTACAGGAAGAGAAAGAACGGATACTGCAGCAAGTGACCAAAGAAGTCGCTGATGCCCATCAGTTTTCCAATGAAAGTGATAAACCCAATAAGGAGGAGCTTTACCGTTATGTCTTTAAATAGCAGAAAACTAAATTTCGGACTGGCCATTAACGAAGCCCTCAGGCAGATGATGCAGGCGGATCCTACGGTGTTCCTGATCGGACAGGGAGTGAAAAGTCCCTGGTACGTAGGCAATACCTGTAACGGACTGGTGGCTGAATTCGGCGAAGAACGTGTGATTGATACCCCGGTCTCTGAAAATGCCATGACCGGTGCCGCAGTCGGGGCCGCCATTTCAGGAATGAAAGCCATTGTGGTGCATCCCCGCGTTGATTTTGTTCTTTACGCATTTGACCCCATCATCAACCAGGCGGCCAACTGGCATTATATGAATGGCGGAAAATCGAATGTTCCCGTAGTGTTCTGGCTCATCGTGAACCGGGGCGGCGAGCAGGCGGCGCAGCATTCACAGGCCTTACATTCACTCTTTGCCCATATTCCCGGGTTAAAAGTTGTGGCTCCTTCCACGCCTTACGATGCTAAGGGTCTGATGGTTTCTGCCATCAAAGACGGAAACCCCGTAGTATTTATTGATGACCGCTGGCTGTACCGTACACAGGATGATGTTCCTTCTGAGATGTATGAAATTCCTATCGGAAAAGCGGTGTTGCGCAACGAAGGAAAAGATGTTACGCTGGTTTCGTTTTCATACATGGCCCTTGAATCTGCGAAAGCAGTGGAAGAATTACAAAAAGAAGGTGTAAGTGTTGATTTTATTGACCTTCGCACCATCAAGCCGCTTGATGAAGAAATGATTCTCACTTCCGTGAAAAAAACCGGAAAGCTCGTAATCGCCGATGGCTCCTGGAAAACAGGCAGTCTGGCCGCAGAAATTTCTGCCATGGTTTGCGAAAAAGCATTTACCAGTCTGAAGGCCCCGGTGCAGCGCGTATGTCTGCCCGACTGTCCGGCCCCGGCCTCTGCAAGCCTTGAATCTGAATATTACCCAACAAAAGATAACATTATCAGTGCTGTAAAAGCCATACTATAATTCACGACAATGGAACAAAGAAAAGTGAGGTTTGTAGAGCCTGCCAAACTCTACCGCATGATTAAGGAAGAGCTGGATGCAGCTTATTTTGAAGTGATGTCAAAAGGTGACCTGATTGACCGTCACCAGTTAAAATCGTTTGAAGAAAACCTGGCTAAATTCACCGGGACAAAATATGCCATTGGTACCAACAGCGGATACGATGCATTGCATCTTTCGTTGCGTGCTGCAGGCATTGGTGCAGGCGACGAAGTGATTGTACCCGCCCATACTTTTGTGGCCAGCTGCTCAGCCATCGTAAATGTAGGTGCAACGCCCGTGCTTGTGGATGTTACAAAGGATTTTAATATCGATGTAGATAAAATCGAAGAAGTGATAACACCCCGCACCAAAGGTATTATGCCGGTGCATTTGAGTGGCTGGATGGCTGATATGCCGCGGGTGATGGAAATTGCCAATGCGCACCATCTGCACGTCGTTGAAGATGCCTGTCAGAGCCTTGGCTCCACCATCAACGGCAAGGGTGCCGGATCGTGGGGATTAACGGGCTGTTTCAGCTTTTATCCTTTCAAAATATTAGGTGGCTATGGTGATGGTGGCGCTATTACCACCAACAGCGAAGAAGTTGCCATGTATGCCCGCCGTATGCGCTTTAACGGTGAAGACCGCGAAACAGGCGAATATTACGGACATGGTTTTACCTGTTTGCTCGACAACCTGCAGGCTGCCTTTCTCGACATTAAGTTGCGCTATATGCCCGAGTGGATTGTCCGCAGAAAATACATCGCCAATAAATACCGCGAAGCGCTGCAGGATCTGCCCGATCTGATGCTTCCGCATTATGATAAAGCCGGATTCGATCACGTTTATCAGAACTACACCCTGCGTTCGAAGCAGGGCAGCGCATTTTCCGATTTCCTCAAAGCCAATGGGGTAGAGGTGCTCACACAATTCCGTAAGCCCTATTACAAGCATGAAGCATTAAAGCTCACCGATCGCGGTTTCCCGGAAACAGAAGCCCTGAGCCGCGAAGTGTGCTCGCTACCTATGAATGTTGAGATCGAAGAAGAAGAGATTGATTATGTAATTGCCGTGGTGAGGTCATTTTATAATAAATAAATTCCATGAAGCCCCTTTCCTATATTACCGAAACCTTTACTGAATCGGTCATCCGTGAGATGACCCGTGTGAGTGATGCCATGGGCGGATTAAATTTGTCGCAGGGCTTTCCCGATTTTGACAGTCCCGAAGAAATTAAGCTGGCCGCTATCCGCGCCATAAAATCGAATCTGAACCAATATCCTGTTACCTTCGGGGAACCTGAATTACGCGAGGCTATCAGTAAAAAAGCATTGTGGTTTAATGGCATCAAAACCAATCCGGATGATGGCATTACCGTGACCTGCGGGGCGACCGAAGCCATGATTGCCACACTCAAGGCCATCATTAATCCGGGAGATGAAGTGGTGATTTTTCAACCCTTTTACGAAAACTACGGACCCGATACCATTCTTTCCGGCGCCACACCACGGTTTGTGAAGCTTCACGCCCCCGACTGGCACATTGATTATGATGAACTGGCCGCAGCCTTTAATAATAAAACCAAGGCGATTGTCATCAATACGCCGAATAACCCAACGGGTAAGGTTTTTTCAAAAGCTGATATGGAAGCCATAGCGGCTTTGTGCATTAAATGGGATGTGTATGCATTAACCGATGAGATCTATGAACATATTCTATATGATGATCTGCAGCATATTTCCCTGGCATCCCTTCCGGGGATGGAAGATCGCACCGTGACCATCAACTCGGCATCCAAAACATATTCAGTGACCGGCTGGCGTGTGGGTTGGGCCATCGCATCACCTGCGCTCACAGCGCGTATCCGTAAGGTACACGATTTTTTCACTGTGGGTGCACCCACACCGTTGCAACATGCCACCGCCTTTGCGCTGGGTTTTGATCAGTCGTATTACCAGGAATTACGAAACAAGTACAGTGCTTCGCGCAAGCACATTCTGGAAACCCTCACCATGGCCGGTTTTAAACCCATTGTTCCCAAAGGTGCGTATTACGTTATTTCGGATGTGACCGATCTTTTCGAAAAATTCAAGGCCGTAGATGATCTGGATTTCAGTATCAAGCTGATCGAAAAGACGCGGGTGGCAACGGTTCCTGGCTATTCGTTCTATGCCGAAAAAGGATTGGTGACCAAAACGGTACGTTTTGCTTTCTGTAAAAGACAGGAAACACTTGATGCTGTAAGGGAACTCTTTGCTAAAAACCTTTAGGCTTTAGCAGAAGATTTCTTTTGTTTTTCCCTTTTTACATAGAGGAACATTACTTCAAATACTGCAGAAATGGCCAATCCTATAAACAGGTAGGCAATAATATTGATGAGCAATGAACTGCTCAGCGCCCTGACGGGTATCGAAGAAGCATTTTCTTCAATGATATAGATGTTGCGATAAGCGAGGTTTTCGTATTCTGCTTTCTGAAGTTCAGCCAGCAGGATGCGGGTTTCTTCAGTAACCCCGGTAAACTGTTGCATACTGGCAACAGAAACATTTTGCAATTTGTTCAGACTGTCGAGGAGTTGCAGGCGTTGTTTGTTGCGTGCAATGATTTCATTCCGCTGATCCGTTTTCAGGGCAATAACCTGGTGGATGTATTCATTTTGGTTGAGATACGTGGTTAAACCCTTATTCACGCTATCAATTTTTGTGGCATCTCCAATGCTGTAATCAATGCGGATGGCGTTCAGCTTGGCTTTGGTGGTGTCGGCAAAGATTTGTCCAATGCCTGAAACATTCTCAGGCGAAGTTTGCATTTTTATTGCCAGCCCTTTGCTGTCGCCGTTTTCAACGTAAAGTTGCAACGCATTCACCAGCTTGGCCACGATGTCGTTATCGATATAACTGGTACACATCACCAGTTTTACCTTATGCGAACTTTGCTGATTGTAATGGGAGCGGATGCCATAGAAACTGCCAATGGCAAGGAATGCCAGCAGGACGATAAAATACTTTCTCAAAAAACTGATCAGGTTCATCACGATTCCTAATAAGCCTTGTTCTTCTTTTGACGTTTCCATTTTCATCGTTTTACAGATAAGTCTTTAAATAGTTTCTTCGTGTCTGGTGGCGATTTTTATCTTTCCTTAAAACCTTAAACTAAGGGTCAGTCCGGTACCTGAAAAGCTGTTACCCACTGCTATGGGGCGTTGCACAGAGGGTTCCAGGCGCATGCTCAGGTCATCCGACACATCAAAATCATACAAATGCGCGTCCACCGTGGCATCCACGATGTTCAGCAAATAGATTAATCCCGTAGCGATATAAGAAATTTCAACATTGCGGTGGTGATATTCCTTCATTTCCGTGATTGTATTATCGGTTTCATTAGGGAAATAATCGATAGCACCGGCAATTGCATTTCTGGCACGGTAGGTTTCTTTGTATTTCCGGTACATAGCGGTTTCCGTCCAGATGAAATAGGTGCACACACCCAGACCAACGTAAACGATCGGAAGTTTCCAATATTTTTTGTTGTAAATCTGACCGAGGCCGGGGAGGACTGCCGACATACCAGCAGCAATATTTGGACTATGGGCTACGAGGGTGTCCTTTTCTTTTTCCTCCTTAGGTTTCTTTTCTTCTTTCGGAGGTTTTGTTTTATCTGCCGTTGGGATTACAGCATCTTCCCGTGTTTTAACGTTGGTGTAGATGCTGTCGTTTTCGAAACCGCCCTTGCCTTTGATGCCCTGATTTACTGCGGGGACTGTGTCAGAAGGGATGCTGTCGTTTACCTGGGCAAAAAGTTGAGGACTACATAATAACAGACAGGCGAAGAAAATGCCTGTGCCGAAAGAGCGGAATATATTATGTATTAACGGTACACCCATAATTTCAGTGGAGTTTATGGAGGATGTCCTCCAGCTCCTGATCTGATTTGAAGGGAATAACGATGCTACCTTTACCTTTATTTTGAATTTTCAGTTCCACCTTTGCAGAAAACCTCTTTTTGAGGTCATCGCTGATTTTCTGATATTTTTCGGGCATGACGGAAACCGGTGTTTTCGACTTGGTTTCTTTTGACTTATTACCGGCGGCTTCGCGCACCATTTGTTCGGTTTCGCGGACAGACAGTTCCTTTTCAAGCATTTGCTTAAAGAGGGTCAGCTGTAAGGAAGGATCCTCGATATTGATCAGGGCACGTGCGTGTCCCATGGTAATGCGGTTTTCGCTCAGTGCCAGCTGGATTGCTGCAGGCAGCTTGAGAAGGCGGAGGAAATTTGTGACCGAACTGCGGCTTTTTCCCATTTGCTGGGCCAGTTGTTCCTGGGTGAGTTTGCAATCCTCGATCAGGCGCTGGAAACCAATGGCGACTTCCATCGAGTTCAGGTCGGCACGTTGCAGGTTTTCCACAATGGCCATTTCGAGCATTTGCTGGTCGCTGGCAACGCGGATATAGGCAGGAATTTCGGTTAACCCGGCCATGATGGCAGCACGCAGACGGCGTTCTCCGGTAATCAACTGGTATTTATCATATCCCAGTTTACGCACGGTGAGGGGTGTAATGATTCCCTGTTTTTCGATAGAATCGGATAGTTCTGCCAGGGCGTCCTGTTCAAATTTATTACGTGGTTGAAAAGGATTCGCTTCAATTTGTTCGATGGGAATCGAAGAAATAGCCCCAACGACAAACTTTCCGTACAAATCGCTTTTGCTGGTTACGTCTGTATCCGGATTGGTGAGTAACGCGCCGAGTCCCCGTCCGAGGGCTTTTTTCTTATTTATAGTCATGTATCTTCTTCTTTATGCCTTAATGGTATGATTATTTTTCTTAAGAACTTCGCGGGCCAGATTCAGGTAATTCACAGCGCCTTTACTTTCTGCGTCAAACATGATAATGCTTTCGCCGTAGCTGGGGGCTTCCCCGAGTTTGGTATTGCGCTGAATGATGGTATCAAACACCATTTCCTGGAAATGGGTCTTGACTTCTTCCACTACCTGGTTAGAGAGGCGCAGACGCTGGTCGTACATGGTCAGAAGGATGCCTTCGATATCCAGTGCGGGATTGAGGTGGGTCTGAACAATCTTGATGGTGTTCAGTAATTTGCCCAGACCTTCCAGTGCGAAATATTCGCACTGAACAGGCACGATTACAGAATCGGAAGCCACCAGCGCATTAACCACGATCAAACCCAGTGAGGGTGAGCAGTCTATAATAATAAAATCGTACTGATCTTTAATCTTTTCGATTACCCCGCGCATGATCCTTTCGCGGTCGGGCAGGTTAATCATTTCGATTTCAGCACCTACCAGGTCAATATGTGCAGGAAGTAAGTCAAGGTTAGGCGTTTGCGTGTGCAGAATAATGTTTGCAGGTTCTTTCTCACCAATCATGCACTCATAGATACTGTTCTTGCTTTCCTTGGGGTCGAAACCCACACCTGAAGTTGCATTGGCCTGAGGGTCAGCATCGATCAGTAAGGTTTTAAACTCTAAAACAGCCAAACTGGCTGCCAGATTGATGGCTGTAGTGGTTTTTCCCACACCCCCTTTTTGATTTGCTATAGCGATAACTTTACCCATAATGCTTTTAACCTCTTTTTTTGATGCCGGTCCCTGAAAACCTGGTGAACCAGAACCGGTATTAACTTGATTAAACTCATTAACAGACGATTGCGTTTTAACCGGCCCTGTTTAATGAACTGGCAAATTTAATATTATTTTCGGGATTTTCCGGGAAAGATTTGACGGGGGATTGTGATTGATGAGAAAAATCTGTTATGCAGGTTTTCTTACCGCTTGCGGTTTGGAAACATAATTTATCAAATCTAACAGGGGACCGGTCATAAAGGTTGTTGTCAGAGCCATTAATACCATTATTGCAAATATTTCAGGACTTAAAATCCCCAGATCATAACCAATATTTAAGACCACCAGTTCCATTAGCCCTCTGGTATTCATTAAAGCACCAATCGAAAGAGCGTCTCTCCATTTATGACCGACAATCCGGGCCGTAAGTGCACTTCCTCCAAATTTCCCGATAATGGCTACCAGGATAACGATACCGCATATGAACCATAAATAACTTGTATTTAATAATCCTATTTGAGTACGCAGACCAGTAAAGGCAAAAAATATGGGTAATAGCAATACAGTACTTACATCTTCAATTTTATTAATTAAAATATCTTTAAAGTGAATATTATTAGGCATGATTACACCAGCGATAAAAGCACCAAATAAGGCATGTATTCCTATAATTTCAGTAAAGTAGGCCGATAGCAAAAGAACAAAGAAGGAAATTGCGATCGTAGTTTTATCCACCTTCTCTCCATTATTGCGTTTTTCGCTTATTGTCTGAACCCACGGTCGAATCACTTTAAACATAAATAATATATATATAATAGCCAATCCGATCGTGAATAAAGAACTCACAATACTACCCGCTTTTACGATAGCAATAACAGCCGCAAGTAAACACCAGGCTGTGACGTCATCGGCTGCTGCGCATGTAATTGCTAATACTCCCAAAGGAGTGCGTGTTAATCCTCTTTCTTTAAGAATCCGTGCTAATACAGGGAATGCAGTTATACTCATAGCAATCCCCATAAACAATGTAAACGAAAGAAAATTAACGTTTCGGGGCGCTAAGTAGTCATAAATAAAGTAGGATAAACAAGCCCCCAGAAAAAATGGAAAAATTATGCTGGCGTGACTTATAATGACAGCATCCTGGGTCTTATTCTTAATTTTACTCAGGTCGAGTTCCATTCCTATAACAAACATGAAAAAGACAAGGCCAATCTGACTTAGAAATTGAAGGGATATTAATGAGTCGTGGGGAAAAATTAATGCAAACAGGTCAGGAAATAACCATCCCAAAATAGAAGGGCCAAGAAATATTCCTGCAATTATTTCTCCTATTACTGTTTGTTGCCCAAGCATTCTCAATATAATTCCAAATACCTTTGAGGTAACCAGAATTATTAATACCTGCAAAAATAAAATGCTGATAGGATATCTGACGTTATTTGTTAACTGCTTGAAAACGCTTTCGTCAGAATCAATAACTACGGGTTTTGTTTTGTCTGAAAAAGTGGAATTTAGATTCTGGGCAAGTTCTGTTTTATCTGTTCGTACAATATTATTTCCTTTTTCTATGATTATCCATATTAGAGAAATAAATGTTCCGATTATTATGATATAAGTAGCAATCTTTTTTATCATAATTAAGTTGCTTTTGGGTATGTACGTTTATTGTATTCTTGATGGAATATCAAAATTACAAATATTTTATATTGAAGATAAAATCAAGGTTTTTTTTGAGACGGCGAATGCCTCTTTTGGAACGCATTGCATTGTGATTTTTTTGGAAACCCCACACGGTTTATATTGCCCTGACGGTTAAAAGATTAATTCGAATTATAAACCCCGCCTGAACCGGTTATCGTTTGGGTAATAACGGGATTTCCTTTATAATATACGTTGCCGCTTCCGCTGATGTTAACATTGAGGGTGCTTTCCGCTGTTAATTCGCAATTCCCGCTTCCGGGAATCGATACAACAGAGTGGTAAGTGTGAAAGGGGAAGGCATGAACATCTCCAGAACCGCTGATGGTAATATCATGATCGGGCGAATTCCCCGACAGCGTTATATTTCCTGATCCACTTATGGATGAATAAGTTTTCGAAACGGAATTAAAGGAAGCATCAATATTTCCGGAGCCGCTTATATTAAGCGATACTGTTCCGCAGGAATCGAACGTATTGGTTGTCGACATATCCCCTGAGCCACTAATATTGAGGCTGCTGAGTTCGGGTATCGAAATATTGATATTGATAGGTTTATGTTTGGCTACATTTTTTTTAATAAACTCAATGGTCCAAACGCCGTCAGCTACTTCAAGCGAAATATTCTCAGTGATATTCTCCTGTGCAATAATTTCCACCGACTGCACAGGCGCCTGGGTTATGCTTATATCAGCTTCGATACTATTGGTAATACCGGTAAAAGGTGAAAGTACAACCGTTTCACTAACAACGTCACCTTTGCCCCGCATGCCACAGGAAACCAATACAGAAGCGGCTGTGAGCAGGCATAAGCTGATGCATAAAAGATGTAGGTTTTTCATCGGAGGTTAATTTTTGTTAAACTATTTTATTGTCACTCTGTTTGGTGTACAACATTGTAATATGCGCACCCTCGCAGGAATTGAATATCACAAAATTAAAGCAAAAATATCTTCGATGAATACCAGGGGCAATTATTTATAAACCGGGGGAGAAAAGTTAGAAAGTAGAAAGTTAAAAAGTAGAAAGTTGGAAAGTAGAAAGTAGAAAGTTAGAAAGTTAGAAAGTAGAAAGTAGAAAGTGGGTTGTCACGGGGCGACTGCCTATGGCGGGGGCCTTGCGGGCAGTCACCCCGTGACTAAGCGGTAAAAACAAGACACAAGAATCAAGACACAAGAATCAAGACACAAGACACAAGAATCAAGACACAAGATACAAGAATCAAGACACAAGATACAAGAAAGAAAAAAAAGAAACAAGTAAGAAGAAACAAGATTGGGACGGGGCTCAGGGTTAGGGTGGTCCCCGTGACTAACCTTGCCTTGTAGAAAACCTTTTACCCAAGTCACCCTCTGACTTCCCGCCGGCATTCGCACATGCAGTCAGGGGGTGACAAGCGGCAGCATTACCTCTGTGGTCCTCTGTGTCTTCTCTGTGGTCCTCTGTGTAATTCTGTTTTAGATGCGCTATGCGGGCAGTTGTCCCGCGACTAAACCCTTTGCTTTGATGGAGACAATGACTTTCAACACAATCACCTTTCAAGTTCGTTCCACGCCAGCGCAGAGGCGCCTAAAATAGCGGCATTGGATCCGTTTAGCAGGGAGGGGAGGACTTTGACTTTATTCTGGAAGATTTTCAAAAGGTCTGCTTCCATATATTCCTTTACGGGTTTGAACAGGATGTCGCCCGCCTGCGCGAGGCCTCCGAAAAGGAAGATGGCTTCCGGACTGGTAATCGCCACTACATCGGCCAGCTTGCGGCCCAGTACGCGGGCTACGCTGTCGAAGGCTTCCATGGCAAGGGCATCGCCCTGTTGTGCTGCTTCGGTAATATCAAAGGCGGAGAATGACGCTGCTTTTACCTGCAGCAAAGAGTTTTTGTATTCGTCTTTTTGCAAGAGTTCCCTGGCGGTTTGCCGAATGCCGGTGGCGGAGGCGTAGGTCTCCAGGCAGCCATGGCGGCCACATCCGCAAAGACGGCCGTTATGATCTACGATGATGTGTCCGAATTCACCGGCAAATCCATCGTGACCGTACATGACCTTTCCATTTACCACAAAGCCGCTTCCGACGCCGGTTCCAAGGGTAATGACCACAAAATCTTTCATGCCCTGAGCGCCTCCGTAAACCATTTCTCCGATGGCTGCTGCATTGGCATCGTTGGTGAGGAATGCAGGAATATCAAATATTTCGCTCGTTATGGATGCGATCGGGACAATGCCTTTCCAGGATAAATTCGGGGCGAACTCAATGTTACCGTTGTAAAAATTGCCATTTGGTGCGCCAATACCAGCTCCAACGAGTTGAATGGGTTCAGCATGTGTTTTAATAACCGCGGTGACTCTCTGATGCAGGTCGGTAGCCATATCCTGATACTGAGGATAGCTGCGTGTGTTAAGCGTGCATTGATAAAAAATAGTTCCCGTTTTGTCAATGAGTCCGAATTTCGTATTGGTTCCACCAATATCAACACCAAGTACGGCATTTTTCATAGTAATAAATAAGTTTATACTGAAGCAGTAAAATAGTTATAAAACAGTTGTAAATATAATCATTCAATGATAATTTCATCAATAAAAATCCATGCTTCGCTTCCGGCGCCATCGTGCCAGTCGGGGCAGTATCCAATATTCTTTGCTTTTATGCGGATGTAGCGGGTTTCGAGTTTATCGAAATTTGAAAGCACATAATCCTGAATTCTGGGAACATCATCCTGGGGCAGATCGACTTTTGAGATCTGGGAAACCGATGTATAATCTTTTCCGTTTTCCGAAACGCTTAATTCAACATACTCCGGGAAAAATATCCACGACGGGATGTTCTGTAAAAATCCTACCGTAATTTTGTTGATTTGCCTTTTGTCTCCAAGCCATATCGTTGCTTCAAAATCGATATGGTGATAGCCTTGCCAAAGACCGTCGCGATAATTCGTGCTTCCTCTTAAGCCGTCCAACACGGCTTTCGCACCTCCGGCAGGATAGGTAGGACTCCAGGGGTCAGTAATTTTCGGGTCGAGTCCGATACCCGCATGCTTCACGAAAGTGCGTGTGAATATTTCGGGGTCGAGGCCATAGCTCCTTGTGACCCTGGCTTTTACTACGCCGGAATTTCTGACCAGGAAGGGCCCCTGATATTCGGGCGATTTGAGGGTAGGCTCGCTGCCATCGGTGGTATAAACCACTCCGAGGTCTTTTTGTCCGGGAATGAGCGACACCAGAAATGCTTTTTCTGCTTCGTTATAACCACTGCTGAAAGCCACATCCTGTCGCTCGGAGCCGTATTTAACCCCCAATAAGTCTAACCGTGGGTATTGATGACGGACTCTTTCGAGGAAAGTTTCCTTATCGCGGTTTTTCGGGTAACTCCACAGGACTTCCGACATGGCCAGCAAGCGCGGAAAGACTTTGCTATCGACCAATTCCTGAGGGGCGCGCTCGGTCCACATATTACATTCACCCCCTAAAATGTGTTTGAAATATTTTGGTTCAAGCTGTTCCGGAATCGGATCGAATTCATACACCTTTTCGAGGGTAAGTGAGCCGATGGGCGAATCGAAGTAAGCGTAACTGGTGGGTGAAACGATGGCGTCGTGACCAGCGGTTGCCGCTGCCAGCGCTCCTTCGAAACCCCTCCACGATTGCACCGTGGCACCGGGAGCCAGACCGCCGTCGAGGATTTCGTCCCAGCCAATGATCTTTCTGCCTTTGCTGTTAACATATTTCCCGATACGCGAAATGAACCAGCTCTGCAATGCAGGGCCATCTTTCAGGTCATTTTTTTTCATTCGCGACTGGCATTTCTTGCAGTTATCCCAGCGAAAATAGGGTGCTTCATCACCACCGATGTGAATGTATTTTGAAGGAAAGAGGATCATTACTTCATCCAGAATATTTTGAAGAAAAGAAAAAGTACTGTCGTTGCCCGCACAATAAATATCTTTAAAAACGCCCCAGCGTTTTTCCACCTTAAACGGACCACCGGTGCAGCTCAGCGAAGGGTAGGAGGCCAGAGCAGCCAGTGCGTGACCGGGCATTTCGATTTCGGGAACCACCGTGATATGCCGGCTGGCTGCGTATGCCACAACGTCCCTGATGTCTTGCTGCGTGTAAAATCCTCCGTAGGTCGAGCCATCGGCTTCTTTTCTCCAGGCACCTATTTCGGTGAGTTTTGGGTATTTTTTGATTTCGATGCGCCATCCCTGGTCATCCGTAAGGTGCCAGTGGAAACGGTTCATTTTATAGTATGCCAGCAGATCGATATAGCGCAATATAAATTCTTTCGACATGAAGTGGCGGCTGCAATCGAGCAACATCCCACGCCACACGAAGGCCGGTTTATCGGTGATGAATATTGCGGGTACCTGCCATTTGACCTGCGTTTGCAAGGATTTGCTTTCAATTTCAACGGGCAGCAACTGACGCAATGTCTGTATGCCATAAAACAATCCGGCGCTTTGGGGGGCGGTGATCGTGATGCCGTTCGGACTTACCGATAAAAAATAACCTTCCGCACCAAGGGTGTCCACACCAGGTATGTTGTGTTGGAGAAGGATACAATTGGGTACGTTCGTTTTGCCTTCCCACGCTGAGATCGTAAGGTTATATCCTGTTGGCAGGGCGAGGATTTGTTGCAGGTATTTTGCTTCCTCTGCAAAACCTTCCTGATTGGTATATACAATCCTCGTTTCGCTGTTTATCACGAACTCACCACTTTCCATCCGCACTGTTCCCGGCATTGGTACCAGTGAGATTTGTGCATTCGACCGGAGTACGGAGCACCCCAGGATCATAAACACAAAAATAATTCGAAACTTACGCATTTAAATATATGATTATAATATTTTTATTCTATGGTGATTTCATCGGCAAAAACCCACGATTTTTTTCCTGCTCCCGGGTGCCAGTAAGGACATTCGCCTGCATTTTGTCCGACAATATGGATGTAACGGGCTTGCATAGGTTTACCCTTGATGCGGAAGGTCTCGATGCATCCTTCCGCTTTTTCTTGTGGCGTAACGGTTTTTATGGATCCTATGGGACTGAAATCCTTGCCATTCGTTGATATGGTGAAATCCACTGTTTCGGGCATGAAGATCCACGACCTCATATCCTGCAAAAAGCGGATGGATATCGCATTCACTGTTTGAACCTTGCCCAGATCCAATATCACATCCAGGTTCACACCTTCGTAACCCTGCCAGGCACCGGTACGGAAATCGGTTTGTCCGTACACATAATCAATCAGTGCCTGATCGCCCCCGGCCGCGTATGCAGGGGCGTATGCGTTGAGTATGCTGAGGGACCGCCCTGCTTCAATTTTCGAAAAAGTCGCATGAACCACATTACTGGGCGTGCATCCAGGCTGGATTGCAATCATCTGTAAATTTGTGGTTTCCTTTACCACAAATGGCGTGGAGTACACTGCCGCATTATCATCAGGGGTGTTGCCGTTGGTTGTATAGTGGATAACCGCGTCTTTAGCGATATCAGAAAGACGGATAAGTGTAGAATCCGTAAAGACATAATTTCCGTTTTCGACAAAAGGCACCGGAGTAATCAGGTGATCATTTATTGCTGAAGGGATGGGCGTTTTATCATCAATCAGACCCCATTGCATATTGGGCTCGTGACCCATTTCGAATTTCAGGATCCCTCCGTTTATCAGCTCTTCGTGCGTAAGCCATGGTCTTTCGAGCGGGCTACCATTCAGTGTGACCGATTGAATGTAAGGTGTCTTGGGGGAAATGTTGTTTGCACGGATATCAAAAGTGTTTCCGTTTTCCAGATAAATGGTTGCATGTTCAAACAGGGGTGTGCCGATCATATATATTTCGGAGGCAGGGGTCACAGGGTAAAAACCGAGACTGCTGAGCACAAACCACGACGACATCTGGCCGCAGTCTTCATTTCCGCAAAGGCCATCGGGCGCGTTGGAATACATTTTATACTGAAGCTCGTGAACTATTTTCTGCGTTTTCCACGCCTGGCCCACATAATTATATAAGTAGGTCATGTGATGACTGGGTTCATTGCCATGGGCATATTGTCCGATCAAACCGGTGATATCAGCCTGTTCGCGACCGGTAGTGCGCGATTCCGCTTCGAACAGCGCATCCAGAAATTTTGCCAGTTGTTGTTTTCCTCCGAGCAGGTTCAGCCAACCCTGAATATCCTGTGGCACATAAAAACTGTATTGCCAGGCATTGGCTTCGGTATAATTAAAATTGACTTCTGCCGGGTCGAAAGGCTGGAACCATCCGCCGTTGGTGCGCGCCCGCATAAATCCGGTGGAGGGGTCAAAGAGGTTTTTATATGATTGTGCCCTTTGAATAAAAGTTTGGTAAACGTCCATCTTGCCCATTTTTAGCGCCATTTGGGCGATGCACCAATCATCGTAAGCATATTCAAGGGTTTTGCTCACCGACTCGGAAGCATCGGTGGATGCAATGAAACCTTGTTTTTTATAGGCGTCGAGGCCGTGATGATTTTGATTGGCGCTGTTGATCATGGCTTCCAGCGCTTTTTCTGCATCGAAGTCTTTGAGTCCTTTGATGTAGGCATCGGCAATTACAGGCACCGCATGGTAACCGATCATGCAAAAAGTCTCATTGCTGCTGAGTTCCCAAACGGGCAACAGGCCGCCTTGTTCATACTGGGCGATAAAAGTTTTGATGAAATCCACGGAGCGTTTTTGCTGCGTCAGAACATACAGGGGGTGTGCAGCGCGATAGGTATCCCAAAGTGAAAAGACTGTATAGTAATTCTGTCCGGGTGCCTGATGCACGTTGAAATCGCGGCCACGGTAGTCTCCATTATGATCATTATAAAGATTGGGATTCATGAAAGCATGGTAAAGGGCCGTATAAAATATAATTCGCTGTTCCTCATTTTCACCGGTTACCTGAATTTTAGAAAGTTCAGCTTCCCATTGCTGGTCGGCATTTTTGACCACTTTATCGAAGTCCCATCCGGAATTTTCGGCGTTCAGATTTTGCAGCGCCCCTTCGGAACTGACGGGCGAAAGTCCCACTTTAACAAGAAGTTTCCCATTCGTCAGTGCTTTGAATTGCAGCAATGCCCTAAGATTATTGCCTTTGGCTGACTTCGATGGTTTTGGATTATTGTCGTCTTTGCTGATAAGGATTTGCTGAACTTTTGTTTGAAACACAATGGCAAACCATAACCGCTGATCGGTCGCCCAGGCGCTTGACCTTCTGTATCCCACCAGAGTGGAGTCGTTCAAAAGTTTCAACGACGATTCAATGACTTCATCGCGGTGTTTCAGGTCGATAACTAGTGAAGGGTTTGCATCGGCAGGGAAGCTGTAGCGATGCATTCCGGTGCGTTCGGTGGCTGTGAGTTCCGCTAAGATTCCGGAATTGAGGAGCACACTGTAATATCCCGGTTTTGCATTTTCCTTTTCGTGCGAAAACCCCGACCTGCTTGCATAATCCTTCAGGCTAACTTTGTCAGTCGCAGGCATCAGCAGGATGTCGCCGTAATCAGAAACGCCGGTACCACTCAGGTGGGTGTGGCTGAATCCATAGATTTCGGTGTCGGCATAATAGTATCCTGAGCAGCCATCCCAGCCCTCGAGCCGGGTATCGGGACTCAGTTGCACCATCCCGAAAGGGACACAGGCACCGGGATAGGTATGACCATGCCCGCCCGTACCAATAAAGGGGTTGACTAATGAGGTATGCTCACCCTGGCAAAAACCAGCGGAAGCAAGAAAAACAAACAGGACGCTCAGTGACGTCAGGCGAAAAAAAAACCTCATAAATTTAACTCTTACGATAATGATATCCACACGATTCTCTGATGATTAATTTAGGCTCGAGCTTGATTTTGACTTTTTCTGTTTCAAGACCCTTGTTCTTAATCTCATCAAGCAGCGTTTTAACAGAAAGGCGGCAGATATCATCGATCGGCTGCGAAATAGCGGTAATCTGTGGATAAAATACCTTGAATAATTCGATATCGTCGAAACTTACAATGGCGATTTCGTGGGGAAGCCGCAGTTTCATTTCGTTGGCACACTCGAGGAAGGCAGTGGTAATATTGTTGTTGGCCATAAAAATAGCCTGTACATTATTAGGTGAGGCTATCAGGGCGCGCAGTTCCGACATTACATTTTTCTTAATGTCACCGTAAGGAACCTGCGAAATAAATCTTTTGTTAATCCGGATATCGTGATTTTTCAGGGCATCCAGGTAACCTCTTTTTCGCTCTTTCAACGAAGTGAGGTGGTTGGGCGTAAGGGTCATATGTGCAATGCGCGTATACCCAAGACTGATCAGGTGTTCTGTTGCCATTACACCGCCTAAATAATTATCGATGACCACATAATTGGTCTCTGTGTGCGGAAAAAAACGATCGATCAGCACAAAAGGCAGGCTTTCGCGCATCAACGATAATATTTCTTTTGAGCTGGAAAAGGTGGTGGAAATCAGCAGACCATCTACCTGGCGCTCTTTCAGCATCCTGAGCAGGGCCGCTTCTTTTTCAACATTTTCGTCGGAACTGCAGATGATCAGGTTATAACCCGATTTGCTGGCGTAATCCTCCACACCGCGGGCAACCTTTGCGTAAAAGGGGTTGGCAATATCAGAAACCACCAATCCTATGGTGTTGGAGCGACCAAGTCTTAAACCGCGCGCAATCTGATTGGGCTTATAATTGAATTTTTCGGCGACCTGAAATACCCTCGCCTGGGTTTCTTTGCTAATTCCATATGCATCACCGCGTCCGTTTAAAACCATCGAGACCAGCGTTTTACTTACTTTGCATTCTTCAGCAATATCTGATAAGGCTATTTTTTTCACTTCTAAATCGGTTTAGATTTCTTAAATAATTGACGTGTAGTCAAATAGAGGTTTATATTGAATTTCATTATGCAATAATACAAATATTTTATTTTACCCCGACAACAACGAAAATATTTTTTTGTAACGAATGGAACTAAATTTATATTATGTATTCAAAAAGAGCTCGTTGACATAATTTTAAAATACTGGATAATAATGGTATAGGATTTTAGTTTAGGTAGTTTTAAAAATCCATTGAGGGTTTTGACTTACTGTTCAGTAAGGTAACGAATACTTAAACGGTTTAAGCGGGTTTTTCAGCGCAATTTCGACAGGTAGCTGAATTTCAGCAGTTTTGCTTGTCCGTGGGATTCGTTGCTAAAAGTGATGATGATTTTTTTAGGCTCCTGCGGCATCAGGTCAAAATAGTTATCAGACACTTCGGTAGTTTTCTGGGTCGATTCAAGAAAAACGCCCATTACAGGTTTATCCGACACTAATGTGATTTCTGATTTTGTGGGATCGATAACCCGTTCCTGAAACGTCATGACTGCAGCTGGCTGCCTGTAGTTACCCGGTTTACAGAATGTTTTCACCGAGGTCGCCAGCACCTTATTTCCGGAACTAAACGCTGAATATACAAAGGTTGCCGTGCTGTCGAAATCATGAGCAACGGTTTCGGCATGGAAGGATATGAGCTCTGTGGCTGAGGCTTCGGGGATAATTACTTTTTTTGTTACGGACCACAAAAGATCGCCATCAGCATTGTAAATGTCGGTTTTTAATTGTCCGGTAATATCGGTCAGGCTGTCGGAAATTCCAAAAATACGAACACTGTCGTTCGTTATTACGGTTGAAAGAATAGTTGTCTGAAATCCCCGTTTAACGGCATATTGCGCTGCTTTCCATTGTCCGTTATAGTCGATTCCCGACCAGGAAATCACCGGCCAGCAGTCGTTAAATTGCCAGTAAAGGCTGCCCATGCAGTAAGGACGTGCCCTGCGGTGCGCTTCAATGGCGGTTTGCATGGCCCGTGCCTGAACGAATTGGCTGAGGATTGCATAATCCTGCAAAGAGTCGGGAACAAAATAATCCCGTTTCATTGCGTTGGTGATGAGTTCGAAACCGCGGGGGTGTTTTTCGTGGGCTTTCAGCACATCCGAAATAAGATAGCGCTGATCTTCAGGAGCAAAGTCATCAATGGTTTCGTTGGACGGGAATCCCTGGAACCCGTATTCGCTCATGAACCGTGGAACCTTTGTATTATATACTTCAAAAGGTTCATCGCCCCACCAGATGCCCCAGTAGTGGGAATCGCCATGTGTCATGCTTTCTTTCCGGCCCCAGCCGTATTGTGGAGATGAAGCGTGATAGGGGCGTGAGGGATCCGATTGTTTTAGTATTTCCGGAATTATTTTGTGAAAGAGGTTCAGGTAATCAGCCCAGATTCTTGCAGAATCAGCCGGACTATATCCATACTGCTTCTGTATGCCCCAGTTGTTCCATCCTTCATCAATTTCGTTGTTACCGCACCAGAGCGCAATGCATGGGTGGTTGCGCAGGCGGGTGACCTGCTGGGTGACTTCCTCCTTTACATTATTAATATATGCAGAGTCGCCCGGATACAGTGCGCAGGCAAACATGAAATCCTGCCAGATTAAAATGCCCAGGGCATCGCACTGATCATAAAAATGATCCTCTTCATAAATGCCACCGCCCCATACACGTAGCATATTTATATTGCTCTTTGCGGCATCCGTAAGCAAGCGGTTTATTTGTTGATCTCTGTTGTGCGATGGAAAAGCATCCGATGGAATGTAATTGGCTCCTTTCATAAAAACAGGGCTCCCGTTTACACGGAAATAGAAGGATTGTCCCGCAGTCTCATTTTCGCGTACCAGTTCTATTTTTCTTAACCCTAGCCTGGTAGTTTTTTCATCACATAGTGCATTTCCCTTTGTGCATATCAGCGAAAAATCATATAGTGTTGGATTTCCCATTCCCGCCGGCCACCATAATTCAGGGTTTTCAATGGTCACAGGAATCTGATATACATTCTTTCCTGGGACCGTACTGATATTGAGTTTTTTCTCAAGAGTGCCCATTTGCCACAAAGTCAGGGTATATTTTGACGCGGTGGTTGCGTCAATCTCACAGAGGAAATTGACGATTGCTTTATCAGGCGTGAGTTCTAGAATTGTATATGAAAAATCACCGATCTTCACGTCATTCCATGTTTCAAGCGATACTTCTTTCCATAAACCCATGGTTACAAAGCGGGGACCCCAATCCCAGCCAAACTGATAAGGTGCTTTGCGCACCATTACCCGTTCATCGTAGGGGAGAGGTGCGGGCAGCGCTGCATATAATTTTCTGGCTTCCTTTATAACAGAATAGAAATGCACCACGACTTCATTTTCTCCCGCTTTTAATAATCCTTTGCAGGGAATCTCCCAGCGGCGGAACATATTATCGGCATGTAATACCTTTTGTCCATTAATAGAAACATCAGCATAGGTGTCCAGTCCATGGAAAACGAGGGTCACATGTTCATGACCCAGGATTGCCGGATCTGCGATGAGGATGCTGCGGTATTCCCAGTCGCAGCTGTCAATCCATTGGATATCGTGCTCGTTGGTGCCATAGAACGGATCAGGGATGATTCCATTGGCAAACAGATCGGTATGTATACATCCCGGAACGGATGCGGGTTTCCAGATACTCTCTTCTGCGTTACGAAATTCCCACTTTAGCACAGGAACTGTAGTTGCGGCATCCTGTGAACGGGCCTCCAGGCTACCAAGGGTCAGCAGCAACAAGAAAAACAGCGGTGTTAATCTCATTACAGCTTTTGAATAATTTTTACCACTTCATCCAATCGCTGACCCGACAGGTAAAGCAGCGTGGAGTTGGTAGAAAGTGATTCCAGGCAATGTTCTTTGGATGCAGGCTTACGTAGCGACATGTGGTATTCCGTGGCTTTGGTGCATTTATATAATTCTGTAATATTATCTTCATTGATTCCGGCACCCGGCATAATAATAATCTTATCCTGTGCGGCTTTTACATATTCCGCCAGGTTAAATCTGCCCTCAAATGCCGACATCATCTGACCCGATGTCAGTATGCGCTGGTAGCCTAAAATGATGATGATCTGCAATGCTTGCAGAGGGGTAGGAACGACATCAAATGCGCGATGAAAGGTCGAATCCATGGGATGAATAGCCTCGAGCAATCTGCCTGAGGTTTCAATATCGACATCCCCATTGGCCAGCAAAGCGCCTGTTACGATGCCCGTTACCCCTGATTTCTTACAAAAAGCGATATCTTTCAGCATGCTGTCCACCTCATCTTTGGTATAATGAAAATTCCCCGGACGGGGACGGATCAGGACATTTACCGGGATGTTCAGCTTTTTGACTACGGATTGGATGGTGCCCTGGGAGGGGGTAACGCCGCCATCGGCCAGTCCGGCGCACAATTCGATGCGGTGTGCCCCGTGCTGTTCCGCCGTAATGGCAGAACCCAGTGAATCGGTGCAGATTTCAATTACTACTGACATTTTTCGCTCAGGGTTTTAATTTTTAAAGGTAATTCAGACATATGATGGATGATCGCATCGGCATCGGGAAATTCACCCGCAGTCTTTTGTTCGTTAAAAAAAATGGTATGCATCCCGATGGCTTTAGCTGCACTGATATCTTTCGCGTACATATTTCCTATATGAATACATTCTTCAGGTTTTACACTAAGCATTTCGGTAATTTTCAGAAAATATTGAGGGTCAGGTTTGGCTGCTTTCAGTTCTTTTGAGGAAGCAAACCCGGTAAAATATTTTTCAACATCCACGCGCTGCAGCGATTTGCGCATCTGCCTTGTATCGCTGGCAGCGGCACTGGTGGCAATAAAACAGACATAATTGGTCGTGAGCTGACTCAGGGCTAGGTCAGCCCCGGGAATCAGTTCCACGTGTTCCCATTCTGACATGGGTCCGGAAAGTTCCGGGAAATCGCGCATGATGGTGTCTCCCCAATCGAATATTAAGACTTTTATCATGGATGAAAATTAATTTTTTTGGATTCGCTGTTTAAATATACTTTTTGATCCAGATAAGTAAGTCGTTCCAGACATCCTTATTATTGATTTCGTTGAGCATTTCGTGCCGGCCGCCCTGGTATAACTTCACGGTAATATCTTCAATTCCGGCGCGCGAAAATTTCTCGGCGGCTTGCTGAACGCCCTTTCCGTAATTGCCTACCGGATCTTCGGTGCCTGAAACAAAGCAAACAGGAAGGTCTTTTCTTACTTTACGGATATTGCTGACGTTATTAATGATTTTCAATCCGCTGAGCAAATCAATAAAAAATCCTGTGGTACAAACGAAACCGCAATAATCATCGGCAATATAATCTGCAATAATATTTTCGTCGTGTGTTACCCAGTCAAAGTCGGTTTTTGGATTAGTAACTCCTTTGTTAAAAGCACCCATTGTCATTTGGGTTAACAGCTTGTTCCTGTGTTTTTTACCCAGAAACAATTGTTGAATTCTGGCCAGGAGCAATCCTGATTTTACCACGACCGAAGCATGGGTGGCGCTGCCTGAGAGGATACATGCCCTGATGGTGCTGCTGTACTTCATCATATAGGTCCGGCTGAGGAAAGAGCCCATGCTGTGTCCGAGAAGGATTACCGGAAGGCCGGGGTTTTCCTGTTGGATAATCCCGTTTAAACGGAACATATCCTCTACAACGAGATTCCATCCGTCGCGATCAGCGAAATAGCCGCGGTTTTCAAGACTCCCGGCTGTTTTGCCATGCCCGCGGTGATCGTTGGCATATACAACGATTCCCTGTTCGTTTAAAAATGCGGCAAAGTCGCTATATCGTAATGAATGATCCGCCATACCGTGGGCAATCTGAACGCAGGCAATGGGCGGGCTTGAGGGAGACCATCGGAAAGCTTGTATTTGTTGATGGTCGGAAGAATCAAATGGAAACTGATGGGGCGTTTTCATGGGTTATTGTTTAAGCGTCACAATGCCTTTCAACTATTGATTGGAATTTAAAAATTAGTATCAAAAGTAAAAAAAAGTTGAGTCGGAAGGACCGGAGGTTACTTGTTAATGGGCTCCATAAATCCGATTACCAGAAAAAATATTGCAATAACATATGTGAGCATTATATAGACCCCGGCAAATTTAAATTCTTTTTTAAAGCGATTCCAGACGATCATAAAATCGGAAACTAAAAAAAATGCACAGCCTGCTAAAGCATGCCATGCTTTTAGATTTGATACATAACCAAATCTGAGCAAGCAAAAATATAAGAGGGTGCTGGTTACAAGCATGTATAATATTCCAAGCAGCCGGAGATTTACCAAGTATTTCCAAAGTATAATCAGAGAGACTACTGCTGGGATTACTGCAGGCAGGATGGGCCATAGAATGTGATTTGCTTCCATGAGGGCAAAGTCGAGCGAGGTGATAATGAATGAAACCCAACAGAGATGACTTATAAAAAAGCTGAGTACGCCGAGCCGGAAGGCGGTATTATTCTGTTGAAAAAGCAGAAAAATATCGCCCATCAGGGCAAAGGATAGTGCCATAACGATGAATGCCTCCGTTTCACGGCTCATGATCAGATAAAATACCAGTATCAGTGGGATCAGCAGGGGCTTGGTATAGTACTTTCCTACATCACTGTCGCGGGCCTCGGCTATGAGGTTGGCAATGAGGGCAATGGCGAAAACTACGCAGATGATAATTTGCTCGATCAGGAACATGTATAGTTATATTAGCGGTCGCCAAAAATGGCGGTTCCAATTCTTACCAAAGTACTTCCTTCTTCAATCGCTATTTTGTAGTCATGGGTCATGCCCATAGAGATTTCCCTGAACCAGGATGATTGGCTGAAATAGTTGGACTTCAGCTGATCAAAATAGCTTTTCAGGGTTTTAAACTCCTTCCTTACCAGGTCCATGTCGTCAACAAAGCTGGCCATACCCATTACACCGGTGATTCTGACATTTTTTAATTCGGTGAGCGCGGGATTTTCAAGAAGTTCCTGGGCTTCCTCCCACGATAACCCAAATTTGGTTTCTTCCGTAGCGATATGGAATTGTAACAGGCAATCGATGATTCGCTGATTTTTAAGGGCTTCCTTGTTCACTTCCGTGAGAATCCTGATGCTGTCGATGCTGTGGATCAGGGTTATGAATGGGGCGATAACCTTTACCTTGTTGGTCTGCAGGTGCCCGATAAAGTGCCATTGGATATCGTGAGGTAATGCGGGATATTTTTCAGAACACTCCTGTGCTTTATTTTCTCCGAAAATCCGCTGTCCTGCATTGTATGCTTCTTCAATAGCTTCAACAGGCTGATACTTCGAAACTGCTATGAGTCCTACGTTTTCAGGGAGTTGATTTCTTATATCCTGTATGTGCAGTGCTATTGACATCATAAATATTGAGGGGGTAAAGTTAACAAATTCTTAATAAGTCAAGGGGGGAAGAGAAAATATTTTGCCACGAAAACACAAAGACAAGAAGAAAATATATGATTAATTCGAATAACTTATTTTGGAATCATGGGTCTTTCTACAAACTGAGGAGGCCTTCCTTCATAGGATGCAGGCTCAGGTCCAATCCTGTATTTCAAGGTTCCATGTCACTGTTTCAAGGCTGCTTTTGTAAAAAGATAGGGCGGGATTACCTGATCGAACTGAATCGAGGTAATCTTAAATTCAGTGCCATTGCCATCCTTTAACATATCCTTGTAGATGAACGAGTGCGGAAACCACCGGCCCTGAATGTTCTTCACATCTTTGTATTCCAGTTTTTTCAGGAGCTGACCGCTTTTAGCATAAAGTTCCTGTTTGAGCGGGACGTACCTCGCCGTATCCACCCACATTTTTTGGGCATAATAGGCTACATTATCTACCCTGGCGGTGAGTTTCAGCACCCAGGTTTTGCGACCGTCAATAACTTCTCTTCCGATAAGCTTTTCTGTATACAGTTCTGTCATTTTACGATCATCCATCATATCTTCATACGAAAGGTCTGATCCCATTACCGACTGGCGGAGCATATTGCCCGATATCTGTATTGTGCGGTCGGTAGAAGGGGAATAAATCCATAACTGACCTTCAAGTTTTAGCATTTTTGTACCTTTGTCGCTGGCGGGTGAAAGGTACTCGGTGAACGATTTCTTACTGCCTTCCGACCAGGTTTTGGAAGTCAGGGTGCGGCTGTTCCGTTTACCGTATATGGTCATTGTGGCTTCAATAATGCGGTTTTTTGAGGACATATTCCTGTCGACCTTTTCAAGAATGGTTTCGTTGACCGGATGACCGGATCCCAGCAATAATAAGCTTATCAGCACAAGGGGCAGCTTTTTCATTTTTTGATCCTTAATAATTATACTTCGAGTTCTTTAAATAATTGAGCCGTTTTTCTCTTGTAAATTCCCACACCAGCCAGGGCACTGCCCAGCACTGTTGAAAACAATCCCGGAATAAAACCAATATAATAAGCTGTCGGGGTAACCTCTGCTTTCACCACCGTGGGAATCATCAGGGTGGAATTTTTCATATACCCGGTGATATCCAGGCCCACGCTCTGAAGGATAAAGGAAATCGATAAGCCAATAGCCGTTCCGATAATGGTTCCGATTAATCCAATTAAAATTCCCTCATAAATAATGGTTTTGTAGATATGGTTTTTATTTTCACCGAGCGCAAGGCGAACGCCAAATTCATTATAACGACGCAGGCTGCCTAACAAACCTGCATTCCAGAGCACTACCGACATGGCCATCACAAAAATAAAAACCATTAGACTCCCAATGGCGCTGGTGTAATCGATTAATTCTGCCATGCCTTCCTGGTCCCTGAAAGTAAGCATTTTCGGGGCAAACTCATCCGTAGAATTGGCATACGTTGCGTTAAACGCTTGTGCCATTGCATGAGCCCGGGCATGATCGTAGCGCCCGTCGGGGAAAAAGCCCAGAATTTCGCCCGCCGCATCATTCATCGAGAAGGCCGCCTGGGCATCGGAAATATCGGTAATGAGGGCACCTCTGTCGAGAGCTGCGGAACCAAAACGCACGGTACCCGCAACCGTAAAATTCTTAAAGGCCATACTGCCCTCCATTGTGGTGCCAAACAAGGTAAACAGGTCTCCTGTTTTAATGTTGAATTTTTTTGCAAAATCATCGCTGATTAAAGCCTCTGCTGGCCTCGATGGGATTTTGCCGGTCACGAGGGCTTTCTCAATATTAAAGCGTTCTGCCTCTTTAGAACCTGGCGACAGCAAATCAATAGCCCATCCAAACGCCGGACCCTGGGCGCGGGTTTCCCCCAGCGAATCAGGGAAATCTATCAACGCGCCAAAGTGGATCCGCTTCACCCAATCCATGTCGGGATTGCGCTCTTTTAGCCCTTTGATAAGATTTTCCACTTCAAGCAGGGCCAGGTCATTGGGCATCTGATCAGCTTCTTCAGCATAAGCACGGGTCATGATCTTTACGTGACCGGTGTTGATATTGGCATTCATAACCAGTGATTCACCCATAATTCCTTCGAGCCAGCAATACAATACCACCGTGAGCATTACGCCGATGCATACCACAATGATGGGGAGTAAACTCCTGCTTTTGTCGTGTATGATTCCTTTAAATAAAAACCTGATCATTGTATTTTTCCTTTCAGAGCGTCAGTTGGATTCATTTTCGAAATTCTTCTTGTAGGAAAATAACTAACAATGGTTGCTGAAATAACTACCAGCAACACGGTCGACATAATGAGCCCGATGCTGTAAACCGGAATAATTTTATCGGAAATAGCCAGTCCGGTCGAATCCACAACATTGGGCATAGGAATACCGATTGATTGAAGGTAAGCCAGCAAAGGGATGCCGTAGGCAGTGCCCAGTATAATAGCCAGCAGGCTGAGGGCTGTGCCTTCAAAGGTGAAAATTTTAACGACTTTCCATCGTGTCATTCCCAACGCTATATAGGTCCCGATTTCTTTCTGGCGCCGGAAAATCGACAGCACCTGGGTGTCGAAAATGGCCAGTAAGGCAATGGCCAGCAGCAGTCCGTAAATGACCACTGAACCGGTCTTCTTTGTTTGTATTACGACATCAATATCGTGCAGAAGGAACTTTAAATCTTTGAAGCTCCAATGATCTATATTGCCGCCGGAATAATTTTTTGATGTTATCAGCAGCGTCGCTTCATTCGTAAACCCCGTCATTTGTTGCAAATCAGACAATGGTATCCATATTTGTCCATTATCGACCGATGGGACATTGGCAGAGAAAACATCTGCAATTTGAATTTCTCTGGCATCAAAAGTTCCGTTTTTATCGCGCCATCGCATAAGCACATTATCGCCTTTTTGCAGCTTGGCTGCAGAGGCCATCCGCTTGCCGATGATGGCCGGGATTGTCTTCCCCTGTGCCAGCAGCAAAGCGGAGGGAATTTTAATGATGTTCTGTTTCGGGTCGATGCCTTTCAGTAACACGTTTTGGGTCCGTCCCTGCGGGAAAATGGTGGCTTGTGTAATTAAAATGGGTGTGAGCTGCCCCTGGGTGATTAACTGCGAAATGTTTTTAGAAACAGGTGCGTGTGCATCCTGCAGGCAGTAAGGATCGTAGGGGTCATAAGCCGGATGCCAGAGTTGTCCGTTTCCAATTTCCCATTCTTTGGTATCGGCATAAGCCTGCTTGTTCCAGCCATCCAGCATACCGTTGTAAAAAACAATCACAACGAAGGCAAACGAAAGTACCGAAACGTTTAACCACGTTCGCAATCCTGCACCAAACAGGTTACGGAATGCAAGTTTTATCGCTATCATATGGGTTCGTTTTTAAGCGCTTCAAGGGTAATATCTTTTTCAACAGCGCCATCTTTCAGCGAAATGATGCGATCGAGATATTGCATAACTTTTTCGTCGTGAGTGGCAAAAATGAAAGTGGTATGAAGCTCATGGTTCAATCGTTTCATGGTTTGTAAGATGTGATGCGAGTTTTTTGCATCGAGGTTGGCTGAAGGCTCATCGGCTAAAACCAATAATGGGTGCTTTACCATTGCCCTTGCAATGGCAACCCTTTGACATTCTCCACCCGAAAGTTGTGCGGGTTTTGACTTCCATTTGTCGGTAAGGCCCAGCCACTCCAGTGCTTCCATTACGGCTTTTTTTCGTTCAGAAAACGAGTTTTTCTGAAGCAACAAAGCGAATTCTACATTCTCAAAAACCGTATATACCGGTAGCAAATTATACGTTTGAAAAATAAACCCTATGTTGAGATTTCTTAGCAATGCCGCCTGTTTGTGCGAAAGAGAGGCAATGGATTTCCCAATGACTTCAGCACTGCCTTCAGACGGAATGTCAAGAGAACCTATAATATTCAGCAGGGTCGTTTTGCCTGAACCACTGGGTCCGACGAGACCTGCAAATTCGCCTTTCTGAAAAGTAAGATTGATGTTTTTCAGGGCTAAAAACTCACCAGTCCCTGCTTTATAACGCTTGGATAGGTTGCTGATTGTAATAAGCGGAGTGTGGTCCATAAGTGCAGATTTTAGTGGTTATAAACGAGCATTATTTGAAAACCCGGTCCGGCAAAATCGCTGGTTGAATTACCCTGCTGTGGCAACTGGTAATTGTCAGGATTCCAGTAAGCCATCGTATGAAGGGCTATGTATTTGAAATTATGATTCCAGTTGATAAAATTGTAGGCTGCACGATTCTTCAAGTCGTAGTATACAATCGCGTTAAGATAGTCCACAATTCCTAAGGGATAGCTTATGGATAATGCCGAAAAGCTAAGGTTATGAGCGAATTCAAATGCATATTCATCGCTTGCAACAAGCATTTGCTCAAACATTACATTCAGTCCGTTGCCCAGGTTAAAAGTATAATCAATGCCGGCGTTAATGATTTCCTGGTTGGTGAGAGCGCCCAGGTTTTTATTTTTATTGATCCAGACACCTTCAAACCAGACGCCGATTCCCAGATCCCATTTTCCATCCAGGCCCCACCGGCTTTCCGGAATTTCCGCGAAAGCGGGAACATTATTACCCACATCGCGGGTGTCGGCCTTGCGAAAGTGATAAGAGAGCGCCACTTCCCCTTTTCTTACCGGTACCTGAATGCGGGTGCCCAGTTCAGGGGTGTTTATTGTAGTTTTTCCAACATCCCAGGGTCGTTGTTTTTTGTTTCCGTAAAGGCACCATAACCAAATGTTAGCATTGTTCATAAAATAATATCGGCCCAAAATGGCCCACACCCCGTTGGTAAGTTTTAACGGGTCGCGCGGATCCAGTTGGTCGAACCACATCAGGGGACGCAGCAGGGTAGAGGAACCGAAATTTATTTTTTGCAATCCCAGCCTGACCTCAAATTGATTTGTTGAAAAGCGGACCCTGGCGCGGTATGGGGTTATGCTGCCTTCGATATGGGAAGTATCAAAAGGATGTTGGGCCAGATACCCGAAAATGTTTGCAGAACCTTCAACGTCGATAAGCTTACCTTGTGGAAATTTCAGGCAATAGTTAATCGATGGAATATACCGCCCGCCGATGATGACCGGAAGAGCGCTTTGGTGGTTGTAACGTCCCCATGCTGACAGCTGGCCGGAAAAGGTTAAGGTATCGGTAACACTGCTGATAGTATCTTGTGCAGAGGATATTTTTCCTGAGAAAAACAGAAAACCGGTCAATAATATAAAAATGTAATTTCTCATTTATCAAAAGAGTTCTGACTTCCTGAGTGTTGTTGTTACAATTTTTTTATACCTGTTTCTACACTGGTGTTACTACTTTTTCCTATTCTCTGATAAGCGAATATAGTGACAAATGCCTGTAATGGTAACATTTATCAGAAATATTTTTAATTATTATCAGGCAATGAGGAATTGTTTTTATTTTTGAATTCAAAGAATAAAAATCAATCAGAGAAGTCATCCCGGATTTAATCCGGGATCCCCTCGCAATAAGCATCTTTTCAAAAAGCAAAAAGGTGAATAGCAACATTTCAGTAAAACACATTGAGAAATATAAATGGTCTTTTAATCAAGGGGATCCCGGATTAAATCCGGGATGACTGCTTTTTGATTGCGTGTCGCATTTAATTAAAAATCAAAACGGTTTCTTTGTGTCTTCGCGGCTAAAGAAAGGCCGCTGACCGTTAATATTCAGTATTAAAAATTTGTATCTTTATCCTGTTTGTTAGTGCACCTATGAAATTTCTGATCCGGCTATCGATATTTTCTATGCTCCTCATTCTTGGGGGGGCTGAAACCTGGGCGCAGAACCTCACCCAGACGATACGCGGACAGGTACTCGATAAAGAAACACGAATGCCGTTACCGGGAGCCAATATTACGGTAGTGAATTCTGATCCCTTTATCGGTGTTATTTCCGGATCCGACGGGCGTTTCAGGCTTAATGGGGTTAAAGTTGGAAGGAGGACGATTAAGGTATCGTACATAGGATACGAAGATGTGCAGATCAGTGAAGTAGAGGTTATTTCTGCCAAAGAGCTGGTGTTGAATGTTGAAATGATTGAAAAAGTCTTTACCAGCGCGGAAGTGGTGATTTCTGCCGGTCGCGATAAGGATCGCCCGGTAAATGATATGTCGATGATGTCCACCCGGGTGTTTTCAGTGGAGGAAACCTCCAAATATGCCGGTTCCTGGGGCGATCCGGCCCGAATGGCCTCTAATTTCGCCGGCGTTACTATTGTTTCTGATAAACGTAATGATATTGTTGTGCGGGGGAATTCGCCCATTGGGGTGCTCTGGCGTATGGATGGGTTGCAAATACCCAATCCCAATCATTTCGCTGTCGCGGGAAGCTCAGGCGGGGCCATCAGCATGATCAACAATAACCTGCTCGACAACTCCGATTTTTCTACCGGAGCTTTTTCGGCAGAATACGGAAATGCCCTTTCAGCTATTTTCGACCTCAATATGCGTAATGGAAATAACGAAAAGTACGAATACCTTTTCCAGCTTGGGATGCAGGGCGTTGAAGGGGGCATTGAAGGACCTTTCAGCAAAAAAGGAAAATCTTCCTTCATGATCAATTATCGCTATTCTACCCTGACCTTGCTCGATCTGATCGGAATACGCATAGTGAATGCAATCCCGAACTTTCAGGATGTATCGTTCAAATTGAATTTTCCTTATAAGAAGGGCAATATCAGCTGGTTTGGTATCGGAGGTAAAAGCAATGCTGAAGAGATTATTAAAAAGGATAGTACTGAGTGGCTGCGCAGGAGCGATCATGTCGGATTTCTGAGCGGATCGCAGATGGCTACCAGTGGATTGAGCTGGTTTCACTCTGTATCGAAACATACCTATATGAAATTTCAGCTTTCAACATCGGCCTTCAATCCCTATAGTATTGAGGATTCAATGGGATATGATTACGAAAAATACCACCTTTCGAAATACAGCTTAACGGAAATGCACTCGATTGGTTCGTTGTTGTTTAATTCCAAAATAAATTCACGGCACAGTCTGAGATACGGGGCACTGCTCGATCATTTCCAGACATGGAATGCAAGTTATTATTACACCTACCAGTTGGAAAAGCTGAAACATAGTGTAAACGAAACCAGCGCCAATACGTCACTGCTCCAGACTTTTGTGCAATGGAAATACAACATTAGTGAAAAACTGACGATGACTTCCGGACTGCATGCGTTATATCTTTTTCTGAACGGAGATACCCGCGTTGAACCCCGCGTGGCCCTAAGATGGGAGGCTGGTCCTCGTCATGCACTCAGTGCCGGATTTGGTATGCATAGCATGATGCAGCCCACTTCAGTTTATTATGCTGAAGTCCCTGATTCTTCGGGAGCTATTTTTTATCCGAACAAACATCTTAAATATACCAAAGCCTTCCATTATGTTGCAGGGTACGACTGGCTGATAACCGAGAATATCCGACTAAAGCTTGAAGCCTATTATCAGGATGTGAGCGCTGTACCTGTTTCGATTGAGCATCCGGAAATATCGCTGATGAATTTTGGTACGGATGATAATATTTTTATCCAATCATCTTACCATAATGCTGGCAGGGGAAGGAATTACGGGCTGGAGCTTACAGGCGAAAAGTTCTTCAGTAAAGGAAGCTACTTTTTATTAACACTTTCGTTGTTTCAGACGCAATATCGCGATGGGAATGAGATCTGGCGCGATACCCGTTATAATTCAAACTATGCGGTGAATGCCCTTGGGGGAAAAGAATTCATCATCGGAAAAAAGAAGAATAACCTTATCGGGATTAACGCCACGCTGGTTTTTATTGGGGGGCAGCATTACACCCCGATCGACCTGGAGGCCTCCCGGCTTATCGGCACAGCCGTTTATGTTGATTCTTTGGCATACTCCGCACAGCTCAAAAACTTTATCAAGTGCGACCTCCGTCTGCGCTACAGGATCAATTCAAAAGGCGTTTCGCACGAAATCGCCCTGGAAGCAGCCAATGTTTTTAACCGTAAAAATATCGAGACTATTTTCTACAACCGGAATACCGGGGAATTGGATTATAGCTACGATCTGAGCCTGATTCCACTGGTATTCTACCGGCTGATGTTCTGAGTCCATTTACTTCAAGCCCGGATAATCATTCTTTTCTTCTACGGAAAAATGGTTTACTGCTTTATCTTTGTAATTATCGCAAATATTTTAATTATGGCAGAAAACAGAATATATATGTATTTTGCCGCTGCTTTGGTGGTACTGGCAAGCATTCTTATACATTATGGATGCAAGCACGATCCCGTTTATCCTGAGGTGTGTTTTGAATCAGATGTGCTGCCAATATTTCAAAATAATTGCACCATGGCGGGGTGCCACAATCAGGTTGATGCAGAGGAAGATATCATCCTTACTGATTATGATAATATAATGAATGCAGGTGTAGTGGCCGGTTATGCGACGAGGAGCAAGGTATACAAAGTCTTAATTGGTGGCGAAAATCCTATGCCTCCAGATGGTAAGCTCTCCGATAATCAGATTCTTATTATCCGTTCGTGGATCGAAAATGGCGCCGAAAACAACACGGGTTGTGGCATTACCGATAGCCTGCCTGCAGTAACATGCGATACTGTTAATGTGACATACAGTGCGTTTATTAAGCCCCTTTTCGATGCTGTCTGCGTCAGTTGTCACAACCCTGACTCAGTATCCGATTTTAGTACGTATGGCGCTTTGAGTGGTTATTTAATTGAAGATGCCCAGAAACTCCTGGATAATATTAATTACGTAAGTGGTTCAGATCCTATGCCCCCAGCAGGGAAACTTGATTCATGCACGTTGAAAAAAATAAAGAGCTGGATTATGGCAGGTTATCCTAACAATTAATCATCTCATTATGAAGAAATTTTTTTTGATTATAGGCTTTAACCTGATGGTGGTAATTTTTTTTACCACATGCTATTACGATAATAAGGAGGACTTGTATCCTCAGATTACGTTACAGCAAGGCAGTTGCGACACACTGAATATCACGTACAACACAACAATAAAACCCATCTTTGATAACTATTGCGTCGGTTGCCATGGCGCAGGGGCGTCCTTTAATTTTGATGGATATACACCGTTAAGCAGTTATCTGACGACAAGTTCACAGAAACTTATCGACAACATTAACTATGTGGGATCTCAGCCAATGCCGCCAACGGCCAAACTCAGCAGTTGTTATCTCAGACAAATTGAACTATGGATCAATGCAGGTTACCCAAATAACTGACCCAATGAATATGAAAATTACACTCCTTTTCCGCTTATTCTTTGGTTGTGCAATCATTTTAGCGGTTCATAATCTTTCGGCTCAGGATACCCTGGGCAATGTTTCGGATGAAGAAACTGAATATATCACAAAGGCGTTTTGGGGTACACGGGTGTTGAACGGACATTCAATAGAAACTACGCCAACTGGCCAGCTTGATTTCAGGATACAACATCGGTTAGGGCGCCTGGATGGCGGATTTAACGAGCTTTTTGGATTTGACCAGGCCTCTGTACGTCTTGGTTTTGAATATGGAATTCTCGATTGGATCATGGTGGGTTTAGGACGAAGTACACAGGATAAATTTTATAATGGATTTATTAAGGTCAAATTACTCAGGCAGAGTAAAGGGAAAAGGGATATGCCGTTTTCACTGATAGGTATGGCTGATATGGGAATCGCATCGGGGAAATGGGCTAACCCGGAAATCAAGAACTACTTCAGTTCAAGGTTATATTATTCCTATCAGTTGATTCTCGGCCGTAAATTCGGCGACAGGGTGGGAGTGCAGGTATCCCCGACGATTATTCACCGCAATTTGGTTAATTCCGCCAGGGATCATAATGATGTATTTGCCCTGGGTTTTGGAGGAAGGGTTCGGCTTGGTGAAATGATTGCGTTATCTGCAGAATATTACTACGTCTTTCCTCATCAGGTTTATTCGCAGGTGAACGGATTTGATATCGTCAATAATTTCTCCGCTGGTATCGAGATTTATACCGGAAAGCATGTTTTTCAGGTTTTCGTAACGAATGCCATTGGGTCGAATGAAAAACAATTCATTACGGAAAATACCGAAAGTTGGCTGCATAACGGTGTTCACGTTGGATTTAACCTGACCAGGCTGTTCAGGATTGCACGTTACTAGCCCGTGCCTTAGCGGCCCTGGTAAAGAAAAGCATTGTAACGGCTGAAATGACCGCGGTTATCGCACCAAAATAGAATGGAACACTCGAATCTATTTTATCGTAAAGCAGTCCGGCAATAATACTGGCCGGCAATAAAGTAATGCCCAGCAAGGCATTGTATATGCCCAGTCCCGTCCCCTGTTTGTTTTTATCGATCATATCCGAAACGAATGCCTTCTGAATACCATCGGTGGCTGCGGAATACAGGCCATATAACGCAAACAAACCAACAATAGTTCCTATACTGTGGGTGATACCAAAACCGAAGTACACAACAGCGTATATTAAAAATCCAACAATAAGTATTTTTTCCCTTCCGATCCTGTCGGAAAGCGAGCCAATGGGAATCGCAAAGGATACTCCCACAATACTGGTGATCAGATATACGAGCGGGATAAAAGCAACTTTCACCCCGACTTCATTGGCTTTAACCAGAAGCAGTGCATCTGTGGAATTGCCAAGGGTAAAGATGAAGACAATGATAAGAAACAAATAATATTTTTTAGGAAAATCTTTGAAATGAAATTTTTTAAAGAGGCTCTCCTTATTTTTTTTCGCCTCTTTAATACCAAAAATTATCACCAGTATGCCTAGAATGGAAGGTATTCCAGCCAGTAAAAAAATAAGTTTGTAATTAAGTGGGAAGAAAAACAATAATGCAAATGCGATCAGCGGGCCGATAATTGCGCCACTGTTGTCCATTGCTTTCTGCAACCCAAAACTTTTACCAGTCTCTCCTTTTGTGACCGACCCTGCCACCAGGCTATCGCGGGGTGCCGTCCGGATGCCTTTTCCGACCCTTTCAACAAAGCGCAAATACAAAATCTGAAAGGGTGAAATTGCGAACGCATATAATGGGATAATCATGGCTGACAGGCCATAGCCTATAAGCATAAAGGGTTTGTTTTTACCAATCTTGTCGCTCCAGAAACCCGAAAATGTTTTAAGGAGCGAAGCGGTACTTTCGGCAATGCCTTCTATCAATGATAAACTGGTTTTTGAAGCCCCCATTGAAAGTAAAAACATGGGCATCACCGAATAAACCATTTTTACGGAAGTATCAGTCAGAAAACTGGTTAATCCTGTAAAAATCACATTCCGCTTAAATCCAAAAATGCGTTTTTCTTTTTTTGATACGGGATTTTCTTTCTTCATTCTTCTGATTCGGATCACGCAAAATTAGGGTTATTTTTTAATTGAGATATACAATAATAGTGAGTGATGCGATTATGAGTGGAATGGCAACAACGGTTTGCGCAGTATCTGATGATGGCAAGGGAACGGCATAAAAAAAACCCTCTATGCAGAGGGTTTTCTAAGTGAATTAATTAATGACTACCTGTTCAGGGTGACTTTCAGCGTTCTGACTTCGCTACTGGTGCGAAGAACCACAACGTAAATGCCTCCATTCAGGTTGTCGCCTGCATTGAAAATACTCTTATAAGGTATGCCGGCAACAACAGGTCCTTCGTACAATTTCGACACTGTATTTCCAAGCATATT